>ENA-UOOM01000264-UOOM01000264.1-fermentation-metagenome-genome-assembly--contig:-NODE-264-length-65125-cov-7.395451_pt1 | contig 65125 bp, 64 predicted proteins | sample MGYA00245781_ERZ724031 | MGnify/ENA primary metagenome ERZ724031 (study PRJEB28704, sample SAMN03018317) | fermentation metagenome | biome: anthropogenic terrestrial biome; feature: soil; material...
CACCCGACCCTTTTTTCGGACCTTTTTGCCCGAATGCTGTTTTAAACAGTCAATCTGGTGGTAAATGCCTGGCCTTTTTCTGGATGCTTTATTTCACTAGATGACAGGCGACAAAGTGCCCCGGATTAACCTCTTTCCATTCTGGTACCGCCTCTGAGCACTCCGGACGGGCATAACGGCAACGGGTATGGAAATGACATCCTGGCGGCGGGTTAATCGGACTCGGAACATCCCCCTCTAGCAGGATCCGGTCGCGCTTGACTTCGGGATTCGGGATGGGAATCGCCGATAACAACGCCTTCGTATACGGATGCAACGGATTGTCATACAATTCGCCTTTGGTTGTTAGCTCGACGATCTGGCCCAGATACATAACTGCCACACGATCGCTAATATGTTTGACAACCGCCAAGTCATGGGCGATGAACAGGTAGGTCAAGCCAAATTCCTTCTGCAAGTCCTGCAGCAAGTTAATGACCTGCGCCTGAATGGAAACGTCCAGTGCTGAAACGGGCTCGTCGCAGATGATGATTTTCGGGTTAACTGCCAAAGCGCGGGCCACGCCGATACGCTGCCGCTGACCGCCGGAAAACTCATGCGGATAACGACGGGCGTGTTGACCAGAAAGACCAACGACGTTCAACAGTTCTTTCACGCGCTGCTCCAGCGCTTTACCAGTGGCCAAATTGTGAATGAGGAGCGGCTCACCGATAATATCACCGACTGTCATACGAGGATTCAATGAGGCATACGGATCCTGGAAAATAATCTGCATATCACGGCGCAGTTCCCGCATCTCATGGTAACTTAAACCCAAAATTTCGCGGCCTTCAAACCAGACTTCACCGGAGGTCGCTTCCAGCAAACGTAAAATCGTACGTCCCAAAGTTGATTTGCCGCAACCGGACTCGCCGACCAGACCCAAGGTCTCACCGCGGTGAATCTCGAAAGAGACATCATCGACCGCTTTATTTAGGCCTACCACTTTTTGAAAAATAATTCCGCGTGTAATCGGAAAATGTTTCGTCAGGTTTTTTACTTCAAGAAGAACCTCTGCCACTGTGTGCACCCCTCTCTGTATTTCAGCGTTCCGGCTTTACTTCTCTCTCAGCCAGCAGCGAACGGAATGATCTGGACCGATTTTCCTGATCTCCGGCTCCTGCTCGCGGCAAATATCCATCACATATTCGCAGCGCGGATTAAAACGGCACCCCGGGGGAAGATTCATCGGGTTCGGCACAATGCCGGGGATCACCTTCAGGCGTTCGGTCTTCTTATCAATCGCCGGAATGGAGCCAAGCAAACCGAGCGTGTACGGATGCAGCGGTCTCGCGAATAACTCGCCAACCGGAGCCTCCTCCACAATTTTACCGGCGTACATGACGACTACCCTTTCGACTACTTCGGCAATTACACCCAGATCGTGAGTAATCAAGGCAATGGCCATGCCGATATCGTTTTGAAGCTTCTTCATTAAGTCAAGGATCTGGGCCTGAATCGTCACGTCCAAAGCTGTGGTCGGCTCGTCGGCGATGAGCAGTTTGGGGTTACAGGACAAAGCCATGGCAATCATGACACGCTGACGCATACCTCCGCTCAGTTGGTGCGGATATTCATCCACACGTTTGTCAGGGGCAGGAATGCCCACTAACTCAAGCATTTCAATCGCTTTTGCCTTGGCATCATGTTTATTAAGCTTTTGATGCAACATAATGGCTTCCATAATCTGATTACCGATTGTGAAAACCGGGTTAAGCGAAGTCATTGGTTCCTGGAAGATCATTGAAATGTCATTGCCGCGAATGGCGCGCATTTCTGCTTCCGTAGCCCGAACCAAATCTTTGCCCTCAAAGAGAATTTGGCCGTCCACAATTTTCCCTGGCGGCTTGGGGATGAGACCCATGATCGAAAGCACGGACTGGCTTTTGCCGCATCCTGATTCACCGACAATACCGAGGATTTTGCCACGGTTTATATCGAAATCAACACCGTCTACGGCTTTTACGACACCATCCGGAGTAAAATAATGCGTTTTCAGATTGCGGACTGATAGTAATTGTTGCTGTTGCTCGCTCACTGAACCATGCCTCCTTCTATATGACGTAAGAATTTTACCGCTTATCAAGCCACATTTGCGCGTAGAACAGCGGTATAACCGGATGAATGGAGTTACCTTTGACCCAGCTTTGAAATGCTCGAACCGCTGCCGGATGAAAGGTCGGGATCATCGGAACTTCTTTCGCGATTTGATCTTCGATATTCTGATAAAGTGTCAGCCGCTTCAGGGGATCCCGTTCCTCACGAGCCTGATCGATCAATTTGTCAACCTGCGCATTCTTATAGCCAGTGAGATTCGTAGCACCGATTTGGCTGGAATGGAACAAATTGAACATGAAGTTGTGCGGATCCGGATAGTCGGCGGTCCAGCCATAACTAAACATATTGGTTTGGCCTGATGCGACATATTGATCATATTTGTCCGGATCAATCTGCTCGATTTGGACCTTAAAACCTAGTGTTTCTAAATCCGCCTTGACCAGTTCCAGCAATTGCTTCTGCAATCCGGACATGGATCCCGCGCTGATCTTAATGGGCGGCATGCCGCGCCCACCGGGATAACCGGCTTTGCTAATCAAATTGGCCGCTTCTTTTAAATTCCTGACGGGACGTTGGCGCTGCGGGTTATGGCCTCCGATTCCGGGAGGCAAAACGCCATTGGCAACCTCCCCGGCCCCTCCGTGCAATCCGAGATAGGCAGCAGCGTTGACAGTTAGCAATACTGCCCGGCGCACCTCCGGACGATCAAAGGGCGGCTTTTGCATGTTGAAGCCGAAATAGAAGGTTGTCAGTTCGGGCCAGGTCTGCATCGTCTTATTCCAGGAACCGCGTTTACTGAGCAGGTCAAGATACTGCGGATCCAAGTTAATTAAGTCGGTTTCATACGTAGTAAACGCATCATAGATCGCCTTCGCTGTATTGTACCTGGTCCACGTAATTGATGCCAGGTACGGCAGCCCTGACTGCCAGTATTGATCATTCTTCAAGAGACGAATACGCTGCGGCCCAAATTCACCTAGTTTAAACGGCCCAGTTCCGCGTGGTATTCGGCCAAATCCGGCTGGGTCCTTAGTAACCAAATCTTTAGGAACAATGGATAATGCCGGTTCTGCCAAAATGGTAAAGAAAAACATCGATGGTTGGCTTAAGTTAATCTGGATCGTATACGGATCGACCACCCGGACGCCGCTAAGCCCATTAGCAGCATTACCGCCAGCCAATACTTCCGCACCTTCCACCGCCGAAAGCAGTGATACGGCCGTAGAGCCAGTGGCGGGATTGGCAGCACGATCAAAGGAAAACTTGACATCCTCGGCCGTCAGCGCACGTCCGTGATGAAAAAGTACCCCTTTACGCAGTGTGATCCGAAATACCTTGCCGTCCTTGGAAACCTGAATCCCGCGGGCGAGCCCATAATCGAGGGCACCTGTAGTTTGATCATAAATCATTAGAGTATCGAATAGCGCCGGGATAATGGCCCTTTCTCCGGCAGTGGTGAATAACGCCGGATCAAGGGAATTAACATCTCCGTCTAGTGGGAGTTGCAGTGTACCCCCCGCAACGGGTTTGACGGGCGGCTCCGCATTCGCCGAATAAACAGTGAATCCCGACAAAACGATGGATAAACATAGCAAGACCACTATTCCTAATCGTTTCATCGGATACCCTCACCTCCTCCTCGGTTTAGTTCGATTTACTGATTTTGATGGTTATTCGTTGGCTTTTTTATTCACGACTGCATAACTGGTTCCATAACTAGCGGCAATTTCAAGGATTGGGGTGGGCACTTTATGCATTTGCCGCTCCAATTCTTGATTTCACCTGGCTCCGGAACTCCTCATCGCAAACACAATTATACAATGCGGAATATGGAATAATTCTGCGGGATAAATCTAATTCCTTCCTCCAGGTGGAAATTTGTGATGCAAACTTGTTCTTAAGGCGCAAAAATCCTCATAGTATTGACTGCAGAACAAAAGGGTGATATTATGCATTCATCGAGCGAGTACTCACTCATCCCATGACTGATATCAACCCCTATCCTTACCCCTCCCCCCCTATAGCCTGACTGTTGCTTACTAAATACGAAGGGATGTGCGAATATGGTCGATGAAAATGTTAAAGCGTGCATCAACCTGCATGCAGTCCTGAGAAACATGGAAGACCTGTGTGAGCTGGACAAAGAAGCTCACGATATTATCCAGGGTAAAAATGTGGCCATCCGGTTTTCGGTCAAAAACATCCCTGCGGCAATCATGACTTTCAACAGCGGCAAATGTATCATGGAAAAAACTGAATCCCGGAACTGCCACATGAATCTCTTTTTCAAGAGTCCCGAGCACTTCAACCTGATGATCGAAGGCAAGAGAAACCCAATTCCAACAAAAGGTTTTAGGCACATAGGATTTCTTAAAAGAGATTTCGCCCGTTTGGCGGATCGCCTGAGCTATTATCTAAAACCCACGCATGAGTTACTGCGAAACAAAGACTCCGCTCGCATCAACACAATCCTCACCGCCTACACCGCCTTTTTCGCCATACCGGAAATAGCCAACAACGATCTTTTGGGGAAATTGAACGCCTCACGTATCGCAGACGGTACTATTAACATTGAAATTGATCAGGGACCCGCCATCCACATTACTGCCAGGAGCGGCCGCTTGGAGGCAGCGAAGGGCAAAGCTTCCAATGCACGAGCCTTTATGGTCTTCGATTCGATTGATACGGCCAGTGGCATCTTAAATGGCACGCTGGACAGCTACAGCTGCATTGGAACCGGTCAATTAGCTATCCGGGGTTTGGTGCCGATGATCGATAACCTGAACAAGATTCTGGCCCAGGTTGCCGGATATTTAAGGTAAAGGGGGAGCACGATGAAAACTTATACCTACCCTCAAAGCCAAGAGTTGTTCAAACGTGCGGGAAAAGTCATTCCTTCCGGGATTTATGGGCATTTAGGCCCCAGTCAGGGCTGCTATATCCCCACACAAGCCTTTCCATTCTTCCTGGAGAGAGCGCAAGGGGCTTATATGTGGGATGTGGACGGGAATCGCTTCATTGATTATATGTGTGCCTATGGCCCTAATGTCCTCGGTTACAACGACCCGGACGTTGATCAGGCAGTGCGGGAACAAATGCAAATCGGCAACTGTACAACCCTGCCAACCGCCAAAATGATCGAACTGGCGGAACTGCTGGTCGATACTGTAGACTCCGCTGATTGGGCGTTTTTCGCAAAAAACGGTGGCGATGTAACGAGTTTTGCCTTAATGATCGCCAGAGCCGCTACCGACAGACCGAAGGCAATCCTGTTTAAAGGCGGGTACCATGGAGTTGCACCCTGGGCGCAAAAGCTCGGTTATCCGGGAATCACTGAAGCGGACACCGAAAACAACATTTATGTACGCTGGAACCACTTTGAAGACCTTGAGCAAGCAGTACAACAGTATCCCGGTCAAATTGCCTGTGTTATGGCAACACCATATCACCACCCGATTTTTGAAGACAATCAGCTGCCTGAAGATGGCTTCTGGCAAAAGGTCCGTAAATTATGCACCGATCACGGTATTGTCCTGGCGATCGATGATGTGCGCTGTGGTTTCCGTCTGGACACCAGAGGCTCTGATCACTATTACGGCTTCAAAGCTGATCTGATCTGTTTCTGCAAAGCCATCGCCAACGGCTGGAATGTATCTGCGTTATGCGGAATCGACGGCTTGAAGGAAGTGGCCAGTTCCGTAATGTACACCGGTAGTTACTGGCTCTCAGCTGTGCCTTTCGCCGCTGCCATAGCCACTATCACAAAACTGAAGCAGATCGACGGACCACAAACGATGCTGGAAAAAGGCAAAAAACTGACCGACGGTTTACGTGAGGTTGGCAGTAAATATGGATTCGATTTAAAGATCAGCGGTGAAAGCTCTTTATGGTTTATGCGCATCACCAATGACGATAATTTGGTTTTGCATCAGGAATGGGTTGCCGAATGTGTGCGACGCGGTGTTTTCTTCACCAATCATCATAATCAATTTATCAATTGTGCCATGACCGATGCAGACATCAGTTTCACACTGGAAGTCGCGGAGGAAGCATTCAAAGTAGTTAAAGAGCGTCATCCTGAAATCGGCGGTTAAAAGGAGGGGGCTAATGTTATGGGATTAAGTAAAGAAGAGTTGGCACGCCTGGAAACCAAAGCTCATGACCTACGGCATTCCATCGTCAATACTGTTCTTTTCGCAGGCAGCGGCCATATCGGCGGGGCTTTAAGTGCTCTGGATATCATGGTAATGCTCTATTATCACTTCATGAACCATAAGCCAGGTGACCCGCATTGGGAAGATCGTGATCGCTTTGTGCTCAGCAAAGGTCATGCGGGCATCGGATTTGCCAGTATCCTGGCAGATTTGGGTTACATAGAAAAAGAGCAACTGAAGACCTTTAACCTTACCGGATCAAAACTGGGCATCCACCTTGACTCTAATAGAATCCCCGGCGTTGATGCCTCCACCGGTTCGCTTGGTCACGGATTGTCCATTGCACTGGGCATGGCGCTGGCCGCCCGCCAACTTAAGAAAAACTACCGCACATTCTGCATTTTGGGCGATGGCGAGTGCGATGAAGGATCGGTCTGGGAAGCGGCCATGGCGATCTCACATTTTGGAGCAACAAATTTAGTTACTTTCATTGATCGCAATCAGTACATGATCGACGGTAACACCGAAGAAGTCATGAAACTGGAACCCTTTGCCGAAAAATGGCGTGCCTTCGGATTTGATACCCTGATCATCAACGGCCACAGTTTTAATGAGTTACATACTGCAATTGAGCATGCATTAGTTGCGTCAGAAAAGCCTGTGGCGATCGTGTGCAATACTGTTAAGGGCTGTGGTGTCAACTTTATGGAGGGCAACTACAAGTGGCATTACGGCGCTATAAATGAAGATGTGGCTGAACAGTGCCATCGCAGCCTGGATCAGTACTATGAGAAACGTGTTCAGGAAAAAGGAGCGTGACTGAAGAATGGCTGGCGGAATTTCTTACACCGTTGATGAAACTACCAAACTGTCCACAGCTGAGGTATATGCCAAAGCACTTTCTGATCTGGCCTTACAGGATCCACGCATTGTCGTATTAACTTCGGATCTGGCCAAGTCTACCAAGATTGGCGTTTTCGAAGAACGCTTCCCGGACCGCTTCTATAATGTAGGCATCGCTGAGCAAAACATGTTCGGGATTGCATCCGGCATGGCAAAGTGCGGGCTAATCCCGTTTACTTCCTGTTTCGCGGTTTTCACCGCGTGCCGTGGCCTTGATCAGGTCCATACGGACATTTGCTATCAGAATCTGAATGTGAAAATGATCGCCTCCCACGCCGGCACTTCTTTCGGCCAGGCAGGCACTACCCACCATTCTACGGAAGACATTGCGATTATGAGATCGATGGCCAATTTAACAGTCATCGTTCCCGCCGACGGCCTGGAAACCGCCAATGCCGTTAAGGCTGCGATTGAACTGAATGGCCCTGTTTATATTCGGATTAACCGTGGCTTTGATCAGATTGTTAACGATGGAATGGATTATGGCTTCCAAATCGGCAAAGCCGTTCAATTAATGGATGGTACGGATCTAACCATTATTGCCTGCGGTTCGGGTGTCTTCCAGGCGGTACAGGCAGCGCGCGAATTGGCTTTCAGCGACGGAATCAAAGCCCGGGTACTGAATCTGCACACCATTAAGCCGATTGATCGCGAGGCTATTATGAAAGCGGTGCAGGAAACCAGGCGCATCATTACTGTTGAGGACCATACCATCATTGGCGGTCTGGGAGGTGCCGTAGCGGAGATCATTGCAGAAGGTGGAAAAGCATGTGCCTTCAGACGCCTGGGACTTCAGGACGCTTTCTCCCCCATCGGATTGCATGAAGACTTGATGTCCTATCATAAAATTGATGCCAACGGTATCATTGAAACGACACGCGCGCTGATGAAACTCGACTTTGAAGAAGATGATAATTGGGAAGATGAGGTGTGATTACGGCATGGCACCTACTGATGAGATTTATTCCGCGAAGATATTTTTCAATGCCGTTTTGCCGCTCTTCAAAGAAATTGCATTAAGCACGGGCCTTAAGCGCTCATTCGCCGGCAAAAACGGTGTGATTCAGGTTAGCGCTATTGCTGACGACGGCAAATGGGGTACACATTTCTTGCTGAGTAACGGTGCAATGACTGTCCAGCTGGGAACGCATCCTTCGCCGACAGTTGATCTTGAGTTCAAAACTCTCAGATCTTTTAATGACTTCTTCAAAGGAACCAGTAAGATATTGCCGAAAATAAAAGGGATTAGCCATTTAGGGCTTTTGGTCCCCACATTCAGGACCTTGCTGAAAATGGCTGCTTTGCTGGGCGCCAAAGGCGCACCTGCGAACCCTCAGGAAAGAATATTACTCGTCCGACTATATTTCTACTTATTATCTTCCGGCATCAGTCAACTCAATAAATGCGGGCATCCCGAGGTGTCTTCATGGGCAAAAACGAGTCCGGATCGCGTCTATGCCTGGTCTGTTGATAATTACCCGGAGCTGGCAGCCTTCATTCGCGTTAAGGCCGGCAAAACGAAGTCCAGCCGCGGACTGTATCAACGTTCAAAGCCGTTTTTCACGATGCGTTTTGATACTCCCGAGAGCGCTTTGGGAATTCTCCTGCAAAAAGATGATATGCTCGCGTCGACCACCGCAAAGAAGCTGATCATGGAAGGTGCGCCGGAGTTTGGTGCCCAAATCGGTAACTATATGATGTTGGTGGGATCCTACGCTAAATAACGGCACAAAGATGAATTACGGCAGCTAATAGCGGCACAAAATGGAGCGATTGTATGAAGAAAAAAGGTAGCGCTGTTTTTCACAAAAACACATTTGATAAGATTTCGCCAGAAAAGAAGGATAAGATTTTTACTGTGGCAATCGCAGAATTTGCGGCCATGGGCTATAATGCTACCAATATCAATATGATTGCTCAAAAAGCTGACATCAGTATCGGTTCACTCTACAGTTACTTCAGTTCTAAAGAAGACCTGTTTTTGGCTATGGCTGAAAAAGGTTACGAGTTATTAGGAAAGGCTTTGGCTGAACTGCATCCTGAAGAAGGGACTGTCTTTGACGTCATTGAGCGCTTACTGCATATCACTGTTAATTACGCCGAACAGCATACCGACTTCTGTCTTATCTATATCGACCTGAGTACTGAAACTTTGTCCGGTTTGAGTGAACGCTTGTCTGACAACGTTGAAACAGACTATGTGAACGCCTATAAGGAGTTGCTGGCGGCCGCCAAAGAAAAAGGCGAAGTACGTTCTGATTTGGATGTTCCTATGGCTGCATTTTTCCTGGATAATCTGGTGGTCATGCTGCAGCTTTCAGTAGCCTCCAGCTATTATCGGTCAAGAATCAAGTTATATTTGGGGGAAGATGGTGCCCAGGATCGCGAAATGCTGATTGGCGGCTTGCTGGCTTTGATAAAGAGGGCTTTTTCCTGAAATTGTTTCACCGATAGTGTTTCGCGAGTGCAGCGCGGCCACCTTTTGAGGCAAATGTTGCTTTTTGAGAACAGTGTTCTGCGGGAGGGATCTTTGATGTCTAAATATGGTGGCTATATGGGCAAAGTTGTGGACATTGATTTATGCGCCCGCACCTATCGCCTGTACCCTTGGTCTGAGGAAGATCAGCGCCGCTACCTGGGCGGCAAGATCATGGCGGCCCGTATCATTGCTGATAATGTGGCCCCGGCTGTCGGGGCTTTTGATGATGCCAACATTCTGGTGGTATCAACCGGTCCGTTGAATGGCTGTAACACGCCAACGTCTGCGCGGTTCAATGTCTCGACAATATCGCCGCTGACGAATTTGCTAACCTCCTCCAACTGCGGCGGCAACTTCGGGATCTACCTGAAGAAAGCCGGTTATGATGCGCTCATTTTGCGCAATAAGGCGACGACGCCAATCTGGATGGAGATCAGCGAGGATCAGGTGCTGTTCCATGACGCGGCGCACCTGTGGGGTAAAACGACGTCGGAGACGCAGGCTTTGCTGCCAGGCAATGACGGCTATCTGGCGATCGGTCCGGCTGGCGAGCACCGGGTCAAATATGCCAATTTGACCAGCGGAGAGCGTGTGGCAGGCCGCGGCGGTACTGGTGCGGTGCTGGGCGACAAGAATGTGAAAGCGATAGTAGCGCGCGGCAACCGGAAGCCGGACATCGCTAATCCTGAAAAGACAAAACAGCTGACGAAAAATTGGGTTGCGGCGCTCAGAAAGCATCCTTTTTGCGGTGAGCGGCTGCCCAAATATGGCACTGCCGGTTTGGTGCGCTCCATGCAAAAGGGCCATACCTTAGCCACTAAGAATTTTGCGGCCGGCCAATATGATAATTATGAGGCGATCAGTGGCGAGACGCTGTCTGCCAAATATCTAATCAAAAATAAAGGCTGTATGACTTGTCCGATCCAATGTGGTCGCCAGGTCGGGCGCAGTGGCAAAGCGATCAAAGGGCCTGAGCTAGAGACGATCGGTCTGTGGGGACCGAACCTGCTCAATAGCGATTTGCAGGCGATTATTGAGTGGAATTACCAAATGGATGAGTTGGGCATGGACACAATCAGTGCTGCCGGTTGCGTGGCCTTTGCGATGGAGCTGAACGAGAAAGGGCTTTGGCAGAACGGGCTGGAGTTTGGCGTCACGGATCAGATTCCGCAAGTGCTGCATGATATTGCCTACCGGCGCGGCATCGGTGATGAGCTGGCGGAGGGTACCCGTTACCTGTCGCAGAAGTATGGCGGGTCGGAATTCGCGATGCAGGTTAAGGGGATGGAGTTGTCAGCCTACGAGCCCCGAGGGGCGGTCGGCCAAGGTCTCGGTTATGCGGTCTCCAACCGAGGCGGCGACCATCTGAATGCCGGCTATACGATGATTTATGAAGGCCTGGCCATGAATGTCAAACCGCGCAAAGTTCAGGCAAAGGCCGAATTGACAGTGCTTAATCAAAATATTATGGAAGCAGCTTCGGCGGCTGGCAGCTGCCTTTTTACGCTGTATGCCTTTGTACCGGGATTCTTAATCAAAAAGCCGCACTCCGTTATCAGCCGCGTCGTTAACGCAGTGATGGCCTCCTCATTGGTGGCCGCGACCCTGCGCTTGGTCATGAAAGCCAATGACAAAGTGCTGCCCATTCATATGCCCGGGCTACCACATTCGCAGCTGATCTCGGCGGTCACAGGCATGCGCGTTAAGTTTATGACGCTGTGCCAGATCGGGGAGCGCGGTTACAATCTGGAGCGCTTATATAATGTGAAGCGCGGCTTGACCGCAGCAGACGACCGACTCCCGGGGCGCCTGGTCAACGAGTTGGAAGATCCGCAACTGCCTGACAGCAAAGTGCCGCTAGCCATCCTGAAGCGGAAATACTACCGGATTCGGGGTTGGGATCAGAGCGGCGTGCCACTGGCAAAGACGCTGCGGAGGCTAGGGCTAGTATTGCGGGACTTCCTTATATAAATGAAGTTCTTCTATATTAGAAAACCGAAAATATTGGGCACTGTTTCTGCGCCAAAGGTCTTACAGGCCATTCGGTACATTGCCTTGGCATGGATCCTGTCGTGCCAGACGAAGCGGCGGCAGACTTTGCGCAGCGTCCATTCTTCCCCGTAGCTGCCATTAAACAATCTGTTAGCCAGATAATTTGGTACGCCTGTTTGTGTGATTTCCAGTTGTTCAAAGGATTGCAGGCGGCGTGTTACAATGATGCCAGCCTCATAATTGGCGCTATCGGTGGGGCTATTGGTGGCACGATCGGCACGAATTCCGATCTCACCAAAATAGTAGCTGTTAACCCCGCTGGTATGATCATACATTTGCTGCGCGGTGATCGGAACCTGACCATAAAAAGTCTCTCGCACCGATAATGCAGTGCGATTTTTGTCAGGAATTGCGTCAAACAGGCGTTGAAAATCCCGGGCAGATTTGATAGCCAGTTCTTTTAGCTTTAGATACTCCTTTATTAAGAGCGGTCGCTTCTCTGATTCAAAGAGTACATCCGAATCAGCATCAGCGATCCTTAACTCGGAAGCCTTCTCTTGGATGATGATGGCCTCAATTGTTTCATCGACGGGAAAGGACAGGCCATCACGCCATTGCAGATAGGACCTGATTTCGCGATCCATTTTTGCCAAGGCCTCTTCTTTGGAAGATCCCCGCGTGAAGGCACCGATGCAGTCCTGCGCATAAACCAGAGAATCGTTCCCATTGTGTTCCCAGATACAGTACACTTTTATTGCAAACACCTCGCTGCGGCGGTTGGAGCTGGAGTGAAATGCGAAACGTTCCTTAAGCCTTCATCCCAATCCTGAAAGAAAACACGGTAGCGATACCCCCGATTATGATATCGCTGTAAAATATTCTCCAAAAAATCAGAAGTCATATCGGAATCAGCTTCATAAATCAGGCATCCGCTTGATATCGCCTTAAACTGCGTGAATAACGGCGCTTTATTCAGGTTCAGCAAATCAATTGCCTTTATCATTTCCATAATTGCGACCGGCGTGAACAGCAGTATTTTAGTCCTCTTTTTCATGGAGCCCCCCATGTCAAATGCACAATTATTCATCAATTTTAATGTAATTATAATCTTGCATTAACGACTTGGCAATATGGGACACGTGGGACAGCTCGGGTCAAAGTACAAATGACAAAAGTAATTAATAAAAACCTATTGACAAAGGGTAATATGTTGCATATTATATGAGTAACATGTTACCTTTTAGGGAGATGCAAATGAACGAGCTGAAGCAAAAGGCGTACATTTTCGCAAAGGTATTTACCTTATCGAACTGGCTGCAAGTACTTGGGGATAAATTTGATAAGAATATTACAACTAAACAATGGCTTTTTGTCCTTGGGGTCTCAACTTTCGCACAGCCACCAACTCTAAGCGAAGTGGCAAATCTGATCGGATACTCGCGCCAGAATGCGAAACGCATTGCAGCCGTCTTACATGAAACTGGGTTTGTGATCCTATCCAAGGACCAAAACGACGCCAGGGCGCTGCGGATTGAACTCACCACAAAATCTATCGAGTATTTTAAGAAGCGGGACAAACGGGAAATTGAGTTTCTTGAGAAGCTATTTGCCGGATTTGACGCTGAACTAGTAAATAGCGTTTACCAGGGACTTATTAAGCTGGAACAAAATATCAAGACGATGAATCTGGCGCAGTAAGCGGACTGCTAAAATGAGGCTGCGATTGCGCCGCTAATTTTCTGAATGCGGAGGCGTTTCTGATGATAAAAACTAATCCTGGTCTATTTTTGTCAATTGTAGTTTTGAGTGCTTTGACCCTTTTCCTTGTCGGTTGTGCTAATAATCAAATATTTTCCGGAAGTAAAACCGGCAATGATAATCAGTTTTTGGCAGATTTTGATCTCTTGAATACCACAATTAGTGGCGATATGCCTATATTGGCCGGTGATTCTGTTGCAGTTGCCATTGATATTAAAAAAGGCGATGTGGATATTAAAGTGGCCAATGAAAATGGCACAATTGCATATCAAGTCGATAATGTGCAAACTCGCAATTTGATGCTTACCATTAAAACGGCCGGTACTTATACCTTTGGCATTACGGGTTATAAAGCAAAAGGGAGCGTTCATTTTAAAAAGGTGTATGAATAAAATGAAATCCGAAAAGCCAGGAACCTATATTAATTGGGCTGCTATCATGAAAAGGGAAAATTCGTATGTATGTAAACCTCTATGAGCATGAAGAAATTGCAAAAAACAAATATGACGGCATACGTCAATACTGCATCGCAGAGAAGGTACCCGAAGATTATTTAAGGGGTTCTATCGGGAGAAAAAGCAGGTTAGCTCCAATGAAACGGAAGACTAAAATCACGCTTGTTATCGTAGGATTAATTATTACTGCTATACTGTCCATGTATCTGTCCATGTACACTCAGATGGAACGCGATTTGGAAAGCCTGGAGTTTTATAAAACCGATTTGAATGCATTAGAAGACGGCATTTATCACGGGGAAGCGGAAACCGCTCTCGTAAAAGTAGTATTAGAGGTTGAGGCAACTAATCATAAGATTACCGGAATTGATATTCTGAAGCATGACAATGGAATGGGAAAAAAGGCTGAACGAATAACCGAAGATATGATTAGAATGAACACCTATGACGTAGATGCTGTGTCCGGAGCAACTTCTTCCAGCCAAGTCATTAAGAGTGCGGTCAGTAATGCGCTTGCGCATGGAAAAAGAGAACAATAGCGCAGCGTACAAATGGAGGGCGAAAAACAATGGAACAAGCGAAAAAACGCGTGCGATTTGACCTGATTATCATTGCCGTATCTGTGTTGTCATTCATTGCGACGATTCTAATCTATCCAAGCCTGCCAGCCAGGATTGCTTACCACTGGAGCGTCGGAGGCAACGTTAAGACGATCGGAAAGTGGGTTGCATTTATTACCGCGCTGATCCCCGTATTTATTTACTATGTGGCCAAGCTGCGCCTGAAGAAGAACCAAACCGAGGCTTCAAGTTTCTTGATCGCGATGATTTTTGTGGTACTTAATTGGGTTCTCATCCTTATCGCAAAGGGATAAGCGATGTTTGGGCGGTTTTTAAGCGGTTAACGGCCAGATACGTGGCAAGTCCCTCTTCATAGGAGACGGGTGAGCAGATGCTCACCCGTCTCTGCTTAATACAAGCTTTTGCGGCGGTCTTCTTTATTGATCAAGACGTCCGCGTCCGGATCTAGGAGAGCACCATTTCTTGAAGATACTTATACCTAAAAACCCCAGCTTCTTTCAGACCGACTTTTTTGTGTTTATGAATACCGATTGCTGATTCACTATCCCCCAAATAATAAAGGAATTCTTTCCCCGTGTTCAGAGCCATCTCGTGGCATAATCTTAGACCCATCTTTGTCAAGGAACTACTGACTGAGTAAAGCATCCTACCTGCCTTTTTTCCCATCGAGTAAGAATTTAAATAGATCGCATAATACGAAAGATATTCTCTGGCCCAGTCCAGAAAAGGTTCATAGTTTTCCGCATTTTTGAGTAAAGGCAGGCGATACAAAGGTACCATTGCTTCACATTTTCCACAAAACACGGGAGCAGACTCATATAAAATGGGATGATGTAGAACATAGAACTCAGGCGTCCCACAGTTACACGTTGATGCATCAAAAATAGAAGCCACGATTTCGAACTGCGGCTTTGCCCTGCTTTTCTCTAGTAATGCGTTATATGCTTCCCAACAGGCATCTTTATAGAAAGCTCCATCTAAAGATTCTGGCTCAGCAATTCTGCAATATAGTGTGTAGGCACCTTCAGAGCACCCAACGTCCAAGTATTTATTTAGTATTTGTCCATTCTTATAAAGTGCTGCAAAAAAAGAATAGAGAATATGCTCCCAATCGTTTTCTTCAATATTATTCTGGGGGTAAAATGAGTATTTGGCGATCTCCAATTGAATGCTTCTCTCCTCTCACAGATAGCACTATAAAAAAGGCGCAGCGGCATTTCCCTAAACTTCCATTTCTCTATTCCATCGCATTTCCCTTCAAGAAAAAACCCTGTCACTATAAAATGACAGGGCTGGCGTGATCTGAAACAAAACTCTCCGGGTGCCGCGTGACTGTCCTATTCTCGATCAACCAAAGAAATCTTGATGCCGCCGACGGCCAGGGCGAAAAGGTCATATAATCCTGCTACAACAACTGCGCCCACTCCGGAAAGCAATCCGTAAATGATTGACAGGATGATACACCCGACAGCACCACCCCCCAGCGAGACCACTTCGTCCATGGTGCCCAAATCGCGGCCGATATCCCAGAGGGCGTATCCCGCCAACAGCAGGACCACATTGGCAATCAACCCGATCACCAGGCCCATTACCAAGAAAAGACGAAACACCGATCCGAGTCCGATGCGCCTTATCTCTACCTTCTTCATGACTGCACCTCCGCTTTGCTTATGGATTCCTCAGAAATATATATGCAAGCAGAGGGCATAATCTGACTGCAAATTACTTTTTCCCCAAAATAGCCTCTTTGAGAAGGTCAGTGACCAGCACCGGATTAGCGCGTCCTTTCGTTTCCTTCATGATCTGGCCCACAAAGAAACCGAGCGCTTTATCCCTACCATTGCGATAGTCCTCAGCTGGACCGGGATTGGCGTCCACCAGGCTATTGATCATGGTTTCCAATGCGCCTTGATCACTGATTTGCATCAATCCACGCACTTCAACTATGCTCGCCGGCGCGGTCCCAGAGGCAAACATTTCCTCCAAGACAGTCTTGGCGATCTTGGTGGAGATCTGGCCGTTATCAATCATCGCCAGCAATTCCCCAAGTTGTTGCGGGCTAAAGCGCAGTTTATCAAATCCGGTTTCCGCCTGATTGTTCAGCCGGGATACCTCGCCCATCAACCAGTTGCTGATCGCTTTGGGATCTTTATAATACTGCAGTGTTTTGTCAAAGAAATCTGCCATTTCACGGTTGCCACTGATCAGTTCCGCGTCGTAAAGCGGTAGCCCGTACTCCTCAACATAGCGCCGCCGCTTAATGTCCGGCAATTCTGGCAAGGTGGCTTTAATTTCAGCAATCCAAGCTTGTCCGGGCTCAACCGGTGCCAGGTCAGGTTCCGGGAAAAAGCGATAATCATGCGCCTCTTCTTTGCTGCGCATCGAAAACGATACGCCGCGTCCCTCATCCCAGGTACGGGTTTCCCGCGCCACAGTACCGCCGCTATTCAGTAGTTCGGTCTGGCGCTGGATTTCATACTCCAGAACGTTCACAACCGCCCGGAAAGAGTTCAGGTTTTTGATTTCAGCACGGCGTCCCAGACGGTCGCTGCCTGCTTCCCGCAGCGAGATATTGACATCACAGCGCAGCGAGCCTTCCTCCATCTTACAGTCGGACACCCCGATATAGAGCAGGACGGTCTTCAGCTTTTCCAAGTAAGCTTTGGCTTCTTCGACAGAATGCATTTCCGGCTCGCTGATGATTTCAATGAGCGGTATACCGCAGCGATTGAAGTCTTCCAGCGTGAAAGTAGCTTCCCGGATGGTGGCACCGCCATGGATAGATTTACCGGCTTCTTCTTCCAGTTGAATCTGGGTGATGTGGATCTGTTTTTCGTTGCCATCATCGGTAACGATATTGACTTGGCCTCCAGTCGCCACCGCCTGGCTCAGTTGGGAAATCTGATAACCCTTCGACAGGTCCGGATAAAAGTAATTTTTGCGTTCAAAGACTATGTGTTCAGCAATTTGACAATCAAAAGCCAGCCCCGCACGTATCGCAAATTCGAGGGCCTGTTTATTCAAGACCGGCAGCGTGCCGGGCATGCCGAGACATCTTGGACATACCAGCGTATTCGGCTCAGCCCCGAACTCCGTAGGGCAGGCGCAAAACAACTTGGTTCTGGTCGCAAGTTCGGCGTGTACTTCCAAACCAATTACCGGTTCCCAGGTCGTCATCTCCGATCACCTCTCCCCTCGAGCTGCGTATACAAATCGCCTTGTGGTTGCAGATGCGTATAGGGTTGCTTTAACCCGGGCAGCGCCAATTCTTCCTGTAGTGCATAACCGACTCGGAACAGCAGATCCTCTCGCAAGACATTGGCCATCAGCTGCACACTGACCGGCAGGTATTGCCTACCGCCACCAACCTTCACAAACTTGCATGGCATTGACAGCGCCGGGATACCGGCCAAATTTGCGGTAGCCGTACAGATATCCGACCGGTACATGGCCAGCAGATCCTCCGACAGTTCGCCAATTTTAAAAGCTGGTGCGGTGGTTGTCGGTGTCACCAGGACATCATATCTCTTAAAAGCCGCATCGAAATCGTCCCGGATCAGGCGGCGCACTTTCATGGCCCGCAGATAATAGGCTTCATAATACCCGGAACTAAGCGCGTAAGTACCAATCATAATACGGCGTTTGACCTCCGGCCCAAAGCCTTCATCACGAGTATTGCAGTACATTTCCATGACGTTAGGCGAGTTGCCGGAACGCCACCCGTAGCGCACCCCATCGTAGCGGGCCAGGTTGGAACTGGCTTCGGCCGGGGCAATGACGTAATAAACCGGCAAGGCGTACTCAGTATGTGGCATAGTAGTCTCTTCCACGATCGCGCCCATTGCAGATAATATGTCCAGGCAATGCCGCACTGCGGCGGCAACCTCTGGTTCGACTCCGGTTTGGAAGTATTCCTTGGGTACCCCCACGCGCAAGCCTCTGATGCCGTCAACCCCGGCCCCGGCAACTGTACCGGTGCCTGCCCCGACCCCGGTCCCAGCGCCGTTCTCCGTCCCTGACAACAACTCGTGGTAAAGGGGCACTGGCGCATCCAGCGCAGTGGAGTCATTGGCATCATACCCGGAAATGACACTGGACAATAACGCGCAATCAGCAATGTCACGCCCAAAGGTCCCCACTTGATCTAGCGAAGAGGCAAAGGCGGCCACTCCATAACGCGACACACGGCCATAGGTAGGTTTCAGGCCGACCAGGCCGCAAAAGGCAGCTGGTTGGCGCACGGATCCTCCTGTTTCAGTACCCAGTCCGACCGCCGCTGATCCGCAGCGCACTGCCACGGCGGAGCCGCCGCTGGATCCGCCGGGAACACGGGCCGGATCATACGGATTCCGCGAAGTAAAATAGCCGGAGTTTTCGGTCGACGATCCCATCGCGAATTCGTCCATATTAGTCTTGCCAATAATAATCGCCCCGGCCTCCCTGAGCTTTGCGACAACAGTGGCGTCATAGGGTGGCACAAAACCGGCCAGTATTTTTGAACCGCAGGTAGTCTGCACCCCTTTGGTACAAATATTATCTTTCACGGCTACCGGCACTCCAGCGAGCGGCAGCTTTTCACCGCCTTTGACAAGCCGATCCGCCACCTCGGCAGCCTGTCGCAGGGCGTCTTCTTGCGTCACGGTGATATAAGCATGGTACTCAGGTTCGGTTTCCGCTATTTTCTTCAGAAAGTCCCCGACGATTTCGGTGGGTGACATTTCTCCGCGATTAACAACACGTGCTATTTGCCGAGCGCTCATCTCATTTGGACGCATTACTGTCACCACCCTCTCCGTCGTCTGGGGCTTCTCCATCTTGAATGATGCGCGGCACTTTGAAGAAAGCGCCTTCTTTGTCAGGAGCGTTCCGCATGGCCTCGTCGCGCGACAGCGTCTCGTGTGGGGTGTCATCCCGAAAGACATTGATCATCGGCAGGGCCGTGGTCATTGGCTCAACGCCGTCGACATTCAACTGCGACAGTTTGTCCACATAAGCGAGAATGTCCTCGATCTGCTCTTGAAATTTCGCGCATTCCTCTGGTTTCAGATTTAAGCGGGCCAGTGTTGCCAAATGCCCGATATCGACCTGGCTGCGTCCGTCTGCGCCCATCTTACTCAACACTTCCTTTGTTTTGTAATAATTGTACAAATTCTGCTTCGTTCAGTACTCTGATCCCAAGCTCGTTGGCCTTGTCCAGCTTTGAGCCGGCTTCAGTGCCTGCTACGACATAATCCGTCCTTTTGGAGACGCTGCCGGAAGCCTTGCCGCCGGCTCGCCGGACGGCTTCTTCCGCCTCACTCCTGGAAAAACCGCTCAGCGTACCAGTGATCACGAGCGTCTTGCCATCCAGCGGCAGTGATCCGCCATCCGATGATCGCCGATCTGTATCCGGTAGCTCCATATTGACGCCAACCGCCGCCAATTGATCGATCAAACGCTGGTTTTGCTCTTGTCCGAAATAACTGTTAATGCTCTCAGCCATGATGGCACCTACTTCCGGAACGGTCTGCAGCTCTTCCGCGGAGGCCTGCTGCAAGCGCTCGAGACTACGGAAGTGTTGCGCCAATACGCGGGCCGCCCCTTTACCAACATGCCGGATCCCAAGAGCGTAAATGACTTTGTCTAACCCAGCCTGTTTGCTCTTCTGAATGGCGGCCACCAGGTTCTGGGCTGACTTAAGTGCAAACCTGTCCAGCTTAAGCAGATCTTCCACCGTAATGTGATACAGATCGGACGGATCCTCGATGAGCTGCGCATCAACCAGCTGGTTGACATTCGCTGGGCCAAGGCCGTCAATGTCCATCGCGTCCCGGGAGGCAAAATGGATTAGTCGCTCCCTGAGGCGCGCCGGGCAAGATTCATTAACGCAGCGGATGACTGCTTCTCCTTCCACCCGGAAAACCGGTTGGTCGCAAACCGGGCAACTCCGGGGCATCGCATATATCCTTTCCATGCCAGTACGCTTATCGGTCAAGACCTTGACTACTTCCGGAATGACGTCGCCGGCTTTGTGGATCATCACCCAGTCGCCGATGCGGAGGTCTTTTTCTTTGATATAATCCTCGTTATGTAGCGCTACCCGGCTGATGGTTGAGCCAGCCACGACGACTGGCCGCAAAATGGCGAGCGGCGTGACTGCCCCGGTGCGACCGACATTCACTTCAATGTCAAGTACTTGGGTTTCTTCTTGAACCGCCGGGAATTTAAAGGCAATGTTGGCGCGCGGTGCTTTCGCAGTGTAGCCTAGTTCCTCCCGGGCGGCAATGGATTGGAGCTTGACCACCAACCCATCAATGTCATAGGAAAGACGGTGGCGCTGATCAATCCAATAATCGCAAGTGTCGATGACTTCTTCAATATTGGCACAGACGCGGAAATCGCGGTTGACTGGCAGCCCGAGACCAGCCAGAAATTCCAGCCGCTGCGACTGCGTGCCAGGAATCGTAAGCTCGTCGCTTTCGGCAACCAAAATGTCATAGAAAAACGCCTTCAACGGACGACCAGCCGTTATTTTAGGATCGAGTTGCCGGAGCGAACCGGCCGCTGCATTGCGTGGATTGGCAAACAGCGGCTGGCCTGCTTCTTCGCGTTCCCGGTTGAGGGCGGCGAACTCCTCTTTGGGCATATAGACTTCGCCGCGCACAGACAGGAGCCGGACTCGGTTGTTGATTCGCAACGGAATCGACCGCACGGTCCGGATATTGGCGGTAATATCTTCGCCAGTCAGCCCGTCGCCGCGGGTAGCAGCTTCCGTCAGCAGCCCGTCGCGATAAGTAAGGGCGACCGTCAGTCCATCTATTTTCAGTTCAACAACATAGGGCGCGGGTGAGGCCGGCCGTACGGGACTACTTGAACCGCGACTGGCATCAGTCGTCCCAAGTCCCAGTCCGCGGCGCACCCGGCCGTCAAAAGCCCGCAATTCCTCAGCGCCAAAAGCATTATCCAGGCTGAGCAGCGGCACCTGGTGCTGCACTGTGCGAAAACCGGTTTTGGGCTGGCCGCTGACACGCTGCGTGGGCGAGGCGGGATCCGCCAAATCCGGATGCTTTTCCTCCAGGGTGCGTAACTCGCGCATCAGTGTATCATACTCGGCGTCGCCTATTTCGGGAGAATCTTCAACATAGTAAAGCTGATTATGCCTTTCGATGGCACGACGCAACTCCAGAATGCGTGCGCGCTCTACGGCGTGCTCTGATGCAGCTTGCGATGCTGCTTTGCTTCGATCTTCCATCTTCACACCCCGGTTCCCCGAATCGTTTTATACGTGAGAGTCTTCCCTAATCAACCATTCCAGTAGCGCTAACTGATGCAATATTTCGGGCATTGTCTGCCGGGTTGCCTCCAGAATCACCGGAATATTCGACAGTTCGGACATCTTTATCCACTGAGCAGCTTCACTATCGGCGTTCAGCGGCCAATGCCCGTCAGTCTTACCATCATTATCGTGCATGTGAATAGCAATCGTATAAGGGGCCAGTAGACGGATGAAGTGGAACGGGTCAAGCCTTTCCTGAACAGCAGCCAGCTTGAGGTGTCCCAAGTCGAGCAGAATCTTCAGCATCGGCGAACCGACTTCCCGGATGAGGCTCTGCAATTCTTCAGCCCGGTCAAGCAATCCCGTATGCCCAAGCTTTCCATAATGCACATTTTCAATGCCAACCGGAATGCCGACTTCTTCAGCCTCCCGAATTACTTCCCGTAAGGCTGTGACACCAGCCTGCCAATCCGGGTCGGTATCACCGGGTGCCAACGGATGAAACGTATAAAAGCCTGCTCCGAGGGCGGAACATAACCTGATATCTTCCTTAATCTGCTTAATCTGAGTCAAGCGCGCCTGATCGTCCCTGGAAAACAACGACGTGCCGCGTGGGGCCATCCGTCCGGTAAAAGTTCCATGGGCCGCCAGCCTTAAGCCCGGAAAAGTCAGCAGTTCGTTGAGACCGACAGTGCTGGCATGCGCTGACCCAAGCTCGATATGGCGTATACCGGAATCAACATACTTTCTGACAACTGTCAGAGCATCCCTGCCACCTTTCAAACAACTGGTGGATACATAGACAGCCATTTTGCAACACCTTTCTTGGTTCAGTGAGATGAAATCTGCTTCGTCACTGACATTATTGTTTTGATCCAGTTTATGTTCAGGAGCTGAAAGCGTCGCCAATTCTTCAGCTCATAGATAAGTTTCCCAATCCGCGAATTGATCTTATTTCTTTTTAGTCAGACAGGAATCCTCTTAATAAAAGCAAAACATGTCTATTTGTCGAACCAAACAAAAAACCCGTTCAAGACGGGTTTGAAATGGCAGAATGGTGCGCCCGGCAGGAATCGAACCTGCGCAACCGGCTCCGGAGGCCGGTGCTCTATCCCCTGAGCTACGGGCGCATTAGCATTAATTATTATACCTCTTTTGTGTAACAAAGTCTAGACCCAACAATTGACACGAGGGGACGGTTCTGCTGTGTCATTTCCCTCGTCTGCGCCGTGAGCGACACAGCAGAACCGTCCCCTCGTGTCCCCTTGTATCATGAATCGGAGGGATTTTTCGTGGGCAAAAAAGATGCGACGCTTCCGGAAACACAGACTACGCAATCGCTGACTGCACTAATCGAAGGGCTGTTAGTGGACGAGCATATTCTGCCTGCGCAGCGGGGATTGGCCAGAAATGTCGGCGATTTGTCCGACTTCTTTAACCGCCTGAAGAAGCCCCTGCCAACTTCCGGCAAGGAACACCTGTATATGTCCGATCCTGATTTGCGTGCCGCCTATTTAGCCTATTTTTTTCCGGTGAACTGTGTTAAGACTTTCCTGTTGCTGAGGCGCATCGCCAGCGAAGGGTTTTTGCCGCCAATGTCACCAACGACGCCAAAGACATCTACCCCGCCAACAACAACGACTCCATGGAGAATCCTCGACTTTGGCTGTGGGCCAGGATCAGCAGCGCTTGGCGCCGCATTCTATCTTGAATCTCATCTTAATCCGCATTCAGCTGTAGCTGAACTATATCTTGTGGATCAGAGTGCGACTGTACTGGAAACAGCAGTCCGCTTGCTGGAGCGGTCGGACCTCCCGCTGCAGATACACGCCGCCAGTCGCATTCCTCAAGAGATGGATTTTGATCTGATTTTGGCCTTTAATGTACTCAATGAAAACACGGTTGAGGAATCCCAACGTATTTTTACATTGCTGAAGAACCGCCTAAGCCCGACCGGGCGGCTGTTAGTAGCCGAACCGGCCTTACGGGAAACGGCGCGCCGATTAATCGAATTACGAGATCAGCTGCTGACCGATCCCGATATTGCTTTGTTGTGGCCTTGCTGTCATTGCGCTAATTGCCAAGGGATCCTGGCAGAAAATGATTGGTGTCATGGTACCGAAGTCTGGGAGCGCCCTGATTGGATTGCTCAAATAGACCGCGAAATTGGAAGCAAAAAAGAACGGCTCAATTACGCAGCCCTTTTGTACGCCACCAAGGACAGTGCCGGCACCGCCAGCGCCTCAGGCACCAACATCACAAGCGACACGACCTGGCGGGTGGTTAGCGATCCGATCATTGAACGCGGCAAAAGATTACTTTATTTATGCGGAGGTCCTACTGGGGAAAGAATCCGTGCCACCGCTCTGGAGCGACATCTTTCTGAGAAGAACAGGGATTTCTTTGCTGCCCGGCGCTATGATTTGCTGCGCATCGAAGGCACGCTTGAAAAGAAGGGTGACGGATTTCGCCTTAGTCCGGAAACAACAGCCACTTTGATGCGCAGCTGAATCCGGCCTCACTTCCGGGCGCACTCGCTTACTTCCCCGCGCAGCGTTTCAATGGCATGGGGCAGCACACCGGTAATCACTCCCAGACACTCCCGAACCGCCTTCGGACTCCCCGGCAGGTTAATGATCAGCGTTCGCCCACGGGTACCGGCGACACTCCTGCTTAACATGGCTTTGTCGGTCAGCTGGAGGGATTTGGCCCGCATTGCCTCCGGAATACCCGGCACCAAGCGCTCAACAACGCTGAGCGTGGCTTCTGGAGTAACATCCCTGGGTGAAAGCCCCGTCCCCCCGGTTGTGAATATCAGATCGCATAGCCCCTGATCAGACCAGGCTGCCATTACGTCCGCCAGTGCAGTTTTCTCGTCTGGAACAATGCAATATTGGGTTACTATGCCGCCGAACGCTGCAGCCATCTCCCGGATTGTTGGGCCGCTGAGATCCGCTCTGGCCCCGGCGGATCCCTTATCGCTGGCAGTGATTACGCCGACTCTGATCGCGGGGCAGCCAATTGTAATCGCATCTCCCACTGAGACCGTCCCACCCTCAACGACGCGCGCAAATACACCTTCACGCGGCATTACACAGTCGCCGGCTTTCTCGCGGATCGCACAGCCTTGATGACACTCTTTGCCGATTTGGGTAATTTCCAGAACGACCTGACTGCCGATTTGAATCTGGGAGCCAACAGGCAATTTCATAACCTCGATCGCGGCTGTAGTAATATTCTCAGCAAAATCGCCGTAGTTTAGCTCCAGGCCGGAAGCGCGCACACGCGCGCGCATTTGATCGATACTCTCTTCTGCCAGTAGGCTGACTTGTCTATGCCATGGTCCGGCATGGGCATCCCCCTCAATACCCCAGTCTTTCTTAAAAACAGCTGACTGTACAGGGGTTTTCTGCTCGCCTTTCTTTGCGCTTAAATTAATGGAAACTACTTTCGCCAAAAAAACGCCCCCAACGGATCATTTTCGGATGTAGGTACCGCTTTTGCCGCCGGATTTAGTCAGCAGGTGGATCGCCCCTATTTCCATGCCCCGGTCGACGGCCTTACACATGTCGTAGACTGTCAATGCTGCCACTGAGACAGCGGTCAGTGCTTCCATTTCGGCACCTGTTTTGGCTCTGCAACGCACTGTAGCCACAATATGAAGCGCGCTGACGCCGTTTTCCCGCTGCGGTTCGATAACAATATCAACTCCGTTCAGTGGGATGTTGTGACAAAGCGGTATCAGGCTACTAGTCTGTTTGGCGGCCATGATGCCGGCCAGTTGCGCCACCGCTAGTACGTCACCCTTCGCTGCCTTGCGATTGAGGATGAGCTCCAAAGTCTCAAGCTGCATCGTAATTAATCCCTCGGCGCATGCCTCCCGAATTGTATCCGGTTTGGCACCGACATCCACCATGTGCGGCAGACCTTCTGAGGAAAAATGATTCAATTCGCCGCTTAATTCGCCGACCAATTCGCCGACCAATTCGCTTTCATCCATCACTTCAGCCCCCAACCTGCGACATTTGTCTTTCAGGACGTCCTAATGCGCACCTTCCGCAGCGATCAGGAATTTCCCGGGCGACCTTGCGCCAGTCTTCCGGCTTGGCCAAAACCGCCCGCCGAATAATTGCGCTCAATTCCTCGCTGCTGACCCCGCTCCTGGCTGCCGTTCCAATATCAATCCCTTCCGCACTGAACAGACAGGGCTGCAGCAGGCCGTTACTGGTCAGGCGCAGCCGGTTACAGGAAGGACAGAAGCATGATGACACCGGGCTGATAAACCCGATCGTCCCCCGGGCACCCGGCAGGCGAAACACCCGCGCCGGCCCAGCGTTTTGCGCTTTGTTAATCTCGACAGGAATCAAATCCGGCAGTCTGGCGATCACCTCGTCGGCTGACACGACCGCGCTACGCCCCATCTCCGCCCCGATTCCGAAAGGCATCAGTTCCAGAAAACGCACCTGAATTGGTAGTCCCATCGTTAATGTGGCAAAATCGGAGATTTCGCAGTCATTAACCCCTTTAACAAGGACGACGTTCAGCTTAATGGGAGACAATCCCGCCGCCATCGCCGCTGCCATTCCCTGAAGCACTTTCTTTAAGTCGCCACCGCGGGTCAGTTCCGCAAACCTGGTTACCTCCAGCGAGTCCATACTGATATTTACTCTGTCCAGACCGGCAGCCTTCAACTGCCCAGCCTGTTCAGCCAATAACAGCCCATTGGTGGTCAGCGTGATTTCCTCAATCCCGGCAATAGCTCGTATGCCAGCCACTAGCGCCGCCAAATCAGGATAAACCAGCGGTTCGCCACCCGTAAGGCGAATCTTTTTGATTCCCAACGCCGCAGCAGCAGCAATAATCCTCAGGAAGCTCTCATTGTCAAGAGCAGCGGCCCCTAAACCGCCGTTACTGTTGCCGCAATCGCCGTCGCCCGCACCACTATCGCTCTCGGGGCGGCAATAAAGGCAGCGCAAGTTGCAGCGCTCTGTCACTGAAACCCGCAGGTAAGTAATTTTGCGGCCCAGGCGATCCTCCATGTTCTTTCCGCCCTTTCCGGATTCCAAATTAATTGATTGAGTTAACGTTTTTATTAATAGTCCTGCGCACTGATAACAGCATAGGATCGAAATATTTCCTCCAGAACTTATTCGCAAAAGGATTAGCTGTTTCAAAGTCGACATGAACACGCGAGACGCCACTATTGCGGCAGTACTCAAATGCTTTCTTCAACAACTGTTTTCCTAATCCCTTGCCGCCCCGATAACCGGGCTGGATGTAGGCGCCGATTTCATCCAGAAGCCCATGATTCTCTAATGACATGTCAATATTGTTATTTTCCTGAGAGATGCTGACATTGATAAAGCCAATGGCCTTTTTGTCGTCCCAGGCTTCGTCCCAGGCCATAAAGACATTGCTTTCTCCGATTAGTTTCTTAACATCATCTATCTGATAAGGTTCTCTGTTCAGGAAGATCGGGGTGGCACGATAATATAGCCGGGACTCCTCAATTAACTCAAAGAGCGCTCCTGCGTCGCTTTCGGAAGCTCTGGTAATCACAAAGGAATCCGCGCAATCCATTTTGTCATCCGGACAGGCAAAGGCATCGATCAGATAGGATCCAAAACCCAAATCATATAAGGCAGCGCGCAACTTAAGGTCATTATAGTTGATGGTCCACATATGGTTAAAGATGTTTTGGTCAACCCATTCCTGCGAAACACTCCGATAGAGTGCAAGATATCCCTCTTCTTTATACTCTTCGACAACCGCATGTGCCAAAGCCGGAACAAACGAAGACATTTCCCCATTAAACGGAAACTTGTCGTAAGTCAGGTACCCGCATAGATCATGACCATGTCTCAGGGCACGAGCCGCTTTTCTCTGAATTCTAGCCTGCAAAAACCCGACAATTCCACCAGTGTTGTTCCTCCAAAGATCCGGGAATGCAGCGCTATTACCGCAATAACGCCGATTCTGGTCAACCCATATTTCTACGGCTCCACCAATATCAGACTCAGACAGATCATCCACAATGTAATTTTTCATAACCGGTTCACTCCAAACATCCAAACTTAAGCTTGTCCCGCTCTAATCAGGCGCGCTTCGGAAACCAGCCAATCGACTTTCTGGTCATGCGCCTCATGCGGCAGCTCATCGACAATCTGAAACTCAAACACTGGGGCGATCTTGACCGCGCCCGACTGCACAAGCGGCAAGAAGCGATCATAATAACCGCCGCCAAACCCAATCCGGTAGCCCTGTAAGTCAAAGGCCACTCCTGGCACAATGACCGCCTCAATCTGTTCAGACGCCCAGATTGGACAGCTGCTATCAGGCTCCAGCAACTTAAACGGACCAGCCGTAAAATCAGCAAAAGAGTGCACCTGCCGAAACTCCATCAAGTTCGTGTCCGGGCAAATTCTTGGAAATAGGACGATCTTTTGGCGTCGCCATAGATCCTCAACCAGCGGTCTGACATCAACTTCGTTTTTGGTTGGATAATAAAGCGCAAATACTTGCTTGTCAGCCAACTGACTTATTACCGCGCCACCCGCGGCATCCATCAAACGCGCGATCACCTGCTTCGAACGCAGCGCGATTTCTGCTGCGGACAGGCTTTCACGCAAAGCCCGAATCCGGCGCCGCATCTCTTTTTTGGCGCGTGCGCCTGCATCCTCTTTGGCATTACATCCCGTGCCATTCCCATTTGTGCCACTCATTTAGATTTTGACCTCCGGTACATTTCAATCTGTATGCCCAGCAAATCGCGGACCACCACCGACGCCAGAATCATTCCGGCCACTGGCGGCACGAATGCAATACTGCCTGGCACGACACGCTGATTATGCTTGTTCTCCGGCTCCTTCTCAAACCCTTCTGACAACCCGACCGGTACTTCATCAGAAAAAACAGTCTTAACGCCCCTGCTAATCCCGCGCTTTCTTAGCTCAGTACGCATCACCCTGGCTAGCGGGTCGGTATGGGTGTCCGCAATATCCGCAACCTGGAAGCGCGCCGGATCAAACTTGTTGCCTGTTCCCATACTGACAATACAGGGAATTTCGTGCTGTACACAATAGGTGATCAGGTCAATCTTAGCCGTCACAGTATCGATCGCATCCACGGCATAATCCAGGTGCCTGTCAAAATAGCGTGCGTGTGTCTCCGGCGTATAAAAAGCAACCACCGGTTCCACTTCCGCCTGCGGATTAATGGCCGCGATGCGCTCTGCCATAATCTCAGCCTTAGAGTGCCCGACCGTACTCTCCAGGGCAATCAGCTGTCGATTAATGTTGGAGACGCTGACCACGTCATGATCCACCAGCAGTAAATGGCCAATGCCTGCCCTGGCAAGCGCTTCCGCCGCAAAAGAGCCTACGCCTCCCAGCCCAAACACTGCCACGCGGGCTTGCGCCAGCTTGGCCACGCCCTCAGCACCAATCAGCATTTCCGTTCGCAAAAAGCGTTCCGTCACAAACATTCCCCCAACAACCATAGCATAAAAGCCGGGAAAATTCCCGGCTTCAGATGGAACTGAAACTAATCCTTCGGACCTTCCAAAACGGGCATTCCAAAAGGACTTTTATGCCCCCGCCATGCCGCTGGCTGAATGCTTTGAACCTGCCTATAAGCAGGTGGGTACCCTCCTGACTGTTTCGCTTACCCCGCACGAAGACGGGGCGTCGCTAGGCAGCCAGAGTTAGGTTCCCTTAAGCGCGTTGTTCGGTTCATAACACGCTCAGCTTTATCACGAACACAGCAGGGAGCAAATTTAGTGTCTCTGAACTGTAATATGATCATACCACAGTTTGCCTGTCCATAGCAAGTATCAGAGGTTCCCAATTGAACCAGCTATCAGTCTTATCCCATGTTACTAGCCTTTTGGCCCATGATTATGGAAGCCAGGGCCGTTTCAATGTCAATGAGTGGAACATTCTGCTGCGTGCCATCCTGCATAATCTTGACAATGACCATTTCATTGCGCAATTCTTCTTCCCCAAAAATCACGGCGACGGTTGCCCCACTGCGATCAGCCGCCTTTAACTGGGCTTTCATTCCGCGGCCCTGAAAATCAAAATCAACGGACAAGCCATAGGAACGCAGCCGATAGGCCAATCCTACAGTTTGATCACGCTCTTTTTCGCCGCAAGCCACAATAAACACATCCAGCGGCTTAATCTGGGGCTGATAAACTTTCTGCTTTTCGAGCGTCAAAATAAGGCGCTCCAGTCCAATTCCAACCCCGACACCTGGAGTGGGCGGCCCGCCAAGCGTCTCGATCAAGCCGTCGTAGCGACCTCCACCGCACATTGCATCCTGAGCTCCGAGTCCGCGGTAGACAATTTCAAAGACAGTCCTGGTATAGTAATCAAGCCCTCTGACCAGGGTTGCATCCAGCTCGTATTTGATTCCCTTCAATTCCAAATAACGCCGGACTTTGTCAAAGTGCTCCCGGCATTCCGGGCAAAGAAAGTCAACCGTCTTGGGCAAATCCTGCATCTGCGCCTGGCAGTCAGGATTTTTGCAGTCCAGCAGCCGCAACGGATTACGATCCAACCGCTCGTTGCAGGTTGGGCAGAGCGCGGCCTTTCTGGATGTGAGTTGATTAATCAACGCTTCGCGGAATCGCGGCCTACAGGACGGGCAGCCAATCGAGTTCAGGCGTACTTCTAGATCCTTCAAGCCGAATTGGCGATAAAAGGCAATGGTCAGGCCGATGATCTCAACGTCTGCGGCTGGATCCACCGAGCCAATCAATTCCAGACCAAATTGATGATGCTGTCTGTAACGACCGGCCTGCGGACGCTCATAGCGGAAAGCCGGACCAATGTAGTAAAGTTTTTGCAGCGGTGAGGCCCCATATAATTTATGTTCAATATAGGCGCGCACAACGCCGGCTGTACCTTCTGGACGCAAGGTCAGACTACGTCCGCCTTTATCCATAAAAGTGTACATTTCCTTTTCCACAATGTCCGTTGTCTCACCAACGCCGCGGGCAAAAATCTCCGTATGTTCAAAGATGGGGGTTCTGATTTCTTTGAAATTGAAGCGTCTGGCAACCTCCCGGGCAGCTGTTTCCACCTGTTGCCACCATTCGGCACTTTCCGGGAGTATATCTTGAGTTCCGCGAGGTGCGGCTGCTTCCATAGCCTTCCACCACCTTTTTCAAATTTACGAAAACGCGGAGGGCGAAGTACTCGCCTTCCGCGCTCCATTTTCATTGATTCCGGGAACTAGTTGCCGCCTTCCGAACCTGTCGAGGTTTCGTCAGCAGAGATATCCCCGGTGATGTCTGCTCCGGTCTGCTCAGTAGCTTGCTGAGCTGCCAAGGTTTCGATAATGATCTGCTCTTCAGCAGCTTCCGCTGTCATTTCGGCTTTCTCATAGAGGGCCTTGATTTCCTGATGCATCGCAACATCGTCACCGGCGATGCTGGAAGTATAAGCAAGCACCTCACCAGTCTTCGCGGTGTCTTTCTGCAAAGCATAAACATCAGCCAGTGTAGTCAGAACAGCGGTGTTTTCCGGCCACTTCTTCCGGGCGGTCTCCATCAGCTTGGCGGCGTCTGCAAGCCTGTTATCTCTGACATAGACTTCTTTTAATGACAAGTATAATCCTTGGTTATCTTTATCATTTTTGATCGCTTTTTCATAGGCGAGAGCAGCTTCCGGCCACTTCTCCTCGCCCTTCAGACGGAAAGCACGAAAGGCGGGATCAAGAATATCAATGGTAGCCTGCGATCTCTGCTCTTCGATCCAAGTATTCAGATGCTCGCCTTCGAATTTCTGCGCTAAGAGATTCTTCTCATAATCGGCTTTCTTACTCTGGAATTCTTCGCTTTCCGGATCAACGCGATTATTGACTTTGATGATATGATAGCCAAAAGTCGTCTTGACCGGTTCGCTGATTTCTCCTGCCGGCAGTGCAAAAGCGGCTTCTTCAAACTCGGGTACCATCTGTCCGCGTACGAAAGTGCCCAGGGCGCCACCCTTTCCTTGGCCGCTGGGATCTTCGGTTTTCTCATTGGCTAAGGCTACAAAATCGGCACCGGCCTTTAGCTGCTCATAAATCTCATTGGCCAGCTGGCGGGCTTCAGCTTCGGTATGCCCTTCTTCGTCAGTGCCTGCGGCCTTAACTCTAATGAGAATATGGCTGGCATCGACAGATTGATAGGCATCGATAATTTCCTGTTCTTCAACTGTGAGGCCCTTCTCTTTGGCCAGTGTGTTCAGCAAATTGAGATAGACAATTGACTCTCTGACCATCCCGCGCAGTTCACGTTCTGAACCCGCACCGGTCTGGTAGAGTAGCATGCTCCATTCTTCCTCGGTGTCATAAGCTTTATGCATTTGATCCATGAAAGCATTGACTTCTGCATTGGAAGCTGCGATTTTCATGTCTTTCTGGGCATTCAGCATGATCTGATTATTAATCGCGTTTTCCAGCGCGAAACTATGAATCAACTCCTCAGATAATGCCGCGCCATACTGATAGAACTCATTGCGCGTCTGATTAAGGGCGCGATTAAAATCCTCATCCTTAATCTTAACACCATTGACCGAGGCGGACGGACCTTTGTAAAGGCCCTGCGAGCTCTGGTATTGGCGGTTTCCTATTCCGAGGTAAAATCCTCCGGCCAGTAGAGCGACAATTAATACTAAAACAATGCCCTTTAAATAACGCTTAGCACCCTTCCGGATGCCGGTCATTGTGCCCATTTGGATAAATTCCCCCTCTTTTAAAATCAAACACTGCAGCAACAATGGTAACGAGACCTAAACATGTCCCAGATTGTCCGATTCCTCTCTATTTTAACTAAACCGCCTGACAGTGTCAATGAAATAGGCTTTCAATACTCTTGACTTTTCCGCTAATTATTTCCTCAATTCTGGAAACATAGGTAGCTGGACATTTGGGGTTAAACAGTCTTTCAATCTTACCGGACTCCGGCCGGACCAGCCTTGTAACTCCGCCACCTCCCAACCCTACTACGGTCTGACGTTCTTCGATCATTTGGATATTATATGGGGACTCGTTACCTGGCAGAGAAAAACCCAGGTTTTCCAAATTTGCCAAGATAAAACGCTGTCGATAAAGATAATATGGATGCATCCCCATCCTCGAAGCAACTTGGGCGGCCAGCTCCACCATTGCTGCTGTTTCGTCGGCGGACGGCAGATCATAATCTGCCAAATTATGACGCCATTGGGCGGCACGCTTGATCGCCAAAGTATGCACCGTCAGGTTTTCAGGGGCTAGTTTCTGAATAGCGGCCAGTGTTTGTGCCATATCGTCGCGTGTTTCTCCTGGCAATCCGGCGATTAAATCCATATTCAGCGTGGCAATACCCGCGGCCCTGATACACTCCACCGCTCTGCACACTTCAGCCGCAGTATGACCGCGTCCAATGATGGCCAGCGTTTTGTCATGCATCGTCTGCGGATTAACACTAACGCGATTCGCCCCGGCGGCTTTGATAATCATCGCTTTGCGCGGACTGATCGTATCGGGACGCCCGGCTTCAATAGTGAACTCGCCCTGTGCCGGGATCCGAAAAGACTGCGGCAGCAGATGCATCAGAGACTCAAATGCATCATCCGGCAAGGCCGTCGGAGTTCCTCCACCGACATAAAGGCAGTTAACCTTCAGCCCTGTACTTTGCAGACAAGCTGACACTGCCTGGATTTCTCTGGCCAACGCCTCCAAAAAACGCGGTACATGATGCCCATGCGTGCTAAGTGGGTAGGAAGCAAAAGAACAATAATGGCAACGCGTCGGGCAAAATGGAATCCCGATATAAATGCCTACTTGATCGGCTGGGTTATTAAGAAAAGGCTTTTCAACCCGGGCTACTGCTCTGACAAGATCCGCTTTAGCGGGTGTTAACCCATAGACTGCCACCAGGCGTTCGCGGATTTCGTCAGCACTGAAACCCAGTGCCGAGAGGTAGAAATACATTTTGGTCGGCCGGATGCCGGTCAAAATGCCCCATGGACTGGCCGTTTGACCCGTCGCACGTGTCATCAGCCGTAGACATAACAGACGTATTCTTTCTCGAATGCGACGATCAAGATCTGCTTCTGGATAGCGTGGATCACCGATTTCACAGTCAATAAGCCGTTCCTCAAGGACGGAGTCCGATCCTGAAAAGCGCCCGATCGCGCTGAACCCGCGCTCCCCATGTTCGAAAGTTAGAACCTCAAAAACAAAACCTTGCTCGGCGTCCGCGGTAATCTGGGCCTGCGGATCAAAAGTGAGGAGCATATTGCGCACGTTTTCCTCCTGACCCGCAATATTACATTGTACACGGTAGCAGGCCACACGCGGCACCTTCCTACTTCTTGTCTTGCTGCCCAGCGATCCCGACGACAGCGGACGACGGCGGATCCAGCGGACTATAGACTAAAGAAATGGATTGAATCGGCGTTCTTCTCCAATCGTGGTCGTTTCTCCGTGTCCGGGATAAACGACGGTATCATCAGGGAGCGTCAATAATTTCTGCCTGATGGATTCCACCAGCTCGGCACCGTTCCCACTTGGTAAATCTGAACGCCCAATTGAACCAGCAAAAAGTGTATCTCCTGAGAAAAGCACTCCGGCTCCGAGCCGAGCCTCGGACCTCGCCCCAGCCCCGGTGGCAGCCGGACTATAGAGACAAAGTCCTCCTTTGGTATGACCGGGGGTGGCAATTACCTGCAGACTCTCCTCACCGAATGTAACACAATCACCGTCTTGCAGTAGACGATCCGCTTCGGGGCTGCGTACCTGTTCTGCCAGAAAAGCCGACAGATTCTGGGATGGTTCGGGCAGCATCGGTGCATCTGCCATTCCAATCAATAGCGGCGCTCCCGTAGCCTGCTTCAATTCCCCATTAGCACCAATATGATCCACATGGCCATGGGTATTGATAATCGCTTTCACCGAAAGCTCACTGTGATCTATAACGTCCTTGATCTCTCTGAAGTTCCCTCCAGGATCGATAATGACGGCAGCATTTGTCTTTTCACAGGCGACGATATAGCAATTCGCGTCCAAGGGAGGCGTCTCCAAAACTTTGATTTGCACAGGTATCGATCCCTTCAAAAAAGTCTCTCGCTGTCCAGTAACAATGTCACCGGACCGTCGTTGTTAATTTCCACCAGCATGTCGGCCTGAAAGACTCCGGTTGCCACACTGATACCATGCTGTTTGAGCAGGTCCACCGTATGCTGGTACAAACTCACCGCCTGCTCAGCTGCAGCTGCCTGTGTAAAGCTGGGTCTTCTGCCTTTGCGGGCATCCCCGTACAAAGTGAATTGCGAAATGGCCAGTACTGCGCCACCAACTTCCTGAACTGACAAATTCAGCTTACCGTTCGAATCTTCAAAAATACGCAAGCCAACGACCTTGCTGGCAATATAACTGGCGTCGCTTTCAGTATCAGTCTGCGTTACGCCGATTAAGACCACCAGGCCGCGCCCAATGCGGGCCACTTCCTGACCGTCAATTGATACCGCTCCGCTAGTCACCCTTTGCACCACCGCGCGCATTAACCGCCACCTCCGCGATACGCCTGCAACACCCCATCCACGCGGCGAATCCTCTTCAAAATGTTATTAAGATGTTCAATGTGATTAACCTCGACAGTCAGGCTGACATGCGCCAGCCGACTGCGACCTGTTTGCGCATTCACCCGCATCAGCGGAGCTTTTATTTCGGCCAGCGCATTGACCACATCAGCCAGTAAACCGGTGCGATCAACCGCTTCGATATCAACATCAACAGGATATGAACCGGCAGAAACTGCGTCCCACTCCACTTCAACATAGCGCTCATTGCCAGGGTTCTCTTGCGTGAGATTTGGACAATCTTTACGATGGATTGATACTCCGCGGCCGCGCGTGACATAGCCCACAATCTCATCGCCAGGCAGCGGGCTACAGCAGCGCGAGAGCCGCACCAGCAAATTGGAAACGCCCTGCACGCGAATGCCATGCAAGCCATCAGAAGTCTGGCGAATCTCTTTTTCTTCTTCTCCGATCGGTTGTTGCACTGTTTCGCGATCACCAATGATGCGGCCCACAGCCATTCCGGCGGAAACTTTCCCGGAACCGACCGCGACCACCAGATCTTCTGCTTCCAGAAACCCCAGCCGTTTGGCACCCTCAAGCAGTTTATCTTGTTTCAGGTTTTCGCTAACTTCCAGCCCTTGTTTGCGTAGTTCCTTCTCTAATAATTCGCGGCCATGTGCCAGGTCTTCATCGCGCCGTTCCTCCCGGAACCATTGCCGGATCTTGCTTTTCGCTTTCGAACTCTGCACGAAGGCAAGCCAGTCCAAGCTTGGCCCGGTCGCCTGTTTGGAAGTGACAATCTCAATAATATCACCGTTGACCAGTTTATAATCGAGTGGTACTAATTTGCCATTTACTTTGGCGCCAATACAGCGGTTACCGACATCAGTATGCACTGTATAAGCAAAGTCAACCGGCGTTGATCCGCTTTGCAGACTCTTGACATCGCCCCTGGGAGTGAAAACAAAGACTTCATCCATGAAAAGGTCAATGCGTAGCGATTCAAGAAATTCCTCAGGATCGCCGGATTCACGCTGCCATTCCAGTAAATGCCTGAGCCAGGAGAATTTATCCTCAAAATCCTTCGCACCGGCGCCTTCTTTATAACGCCAGTGCGCCGCCATACCAAACTCGGCTGTTTCATGCATCTCTTTAGTGCGGATCTGAATTTCCAGAGGCTCGCCATTCGGCCCAATCACCGTAGTATGCAGCGATTGGTACATGTTTGATTTTGGCATGGCGATATAATCTTTAAACCTTCCCGGGATCGGCTTCCACAGGTTGTGGATCTCGCCAAGCACAGCATAGCAATCTTTCACTGTGCTGACGATTACTCTGAGCCCCAACAAGTCGAAGATCTCAGCAAAGGCCTTGTTTTCTCTTTTCATCTTATTGTAGATACTGTAAAAATGCTTGGGCCGCCCCTGTATATCCGCTTCAATGCCGCGTCCCCTCAAGGTTTCATTGAGTGTCACCATGACTCCATCAAGATAACCTTCGCGCTCGCGGCGCTTCTTGGCCACCATGTGTACCAGACGGTAATACTCCGTAGGATCAAAGTAGCGAAACGCGAGATCTTCCAATTCCCATTTAATTTTCCACATTCCCAGTCGATGTGCCAGGGGTGCGTAGATATCAAGGGTTTCCTGCGCGATTCGCCGCTGGCGATCCTCGGGCAAATATTTCAGCGTGTTCATATTGTGCATGCGATCCGCCAGCTTAATCAGGACGACGCGGAAGTCTTTGGCCATCGCCAGAAACATCTTGCGCAAATTCTCTGCCTGCCGCTCTTCACGTGTCTGAAAATCAATTTTACTGAGCTTTGTGACCCCATCAACCAGCATGGCGACCTCGGCACCGAACTTGGCCTCTATTTCGGTAATCAAGACATCCGTATCTTCAACCACATCATGCAGGATCGCGGCGCACAAAGTGGTCAGGTCCATTTCCATCTCAGCTAAGATCTGCGCGACATTGAGAGGATGTTGGATATAAGCATCCCCAGAATCACGTTTTTGCCCTTTATGAGCTTTGGCGGCAAAATCATAAACCTCTTCCAGCTTCTTGGTGTTGGCGGAAGGGCTATAACTCTTGACTGTTTTAATCAAATTTTCCAGAGACATATCCACTACCCTCCCGTTCCCCGGTGAAAAACAGCCGGAACAAAACGTGTTCCGGCCTGCCGGAGCCGACTATTGCCGTGAAAAGCGATAAAAGCGTTAAATAAACGCTGTGAAATTAGAACAAATTTTATTAGTAATGTATTAATGTTACGATGCGGGTGTCTCCTAACCGCTCCCGACCATTCAAATCATCCAGTTCCAGTAAAAATGCAAATCCGGCAATCACTCCGCCAAGTTTGCGTACCAGCTTAGCGGTAGCCGACATCGTACCACCGGTCGCCAGAACATCGTCGACAATCAGCACCTTTTCTCCCGGCTGAATGGCGTCGCGATGAATTTCCAGCGCATCTGTGCCGTATTCCAGTTCATATTGAATCCGTTCTACTGTACCGGGCAATTTCCCTGGCTTGCGCACCAGGGCAATCCCAACATTCATCGCATAGGCCAACGGCGCGCCTACCAAAAACCCGCGGGACTCGATACCAACGAGCTTATCGATTTCGCCCTCTTTAAAGTGGCTGGCCAGTTCGTCCACAGCAAAACGAAATGCGGGACCATCAGCCAAAAGCGGGGAAATGTCTTTAAATCCAATTCCTGGTTTCGGGAAGTCTGGCACTTCTCTGATATGTTTCTTTAAATCCATCTTGTCTGCCTCCGTTTCAAGCTAAGCCGACACTATTTTGAGATCTTTCACATTAGCCTGGGCGCTGGAGACGCCATTCCAGGTGTTCTCCTCCAAGGCAAAAGCCAAATCCACCGCGGTTTTCGACTGCAAATCAGGCAGCCTTGATCCTAAACCAAAGCCGATCCCATCGAGGCGGGCGTTGGCACTTTGTGCTTTGAATTTTAGGTGCTTTCCGTTTCCACCGACTCCTTTTGGCGAGACCATCATAATATTCCGACAGACGAGAATTGGTTCAGGGTTTTGTGACCCGAATGGTTCCAGCCCGGTAAGCTGTCTCGCCAGTTCCAGCGTGGCCTGCTCCAACTCTATCTCAACATCAGCATTTAAGGCGGGGATCATTGCGCTGTCGTCCAGACAACCCTGCGCATGGTTCTCAAACGCTTCCGCAAATTGATCCAGGGAGTTCCTCGTGATTGATAATCCTGCGGCGCTCTCATGGCCGCCAAAGCGGGTCAGGTGTCCGGCGCACTCTTCCAAGGCGTGGTATAAATGAAATCCCTGGATACTCCGCCCTGAGCCGCGTCCTTCTGTTCCGTCCCATCCAATTAGGATTGCGGGGCGGTAAAAGCGTTCCACAATTTTGGAGGCCACGATGCCAAGGACGCCATGATGCCAATTGTCCCCGGCGAGTACCAAGGTGCGCTGGTCTTTTTTGGCGAGCAATTCTTCCGCCTGGCGACAAGCACATCCTGTCAGCTCGGCTTCTATCGCTTGGCGCTCTCTGTTTTCGGCCTCGAGTTTTCTGGCTAAAGATAACGCCTGATCAGGATCCGTCGCCAGGAACAGGTTAATCCCGGTCTGTGCGTAGCCCAGCCGGCCGGCTGCATTAATCCTGGGTGCCAGATAAAAAGCCAGATGCCCGGTAGTGATGGCTCGCTCCCCTAATCCACAAACGGCGATTAGGGCTTTCATGCCTTCATTAGTAGTATTGGCGATCCGCTCTAATCCGGCTTTGACAATAATGCGGTTCTCTCCAAACAACGGTACCATATCCGCCACTGTTGCCAAAGCCACCAAATCAATTTCTCTGAATAAGGCTTCTTCGCTGATGCCGATTTTATCAGACACCGCCATGGCCAGCTTAAAAGCAACTCCTGCGCCGCACAAATCCCTGAAGGGATATGGACAATCCGGGATTTTGGGGTTGATCAGCGCCAGAGCTTCCGGAAGGACCGCCGGCGGTTCATGATGATCCGACACAATAACATCCATGCCCAGCGATTTGGCCAGCTCAATCTCGGCCACCGCTGTAATACCGCAATCGACGGTGATCAGTAATGTGATGCCGTTACGGCCGGCTTTTTCGATCGCCACGCTGTTCAGCCCATAGCCTTCTTCAAGACGGTTCGGAATATGATAAAAAAGGTTTCTTTTGGCGTAAGGGTACAGTAGCCGTATGAGTAAGGCCACGCTAGTAATGCCGTCAACATCATAGTCCCCAAAAATGAGAATTTTTTCGCCATCCTGGATCGCTTGGACAATGCGTTCAGCCGCACGATCCATCCCAGGAAACAAAAATGGATCATGCAAATCTGAAATGGTGCCACCTAGAAAAGCCCGGGCTTGATCGATACTGCTAATACCTCTGTTAATCAAAATTTGTGAGATTACAGGAGATACGCCCAGATTCTCGGCGAACGTCCGGCAAAGATCCGGTTGCGGTTGTTTTATCTGCCATACACGTTCGATCATTAATTCCTCCTGCTTCTTAAATGAAAAAACCGCGGGAAAGCAGACCCCACAGGTCAACATAAGTTAATTCTCCATCAAAAAAGTATTTCCTGCTTGAGGGGATGAGACAGCAAAAAGCACAAAGCGTATTGCCTTGTGCTTTTTGCCTTTATGGTAAGGCCTGGTTGGTGGCCGGACTTAGAAAATCCTACCGACCGTTAAATTGTTGCGTGTTTCCTGATTCCCTAACGCAAACGCCTCTTCGCGCCTGCTATCGTAAGTCCGATCGCTTTTCACAATAGCAGAACCGCTCTTGCGGCTTACTTTGATTGCATAGCCTCCTATGGTAAACAACATCCCGAAGTCCCCCTATCACACTAATTTCTGTCTCTCTAAATGTAACCTTTACTTGTTTGCGCCTATCCGCCAATTAGAAACCTCGTATATACTTCGTGCCTTGTCTTTTCCAATTCAGCCTCGGCACGACTAACTTTTAAGGCTCTTTCAATTCTCCTGGCGGAATGCCCTTGTTTTTGGATGGTTTCAATTGTGTAACCACCGATTGTAAACATCATTTCAAGCACCTCCGTCTTCTAGCGAATCTCGGGGCAAGCTTCTTTCAGGCGGCCCATCAAGGTAAACCGAATGTCTGCTAATTCCGCCCCGTATAAGGCTGTTTTTTTACTGACCCTGGCATTGTTTTCGAAGCTCTCTGTGAGTTTAATCATGATGAGCACCTCCTCCACTCTCTTACCCATAAATCATATTTCTTCCTTCAATGTTATTATAATCAACAGGAACTAATTTTGTCAATAAAATTTTTTCAATCGACGAAAATTTATTTTTCCGCGTTTTCATCTTATCCGTTCCTTTTCAGTTTTCCGGTCTTCATCGCGTAACGCTCTCCGATGCTAAAGACCTTTAGGCCCAATGGAATCAGCAAAATTCCAATTAACAACAGGATACGTAAGTCCGGCCAGATGTCCGCCAGAGAGGCCCCATCCAATAAGGCAGCCCTGGCTGCTCTTAGTGTATAGGTAGCCGGGGAGATTACCGAAAACGGCTGTAACCAAGCCGGTAACACTGAGACTTCATAATATACTCCGGAGACCAGCAGCACGATTGCCTGAAAGATATGGGTGGCCTGCGAGCCTTTCTCCGGCGACATGAGCGGCAGGACAGCTGCCATAAAGCCGAGTCCAATAAACGAAATGCTGGAGCAGAATAAGACCACTAACGCACCGAATAGGTTGGCTTGGGATAGATCAAATTTGAAGAATAGGGCCATCCCTCCGAGTACGAAAATCGTCCGGATCGAGCCATAGATCACAGCATAAAAACACATGCCAAACAAGTGCGTCGCCCTACGAATGGGCGCCATGAAAGTGTACTCAATGGTACCCTCCCAGCGCTCCCAAGAGACTGATTCCGACACTTCGTGAAACAGGACTGATAAAAACTCCCACAGCAGCGCGCCGGCAGCCAGATATAGCATTTGCTGCGGGCCGCCACCCACTCCGATCAGCACAATAGTGAGTCCATTGACCAGGATGTAGACCAGGTCTACAATTTCCCATCCCAAATACCTTTTGGCCAAGTTGAAATGACGCTCAACAAAAGCCATTGTTGCCTTGAGCTCATACAGTAATTTATGCAAGCGAATACGCCCCCCAGCATGTTTACCGTCTTGCGGTATTGCACCGTCTTGCGGCATTGCACCATATATTTGTTAATCTTCGAGGTCGGGCAGTTCGTCTGCCAAGTCTTTACCGGTCAAAGCGAAAAATACATCATCCATCGTTGGTGCCGGATTCTGTGGTGACTGAAGCTTCCTTTTTAACCCGGCAGGCGTATCTAAAGCTACGAAACGCCCGTCATCAATAATCGCTACTCGGTCACAGAGTCTTTCAGCCTCAGCCATATCATGCGTCGTCAGGATGATCGTGGCATCGTGCTTTTCCTGGACTTCTTTCACAAAATCCTGCACATCGCGCTTGGACTTGGGATCCAGTCCGGTAGTAGGTTCATCCAGCAACAGCAATACTGGAGCAGTGAACAGCGCCCTGGCAATCGCGACTTTCTGCTGCATACCACGCGAGAGGTTTTCCAGAGAGACAAACGCCTTTTGCTCTTTGAACCCCAGGCGCTGCAAAATCTCAAGGGACCTTTGCCGGGCGATTTTGGTATTTACGCCATACAATCGGGCCGCATAATTCAAGTTCTCAATAGCCGATAGTTTTTTGAAAAAGGCCGCTTCCACCGAGACTCTGTTAATCATGCGTCTTACTTCCAGCTGCTGTTTTACGACATCGTTGCCAAAAACAGTCACAGTGCCTTCGTCCGGGTAGAGCAACGTGGCGATAATCCGAATGAGGGTCGACTTTCCCGATCCATTCGGACCAAGAATCCCGAAGATTTCTCCTTTTTCAACGGTAAAGGAGGTCTCGCGCACTGCATAAACCGGAACACGCTCACGTCGAAACAACCTTCGATAAGAAAGTGGGGTGCCTGTTGCTTTGGTTTCATCTTTTTCATAGAACACTTTGGAGATTCGATCACATTGCAGAGCAATTGTCATTCTGTGGTTTCCCCCTACTCCTCAATCTTTTTGCATCCAGTCGGTTAGTATGTGCAAAAAAAACGCCATGGCATTCCCCATGACGTTTAAGCAAAAATCGTGCCGAAAAGGCAGACTCTTAAGTGCGCCATGGACATGCAGCCCATGGCAGCGCATTGTAAGCAACTACCGAATTGGCTGCCGATGGGCATAGTGATCCTGCGACAATGCACAGATACCGAACTTGGCAGTGATTACGTTCAACCTTTGCCGCATCGCCAGAGCCTCCTCAAATCTGATCCAGTAAAGAAAATGTTTCCGTCCATTGCAATATTAGCATGCCCCGCTATGGGATGTCAATTTACAGAATGATTCCCAACCGTTTTCACCCAACTTTACTCTTTTCAGATAGCGCAGGGAAAAACGACCTTTCCATGGAATTATCCATAGTGTCAGGAGGTATGGACGTTGAATTCTGGTTGCGCGTCAAAAAACCTCATTATTGCTGGCGCAGTTACGGTTGGAAATGCATTAATTGATCATTATTATATGCTCTCGAATCCGGTTTCCCCGGGTATTGGTGCCTTGGTCAAAAGCCAGTCCATACAAACCGGCGGGGTTGAGGCCAATGTCGCCGCGGCCATTGCCGCCTTAGAAGTCCCCGCTGCCATAGTGGCTCCGCTTGGTGATGATCAGGATGCCGATCGCATTATCTTGGATCTGCAGTCACACGGTGTCGATACTACACGCGCCATACGTATTCCCGGCGATGAAACCGGACGCTGTGTGATCCTTGTCATGCCGGACGCAGACCGGATTATCTTGGGTGGCGGTACCGGAATCCGCTCTATGCGACTGACCGCCGCTGATCGCGCCTTTATTGCCAAATGGCAAGTGAGCTTTTCCTCAGCCTACGTCCCGCTGCCAGTCTTGCGTGACTTGGCACAACTACGTGACGCCTCGACGCCACACCGGTTATTTGCCTTTGATCTGCCCGATACTTTCGATGATCTGATTGTCAGGGGATTCACCAGGACGGATTTTGACGAACTGCTGCCTGCCATCGATTTGCTGCTGACTAACCGTCCCGGGGCATTGTCATATGCCATGACGGACGATTTTGATCAGGCTTGCCGCATCATTGGAGACCGGCTAGCGCCTCATGCCAGGGCGGCTATTACTGATGGTGCCAAAGGAGCGCGTCTACTTTGGCCGCAGGGAGGCTCTTGCCATGTCCCAGCCTTCCAGGTGAAAGCGATTGATCCGACCGGCGCTGGGGACGCATTTCACGCCGCCCTGATCGTCGCATGGCTGCTGGAAAACAAGGATCCTGAAACTGCCGGACGAATTGCGTCTGCCGCCGGCGCGCTGGCCTGCCTGACCGAAGGGGCGCGTCAAAAGCTCCCCAAACGCTCCGACATTAGCGAGCTCTTGGGGACTGACCTATTTAAATATTTTTGATCTATTTGGGGACCGGTTTATTTGGATCATTTTGATCCGTTAAAGGACAGACTTATTCGAAAACAGTTTCCTAGAAGGGGGAAAATCAATGTTTCAGTTATCACCGGAGGTGCGCAAGGCGCTTGACCGCAACCGTCCAGTTGTAGCCCTCGAATCTACCCTGATTGCCCACGGTTTTGATTATCCCGAAAACATTGAAGTCGGTCGGGCCGTAGAGGCTGTTGTGCGGGATGCAGGAGCCATTCCGGCCACGATCGCCTTGGTAGCCGGTATTATCAAGATCGGGCTGACCGCTGATGAAATGCTGGAAGTTGCCCAAAACTCGAGCATGCCTAAATTAAGCTTGCGCGACGTTTCAGTGGCCGCCGGACTTAAAAAATGGGGTGCTACCACTGTCGCCTCAACAGCCTACATTGCTTCCCTGGCTGGAATTACTGTCTTTTCAACCGGCGGGTTGGGCGGAGTGCACCGCGGCGCCAAAGAAAGCTGGGACGTCTCGGCAGACTTGTTGTCATTAAGCCAGTCCCCGATCGTGGTAGTATGTTCTGGTGCCAAATCCATCCTTGACATCCCCGCGACACTCGAGGTACTGGAGAGCTATAACATACCGGTGCTTGGTTATCAGACCGACCGTTTTCCAGGGTTCTATGTCCGGGACAGCGGCTATCCGGTCCCCTGGCAGATTAACAAGCCTTCAGACGCGGCTCAAATTTTCCGCGAGCAGCTCGCATTAGGTCTGGATAGCGCCTTAGTAGTCGCTAATCCTGTTCCGGAGAAAGATGCCGTGGATAAAGAAACTCACGACAAGTGGATTGAGAAAGCTTTAGCGGAACTGAAGCGCTCAAAAGTTACAGGCAAGGCTGTCACCCCATTTATGCTGCATAGCCTTAAGGAAATCAGTAACAACAACAGCGTTAAAGCGAACAGATCGCTGATTTTTAATAACGCCGCGCTGGCCGCTGAAATTGCCAAAGCGATTTAGCTGCGACACTTCAACGCATATTTCAATATACCCGACTGATCAGTTGCAGCTTGAACGCTGCGCGTCTGATTTTACAGGACTCTCTATGTAATCGGTTCAATTTGCGTTTTTCGGGCGGATCTAACAGATAATAGAGCGACCGGCATACGCTTTCAACACAAAACATGGGCCTTTCCTCCGGGGGTAGCAGACATCCGCACGGCCCCAAGTGTTTGCATTCTCCAGGCGATAACAATTTGAGGGCGTTACGGAACAGGCCGGGCAGTCTGAGTCGGTGTTTAAGCCGGTAAAGAGGCGAGCTGTTTTGCCGCGGATCAATGCCCATAAAAAGGTGATCCAAAGGCGAAAAACGGTCTTCGGCCCCTTTGCAGCATGCACCCCTGCAACGCCTGCAAAAAAATGCAGTCCTCTTGAACAAATCCTGATAGGCCCGGTGCAGTTCCCGGCGACACATATCAAGTCGGCGTAGTTCTGTCCAAGCTTCTGAGTCGTTCCGTTTGGGCGGTATCCGCTTAAGCATCGCTGACTGGCAGACCAGAGCTACTCTCATCCAGTGATGCAATTTCCAATAACGGAAGCGATCTGACGGCGAAAGTGCCACTGGCGTGCTCCTCTCCCACACATAGCTTTTTAACAGGCTAAGAAATCTCTATGCATACATTACGCGATCGATGCGGAGAAATGTGCAAGCGACTAATGGAGGGAAATACCATGCCGCCGAAACAGGCCCCCGAAAAGCAGAATTATAAAAGAGTATGGCTTTTATTTTTATACTTCTTGATTTTGTCTGCTGCGTCATTTGTTTTTGTGCATCTATTGCTGCCGAAACCCGTTGTACCAATCACGTCGCCCGCAGCGTCCAGCACCACGGCAACGGCTGCCCCGGATAGCGCGCCCGTACCCACGCCAGCGCCCGCTGACGCCGCACTGCTGCCGGATGGCTTTGTCTATGTGTCCGACATAATCCCGGACGCCCAAATTGATATCCGGTATTATAGCGCTTATAACTTCGTTGGCACCCGCATCGATGGCTACGAGGCCCCGCAGGCAATCCTCACCAAAGAGGCCGCGCTGGCCCTCAAAACAGCCTCCACCATACTGGCTAAGCAAGGTTATGGTATCAAGATCTTTGACGCCTACCGTCCGCTGCGCGCCGTGGATCATTTTGTAAGCTGGTCACAGGATCTGACAGACACCAAAATGAAGGCGGTTTTCTACCCCAATCTGGATAAATCGGCCTTATTCAATCAGGGCTTTATCGCACGCAAATCGGGGCATTCCCGGGGCAGTACCGCAGATCTTACGCTGGTACACCTTATTAGCGGACAGGAAGTCGACATGGGCAGCAGCTTTGATTTCTTCGGCGAAATTTCACACCATGGAACGCAGCTCATTACCAACCAGCAAACACAGAGCCGCAACATCCTGCGCGATGCCATGGCAGCCGCTGGCTTCGCCCCCTACTCCAAAGAATGGTGGCATTACTGCCTGCAAAACGAGCCGTATCCCGACCAGTATTTTGATTTCGTGATCAGATGATTGCGATGCGATTTAACTGTGGCGTTCCTCTCCGGATCACTTGCATTGAAAAACAAGGCTGCCCTTGTCGCCAAAAGCAGCCTTATCTTGTATCACAGTTTCACGCTTCTAATCGTTCTAAATCCCTCAGCTGATTCCTATTTCGCGAAATTAAAGGGCTTCTTCAGATTGTAGAACGTTGCCGCACCTCTAAAGATGCTTTCCGTGCTTAAGACATCCTCAATCCGCAGCAACTGGTTATATTTAGCCACCCGGTCAGTACGGTTGGGGGCACCAGTCTTGATCTGTCCGGCATTGGTCGCCACAGCAATATCAGCAATCGTCGCATCTTCGGTCTCGCCCGAACGATGCGATACAACCGCCGTATATCCTGCGCGTTTGGCCATTTCGATTGCTTCCAGCGTTTCGGTCAGTGTTCCGATCTGATTGACTTTAATCAGAATGGAGTTGGCGGTACCCGTTTGGATGCCGCGCGCCAGGCGTTCAGTATTGGTAACAAACAGATCGTCACCGACTATCTGGACGCGATCGCCAATCTTCTCGGTCATCAGCTTCCAGGTTTCCCAATCGTCTTCGGCCAAACCGTCTTCAATGGAAATGACCGGGAACTGTTGGACCAGTTTCTCATAATATCCGACCATTTCCTCGCCGGAATAGGTCACACCTTCGCCAGCCAACACATATTTACCGTCTTTATAGAGCTCACTGGCAGCCGAATCCAACGCAATGGCAACATCCAAGCCCGGTTTATAGCCGGCTTTCTCAATCGCTTCCACAATAGCCTCGACGGCTTCAACGTTTGAGCGCAGGTTCGGGGCAAAACCACCCTCGTCACCTACGGATGTGTTCAGACCTTTCTTCTTCAGCACGCTGCGCAGGCTGTGGAAAACCTCAGTCCCCATCCGCAATGCTTCGCTGAAATTTTCTCCGCCAATCGGCATGACCATGAATTCCTGAATATCGACGTTATTATCCGCATGACTGCCGCCATTGAGAATATTCATCATTGGCACCGGCAGCTCCCTGGCAATAGGACCACCAAGGTATTGGAACAACGGCAGGCCGAGCGATTCAGCAGCAGCCTTAGCGGTAGCTAAGCTAACCCCCAGAATGGCGTTGGCACCGAGTTTACCCTTATTCGGGGTTCCGTCAAGCTCAATCATGCGATGGTCGATCAAAGACTGTTCAATGGCTTCATAACCCGTAATTTCAGGCGCAATGACTTCATTAACATTATCAACGGCATTCAGGACACCCTTGCCACGATAACGTTCCTCTTCGCCATCCCGCAGTTCAACAGCTTCATGTGCTCCAGTTGAGGCCCCTGAAGGAACCGCAGCGCGCCCAACTGTACCATCCGCCAATGTTACTTCCACTTCGATGGTCGGATTGCCTCTGGAGTCAAGTATTTCTCTTCCGTAAATGTCAATAATTGTTGTCATCCATTGCTCCCCCTCGTTTTATATTGCATCGGCCGACTTCTATGCATACGCGCGCATGGCCTTTGCGGCGCGCCTTGGTCACTCTTCGACAATCAAGCTCTGGCCCGTCATTTCCACAGGCTGGGGCAATCTGAGTAATTCAAGCAGCGTCGGTGCCACATCCGCCAGAATACCGTCGCGCAAACGCGCTCCTGCGGGCCCGCCCGCCAAAATCACTGGCACTGGATTAGTGGTATGAGCCGTCATCGGTTCGCCGCTAATATAATCCGTCATCTGTTCCGCATTACCATGATCAGCGGTTATAAGCACCGCGCCGCCTTTCGCCAGTATAGCGGGAACGATCTCGGATATTCCTTTGTCGACAGCCTCGGCCGCCTTAACAGCCGCATCGAAGACTCCTGTATGACCAACCATATCAAGATTAGCATAATTAATAATAATGACATCATACCGTTCAGAGGCAATTTCCTGCAATAAGCGTTCGGTAACTGCCACACTGCTCATGGCAGGTTCCAGATCATAGGTCGCTACTTTTGGCGAAGGTATCAGAATGCGCTCCTCATGCGGAAAAGGCGTCTCATCGCCGCCATTGAAGAAGAACGTGACATGCGCGTATTTTTCAGTCTCCGCAATGCGCAACTGTCTTAGGCCGGCATTCCCCAGCACCTCGGATAGTATGTTTTTCATTTTTCCTTCAGGCGGATACGCTACCGGCGCGGCAATGGTTTCATCGTATTGCGTCAGGCAGACATAATGCACGCCCATAGGCGCCGGCGCTGGCCTTTCAAAGCCAGAAAAATCGCGGTCGACAAAAGCCCTGGTAATCTCACGCGCCCGGTCGGGCCGGAAATTAAAAAAGAAAACACTGTCGCCCGGTTTGACGGTGTCGGGAGTACGCCCACCTGACCGCACTACACTGGGAACGACAAACTCATCATTAACTCCGGCAGCATAGGACTGTTCTACGGCCGCCACAGCGGAAGCTGCCTCAATTCCTTCGCCCAATGTCATAGCACGGTAGGCTTTTTCAACTCTTTCCCAGCGTTTGTCGCGGTCCATGGCATAATAGCGACCCATCACCGTAGCGATCCGACCCACCCCAAGCCCCGCCATAACCTGTTCCAGTTCCTGAAGATAGGGAATGGCACTACGCGGCGGAACATCACGACCATCCAGGAAGGCATGCACCAAAATCTGATCAACGCCCATCTCTTTAGCGAGGCGCAAAAAACCGTAAAGATGATCCGTATGGCTGTGAACCCCACCAGGAGAAACAAGGCCCATTAAATGCAGCGCCTTACCGGTACCGGCACATCTACTGAAAGCCTCCGCAATGACAGGGTTCTCGCGCACCGTCCCTTCACGGATGCTCTTACTGATACGCACCATTTCCTGATAAACAATGCGCCCGGCTCCGATGTTCAGATGGCCAACTTCCGAGCTGCCCATTTGTCCTGCTGGCAGCCCGACGCTTTCTCCGGAAGTCTGCAGCAAGGCATGCGGAAATTTCTTAAAAAGTCCATCTATGTATGGTGTGCAGGCTGCACAAATTGCGTTGGCTTCCTCGGAGTCGTTACGCCCCCAACCGTCCAAAATGGCAAGCACCACCGGACGTTTGCACTCTGTGCGCGTCTTGCGTTCCTCGCTCGCCCTACGCTCCGCGCGCGCCATGCCTTGCGCACATCCTGCGCGCTCCGCTTGTTCCGTGGTTTTCATATCTGATCACTCCGTTTTATCTACTGAAGCTTTGACAGCATTGGCGGCAATTGCCAGAAAAGACTGCGCGTCCAGACTGGCTCCCCCAACAAGAGCACCATCAATATTCCGCTGTGACGCGAATTCGGCCATGTTCTCCGGTTTGACGCTACCACCATAAAGGATCCGAATCTGCTCTGCGGTTTCTTTACCCACCAATGCGGCCATTTCATTTCTGATTAACCCGGAAACGCGATCAGCATCCGGTCCGTTGGAAGCTTTCCCCGTTCCAATCGCCCATACCGGCTCGTAGGCAATCACAGTATTCAAGGCCGCCTGCGGATCAATACCAGCATAGGCGCCCCGCACCTGCGTCTTAACAATCTGATCAGTATTGCCGGCCTCTCTCTGCTGCAATGTCTCGCCGACGCAGATAATGGGAATCAATCCAGCCTTCAGCGCCGCTTTAGCCCGCTGATTGACGGTCTGATCAGATTCGCCAAAGAACTGACGACGTTCTGAATGCCCGACAATAGCATATCGGCAACCGGCATCCTGAAGCATGACCGGCGCAATTTCTCCAGTATAGGCACCTTTCTCTTCCCAGTGAACGTTTTGAGCACCCAACCCCACCGGCGTCCCCTTAATGACATCGGCAACGGCCGAAAGCGCAGTAAAAGGCGGACAAATTACCATGTCCACCTCAACCCCATCTGCCATTCCCCCGCTAATTGCCCTGGCTAGCGTGACCGAGTCACTGATCGTCTTATGCATCTTCCAATTTCCTGCAATCAAGCAGCGTCGACGCATTTGATCGACCTCCTTCTGCACATTGCGATTTGACATCCTATGCGTCTTGTAGCACCTTGACGCCGGGCAGCTCGATTCCTTCCAGGAACTCCAACGAAGCCCCGCCCCCGGTTGACACATGCGTCATTTTGTCGGCGAATCCCATCTGCTCAACAGCAGCCGCCGAATCCCCGCCACCAATAATGGTTGTCCCATCACATTTGGCGATCGCCGCAGCAATGGCGCGTGTGCCATTGTCAAACGGTACTATTTCAAAAACGCCCATTGGACCATTCCAAATCACAGTCTTGGCTTTGGCAATTTCGCCTGCGAACCGTGCGATCGTCTCAGGACCGATATCAACACCCTGCCAGTCAGCAGGAATCTCAGAGACTTTCACGGTCTTGTATTCAGTATCAGCCGAGAATTCTTTGGCCACTACAACGTCCTCAGTTACAATCAGTTTGACGCCTTTTTGCACAGCCTGTTGCATTAATTCTCTGGCCAAGTCCACTTTCTCACTATCCAGAAGCGATTTCCCGATTTCCAACCCTTTGGCTTTCAGGAAAGTATATGCCATTCCGCCACCGATCAGTAACACATCGACTTTGGTCAGCAAATTCTTGATGACCCCGATTTTGTCGCTCACCTTGGCACCACCCAAAACAGCCACAAACGGGCGGGCAGGATCTTCGAGAGCTTTGCCCATGGTTTCAATCTCTTTTTGCATTAGCAGACCTGCTACTCCAGGCAGAACCTTCGCGACACCTTCCGTCGAAGCATGTGCGCGATGAGCTGTTCCAAAAGCATCATTCACAAAGAGATCCGCCAAACCGGCCAGTTTTTTGGCAAACTCGGGATCGTTGGCTTCCTCTTCTGCATAAAACCTTACATTTTCTAGCAGGACTACGTCCCCCGGCTGCATTCCGGCAATAGCTTGTTCAACTTCCGGACCGATACAGTCATTGAGCTTAGTCACACTAGTGCCCAGTAATTCGGACAACCTCTTGGCAACCGGATCCATGCGGTATTTCTCGGCGACTTTCCCCTTAGGACGGCCCAGATGCGATACTAAGATAACCTTACCGCCACGCTCGCGCAGCAATTGTATGGTCGGCAGCGCCGCGCGGATGCGGGTATCGTCAGCAATTGCGCCTGTATCGTCTTGGGGAACGTTGAAATCAACACGCACCAACACTCTCCGGCCTTTGGCGTCCAACTCCTGAACAGTTTTCTTCTTCACCTCATTGCCTCCCTTTCCGGGTAATAAAGCTTCTTCAGACCTTTCTCAGCCATATAAGTGATCAAATCAATGATTCGGCAGGAATAACCCCACTCGTTGTCGTACCAGGCGACGACCTTCACCATGTTTCCTTCCATTACCATCGTGAGCAAGGAATCAACAGTGGATGAATTTTGATTGCCATTATAATCGCGCGAAACGAGTGGCTCCTCGCTATAACCAAGGATCCCCTTCATCTCACCCTGCGCTGCTTCTTTCAGTGCACGATTGACTTCTTCTACGGTTACCTCTTTGGAGACTTCCGCCACAAGGTCGACCACCGACACGTTCGGAGTCGGAACACGCATGGCAAAACCGTTCAATTTGCCCTTTAGTTCCGGAATGACAAGCCCGACTGCTTTGGCAGCACCCGTGGTGGTGGGGATAATGGACATTGATGCAGCTCTGGCCCGACGCAAATCCTTATGGGGCAGGTCCAATATTTGCTGGTCATTCGTGTAAGAATGGACCGTGGTCATAAACCCTTTCTTAATCCCAAAATGATCATGGATCACTTTGGCCACCGGAGCAAGGCAGTTCGTTGTGCAGGACGCATTGGAAACGACATGATGCTTATTGGGGTCGTATTTCTTATCGTTGACGCCCATCACGATCGTGATGTCTTCTTCTTTGCCTGGCGCGGAAATGATCACCTTTTCCGCCCCAGCCTCAAGGTGTTTAGCTGCGTCTGCACGTTTGGTAAATCTGCCGGTGCTTTCCACCACGATTTGAACGCCCATTTCCTCCCACGGAAGTGCGGCCGGGTCTTTTTCAGCATAGATTTTGATAATCTGATTTTCATTAATCACTATGAAATTCCCGTCAACTCTCACCTCAGCGTTAAGAGGGCCATGCACTGAATCGTACTTCAATAGATGTGCCAGGGTATTAGCATCCGCCAAATCATTTATTGCCACAAATTCTATATCAGGATTGGAAATACCTGCACGCAAAACATTTCTTCCGATGCGTCCAAATCCATTGATTGCTACCTTTACTGTCATCTCTTTCGTCCTCCTTCAGGATTTTAGCTTTAGATTTTACCTCTTAGTTGATACCAACCTGCAACAGCTCAACCAGCTCAGCCGCAACGCCCTCGTCCAAAACTAATGTCTGCCCGGGAATTAGTAATGTCGCCGCCAGAATCGCCGCAGCTTTCTGTTTTCCGCCTGCCACAGCGATCACTTCCTTCCCATCCAGCTTATCTATTTGAAGACCTGCGCTGCTCGCAGCATGAACAACTTGGCCATGCGAGTCGTAATAATACCCGAACACTTCTCCTACGGCATCCTTCCTCTGCAGTTCAGATAAAACATTGGTGCTGAAGCCACGCCTTTTAGCCATGTTCTCAGCAGTACCGATACCGTGCAATACAACACGTGCTTTTTGGATCAAGTCCAGATGTTCACGAATCGTCGGTTCACTGAGCAATTTTTCGAGCACATCTTTCTCCAACCCGTCCGGCAGATGAAACAGCCGATAACGCCCACCCAGATTCTTAGCCAGAGCGGCGGTGACTGTATTAGCCTGAATTTCGACGTTCTCGGTCAGCCCGCCGCGGGCCGGAATAACCAGGACTTCCCGCCGCTTGCCTGAGGGCGGCAGGGCGGCTGCTACTTCAGCCATAGTAGTACCACCGCTGATCGCCAGGATATCACCTTCACGCAAGTGCGCCAACAGAACCTCTGCAGCTTTCCTGGCTAATGTCTTTAAGACAATGGGGTTGCTGTCCACGTCGCCAGCTATCACGTAAGCATTTGCAACATTAGCCGACTTCTTGATTTGCTCCTCCAACTGGTTAAGGCCCCTGAAGTGTCTGATATACTCCTCAATTTCCCGCAGCAGTGATTTGCCTTCATCAGTAATCAGGATACCCAAATTGCTGACAAGAATAAGCCCTTGCCGGCGCAATAATTCTACTTCCCGACGCACCTGGCGTTCTTGAAGATCAAGGTCAGCCGCTAGCGTGCGGCGCCCGACCGGCTGCGAAAAAAAGATGTGACGCAGGATCAGGTAACGGAGATACAGTAACTCACCCATCTCAGGAACAATTAACCGTTCTAAGGCAATCAGCTTCTCCATTGTCTGGGTTTCCTCCATCAGTCATTGGATGGTGGGGCCATTTTGCCCCGCTAAATTTAAAAACGACCCGCATATTGAATAAAAAAAGTCGAAATGCACTACCGTATTTTTTTGCCAGCGGCACCGGACGACCTATCCGGGAGACCTCGCCCATTACCTCCGTCGGATCTGGCATAACCGCGCAGTCGGATGGTGGGGTTAATATGCCCCATTCTGGGACGTTTATGTCCCGCTGTAATAAAAATATAATTATATCTATCCTATGTTTAGTTTTATTTTACCGTAACTAGCAATATACTGCAAGTCATAAAATGTTATTTTATCCGGAGCCGCGCAGCCGGCATCCCCAGCTCACGCCGATATTTAGTGACCGTACGCCTGGCAATCACCAACCCTGCCTTTTTTAATGCTGCCGCCAGTTGTTCGTCATTCAGAGGATGCTTTGGATCTTCAACAGCAATGATCTCCTTCAGCATACGCTTGACACTGCCGGAGGCCCGGTCCCCGCCGGTTTTGGTGTCAACGCCGCTTTGAAACAAGGCGCGTAAGGAAAACAATCCAAAAGGTGTCTGGACATATTTACCAGCAACCGCTCTTGAGATCGTCGAAACATGCACCTCAACAATCTCAGCAACGTCCGCTTGCGTCATAACCTTCAGCGCGGCGGGTCCTGCTATAAAAAATTCCGGTTGCAGCTCCAGCAAAGCCTGCCCTATTTTGAGCAACGTGGCCCGGCGTTGCCCGATGGCCTTGAGAATCCATTGGGCGCGTTCTGCCTTTTCGCGCAAGTATGCCTTCAGTTTTGGATCTTCCGGATTTGATTGCAGCAAGCTGTAGTAATAGGGGCTTAATTTTAGCCTGGGATAAGGGGATTCGTTGACCATAACTTCCCATCGGCCGTCGCGCTCCAGAATCGTCAGATCCGGATAAGGCACTGAAGCCTCCAAATCATGCCCGCCTGCTCCGGGACGGGGTTGCAGCTGTCTAATCTGCGCCACCGCATCCAGAACTGTTGCCCGCGATACTCCCAGCGCTGCTGCAAGCTCACTGAAACGGCCGCCGGATAACAGCTCAAAATGCTGCCCAATAATCCGACCAGCCACTGTATCTGTCCAACCGCGCCGCTCGATTTGCAGCTGCATGCATTCCCGCAGGCTGCTTGCGAACACGCCGGCCGGTTCAAAGGTTTTCAGGACTTCCAGTACGTGCTGAGCCGTCAGGCAAGAGCATTCTTCCCGCAGATAACCGTATTCATCAAGACAGTCAATTAAATATGTGCCGATTTCAAGCTCGTGCTCGTTTAAGTCACTGCCATACAGCTGCAGCCTGAGATCATCACGCAGGGCGTAAATGGGGGCCGCCAAATTCTCAATCGGCATCCCTTCCTGCGTCTCAGTTCTGTGTCCGGACGACGCAAACGAACGTTCACCGTTCCCAGCCTCACCAGCATAAAAGGCCTCGGCGTCCCATTCACCGGACGGCGTAAGACCCTGATCCTCACTCTGACTCTGCTCTGTCCCATGATCTTCCTCATGATCCTCAGCCATTTCCAGCAGCGGATTCTCTTGCAGTTCGGTCTGCAATGCCATACTCAGCTCCATGACAGGTAGCTGCAGCAATCCAAGCGCTTGCAGCATTTGCGGACTCATAGCCAGCTTTTGCTGCATTTCCAAAGTCTGTTTAAGCAATAGCCTGCCGACCATGATCGTCCCCTCCTATCATTCCAGTTTTTCACTATGCTCAGCCAAAATCTCGCGCAACCGCCGCAATCTATGATTCATGGCGGACTTGCCAACCGGAGGCTGCATCAGCGCGCCAAGCTCTTTCAGGCTTAACTCCGAATGTTCCATCCGCATCATTGCAAATTGCCTTAGTTTTTCCGGCAGTCGGTTAATTCCATAACAGGCATCAATCTCTTTGATCAGCTTCAGTTGTTCAGCTCCGCTTTCGGCAGCCTTTGACAGATTGGCTGTTTCCGCATTAACCAGTCGATTCACGCCGCTCCGCATTTCCTTGATCACTAAGAGATTCGCAATGCGCAACACGGCATTGCTGGCACCCATCAGCGTCAGCAACTGTACTATGGAATCGCATTCCTTAATATAGATCACATATGTCTGTTTGCGATTGCTAGTCTTAACCCGCAGATGATCCAGAGACAGCAGATAAAAAAGTCCCTGGGCGAATTCCGGGTTTTCAGTGACTATCTCCAGATGATAATTGCGTGCCGGATCCGAAAGTGAGCCCGCTCCCAGAAAAGCCCCCCGCAAAAATGACCATCGACAGCATTCACTGCTGGTCAGTTCAGGCGCGATTGACCCATCCAGGTAATTAGCATCGTCCAGGACATGGACATCCTTGAGAATTTGCCGAACAAATGCGTCTGAGACTACACCAATATGATAAGCATGGCGTCTCCCCAAGCGCTTACGCTCTTCTAAAAGCACTTCCGGTGACAACTTAAATACTTCATTAAAAAGCCAAACGATTTTGCGGGCGACCGCCCCATTTTCAGTCTCCAAAACCAGTGTTATGCCCTCGTTGCTGAGCCGTATTTTACCAGTAGCATGGATTAATCCTGCCAATTCTGCAAGGCGGCAGCATTTAGCGTCAGGCCGGATACCAGCCAGTTCGCCTTTAGTCTCCGATGAAAAGCTTTTCAAGCTGCTGCGCCCCCTTTACTTTAATTTTCCACGATCACCAGATCAAATCCTTTTTAATGTTCTTGCGGACAAAGGTTAAGATCAAAGCCAAATTGACATAGATTTTCCTAAAGAGATAATTCTTGGAGGGACACAGAATGATTAACATAATATGGTTGATTCTCTTATGCGCTGGGGCAGCCGTGTTTACCGCCAAAGGACAGGTGGCGCTAATCACCGGATCGCTGTTTCAATCTGCGGAATCCGCGGTGGCCTTCGGCATTAAACTGGCCGGGCTGATCGCCTTTTGGTCAGGGATTATGAAAGTAGCGGAAGAAGCCGGTTTGAGCAAGTCCATTGCCGAGGTAATGCGGCCATTATTGATCAAATTGTTTCCCGGGTTAAAGGATCACACGGAGGCGCTGGGGGCCGTATCACTGGCATTGAGCGCCAACTTTCTGGGTCTGGCCAACGCCGGGACAGCGCTAAGCCTGCAGGCTATGGAAGAAATGCAGAAGGTAAACAGGCAAAAGGATCGTGCCTCGGATCCGATGTGTACCTTTATAATCATCATAATGGGAGGTCTGACACTCATTCCGACAACGGTAATCGCATTGCGGGCCCAAGCCGGGTCTGCGCAGCCGGACCGCGTAATTTTCCCGACGTTGCTGGCCTCACTGGCAGCTACTCTATTTGCACTGACCATCGACTTCCTGATTCGCAACAAACGTGGTGGCTGCCGAAAGAAGAAGGTTGAGCAGAGGGCTGGACGATGAGCGGTTTTGCGGTTTTCTCAGCAGCATTGCTGCCACTTTTTATCATTATGGTACTGATCTATGGCAGTTTCAAAGGTATCAAGATCTATGAGGCGTTTGTGACCGGTGCCCGCCATGGATTCGGCGTAGCAGCGCGCCTGGTTCCATTCCTGTTGGCAGTCTTTCTGGCAGTCGGGCTCTTCCGGGATTCCGGGGCAATGAATCTGCTGGCCGCGATCTTGAAGCCTGCCTTAAGCTTCCTTAGAATACCGGTGGATTTGATTCCCATGGCGGTGGTACGGCCGCTGTCAGGCTCGGCTTCGTTAGGGGTTTTGGCTGATATTCTCAAACAAAACGGGCCTGATTCCCCCACGGGTTTTATCGCCTCTGTAATACAGGGCAGCACCGAAACAACCTTTTATGTCCTGACCGTTTACTTTGGCGCGGTGGGCATTAAGGAATACCGCCACACGCTGCATGCCGGACTGGCTACAGATGTGGCCGCCTTCATCGGTTCGATATTAATTGCGCGCCTGTTTTTGTGAAGTGGTTTCGGAAAGCGTATTGGCATCAATCGGAACGTCCGTAAGTTATCCCCAGCAATGACAGACATTTTGCGCTGACAGGACAATATTCGGCGGTTATAATAATCTTTGTTGACTCTAAGCATAGTGTATCCGACTTGCTGTAACGGCAGGGGCGGGGGACAGGCCGGCCAAACTGATGGCCTGGGGTGAATCCGCATTTCGGGCGGTGGGACGCGGGGACGGTTCATGCGTCTTGCCAGCGGTAGGGTCTACTCTTCAACCCGAATCCGACAACTAACCTCGCTGCATGATGAAGGGGGTATGTTCATGCTTAGGACTTTCAGACATCCGGTAGTTAAAAAAGTGTTAGCCATTGCTAACACCCTGGTTTTTTTGGCAGCATTAAATGCACCTGCGCTAGGCGCGTGGGTCTATAATGTCAAAAGAGGCGATTCGCTATACAAAATTGCCGAAAAAACCGATATACCGGTCGAATCGATCCGTAAGGCTAATAACCTGCGGGATACGCGCATCCAGGAGAACCAAAAACTTGTAATCCCTACCAGTACAGGTACCAACGCTGGTGCCAGTGGATGGACCTATACTGTCAAGCGCGGGGAAAGCCTTTTCTCTATTGCTAAAAAGGTGGACTTTTCTCTCGCTGAAATCCGTAACGTTAATGGTCTGACAGGCAGCCAAATTGTTGTCGGACAAAAATTGACAATTCCTTATCACGGGAATGAATCGTCTGCCGGGAATGCTGGAGCAACTACTGCTAAGAACAATAGCAATGTTTCACGCGGCATGTCGGTCAGCGCTGCCGATCTCGAATTACTGGCGCGCTTGATCCATGCAGAATCCCGCGGCGAGATTTTTACTGGACAAGTCGCTGTCGGTGCAGTTATCCTGAACCGTGTATCCAGTAGAAAATTCCCCAACTCGATCAGCAAAGTCATTTATGCTCCGGGACAGTTTTGCACCGTGCGTGACGGCCAAATCAACCGTAAACCCGATGCAACTGCCTACAAAGCGGCCCAGGCTGCTTTACAGGGCCAAGACCCTACTGGCGGAGCTGTATACTTCTATAACCCCGCCAAAACGACATCGCGTTGGATTTGGTCACGTCCAGTCAGCCTTAAAATCGGATCACACGTGTTCGCTCAGTAGAGTCAACATAGTGGATGCGCAACCAAAGAGGAGGGTCACACCTCCTCTTGGTTTTTTCCTCCTCTAGCCGTTATGTACTTCTAAAATCCAATTCATGCCATTATTATTATCCCAGACATTCGATTCACTTCTGAAACAGAAATTGAGCGCTGATTCAGCGTCAATTACTTCGACATTGGTATTCCAGGCACCATCACGCGTTTTGCGCATGGGAATATCCTGCACGCTATGCCAGTTACCGCGCCCAAAACCCATATGCAAATAGACTTTACCAGCTTGATTTGCCAGCCTTCCTTTGTACTTGACGCGGACCGTCTCACCGGCGGTAATCGGCATCGGCTCGATAAACACACCTTCGGCAACCTCTTCGATTTTGCGTTTAACCAAGGTTCCATTCCTCCCACAATTGGCTTTTGGTAGCCATGCTAAACATCATCAACCTTACACTGCTTATTTTCCCAATTATCCCGCATCTCATGCAGGGAACTTTGGGGACGGTTCTAAAAGTTCCCTTTCCCATTTCCTGGCATTGGACATTATAGAAATAAGTAAAAAAAGAGGACGGCTCTTTTAGAACCGTCCCCAAAGTTCTCACCGCTCTACGTCGCTTTTTAGTTTACTTGATTTCAAAGCCTAGTTTGCTCTCGAGGGCGGTGCGGAATCCTTCAAGGTCATCTGGAGCTAGCAGCAAAACCTCGCTTGCTGTCTCCAGACATATTGAGCGCGTTCCATTGACCATTAGGAGCGCTTTCTGGTTGTTGGCAAGCTTATACCAACCGGTGCGGTACTCCCCAACAGAAGTTCCCATGGTCCTTTGTACAGGACGCAAATCTTCTTGATCAGTGGCTGTCCAGTCAGCCATATATGCCTGGCTGATGTCCTGATAAGCCCATGATTTCTTAATAAACGGCGGCACTGCCACTTCCAGAGCGTCCTCTGACAAAGATACAGCCACTTTGCTTGGGGCATAAAACATTAAATATCCCAACCCCAAAACCAATGTTGCGGCCATGAAAAGCAAATAATACCGCTGCACACCTTTCTTCCTGATAAATGAGAGCAGTAATGAAACCACCACTACCGCAAGCACTATTACACCCAAAAGCACAGAACTTTGCGGCGCTGTCAACCTAAACATAAACGCACCTCCACTTTGGAACTTTGGGGACGGTTCTAAAAGTTCCTTTTGACATTTTCTGGCATAATGAACTTTTAGAACCGTCCCCAAAGTTCCCCCAGGTTTCCTCCCAAAATTCGTCGTTTGTGTCGCCATGCCCTTCCCCGTAACCAAATAAAAAAACGAGCAATCCTGCAACAGATAACTCGCCAAAGAATGGTAGCCCCAAGGGAATTCGAATCCCTGTCTTCGCCGTGAGAGGGCGATGTCCTAGGCCTCTAGACGATGGGGCCGCAAACTGATTTATTTAATATAATTGTTGATAAAAAAATGGTAGCCCCAAGGGAATTCGAATCCCTGTCGCCGCCGTGAAAGGGCGGTGTCCTAGGCCTCTAGACGATGGGGCCACTTGCAAAAATCATTTTAACACAGAATAATGGCTTTGTAAAGGATTATGGAGTAACAAATAATGCTAAGTGGATAACTCCGCCGCCTTAGCGAGGCAGTCAGCCTACCCCCGACCTTGCTACCCAAGGAACAGCAAACCTGTTAATCCGGCAAGGCCAAGCACGATCAAAGGATGCCAGCGCAAGAAATGCGAGAGCGCAAATGCTACCAGCCCAATGATGGCGTGCAACGGAACATGAATCACTTCTTTGCCAAATGACCAAACTGCCAATGCGATCAAAGCCACTACTGCTGAGCGAATCCCCTTCGAGGCCGCCTGCACGCTGGCAAGGTATTTGAAACGCTTAAAGAGTGCCGCAATGATGAGCACTATGACAAAGGACGGCAGCACAACTCCGAAAGTGGCTACCAGGGAACCTAAGACTCCGGCCACCCGATAACCGACAAAAGTCGCCGAGTTGATGGCAATCGGGCCGGGCGTCATCTCGGCCACTGCCACGATATCGAGAAACTGCTCCATAGTCAGCCAACCGTTAACGTCGATAATTTCGCGCTGAATCAGAGGCAGCATGGCATAGCCACCGCCGAAGGTAAACATGCCAATCTCCATAAAAGACAAAAATAATCTCAACAGCAGCGTCATGCCTTTTCAACCTCCTTTTCCTCTTTCTTGTTCTTGTTCTTGTCGTTCAAGAATATTATGCCAGCTAAAGCCGCCATCAAGATTATTAGCACCGGATGCAGGTCGAAGATCGCTCCGATCAGCAGCATCACCACAAAGATAATAAAGCTGGTCATGTTTTTCAAAACGCTTTTTCCAATTTTGAAAAGCGCTGCCAAGATTAATCCCATCACTGCCGGACGGACTCCGTTAAAAATCGCTTTTACAGCCGATATCGTGCTAAAGCGCTCAAAGAACACTGCTATCGTCAATATAATTAATAATGACGGAACAACCATCCCGGTCACCGCAAATATGGCACCTGAAACCCCGGCAACCCTGAAGCCAAGATAAACTGAGGAGTTAATGGCAATTGCCCCCGGGGCGGTCTGCGATAACCCAATAATCTCGGCAAATTCTTCTTCGCCGACCCATTGCTTCTTTTCAACAGTTTCCTTTTGAATCAGGGGCAGCATGGCATATCCGCCGCCAATGGTAAATGCCCCAATTCGCAAAAACGTAAAAAACAAGTCCCATAATAGATGCCAATTGATGTCAGACTGGACTTTCCTGCTCATGATAATCAACCCTCCCTGACTTCGCCTTTTTCTTCATTCGACGCGTTTCTGTTCTAACCTTCCACTCGGTACGCATCAAAAACCTGGTGGGAAATTGATTGCAGCCTCGCGTCAGCCGATGTGTAGGTCTATATAATCAGTCAATACAGATCATTGCAATAGGCCATATAAATTAATAAAGTTTATTCTAGCTTTCAACGAACTCATCTTTCATCCCCAAATGCACCGACGCCACTTTGAATGTCTTCGGCAACGCCAGAATATTGGGATTTGGTCCCACGTATTTGGCTGCGTCCTTCAATGCTTCTTCAAAGGTAGCCCTGGTTTTCATCCCCATCTCTCGCGCGTATCCCGGTTCAATCGCTCCCACAATATAGATCGCGGCGCAATTCATCTCGGCAATATGGCCGCAAGAGATCATCGAAAAGGCATGGTAGGGATGGTAACCATAGTTAAACCGGTATTTATCGATATACTCCCGGTTATTGGAGAAGTATTCGCCGTATTTCTCTAGATCAGGTAGGATATTATGATAATCTTTTTGGAAAAGCTCATACAAAGCCCGGTAGGCAGGAAACTCCTCGTCATGGAAGTAACCGTTGCAAACGGAGGAACAGATCACCACACAGTTGTCCTTCATAACTCGCTTATGCCGAATGATGTTGGCGGAAATCGCCTGCAGCATCAAGATCGGGTTGGTCCCCATCCCATTGCCGTAATGGAAATTTTGCGGCATACCAAATACCATGATGTCATATTTTTTCTCTGCCCAGGGAATATAGGTCCGCTTATCTGCCACCTCCCAGGAGAGGGGTTGGATCTCTTTGGCGTAACCGGTAAAGACCGCAATCTGTCGTTGATAGGTATCTAGAACCGCGTCGCAAGTGAAAAACTTCTTACCCATACATTTTTCCATATGTTCCCCGATGGAGTCGAACTTTTGCCGCATCAGGCTATGGTTGTTTACCGGAGTAAAATCACTTCTGTGCATTACATGGGGCACATGATGGGCGGCGATGGACTTCCAATGGGTAATGCCGGTGGTACAATGCTTATAGCCTCCCGAATAACCGCCGTACGGATTACCCAGGGCATGTCCGATCAGGACCGCAAAGTCGGAATCATATACTTCCTTATTCATAATCACCCGGTTACCCATTTCATCATAACCAAGGTCAACCAGATTGTCCCAATCCTCACTGTCATGGTTGACGATTTGATTGAAACTCCAAAACTCGTTAAACACTTTCTCTCCCAACAAGCTCTTGATCTCTTCGCGGGTGTTCTTACGGTGCAGGCCGTTGCTGCAGATTAGTTTGATGTCTTTCTTGTTGACTCCTGCTTTGAGCAGTTCATCAACAATAATCGGGATGGCGGTCTTGCGGTGGGAGTTTTCCTGAAATCCCCCCTTAACCCGATCCGGAAAAACGATGGTTACTTTAGAACCCGGTTTAACCGAATCTGCAATCGAAGGCATTCCGATGGGATTTAGGATCGACTTTCTGGTCGCTTCCTCAATATTTTGAAGATAAGGCGGATCAGGGATGGTTTCTCCCGGTATGAAAACGTCGGTATTATCGGGCAAATTAGCTTCCATTAATCCTTGTCCGTATTCGAAGTCCAGTTTTTTCATTTGGCGACCTCCTCTAGTCCTAAGCCGCAGAAACAAAGGGTTATTTAGGCGAGGGCATTAATTAGCCTTTAATCTTTCCCAAAGCCTGTTTCGCTCCTTTGGACAAAAAAGATAAATCAGCGCCACAGACAACAACTTTCGCTCCCCATTCAAGATACCTTTTAGTATCTTCCGGAGACGCAAATACTCCGGAAATAACTCCGGCTTGTGTCGTTGTTTCTATCACGTGCTTTATTACTTTTTGAACTTCTGGATGACTTGGGTTCCATGGATAGCCCAATGATTGAGAGAGATCCGTAGGACCGATAAAAACCATATCAATTCCTTCAACTCTTAATATCTCGTCAAGATTTGATACCGCTTCTTTGGTCTCACATTGAACTGCCATAAATATTTCAGAATTAGCTTGTTGAAAATAGTTTATCGGATCAACCTCGCCATATCGCGCTGCTCTACGAAGGGCGACACCTCGTTTGCCTCCGGGAAAATATGGCGGGTATTTTGTTAAAGCCACTGCTTCCCGGGCTTGTTCAGCAGTATTAACCATCGGAACCAAAATTCCTTGAATGCCGATATCCAGTGCCTTTAATATGTTAGTACGGTTAATTTCGGGAATTCTGATCATCGTCGTTGTACCTACAGTTTCAGAAGCTCTGAGCATGTGTTCGACAGTTAGGAAATTATTCGGGCTATGCTCACAATCAAAAATTAGGAAATCAAACCCGGCAATGCCTAAAACTTCAACAATCGAAGGAGCGCCCGATACCACAAAAGCTCCGAAAATTGTATCTCCCTGCGCTAAGCTTCTCTTTACTTTATTTGGTCCCATTTGAATCTTCTCCTTTTTGTTAGTACAATTTAACATTCATCAATATACTTCGGGATTAACTACATATGGCGGTCGTTCACCCTTAAAATAAGCTATCACAGCCTGAACTGACATCAGATCCATATTCTCAATTGCTTCAGTGGTGTTAGCCGCCAGATGTGGAGTAATTACGACATTTTCCAAGGTACATAATGGATTATTCCCGGGCGGTTCGTTATAAAGCACATCCAATCCCGCTCCAGCAATACGTTTTTCTAATAAGGCTTTATACAAAGCTTGTTCATCAATTAATGTACCTCGGGCAGTATTAATTAAAAATGCGGTTGATTTCATTAGATCAAGTTGCTGTTTTCCAATTAAATGAATATTTGCCTTAGTGCCTGGGGCATGAAGCGAAATAAAATCGCTATCTCTGAATAATTGCTGAATGTCAACAAATTCAATATCGTTCTCCGCAGCAAATTGGTTGTTCGGATAAGGATCATAGGCGATGATCTTCATTCCAAAACCTTTCGCTCGAATCGCTAATCCCTGGCCGATTTTGCCAAGTCCAATAATCCCCAGTACTTTGTTATTTAGTCCCGTACTAGTCATAAAACTCCATTCCCCTTGAATAACTGAATTCCGTCCAATTACTATTTTACGAGCTACCGCCAGCATTAAGGCCATGGCATACTCGGCAACTGAGCCCGAATTAGCCCCAGGAGTGTTAGTGACAATCACCTTTTGCTTAGTGGCGCTGGCTATATCGACTTTATCTATTCCCACACCATAGCGCGTAATAATTTTCAAATTTTTACCTGCCGCAATCGCTTTACCGGTCAACGCATCCTGTCCGGCGATAATTCCATCCGCATCTTCAATAAGCTCAATCACTTCATTTTCATTGAGTAAACGACCTAGATAGGGATTTGGAAGTATTTGATGCCCGGCTGATAAAAGTAATTGTTTTCCTTGATCGGATACCGTTCCAAACAATCGGGCTGTAATCAATACCTTTGCCATTTATGTTAACCTCCAATAAATTTGGAAAAAATTGCTTACCCCTAATAATTTGATAACATTTAGCGTGAATTCAAATTTATCAAAGTCAAAACTCGAGTTTCATACTAATTGGCATCATTATTATTGAGTCATAATTAAGTCATTTATGACCGTCATTTAAGCTACAAGGTGAATAAACCATAGTTTATCCACCTTGTAGAAAGTCGTTATTATTTGATGAAGCCCAACTCTTTTAACATATTGCCTACAAGTTTATACTCTTTATTCA
>ENA-UOOM01000267-UOOM01000267.1-fermentation-metagenome-genome-assembly--contig:-NODE-267-length-65078-cov-180.004199_pt1 | contig 65078 bp, 59 predicted proteins | sample MGYA00245781_ERZ724031 | MGnify/ENA primary metagenome ERZ724031 (study PRJEB28704, sample SAMN03018317) | fermentation metagenome | biome: anthropogenic terrestrial biome; feature: soil...
CCATTTGTTTATGTGGAGATTATTGCCATTTACACGGATTTTTATTCAGCCTCAACGGTCAAGACCGATCCCTACCATTTTAACCCTAAGAGCATCTAAATGCTCATTCTATGTTTATTTCACTTATTTTTCACATATTATAACCCTGTTTTCATCGTCAGTTTCAATTAATTCTACACGAACAATTTCATTTTCAGATGTAGGAACATTTTTACCAACATAATCTGCCCTTATTGGAAGTTCTCTATGCCCTCTGTCAATTAACTCAGCAAGCTGTATGGTCTTAGGCCTTCCAATATCAATAATAGCATCAAGAGCAGCTCTGACGGTTCTTCCAGTATATAATACATCATCTATTAAAATAATATTTTTATTATTTACATCGAAATTTATATCTGTTTGGTTGAGATGAGCCTGCTCAAATTTTTCAGTTAAATCATCCCTGTAAAGAGTAATGTCTAAATTCCCAACTTCCACTTCATAATTTTCAAAATCCTTAACATATCCAGCAATTCTTTTTGCAATTGGAATTCCTCTTGTCTTTATGCCAACTAATGCAATATCTTTTACCCCTTTGTTTTTTTCAATTATCTCATGGGAAATTCTTTTTAGTGCTCTTTCCATTGCAATTTCATCCATAATCTGTGCTTTTACTTTCAAATTTATCACCCCCTAATCAAAAAATAAGCTTCTTACAAAATTGTAAGAAGCAATGCATACACATATACAAATTATATAAATTTTACTCCTTACAACCTCTCTGGATCGCTTTAAAGGTTAAAATCAATATATCATGTTTTATAGCGCAGTTCAACATATTATTTTATAAGGAGGAGTCATCTCTCATTTCTCAGCTTATTTAATAGTTCAGTAAAATATAATGGCGGTTCTGCTGAAAACTCCATATATTCACCTGTTGCAGGATGAATAAACCCAAGTGTTTTGGCATGAAGTGCCTGACCATTTAATTTAAATCTTTGCTTCTTAAATCCATAAACTGGATCACCTACAAGAGGATGACCAATATAGGCCATATGAACTCTTATTTGATGGGTTCTTCCTGTTTCTAATTTTGCCTGTATATATGTATTTTTTTCATATCTTTCCAATACCTTATAATGAGTTACAGCATTTCGTCCATTTTGTACTACAGCCATTTTTTTTCTCTCCACAGGATGTCTTCCTATTGGTAAATTTATTGTTCCCTCATCATCCTTTATTCTTCCTTCAACAATAGCAACATAAATTCTATTAACAGTATGTTTTTTTATCTGCTCTGCTAAACTTATATGTGCCATATCATTTTTAGCAACAACAAGAACCCCTGAAGTGTCCTTATCAATTCTGTGAACTATTCCCGGCCTAACTACTCCATTTATAGTAGATAAATTGCTGCATTTTGATAAAAGTGCATTGACAAGGGTACCAGATGAATGCCCTGCTGCAGGATGAACTACCATACCCTGAGGTTTATTAACCACTACTAAATATTCATCCTCATATAAGATTTCAATATCTATATCCTCAGGAGTTACTTCCAATTTTTGAGGCTCTGGGATAGTAACTAATACAATGTCATTTTTTTTAATTTTATAATTGCATTTTACTATATTACCATTAACTAAAACATCATTTTGCCCAATTAATTTTTGAGCATGAGATCTAGACATATTTTCAATTTTTTCACTTAAAAAAACATCTATCCTTCTTTGGGCATCCTCTTCATTAACTGCTATGCTTATCTCATTTTCCATTTATTTCACTCCAATTATTCCTTTTGAAAAAGCAGCATTACAGCAAGTAATATTGTCCCGCAAACCACGCTTATATCTGCAACATTAAATACTGGCCAATCAAATACATTTCCAATATAAAAATGAATAAAATCTGTAACAAACCCAAAATAAATCCTGTCTATTAAATTGCCTATGGCTCCTGCAATAATTAAGGACAAACTTATTTTAACATATTTATTCAAGTTTTTATTTTTTATTAAATAAAATATCATTGCTGCTGTAACAACAGTTGTAACCCCTACAAGTAAAAATTTTTTATTTTTAAATATTCCAAAGGCTGCTCCTTCATTCTCTACATATGTAAAGGATAAGCATTTAGGTATTAAACTTATATCCCCAACAATTGATAATTTAAGTCTGGCAATATACTTGGTTACCTGATCCAAAATAATTATTAAAATAATGCATATAAAGTTCATATTCATCCCCCTTGTACAATTTTTTCATTTATCCTTAAATCATAAAACAACATTAAAAATAATTCAAGCCATTTTATCCAATGGAAAAAGGTGGGGTTGTTGCACTAAGAATAAAGCATTTATTCTTAGTGCAACAGCCCCATCTAAAAATATTTAAGGCAGCTGGTTTTTGTACTGCTGGTTGCTTATATTTTCAATATCATCAGTAGCAATTTTATCATCATCATAATTTCTTTCATTTCCCTTACGCTTATTGAAGCTATCCACATCCTGCCAAGCGTCTTCTCCATAATATTCATTTTCATCAAAATTATCCCTAAAACTTCTCCCGAAAGGATATGATAATACATCCTCCTCTGGCGGTCTAAATTCACCTCTGCTTACTTTGGAGTTTTCACATTCAATACAAGTTGAAGTATAAGGAATCATATTTAATCTTTCTTCATCTATTTTTTTACCGCATATTTCACACAATCCATATTTATCATTTTTAATTTTTTCTAAAGAATCATCTATCATTCTTAATATATTTTTTTCATTATCCATTAGTGCAATACTCCTTTGTTTATCTGTCATTTCTGTGGCATTATCTGCTGGATGATTATCTACCATTGAGATCTCCCCACCTTCACTGCCGCTGGAGTTTAATCTTACGCTTTCCTTTACAGAATCTATAGTATCAATAATTTCGTTTTTTTCATTAATTAGTTTTTGTTCAAAATACTTTAATTTATTTTTTTCCATAAACTTCACCCCTATCTAACTACATATTTAATTTAATCATTTTAGCAATTTGCGCTAAAACCCCACTGATTATTGGTATATTCAAAATGACAATTCTTTGTAAAAAATAAATTAAAACTGCACCTAAAATTGTAAATCCAACTGCAGCTCCAAACCCTCTTGCAATTCCCGCTAAAAAATTAAGTCCTATCATTCTTACTGGGTTTTGCATTAAATCTATATAATCTCCTATTCTCGATCTTTGCAGCTGGTCTGATAGCTTTTTCATAACACCTTCATACTCATTATTTTTTATCTCCATAATTATTCCTCCAAAGTTATTTTCCCTTATTTCAAAAAAAATATTAGGAGCATATGCTCCTAATATTTAAATTTTCTATAAATCCTTCATTGTTTTATATAACTTTAGAGTTTTAAAATAAATTTTTTCAAAAGTTTCAAAGTCCACCGATTGAAATCCATCAGAAATTGCCCTATCAGGCTCTGGATGAGTTTCAATAATGAGCCCATCAGCGCCTGCTGCAATAGCTGCCATACTCATAGGTTCTACAATATCTCTAATGCCCGTTCCATGGCTTGGATCTACAATTATTCTTAAATTAGTCTTTTGCTTTATAAGAGGAATACAGCTTAAATCTAAAGTATTCCTTGTAGAAGGCTCAAAAGTTCTTATTCCTCTTTCACATAATATAATGTCCTCATTTCCGCCCATTTTTATATACTCAGAAGCATTAATCCATTCATCATAGGTTGCCGACATCCCACGCTTCAGTATTACTGTTTTATTAGTTTTACCAACTTCCTTTAAAAGCGGATAATTATACATATTCCTTGAGCCAATTTGTATTACATCAACTACATCTAAACACTTCTCTAAATCTCTAATATCCAGTATTTCGGATACAACTAGCAGTCCGTAATCTTTTTTTATTTGTTTTAATATTTCAAGCCCTGAAACTCCTAATCCTTGAAAACTATTAGGAGAAGTTCTTGGTTTAAATACTCCTCCTCTAATATAATTCACTCCAATTCTTTTTAAAAATTGAGCAGTTTTATCCATCATCTCATAGTTTTCAACACTGCATGGTCCAGCAATCATTATAGGCTTTTTATAATCAGCTTTCATATTGTTAACTTTCAATTAATATCACCTTACAGCTCTTTTATCATATTTAGTAATATTTGTACAGAGTTTTTTATTGCTATAGACTGGAATTTCTCATAATCCATATGAGCACTTCCATCGGCAGAATCTGAAATAGATCTTATTATTACAAAAGGAATTTTGTTTAAATAGCATGTGTGTGCAATAGCTGTTCCTTCCATTTCAACTGCACACGCATCGAAATTATCTCTTAAAAATTCTAATTTGCTGTGATCTGCAATAAACTGATCTCCAGATACAATTCTTCCCAAAAATATATTTATTTCATTGTTAGTTTTAGCCGCTTTAACAGCTAATTGGATTAAAAAATCATCTGCTTCAAAATTAAATACGTTCATATTGGGAACTTGACCTAATCTATCTCCAAAAGCAGTCCCATCAACATCATGATAAACAAGATCTTTTGAAATCACAACGTCTCCTGGCTTTATACATGCTTTTACCCCTCCTGCAATGCCTGTATTTATAACACACTGAACATTAAAAGAATCAATTAATATTTGCGTACAAACTGCTGCATTAACCTTTCCTACACCGCTTTTAACGATTACTACATCCTTATCAAGCAATTTTCCAGAGCAGAACTCCATTTCAGCTTTTTTAGTAATTTCGTCTATTTTAGTTCTACCTTTAAGTTCATTTATTTCCTTATCCATAGCTCCAATAATACCTATTACCATAATTTTTTCCCCACCCATTTTATTAATATATCTTCAACTGTATTTTGACTTAATTTATCTGTTATTATAGCGCTGCCAATCCTTTCAGGCAAAATAAAGTTTATTTTAGAATCATTTCTTTTTTTATCTTTAAGCATACTTTTCATTATTGATTTTTCATTCATATCATCAAAATATGTTGGCATTTCAAAATAATTTATAATATCAAGCAGCCTTTTAAATTCATGAGTGCTCAGTAAACTGCATTTTAAGGATAAATAACTTTCAATGAGCATACCAGCTGCTACTGCTTCGCCATGTTTTATTGAAAAATTTGAAGCGCTTTCAATACCATGACCTATCGTATGACCAAAATTTAATATTTGTCTTATTCCATTATCATGTTCATCCATACATACGATATCAGATTTGATCTTTAAGGATCTATAAACCATCGTATTAATAACGTCTTCATTTCTTTTTTTTATTTGCTCCTTATTTGCATCTATATAGTCAAAAAATGTATCATCATATATAAAACCATATTTAATTATTTCTGCAAGCCCATTTTTATAATCCTGGCAGCTAATAGTATGAATAAAATTTGTATCGACAAATACAAATTCAGGCTGATAAAAAGTGCCTATTATATTTTTATAACCGTTAAAATCAAATCCATTTTTTCCTCCAACGCTGCTGTCACATTGAGCCATCAATGTTGTTGGTATATTTATAAACTTTAATCCCCTCATGAAAGTACTTGCAACAAAGCCTGCAATATCTCCTACTACTCCTCCGCCAAGTGATACTATAGAAGTTTTTCTATTGCAGTCCTTTGAAAGCATATCATTATATATGTCAAAAACCGTATCCTTATTTTTATTTTCTTCACCAGGATTTATTATATACAATCCTTTTATACCTTTAAAATATGAAAACTCATTTGCATATAAATTATATATGTTTTTATCTGTAATTAAATATATATCCTTAATTCCATATTCATCTATTAAATTTTGAAGTTTATCCCTAACATTTGAAAAAAATATTTTATAATTTTTAGAAGTGTGTACGTTAATTTCTTCCATTTTAAATCCCCTTTAAAAAATATGGATAGCAGTTGCTATCCATATTATATCACACCTTATGGCAAATTCTTAATGCATCTTGAGCAAAGTGTCGGGTGCTCGCTATTTTGTCCTACAGTTTCACTATATACCCAGCATCTTTCACACTTTTCACCAGGAGCCTGTGAAACGTAAACTTTGATGCCATGTATTGCTTCACCACTGAAAGATTTTTCAGGGGCATCACTTAAATTATTGTGCAATTTTACTTTTGAAACAATGAACACAGTTTGCAGATAAGCTTCAGCATTTTTTAAGAAATCATAAATTTCTTCATCTGCATATATATCCACCTGTGCATTAAGAGAATGGCCAATAGTTTTTTCTGCTCTTGCAATTTCTAATGCTTTAGAAACTTCAAGCCTTATATCAATCATTTTATTCCACTTTTTCTCAAGTTCTTCATCAAAATAATCATCTGTTACTTTCGGCCATTTTGTGAGCATTACGCTATCTGCCATATCATCTTTATCATGAGGCATAGAGCTCCATATTTCTTCTGCAGTAAATGATAAAATAGGTGATATCAATTTTACAAAATCCTTTAAAATCATATACATAACAGTTTGAGCTGCTCTTCTCTCCCTTGATTCTGGCTTTGATGTATAAAGTCTATCCTTAATTACGTCAAGATAGAAATTGCTCATATCTACTACGCAGAAATTATGAATAGCATGATAAACAATATGGAACTCATAATTTTCATAAGCATTTGTTACTTCAGCTATAAGATGCTGAAGTTTTAATAGTGCCCATTTATCAAGCTCATCCATTTCTTCATAGCTTACCATATCACTGTCTGGATTAAAGTCATTTAAATTGCCAATCATATATCTTGCAGTATTTCTTATTTTTCTATAAACTTCAGAAAGCTGCTTTAATATGTCCTTGGAAATTCTCACATCAGTTCTATAGTCTGATGATGAAACCCAAAGTCTTAAAATGTCCGCACCATATTCTTTTATTACTTCTAGTGGGTCAATACCATTTCCAAGTGATTTAGACATCTTTCTACCTTCACCATCAACAACCATACCGTGAGTAATAACAGTTTTATATGGTGCTTTCCCCTTAGTTGCTGCAGCAATCAAAAGCGATGACTGGAACCAACCCCTATATTGATCATTTCCTTCAAGATATACATCAGCAGGAAAATTTAAATCCTCTCTCGTTTCTAAAACGCCACAATGACTAGAACCTGAATCAAACCAAACATCCATTATATCCTTTTCTTTTGTGAATTCATCACAGCCGCATTCACATTTCGTTCCTTCAGGAAGAAGTTCTTTTTCAGAAAGCTCAAACCAAGCATCAGAACCCTTTTCTTTAAAAATATTTGAAATATGGCTTATAGTCTTGTCATTTACAAGCTCCTTGCCGCAATTCTTACAGTAGAAAATTGGAATAGGCACTCCCCACATTCTCTGCCTTGAGATACACCAGTCAGTTCTATCAGATACCATATTTGTTATTCTTTCTTCGCCCCATTCTGGTATCCAATTAACTTTTTTTATTTCATCTAAAGCTTTCTTTTTAAATCCATCTATTGATACAAACCACTGCTTTGTTGCTCTAAAAATTATTGGGCTCTTGCATCTCCAGCAATGAGGATAAGAGTGTGTAATTTTTTCTTGAGCAAGTATTGCTCCTGCATCTATTAAATCCTGTAATATTACCTTATTTCCCTCTTTATATGTTATCCCCTCGTATTTTCCTGCTTCTTTTGTAAATCTTCCCCTACTGTCAACAGGACTTAATACGTCAAGTCCATATTTTTGGCCAACTATAAAGTCATCCTGCCCATGTCCAGGAGCAGTATGAACACATCCAGTACCTGATTCAAGTGTTACATGATCACCGTTTATAACTACAGAATCTCTTTCATATAATGGGTGATAGCAAACCTGTCCTTCAAGATCTCTTCCTTTAAATTTGGCAAGAATTTCAGCATCACCAAGCTTTGCTGTTTTCTTTAAATTTTCTAAAAGCTCTTCAGCAACAATATATACTTCATCTCCAAACTTAGCCAGCACATAATCAAAATCTGGTCCAAGGCAAACTGCTAAGTTTGCAGGAATTGTCCATGTAGTTGTTGTCCAGACTACATAATATATATTATTTAAACTAATCCCAATATTCTTAAATAATCCCTTATCATCTTTAAGCCTAAATTTTACATAAATTGAATTGGTTGTATCGTCCTGATATTCAATTTCAGCTTCTGCCAGTGCAGTTTCACAGGATGGGCACCAGTAAACTGGCTTTAATCCTCTATAAATATAGCCTTTTTGTGCCATTTGTCCAAAAGCTTCTATTTGTTTTGCCTCAAATTCTGGTCTCAGTGTTAAATATGGATTATCCCAGTCCCCAATTACTCCAAGTCTTTTAAATCCTTCCTTTTGCTTTTCTACCTGTTCTAATGCGTAATTTTTGCACAGCTTTCTAAACTCTACTGGGCTTATATCATGTATTTTTATTCCAAGCTTTTTTATTGTTTGAAGCTCTATTGGTAACCCATGAGTATCCCAGCCTGGTACATAGGGTGCATAATAGCCCTGCATAGTTTTATATTTATTAATCATATCTTTTATTACTTTATTTAAAGTATGCCCTAAGTGAATATCACCGTTTGCATAAGGAGGTCCATCATGAAGGACAAACTTTTTATTCCCCATGTTTTTCTTTAGTGCCTTATGATAAAGATCTTCATTATTCCATTTTTCTAAAATTCCTGGTTCCTTTTTAGGTAAATTTGCTCTCATTGCAAAATCAGTTTTTGGTAAATTTAAAGTCTTACTATAATCCAATTTAATTTCCTCCCTTTTTATATTTATCCGATGACTACCATCCGTAATATTCCGCTTAACGCGGGACATAACGGATGCTACGTCCCTGGATCGGCTCTTCTAAGGCTCACCTTATCCCTTAAAAGCAAAAAAAATAGACCTCCCTGGGGCGAGAAGTCTATCGCGGTACCACCCAAATTTGTACTTAATTAAATAACGGCAAATGCCGACAGTGCTTAATAGAATTTAGTCGTTCAGCCTGTAACTTCAGGGTGATATTCAAAATTTTCTATCTGTGAAATTTCACCAAACTTTCACTCTCTAAAAGATATCAAATTTCTACTTATCCCTTTCATTGTTTCTATCAATATGTAATTGTATTAAATTCATTATTCTATAATGCTGTAATAATCTTTTTATTAATATACTACATGATATCTACTATGTCAATATTCTATTTTTCCTCATTCAAATCGCATTTATCGATAGTATCAATTTCTGCCTGTAAAAATCCAACAAACCTGGATTTAAACAATTCATACTCATGTTTAAGCATTTCTTTTTCTTTATTTATTTTTAAAACAGTTTCTTTTGCTTCATAAATCATCTTAGAAGCATCATCCTGAGCTTGCTTTAATATAAGTTCTGAATCCTTTTTTGAGCTGTCCTTAGCTTGTTCTGCAGCAGATTGAGCTAATATTAGTGTATTTTGGAGAGTAAGTTCAATATCTTCATAATGTTTAAGCTTTTCTTCCAAGCTTGATATCTTTTCCTTCAGAGTTATATTCTCTCTGTAATTTTTTTCATAGTCATCAACTATTTCCTCTAAAAATTCATCAACTTCATCCTCATCATAACCCCTTAATACCTTCTTAAATTCCTTGTTATTTATGTCATTAGGTGTAATGGTCATATTTTGCCCTCCTTACCTAAATATATTTTTATTTATAATATATATCCAATAATTTCATCTATAATAAATCTACCACAACTTTTAATTGGAATCAAATCCTTCTATTTTTAATATCTGCAATTTGCAATTTAGATTTAATACACCGCTGCGATAAGAAAAATATATTTCATTCACTTTTCCCGTTTGCAAAGATGTTCTAATGATTAAAATAAAATGGTGGGAACGGTCAAGACCGTTCCCTACAGCTTGTTCGGCATTTTTTATTTACTTCCAAAAGATAAAAAGTCGGTTTTATCTATTTCCTGTTTTAAATCATTTGTGATATCTACATTATCCGGTGCTAATATGTATATATATCTTGCAATCTCCTCAAATGAACCCTGCAGTGCATACATGGCACCAACAACATAATCTATCATCCTTTGTGCTAATTTTGATTCCACATCTGTTAAGTTCATAATTACAATTTTTCTTGATTTTATAGAATCAACTATTTCCATTATATCCTGAAACTCTATTGGTTTTTTAAGCAAAACCCTTGGGTTACCATTGGTTTTAATGCTGACAATTTTATTTCTGCTATTATTTGAAATAGGTGGTTCAATCACATCTTCTTCTTCATCTTCAGAATTAAACTCATCAGTGCTATTTTCTTCTTCATTATCATCATCATCGTCGACTAAACCTATAGCTTCCATCATCTTGTTGAAAGGATTTAGAATTTTTTTAGACATTTGAAATCCTCCTTCAATTTAATATTTTCTTTCCCCAAAAATTCCCGTTCCAACTCTCACTATATTAGCCCCTTCTTCAATAGCAATCTCGTAATCATTAGTCATACCCATAGATAAGTATTTAATGTTTAACTGAGGGCATTTGAGGTCTTTTACCCTATCAAAAAGGCTTTTCATCCTTGTAAAATAAACTCTACTATCCTCCTTGTTCTCTACCTTAGGAGGTATTGCCATAAAACCAGAAATTTTTATATTTTTATATTCTATTGCTTTCTCAAGAAATGAATCTACTTCATCTTCATTAATCCCCGACTTAGTTTCTTCTTTACCTATATTTATTTGAATCAAAACTGGCATAACCTTATTAATGCTTTTAGATCTTTTATCTATCTCCTCTAATAATTCAATACTGTCTACTGAATGGATAAGTTCTACCTTATCAATAATAGATTTTACTTTATTTTTCTGCAAATGGCCTATAAAGTGCCATTTTACATTATCAATATAAGGATACTTCTCTAAAAGTTCCTGTGCCTTATTTTCACCAAAAACACTTAATCCACAATTTTGGGCTTCTTTTATTTTATCTGCAGTCTGCATCTTAGAAGCTGCAACTAATAATATATCATCTTTATTCCTGCCAGATTTTTTTGCGGCACATTCAATATTATTTTGAACCAGATGTACTTTTTCTTCTAATGTCATTAAATCACTCCCTATAAAGTTATAAAAATAATCTATATATTTAATAACATTATAGCACAAATGTGCTTATATCAATTATTCTGCATAAAATCATTTTATCCTTTTTTTATTTCATTTAAATTTGCAATTCTTTTTTAAAATCAAAGGAACATTAAGCACTTTTGAGCAAAACCCTATTTTTCATATAATAAGCAGGAATAATTCATCATTAAGAATATTTGTACTGATTATATCAATTTGTCACATAAATCAATATGTGCTATTATAATAGTAGATACTTATAAAATAATTGACAGCAATTATTTTAGGAGGTTTTATAATGGTTCTACTTGATGGAGTCATTTTTTCGCAAGGATTATTCCACAAAACAGATGACTCATTCACATAAAATCAAACCAAATTAAATATAATTTAATGAAGGAGATGATTTTATGGATATTATCGACTTAAAAGTTGATAAAGAAAACTTACAGCCAAAAAAATCTACAGTTGAAAAAAAGAAAAAAGGCAGTAATAAGAAACAAATTTGTATTAAAATGAATGATTATTTATTATTTTAAATATTAATAAGCTCGTGAAATCACGAGCTATTTTTCTGTGGCTTTTAGTGTAAATGAGAATATTTGTTATAATATGACCGTTCCTCTGGGGAATGCACGGAATCGTGGGGGCGGAACGGTCAAGACCGTTCCCTACATTTTATTTTGCAACAGCCCCCAGAAAGAAAGCTTTTGTTTAAACTATAATATTATACAGATCAAACCACCATTGCCCTCGTTTATGATCTTTTGAAGTGTTCTTTGAAGCTTATCCTGTACATCCTCTGGCATTCTATATAATTTGTTTTGCAATCCTTCCTTTACAAGCTCTTCTAATGATTTGCCAAACATATTTGACTGCCATATCTTTTGCGGATCGTTTTCAAATTCATCAAGCAGTGATTTTACAAGCTCTTCCCCCTGCCTTTCTGTGCCAACTATTGGTGAAACTTCTGTTTCAACATTTGCTTTAATAAAATGAAGTGACGGTGCACTAGCTCTAAGTTTAACTCCAAAACTATTGCCCTGCTGTACAATTTCTGGCTCTTCAAGCTTAAGTTCATCAAGCTGCGGAGGTACAAGGCCATATCCAGTTTCTTTTACATCCCTTAAAGCATCTGCAATTTTATCATATTCCTTTTTTGCATAAGTCAGTTCTTTCATCAAATTAAGCAGTGTATATTCGCAATCAATGTTAAAACCTGATATCTCACCTAAAACTCTAAAGAATAAACCTTCTTTAACTTTCAAAGTTAACGCTGCAGTCCCTTCACCTAATGTTATCTCATCGAGGGAGGCATCGCCAACAAATTCATACCCTTTATATCCGCTTGCTGCAGGCTTTATATCTCTTAATTTATTTATTGAATTCATTGAACTTTTGATTGCAGTGATAAAATTTTTCTTAAGCCAATGTGAATTATCAAGTGATTCAATCCATTCAGGAAGCCTGATTCCAATTTCTCTAACTGGGAATTCAAATAATATCTTTTCAATAATTGAATTTACGTCTTCAGTTTTCATATTTAGTGCATCAATTATTTGAACAGGAACATCATATTTTTCTTCAAGGTTTTTTCTCAAATTAATAGTATCCGGGTTGTACGGATGTACTGAATTTAATAAAATAATAAATGGTTTATTTATCTCCTTTAACTCATTAATTACCTTTTCTTCAGCTTCAATATAATTTTCTCTTGGAATTTCTGTAATTGAGCCATCAGTTGTTACAACAAATCCAATAGTTGAATGTTCTTTTATAACCTTTCGCGTTCCAATTTCAGCAGCTTCAAGAAAAGGAATTTCTTCATCATACCAAGGAGTCTTTACCATTCTTGGCTCGTTATTTTCTATGTGCCCGGTTGCTCCATTTACCATATACCCAACACAATCAACCATTCTAACTCTCATTTTTGCATTGTCACTCAGTTCAATTTCTACTGCTTCATCATTTGGAACAAATTTAGGTTCAACTGTAGTAATTGTTTTCCCAGAGCCGCTTTGTGGTAATGTATCTTTTGCTCTTTCCTTTTTATAATTGTTACTAATATTAGGTATAACTATTAATTCCATAAATTTTCTTATGAATGTTGATTTTCCTGTTCTAACTGGTCCCACTACTCCAACGTATATATCGCCTTGTGTTCTTTCTGATATGTCTTTATATATGTCAAAATTCTCCACACAATAACCTCCTAAATATATTTTTTCTTTTACATATATATTTTTCAAAAATATATTTAGAACAAAAAAGATGTGGATTTACCACATCTTTTGTACAACTTCCTCTATTTCATGTTTTTTATTTCTAAGCATTAAATCTGAAACTGCATATTTGGGATCTTTGCCTTCAAACAGTATCAAATATATTTCATTTGTAATTGGCATTTCGACACCAACTTTGTGCGATAATGCATAAGTAGATTTTGTAGCATTAATACCTTCTACGACCATTTTAACTTCTTTTACAGCCTCATCTACAGTCTTGCCCTGCCCAATTAGTATTCCAGCGCGTCTATTTCTTGAGTGCATACTTGTACATGTAACAATAAGATCACCTATTCCCGAGAGGCCAGCAAAGGTCAGCGGCTGTGCTCCTAGCTTAACTCCTAATCTTGCTATTTCCACTATTCCCCTTGTCATAAGCGCCGCTTTTGTATTATCCCCATAGCCTAAGCCATCACATATACCTGCTGCTAAAGCAATAATATTTTTTATTGCCCCCCCAAGCTCAACACCTATAATATCAGGATTGGTATATACCCTGAATTTTGGAGTTATAAATACATCCTGTATGTATTCTGATGCTTCCTGGCATTTAGATGAAACAACCACTGTAGTTGGTATATCCCTTGATACTTCTTCAGCATGGCTGGGGCCAGAAAGTACAGTAATTTTATTATCAGGAAATATTTCCTCTAATATCTCAGACATTCTTTTGAAAGTTATATTTTCAATTCCCTTTGCCAAGTTAACAAAAATTTGTTCCTTGTTAACAAATGGTTTTATAAAATTACCAACATCCCTTACAGCATGGGAAGGCACAGCCATAACAATAATCTTTGCGCCATTTATACATTCCTCTATAGAATTAGTTGGCAAAGCATTAGATGGAATTATTACTCCCGGAAGATAAAAAATGTTTTCATGGGTGTTATTAATTTCATCAATAAGTTCCTTCTTCCTATCCCATAGAGAAATGTCATAACCTTTTTTAGCAAGCAGGATTCCAATAGCTGTACCCCAGCTTCCAGCACCTACTATAGCAATTTTCATAAAAACACCTCCACTATTCACCTATTCACTTTTGGGTCTATAGGAAATTTTTATAGGGGTTCCCTCGAAACCAAAATGTGCCCTTATTTGATTTTCAAGATATCTCTCATATGAAAAATGAACTATATTTATATCATTAACAAAAAATACAAACTGTGGTGGCCTTACAGCTACTTGAGTTGCATAATATATTTTTAGTGCCTTTCCTCTATCAATAGGAGGCTGCTGCATCATAATAGCTTGGCTAATGATCTCATTTAACACCCCTGTACTGATTCTTAGTGCACATTGATTAGAAACATATACAACTGTATCAATGAGTTTGTCTATTCGTAAATTATTTTTAACTGAAATAAAAACTATAGGTGCATAAGAAATAAATGCTAACTGTGTTCTTATTTTCTTTGTAAATGCACTCATAGTCTTATCATCCTTTTCAATAGCATCCCACTTATTTACTGCAATTACAATGCCTTTTCCTGATTCATGAGCATATCCAGCAATTTTTTCGTCCTGCTCTGTTATACCTTCTGAAGCATCAATCATTAAAATGCATACATCAGCTTTTTCAATGGAGGTCAGCGCTCTTAGAACACTGTACTTTTCTACCTCTTCCTTAACTTTACTTTTTCTTCTAATCCCTGCAGTATCAATAAATAAAAACTTGTTTTCACCTATTGAAACATAGCTGTCTATTGCATCCCTTGTTGTTCCTGGAATATCACTAACAATAGCCCTTTCCTCTCCACAAAGTCTGTTAAGCAGTGATGACTTACCTGTATTAGGCTTTCCAATTATGGCAACTTTGATTTGAGCTTCATCCTCATTATTTTCATGTATCCCATTAAAATGCTTAACCACTTCATCCAGCATATCACCAATTCCCAAACTTAAAGAAGCTGAAATTGCAATTGGTTCACCTATTCCAAGATTATAAAATTCATACTTATTATCCTCAAGCTTTAAATTATCAATTTTATTTACCACAAGTAAAACTGGTTTTTTTGTTTTTCTAAGCATATTTGAAACTTCCGTATCCGCTGGTGTAATTCCCTCTCTTCCATCCACCATGAAAATAATCACATCAGATGTTTCAATAGCAATTTCTGCTTGCCTTTTCATTTGCTTTAGAATAATATCCTCACTTTCAGGCTCTATTCCGCCAGTATCAATTAGCGTAAATGAATAGTTTAACCATTCAACATCGGAGTAAATTCTATCCCTTGTGACTCCAGGAGTATCCTCAACAATTGCAATCCTTTTTCCGCATAATTTATTAAAAAGTGTTGATTTACCAACATTAGGTCTTCCTACTACTGCAACAATTGGTTTTGACATTTTATCACCTCTCTTATATTTTTTATAAAGTCTTCACCTGTATACTTGCATTTTATTATTTTAAGATCAAGTTCCTTTTCTAAATCGCTTAACTTTATATCATCCAAAAAAATATCCTCATCAGCCTTTAACATGTTTGCAGGAATAAGCACTACATTTTCACTTATTTTACCCTTTAATTGATTTATTATATCTTTTCCAGTTATAAGCCCTGAAACAGTTATACTTTCACCAAAATATTCATTTTTAACAGCATAAACATTTATATTAATATCAAGTTTTTTTTCAATATGGCAGCATACTTCTTTCATAAATTTTTCTGCTAAAGTGCCAGTGATTATGCCAATATTATTTCCATTTCCTTTAAATTCAGAATGTTTTAATGAACTAAAAATACAGTGTTTAAAGTATCTTATCATTCCTATGCCATCTTCTAACTGAGCAAAATCCTCATAATGATCATAAGGAGGAAGCGGAGCGTCAGCCATTAAATATAATTCATCTGCTAATCTTACAAATGGGATTCCAGTTTCATTAACAAACTTACTTTGAAGTTTTGAAACCAAATCAATTACTTTATTGGCAGAGGTTTTATTAAAAATTTTTATTGGATTTTTTCTAAACTTAGTAACCCCTACAGGAACCACTGCAACATCTGTTATTGAAGGGAAAAACTTGTATAAGTCATTTACAGTATTAATAAGTTCATCCCCATCATTAATTCCAGGACAAAGAACAATTTGGCAGTTCATCTTTATACCGCCATCTGCCAATATTTTAATCTTATTTAATATATCACCGGCATTTTTATTGTTAAGCATTTTAATTCTAAGCTCTGGATTTGTTGTATGAACAGATATATTAACAGGGCTTATTCTATATTTAATTATCCTATTTAAATCTTCATAGGTCATATTTGTGAGTGTTATGAAATTGCCATATAAAAAAGAAAATCTCGAATCATCATCCTTTATATATAAACTTTTTCTCATATTTTTGGGAAGCTGATCAATAAAGCAAAAAACGCATTTATTATGGCAGGTCTTAGGAGAATTTAAACTATCATCTTCTATAACCATTCCTAAATCTTCATAAAAATCTTTACTAACATTAACTATAATAATATCATTATTTCTTTGAATTGTTAGTTTTAAGCTCTCATCAGCTGTTAAGAATTTATATTCAAGCATATCCTTAACATCGCTATCATTTATTTTTAATATGATATCATTAGGCTCAATTTTATTTTTTTCAGCAATACTATTTTTAATAACTTCTTTAACCAATAAACTCATAAACTGTTATTTCCTCCATTCAGCTTATTAAATAATAACATCTAACTATGCATTAAGCAACATAATACATAATGCCAACTTCAAAATGCGAATTTCTAATAATATGATTATAGGTAGGGAACGGTCTTGACCGTTCCGCCGCACCAAATTCAGATTATCCTGTAAATACCATAGAATAGAATTACTACCTGGGTGTTGGCACCGTTTCGTCCTCCCAATTCCGCCCATTCATCAACGGAACGGTCAAGACCGTTCCCTACGATAGAAATAGAGCATCTGTATATTAAATTTGCTTCGCATTATTCTACTGTTGTAATACAAAATTAAATCTAAATTGTGAATTACAGATAATATCAAATAATCTTGCTTCATCAAAAGATGAGGCAAGATTATCATTTTTTGTTCTCTTCAAGAATTTTTTGAAGTTCATCAGCAAATGAATTTATATCTTTAAATTGCTTATAAACAGATGCGAACCTAACATATGCAACATCATCTAGTTTTTTTAAATGCTGCATAACAAGTTCACCGATATAATCACTTCTGACTTCCTGCTGCATGGTATTGTTGATTTGCATTTCAATATCATCTACAATTTTCTCCAAATCAGATATTGCTATAGGTCTTTTTTCACAAGATTTGAGCATCCCATTCAATATTTTTCTCTTATTAAAAGGCTCTCTGCTTCCATCTTTTTTTATAACATAAACAGGAATATCTTCAACTTTTTCATATGTAGTGAATCTTTTCTGACATCTTAAACATTCACGCCTTCGTCTAATTGAAAGGTTATCTTCAGTTGGCCTCGAATCTAAAACTTTAGTTTCACTATAATTACAAAAAGGGCACTTCATACTGCTGCTTCCTCCTTCGTATTACTAATTTAATATTATCCGTTTTCATCATTAATTTCAATGATATTATCATATTCTATTCCACCATTTTTCACCTTCATGTCCACAAGAATTATATCTTGTCCAATAACTTTAACCTGTTCCCACCTTATTATTATTTCTTCACTTTTTCTAAACATTGAGAAAAAGCTATTTTGAAGCGGTATTACAAAAGCATCTATTCTTGTAAAATCTTCATCAAATATTATATCGCCTATAAAGCCAAGCCTTTTTCCTTCAGAAACATCAATTACTTCCATCTGCCGAAATTCAGACAATGATAATGTTCCTTTATTTACTTCCTTGTTTTTCATTTTATCACCTCTTATTTGATTATATTAATATTTTATTCATTGTATTAAAAAATTAGCAGTTCATTAGAACTGCCAATTAAATATATTTTCGCATATGATTTAAAGCTGTTTTTTCAAGTCTTGATACCTGTGCCTGTGAAATACCTATTTCATTTGCAACTTCCATTTGAGTTTTTCCTTCAAAAAACCTCAAATTTAATATTAATTTTTCTCTTTTATTTAATCTTTGCATTGCCTGCTTTATTGAAATATTCTCAATCCAATTTTCATCATAGTTTTTATTATCGCTTATTTGGTCCATTACAAAAATAGCATCACCACCATCATGATAAATAGGCTCAAATAAGGATACTGGATCCTGAATAGCATCTAGCGCAAAAACTACCTCTTCCCTTGGTATATTAAGCTCCTGCGATATTTCAGTTATGGTAGGCTCTTTATTATTTTTAGATATTAATTTATCTCTTACCTGCAAAGCCTTATAAGCTGTATCCCGCAGTGATCTGCTAACTCTAATTGAGTTATTATCCCTTAGGTATCTTCTGATTTCACCAATAACCATTGGTACAGCATATGTAGAAAACTTCACATTTTGAGATAAATCAAAATTATCTATAGCTTTTATAAGCCCAATACATCCCACTTGAAATAAGTCATCAACATTTTCGCCTCTATTATTAAATCTCTGTATAACACTCAAAACTAATCTTAAATTCCCGCTTATAAATTTTTCTCTTGCTTCTTTATCCCCTTTCTTCATCTTAATCATTAAATCTTTCATTTCATCATTTGATAATACAGGTAATTTAGATGTATTTACCCCACATATTTCAACTTTATTCGTTACCATATATAAACTTCATCCCCTTCTTTAATGTTGTATTAAAATTATTTACAAAGGGCTATTTTTTTATTCATAAATATTTTTAAAAATTAAATCTTCCCTGACAAGTAACTGTAATTCGTAATTTAAAATCATTAATGAACAAATTACAGCGGAGATAAGAAAAATATATGGAATATATTTTTCTTATCTCCGCTGTGTATTAAATCTAAATTATTAATTGCAGAACAAGTAAAAAAAATCTTGGAAAATCCAAGATTTTTTTATCTGTTTTTTAAATCATTTTGTTTATTTCCTTTTTCAATCTCCTTATAATTCTTTTTTCAAGCCTCGAGATGTATGATTGAGAAATACCTAAAATATCCGCAACTTCCTTTTGTGTTTTTTCTTTGTCCCCTCCAAGACCAAACCTCAGCTCCATAATTTGTTTTTCCCTAATACTTAGCTTGGACATGGCTGTTATTAACAATTCTTTTTCAACTTCATCTTCTATACAATGGTAAATCATATCATTGTCAGTTCCTAAAATATCTGATAATAAAAGTTCATTTCCGTCCCAGTCGATATTTAATGGCTCATCAAAGGATATCTCTGCTTTTACCTTACTGTTCCTTCTTAAATACATTAATATTTCATTTTCAATACATCTTGATGCATAAGTTGCAAGCTTTATTTTTTTATTGGCATCAAATGTATTAACAGCTTTTATAAGTCCAATGGTTCCAATAGAAATTAAATCTTCTATACTTACCCCTGTACTCTCAAATTTTCTTGCAATATAAACTACAAGTCTTAAATTTCTTTCTATTAATATCTGTCTAACACTATTATCACCATTTTTTAATTGGTTTACTAATATCATTTCTTCTTCATTGCTCAGCGGTGGGGGAAGAGCTTCACTGCCTCCTATGTAATTTAATTCATTATCTTTAAATATTTTCCATTCAATATTAAAAAAAATAGATTTTATAAAATTTAGTAATTTAATAAATAGTTTATACAAATTCAAGCCCCCTCTTTTAAAATTTCTGGATTTGCTAAAGCCTGAAAATTATTATCACGAGAAATAGGATTGCTATATAGAGCTATTATACAGTCATTAACTGTTATATGATTGGAATTTAATTTTAAAACTGCTTTATCAATTTTTATGCCTATGAGCATACCATTTTCTACTCCAACAGTTGCATAGGGTATAATTCTTAATCGTGACTTTAAATTGGAACAGCAAATCCCTTTCATAAGCCCATCATAATCTACTCCTTCACTTACTAAATTTTTTAAATTATCAGGCAATATTTCGAGTATTGATTTTATGTATACCACTATAACTGGTGAATTTGAAATTGGATCTTTAAGTGAATTACCAGTATCAATAAAAGCCAGTAAATTACATATCTTGTTATCACTATATAATTCCATTTCCACTATATTATTTTTCTTATAGTAATAATCCTCTAAATAATCAAAGCCAATCTTCACAAACAGTATTGCACAAATACATCCTAAAATAATATATTCTGAAGAGAAATGACTGGAAGATATAGTCCCATTTATATATTTAAAATCATAATTGTATATATAAAATAATCCAATAATACACCCTCCTAAAATAAAAGTTTCAATATAAAATAAAAGTATTAGTTTAATCAATTTCTTAAAAGAATGGGGAAAAAATGCTACTATAATTAGGATAGCAGACACAAAAAATTTAATAATAAAAGTATACAAAAAAGAAAGATCTGGGAAAAATATAATCAGTACATATAAAGCCCCAATTAATGCTGCAATAGAAATTCTCCACCACTTTGCTTTACATTTGCATATTCTATTTAATATATATAATAATAGATAATTCATACAATAATTTTCAAAAACTAAAGTATCAATGTAAATAATGGGTTTCATCCCATCACCCCTAAAAGTTCATATAATTATTATATATCCATTTTTATGTAAAGTTTGTCATTTTATAATATTATTAATATAAAATTTTCCATCAAATTATTCCTATATAAGATTTATTTTGATGAAAAATAAAGAGATTTTTATTAGTAATTTTTCTAATAAAAATCTCTTTACTTTATCTTCTTTGGTTTATATTCCTAAATATCGGTGGAATATCGAGATCTGCCTCATCCACTGTATTTGTTTCAACTTTATCAGATTTAATTCCTTTATTATTTTTTTCATCATTATCTGTCTCAAGATTATTATTTTTATCAAATCCAGTTGCAATTACAGTTATTACAATTTCATCTTTTAAATCCTCATTTATCACAGCGCCAAAAATAATATTAGCATCAGGGTCTGCAGCCTGTTTAACTTGATCTGCAGCTTCATTAACCTCAAATAACGTTAAATCAGATCCGCCTGTAATATTTAAAAGAACACCTGTTGATCCATTAATTGTTGTTTCAAGAAGTGGACTTTGTATAGCTTTTTTAGCTGCTTCCACTGCTCGATTTTCTCCTGATGCACGTCCAACACCCATATGTGCAAGTCCCTTGTTTAGCATAATGGTTTTCACATCAGCAAAATCAAGATTAATAAGCCCAGGAGTTGTTATTAAATCCGAAATACCTTGAACACCTTGTCTTAACACATCATCAGCAACTTTAAATGCCTCTGTTATTGGTGTTTTTTTATCCACAACTTGAAGCAATCTATCATTAGGAATGGTAACTAATGTGTCAACCTTATCCCTTAGTTTACGAATACCTGCATCTGCTTGCATATATCTCTTTTTTCCTTCAAATGCAAATGGCTTAGTTACTACACCAACGGTAAGTATTCCAAGGTCTTTTGCTGCTTCAGCAACTATGGGTGCAGCTCCTGTTCCAGTTCCGCCGCCCATTCCCGCTGTTATAAAAACTAAATCTGCACCTTTTAAATTCTGGATTATTTCTTCTTTGCTTTCTTCAGCTGCTTTTTCTCCGATTTCTGGATTTGCACCAGCTCCAAGTCCCCTTGTTAATTTTTCACCTATTTGTATTTTTTGCCCGGCCTTAGATAAATATAATGCCTGCTTGTCCGTATTTATGGATATATATTCTATTCCTTTTAACCCTGCAGCTATCATCCTATTTACTGCATTATTTCCTCCACCGCCAACACCAACAACTTTAATCTGAGCACTTTGATCTACATCAAATTCAAAATCAAGCACGCAAACACCCCCTTCGCATTATTAAAAAAAATCAGCAAAAAATTCTTTTACTTTTTCAATAAAATCAGGCCTTGACTTTGTGTTTTCTTCTTTTTTTTCTTCATAAGTATCATCATCATAATCATTATAAGATTTAGATGATTTATTTAAGACTGTACTATATCTTTTTTGTTTTAAAGCATATAGTGCAATTCCTGATGACGCTGAATATACTGGATTTGCTACCCCAATATAATTGGGATAACCAAATCTAATTGGGATATCAAAATAATTCTGGCAATTTTCCAGCATACCTTTAATACTAAATAAACCGCCGCCTGTAATCACTATTCCCGCAGAGAGTTTTTCATATTCTCCGCTTGCTTCTAACTGTTCTTTTATTAAATATAGCATTTCACTTATTCTTGCATCCATAATTTTTGCAATATCTAATAAATGCAGTTCCTTTTGTCCTTTTCCAGCTAAATCTGGTATTTTTAAAATCTCATCATTTTTTATTAAATTTGAATTAGCAACACCATATTGCCTTTTTATCTTTTCAGCATCCTGAGATGAAATTTTACAAACAATAGAAATATCATTAGTAATATTATTCCCTCCAACAGGGATTACCTTTGTATAATTTAAACAGCCTTTTTTAAATATAGAAATATCTGTAGTTTCTGCTCCAACATCAATAAGTGCAACACCAAGTTCCTTTTCATCTTCATTTAATACTATGGTGGATGTACCCATTGGCTCAATTATAATACCATCAACTTGAAGGTCTGACTTTTGAACACTTCTTATTATATTTTGAACTGTAGTACATGATGCTACTATAAGGTTGGCTTCAACCTCAAGTCTTACTCCAACCATTCCTACTGGATCCCGTATACCATCATATCCATCTACAATAAATTGTTCAGGAATTATATCAACAATTTGTTTATCGGCCGGAATGGCAATAACTTTAGCTGCATCAATGACTCTTTCAACATCTTCTGAGGTAATTTCTTTATCTTCCCTTGAAACTGCAATGACTCCCCTATTTTTATATACAGTTGAATAGCCACCGCATATGTTGGTATATACAGATTTAATTTCTCTATTTGACATATGCTCAGCTTGCTTAACTGCACTTTTAATTGCTTGAACTGTAGAATCAATATCAACAATTATTCCTTTTTTTACTCCCTTACACTCGGAGGTTCCCACGCCAAGAACATTGAATTGATTTTTATTTATTTCTGCTATTGTAGCACAAACTTTGGATGAACCAATATCAAGCGATGCAACAACATTGCTCACATTATTACCTCCTTTATTATTCATCTATTTAATATTCAACATAAATTTAAATTTTCCTCTAAAATTAATGCAAATGTTATAATTTTTTCTATAAATATAGCATATTATAATTATAATCATGATATATTTAATTCAAATTTTAAATACACTTAATTTAAAATTTGATTGTAAAAAGTAGCCAAATATATGGCTACTATCTTTTTGAATTCAGATATGTTGGCTTTTTTACTTCAATGACTGAATCCATCTTTATATCCTTCATTTTTGTAATATTTAATTCTAAGCCTCTTATTTGTAATAAGTGGTAATAACTTTGCTGCTGCATAAGGGTATATTCTAACGCGTCTGGATCACCAATAGCCATAATTTCAAAAGGCGGTGTAATATAAGTATCATCATTTATTAATATAGTTGGCCCTCCACAATTAATTGATGTATTAGAAGCTATTCTATTTCCATTTACACTAATAGCTTCAGCGCCACCAATTTTTAATTCATTTACTATATTATAAATATCATAATTATGAGTAATGCCATCTATAAGTTCAAAGTAGTTTGTATGTTCGTGGTTGTCATTTATTGTAACTTTTATTCCTGAGCCTTCAACAGGAGTATCACCGTAAAACATTTTTGCTTCCTCAAGTTCTTTGCTTAAGGTTTCAAGAACACTTTTATCCTTTTCATTACTTATATTATATTTATACAGCTTTCTATCAAGTTCATTGTACGCCTTATTTAAACCCTCCACTTCATTTTTTAGTTCATTAGCCTCCATATTCAATTTTTGGTACTGCTTATATGTTAAAAATGCTGTAGGCTTAAAGGATGACGAGTTAAAAAATAGTGTAGCAACTAATATGCCTGTGAGCATACCTGAAAATAGAAGAAGTGCTTTTTCTTCATTAAATTTCATCGTTGCTCCTCCTTTTTCTTAATTTTCTTCCTCCCTTTTTCAATTAATAACCTTCTTATAATAGCAAAATTATTAAAGAGTCTGCTGCCAAAAACAACAACTGCTGCAAGATAAATTGGAACATTAAGGCTGTCTCCAATATAGGTAAGGAATACTGCAAGTATTACATTACCAAAAAAACCTGTTACAAAAATTTCAGTATCAAACTTACCTTCAAGTCCAGCTCTAATTCCTCCAAAGACAGAATCAAGGGCTGCAAGAATTGCTACAGGAATATAATCTAAAAAAGCATTTGGAATATTTACTTTAAGAATCATTCCAAGAAAAATACCTATAATAAGTCCAATAAACGGTATCACATCTATCACCTAGCCTTTTTTATATACTTGTATTCAATATATTTATTGTATTTTAAGATTTTAACTTTTTGTTCTTGAGATATACTCATGGTAATGCCATATTCCTCTTTTAACTTGTCTTTAATACCTCCTGGCAAATTAAAGGCAGCTTCTAAAGTTTTAGGATCACCAATAGCTTTTATAACAAAATTTTTGTTAGGTGAAAACGATGTACCATTAATTATAATAGGAGCCCCCGCTTCCCTGATTTGTGTCCTGGATACAAATCTTTCATCATTAATAGAAATAGCTTCAGCACCTGAAGCATTTAATTCATTAACAACATCAAGTATAGAAGATGAATTAATTGCATATGGCACCGTAGATGTTACATCCATAGGAGGAGTTAAAGTAATTATAACTCCAGGTCCCTCCACATCCGTAAGCCCTGCAAGTTTCCTTAAATCATCTAATTCATCTTTCATTTTATTTGCTGCCTCACTGGAACTTGCTGTATTTTTTTCATATACATCAATTTTATCCTGAAGTTCAGTTACATTTTTTGAAAGCTCATCCCTTTGTTTTCGAAGCTGTTCAATTTCTTTTGTTAAATCTTCAAAGGAACGGCTCTTCAATTTAGCTTGAGGATTATAATACAGCTTAAACTGATAAGAAATCATAAAGCCAAGTAAAACGCACACTAGTCCTAATGCAATTTGTGAAAGATACTTTTTCATATGAGCTCTCCTTTAAAATGGAATAATATAATGTTTTATTTTTTATTTTTATATGTTGCTGTTCCATCTGAATTAATTTGAATATATCCACTTTTTTTTGGAATATTGGATTTCAGTACACTATATGCACATGCAAGTTTATATTCCATATTATTAAAATCCCCAACATTTATAACTATTCCATCCTTTGTTTTATATGAAATATTATAAGGATCACTTATATCGATGCTGTAAATTAAATTCTTATACTCCTTATATTCATTTACCTTAAAAGCCGCCTTTAAAGCTTTTAATTTAACATCATCAGACTCAAGTATTGGTTTTTTGGGAATATATTCCTTAACCTCAATGCCTTCAATCAGTGGAATTTTGCAGTCAGGGAATTTATCAACAGTTTGAATCATATTTCCTTCATTATCAATATTAATAAATACATTCTTATATTTAACTAATCCCATAATTTTTTTCTCTTGAAGCCTTATAGTAATTTTATTGGGATATTTTCTAATCATTTCTACCGAATCAATATATGGATTATATTGAATTTTTTTTTCTATTTTATTTAAATCAACTAAAAATATATTTTTCCCCTCTAAATTAGCAAGTGCTTTAATTTCATCTGCAGAAACTATGTTATTATTTTCAACACTCACGGCTGCAATGTTAAAATAATTTGATTTAAATAAAAACAAGCATAAAACACCTAAAAAAATTATGAGAAATGATAATGGAAAAAATACTTTCTTTCTCCTGATTTTTTTTTCAACTTTTCCATTCATAATTATACCTCAAATTTTTAGCATTTAATTTAATTTTACTATAATTTAGACAGAAGATATCATTTTGATACTAAATTAATAATAATTTCATATATTTTATCTGCTGCATCAATATTTGATAGCTTCTTTGCATTAGCAGACATCTCTTTTAATACCTGCTTATTATTAATAATATTTATTACCTGTTCTCTTAATATATCTGATTCCAGCTGCGACTCTGTTATTACAATAGCTGCACCATTTCTTTCAATAGCTCTTGCATTATATTCCTGATGATTGTTTGCTACAAAAGGTGATGGAATTAAAATTGAAGGTATTCCAAGTGCAGTAATTTCAGATAGTACAGTAGCTCCTGCACGGCTTATTATTAAATCACAAGCTGCCATAGCCTCATCCATATTAAAGCAATAAGGGATTATTTTAATTCCCTTTAAACTATTAATGTCCATATTAATAGATTTTAATTTGGTTTTTACATTCTCATATTCATTTTCGCCCGTAATAAATAAAAGCTGAATGCCGCTTTGCATAAGTTGAGGTATAATATTAACAACAGCATTGTTAATATTACGTGCTCCTCTGCTTCCACCAACAACTAATAAAAGAGGTTTATTAATATCAAATTTCATATCTATTCTCGATTTTGCCTTGTCTGTTTTAGTAAATTGGCTCCTAATAGGATTACCGGTATAAATTACTTTATTTTTAGGAAAATATTCTTCACTTTCCTTAAAATTAATAGCTATTTTTGAAACAAAACGTGATAGCATTTTATTTGTCATACCTGGAAAGGCATTTTGTTCATGGATAAGTGTTGGAATATTTTTCATTGATGCTGCAAGAACAACAGGACCGCATACATATCCCCCAGTACCTACTACAATATCTGGTTTAAACTCCTTTATAATATTTAACGATTGAAAATATCCCTTAAATACTTTAAAAAACGAACCAATTTTTTTAATTGTGAACTTTTTATTTAATCCCTCTACAGTTATATATTTTATATCAAAGCCTTCTCTTGGCACCAACTTTTTTTCAAGACCATTTTTACTTCCCACAAATAATATTTTGGCATCAGGCATTTTTTCAAGTATCTTTTTTCCTATTGCAACTCCTGGATATATATGTCCTCCAGTTCCTCCACCTGATATGATTATTCTCACAAATACCAACTCCCATTCTATTCTGAGTAACGTGAAATGCTTAAGAGCAATCCTAATTCCGCCATTGTAAACACTAGTGAAGAACCTCCATAACTAATAAGAGGAAGGGTCACTCCTGTAACTGGCATAAATGATGCAACAACTAAAAAGTTTATACTTGATTGTACTGCTATAAGAGAAGTTATTCCAGTTGCAAGCAATGCTCCAAACCTATCTTTACAATTTAAAGCAATCTTCATTCCTCTCCATACTAGTACAGCAAATAAAACTATAACAAAGAATGTACCAATAAATCCTAGTTCCTCTCCAAGAATTGCAAATATAAAATCATTTTGAGCTTCAGGTATATAATATCCTTTTTGTCTTGACTTTCCAAGACCTACACCAAAGATATTTCCAACACCTAAGGCATATAAAGATTGGATAGCTTGATAACCTTTGTCCAGTGGATCTTTGAAAGGATCTAAAAATCCAAAAACTCTCTTTTTTCTATAATCCTCTGAAAAAGCAAAATACGTTCCACCACAAAAACCCAAAGCAAGTAAAGCAATAAGATGCTGCATTTTGGCTCCCCCTACAAACAGCATACAAAAGGTAGTTGCCATAATTATTACTGCATTACTCATATTAGGCTCTTTAAGTATAAGTCCCGCAAAAACCCCTGATACTAAAAGAACTGAAAAAATCTTTTTCCACTCAGATATTGAGCTTCCCTTTCTTGAAATATATTCAGCTACATATATTATTATCATAAACTTTGCAAGCTCTGATGGCTGAAATCTTAAACCGCCTATTACAATCCACCTGTGAACGTCTTTTACATCAGGCAGCATAAATACTACTATTAGACATATTAAAGTTATAAGCATTCCAAAGCCAACTAGTTTTCTATTTTTCAACTTTTTATAATCTATGTTTGCAGTAAAAAGTAAAACAAACATCCCAATTGCAGACCAAACAAGTTGTTTCTTGAAATGATAAAACTTATCATGATAATAAAAAAAGTCTTCATACATGCTGGCACTAAAAACCATAGTGATTCCTATACAAAGCAGTATAATTATTACAAGAAACAACGGAAAATCAAAAGGTTTTTTCTTTTTCTCCATAAAATCCTCCTAATAACTAATTGCTAAAAAACCTACCAAACAAAATATAGCAGTAAAAATACAAAACCATGAAACTACTTTAGTTTCATGCCATCCACATTGCTCAAAATGATGATGCAGCGGAGCCATTTTAAAGACCCTTTTTTTAGTCAGCTTAAAGGAAACAACTTGAATTATTACTGAAAGCACTTCTATTACATATATAGCTCCAACTATAACCAATATAAAAGGCATTTTAAGAAGTACTGCAATAGCTGAAATTGCTCCACCAAGTGCTAAAGATCCTGTATCGCCCATAAAAACCTGTGCAGGATAAGAATTATATTTTAAAAATCCTAATAAGCTGCCTGTTAATGCCCCGCAAAATATGGCCATATCAGTTTTATGCATTGAATAGGTTACAACTGTAAAAAAGACAGACACTAATACAGTAACACCTGCCCCAAGGCCATCAAGACCATCAGTTAAATTAACCCCGTTTACAGTCCCAACAATTACAAAAATCATAAATGGTATATACCAAATTCCTAAATCCCACATTTTATTTGTAAATGGTATATGCACAGCACTTCCAATATCTTTACTATGATAAGCATAAACAGTCAAAATAAGTGCAACTACCACCTGTCCTAAAAATTTTTGATGGGCTTTTAATCCCTCATTATTTTTCTTTTTAATTTTAAGTGTATCATCTATAAATCCAACCATTCCATATCCAAGCATTGTTATTAATGTGAAAAGCAGCGGCATTGTTATATCCTGGTATACAATAAGTGTTGTAATAATCGAAGATATTATAAACATGATCCCACCCATTGTCGGAGTGCCTGCTTTTTTCATATGGCTTTGTGGCCCTTCTTCTCTTATAAACTGTCCAAATTTAAACTTTTTTAAAGCTGGTATAATTATAGGCCCTAATAAAAGTACAATTAAAAAAGCAACAATAACTGAATAAATAATAACATTCATTTTAAATTCCTCTCTTCCTGTCTTTCACTATAAAATCAACTACACTTTCCATCTGCATTGCTCTTGATGCTTTTACTAAAATTGTGTCATTGTTAGTAATAATTTTTTTTATGAGTTGGCAGGCCTCTTCTTTGGTCCTAAAATAATATGCTTTCATATTATTAACAGCTTCATCATAAATATATTTTGCATCTTGTCCAACTGAAATAAGTATATCACATTTATCTTTTAGATAAATACCTACATCTTTATGGGCCTTAATAGAAAAATCTCCAAGCTCATACATATCACCCAATATTGCAATTCTTCTTCCATTTGAAATAGAATTAAGCACGTCAATAGCTGCTTTCATGGAATCCAAGTTTGCATTGTAGCAGTCATTTATAATCCTTATACCATCAGGCAGCTCAATAATATCATTTCTCATATTGGAAGGTTTATAATTATATATTCCATCTATAAGCTGTTCTAAAGAAAGGTTAAACTTATCTGCTACAGCAATGCCCATAAGAGCATTATAAACATTATGAATACCAGGTGCATTAATTTTAAACTTATACTTATTGCCTTTATATTTGCTTGTAAATTCTATGCCCTTACTGCCAAGGTTTATTATATCCTCAGCATTATAATTTCCTTTATTACTAATAGAAGTTTTTACGATATTATAATTTTTATTAGAAACAGTAGATAAATAATCATCATCCCCGTTAACAATTAATAAATTATCGCTGTTAAAATAAGTAGTAATCTCCATTTTTGCTTTAAATATGTTTTTACGGGTTTTTAAATTTTCAATATGAGCCGTTCCTATGTTTGTTATTACTGCTATATCCGGTCTTGCTATATCCACAAGCCTTTTTATCTCACCTAAATTACTCATTCCAAGTTCAATAACAGATACGTCATACTTATTTGACATATCAAATATTGTTAAAGGCAAACCAATTTCATTATTATAATTTTTCCTTGTTTTATGTACTTTAAACTTTTGGCTTAAAATACTGCTGATCATTTCCTTTGTGCTGGTTTTTCCAGTACTGCCTGTTACAGCAATAACAGGATAACTAAATTTACTCCTATAATATTTTGCTAATGATTTCAATGCTTCAAAGGTATCATCAACCTTTATTAAAGGTATATTATCTTCAGTTTCTTCGCTTGCTAAAACTGCTGTGCACCCGCTTTCAAGAGCTTTAGGAATAAAATCATGCCCGTTAAAGTTCTTTCCCTTCAAAGCCACAAATAAATCTCCTGCATTTATATCTCTACTATCTGTACTTATTCCGTTAACTATCATATCTTCTGAGCAGTTTACTAAAGTGCCGCCTGTAGCTGAAACAATTTCTTTTATGTTTAATGCTTCCAATATTACTCCCTCCTAAGTATTTCTTCTACAATCTCTCTTTCATCAAAAGGAATTGTTTTATCGTTTAAAATTTGATATTTCTCATGTCCTTTTCCTGCAAGAACTATAACATCCCCGCTTTCAGCATTATCTATTGCATATTTAATAGCACTTTTTCTATCAGGAATTACTACATATGGAGCATTTGTTTGCTTAACACCAACTAAAATGTCATCAATAATTGCTTCAGGCTGCTCACTTCTTGGATTATCAGATGTTACAACACAAAAATCTGATAGTTCTCCAGCAATTTTCCCCATAATAGGTCTTTTAGCTTTATCCCTGTCTCCTCCGCATCCAAACACAATTACTAATTTGTTTTTAGTATATTCTCTGGCGGTTTTCAAAATATTTTTTATTTCATTAGGAGTATGAGCAAAATCAATTAATATTGTAAACCCACTGCTGGAAATTATTTTTTCACTTCTTCCTATTACATTTTTAAGCTTCTTTAAACCATTTACTATATCGTCCATTGGAATCCCAAATGCACTGCAAGCTGCAATACTGCAAAGTGCATTATATATGTTAAACTTTCCTATAAGATTGATTTCAATTGGAACAACTTTATCTTTATATAATAAATCAAAATAGCTTCCTTTTTCATCAATTCTTATATTTTTAGCCTCAAAGTCCGCTTTATTGTTTATACCATAGGTAATTATCTTATTGCCAAGGGTTTTTACAGCTCTTTGACCATATTCATCATCAGCATTTATAACAGCATACTCAGCATTATCAAAAAGCTTCATTTTAGCATGAAAATAATTTTCCATGGTTTTGTGAAAGTCGAGATGATCCTGAGTTAAATTGGTAAATACACCTACTTTAAATTTTACACCATAAACTCTTTTTAATTCTAATGAATGAGAAGAAATCTCCATAACGCACGAATTAATGCTTTGATCTGTCATTTTTTTAAACATGCCTTGTAAGTCCAACGATTCAGGGGTAGTCCTCTTTGCTTCTTCAATATCTTGATCAAAAATATTATAAATTGTTCCAAGCAATGCTGTTTTCTTATTTGCTTCTTTAAGTATAGAATTAATCATGAAGGATGATGTAGTTTTACCACTTGTTCCTGTAATTCCTATTGTATTAATTTTATCGGATGGATTCCCATAAAAATTTGATGCCATAACTGCCATAGCTTCTCTTGTATCTTTAACAAATACTTTTGTTATATTTTTATTTACCTCTACATCCTTGCTTACTACTAAAGCTGCTGCTCCAAGCTCTACTGCTTTTTCTGCAAACAAATGCCCATCTGTTTTAAACCCTTGAATGCAAAAAAATAAATCACCCTTTTTTATTTCTTTTGTATTATATGCTAAACCATTTATATTAATATCTTCACCCTCAATGTAAGCATCCTTCATTCCATTTATAAGCTGAGAAATTAACATTTTTTACCTCCTTTAATGCATATAGCACAACATGTATAAGTCGTCTATTTTAAATATAAAAATATATAGAGTAGATGACCTATGGAATTCACCCAGCAAGCTATGAAAATACTACTTTTCACTGGGCAAATTATAAAATCATGTTGTGCTAAAATTAGTTTTCAGGTTTTTCTAAAATAACTTTTACTGTAGTACCTTTACTAACAATAGTTTTAGGCTGTATGTCCTGAGATACTCCAATCCCATCCCCTGAGAAAACAACCTTAATTCCTAAAGCATTAGCCTCATCTAATATTTCTTTTTGAGTTTTTTCATTAAAATCAGGCACAGCTACATCAGAATTTATTTTTTGCGAGTTATCTGCTATTAAGTTAATCTTGGTATTTTCTTTTACAGCAACGCCAGGTTTAGGATTTACATCATTTATTATACTACCAGAACCCGTTATTTCAAAATTTAAATTTAAATTACTTAAAATTTTCTCAGCATCAGCTATACTTTTACCTCTCATTTCAGGTATGGTAACTTCTTTCACAACTTCTTTATTTTCACCAAGATCAGGTTCCATATTTAAATATCTAAATATGTCTTCAAGAAGTATTTTTGTAAGAGGCGCAGCATTACTTCCAGAATAATAGTTTGAAGGATCTGGCTCATCAATAGATAATACCACTGCAATTTTAGGATCATTACATGGAGCAATACAAGCAAAAGTTGATATATATTTGCCTGTAGTATCATATTTTCCGTTTATAGCTTTTTCAGCTGTTCCTGTTTTTCCCCCTATATGATATCCTTCAATATATGCCTTTTTACCTGCTCCTTTTGTTACAACATCCTCAAGCATTTCTCTCATAAGTTCTGAGTTTTCCTTAGATATTACCTGTCTTACAAACTTTGGTTTTATATCTTTTGTTTCTGTTACTTTATCATTTTCATCTGTATAAACAATTTGTTTAGCAAGATGAGGCTGCATCAGTTTGCCATCATTGGCAATTGCAGATAACGCAGTTATATACTGTATAAGGGTAACAGAAATTCCCTGTCCAAAGGATTCATTAGCAAGTTCAACAGGGCCCACCTCCTTAAGAGGTTTTATAATTCCACTTTGTTCCCCAGGGTAATCAATTCCTGTTGGCTTTCCGAATCCATATAAATCATAATATTTGTGAAGCTTCTCCTTTTGAAGTCTTTCACCTAAAGTCATAAAGCCCACATTACATGAATTTTGCAATATCTGCGGCAGCGTCTGAACTCCATGTCCTCCCGACTTCCAGCATCTTATAGTATGACCTGCCACATTTTTACTCCCATTGCATACAAAAGTATCTGATTTTTTTGTGAGCCCTTCCTGAAGAGCTGCAGATGCAGTTACAACCTTCATTACTGAGCCAAGTTCAAAGCTGTCATTAACTGCTCTGTTTTTCCATAGTGCCATTGAACTTGTTACATCACCCTTAACAGGTTCATTTGGATCATAATCAGGTTTATTTGCCATTGCAAGTATTTCTCCTGTCTTTACGTCCATAACAATTGCTGAAATTTGTTTTGCTTTATACTCTTTAAGACCTTTTTCAATTACTTTCTCAGTAAAATATTGAATTGATTGATCAATTGTTAGCACAACATCGCTTCCGTTTTTAGGAGGCTCATATTTTGAAATACTATATGGCATTTCACGCATAAACTTATCAGTTTCTGCTGTTATTCTTCCTGGGGCTCCTTTAAGTTCATTATTATATTGATATTCAATGCCAGCTCTGCCATCCCCATCAATGCCTACATTTCCCATGACTTGAGAGCAAAGATTTCCATTGGGATAATACCTTTTTGTGTCGGGATAAACAGCTACACCAGGTAGCTTCATTTCCCTTATTTTATTACCCTGCTCTTTATCTATCTGCCTTGCTAAATTAACACTTAGCATTGGCTTTCCATTGGGCAGAGTTTTATTTAATCTGGCGAGTAGAGTTGCTTTATCTATATTTAAAACAGATGAAAGCTTTCCAGCTATTTCATCTTTAGTAGTCTTTTTATCTTTAACTGCATCATTTATCTCCTTCATATAAGCGTCAACTCTTTCTACATTGCCGCTTACTGCTAAAGGCTTCATATTCCTGTCTAATATCATTCCTCTTTTTGCATCAATTTTTATCTCGTTTGTCCACTGATCGCTTGCCCACTTTTGAAGCTGCGGGGACCAAACTATTTGAACATAAGCATATCTTGCAACAATAACTATTTGAACAAAAAATATAATCAGAAGTAAATAAACAATTCTTTTTCTTATTTTAGTATTATTTTTAGAATCCGAATTCAAAAGGATGCCCCCTTATTTTATTAATCCGAAAAACTTGTTTACCTTATTCTTCATATTTGCTTCATTATTTTTTATATTAGCGCCATTTGCCTCTGCAATTTTGCTTAAAGGTTTAACATCCATATAGACAATTTCTTTTGGGAGTGGCTCAACCATACCTTGTTTTGCAACTGCATATTTTTCAACGTCTTTAATATTTTCGGTTTTTGCAATCTCTACAATAAGATTTTTGTTTTCACTTTGCAAATCCTGAATCTTAGCTTTTGTACTTCCTAAATTTCCATTGGCTTGTATAATATAAGAATATCTATACAATATCACAATGCTGCAAGCAAATATCACCCCTACTAGGAATATAATGTTAGCTCTTACTTTTAAATAGTTTTTATGATTAGAATTTTTAATTGATTTCTTTTGATTTTCTTCAATTTCAGGTTGGATCTTGTAAGCTACACTTCCATAAGAGTAATTGGCGGCATTTGAAGCCTTGTTTTTCATTACCAATCTATTCACCCCCTAAATTCTTTAGAACTATAATTTTTCTGCTATTCTAAGCTTAGCGCTTCTGGATCTTGGATTTTCCTGAATTTCTTTTTCCTTAGGTGTAATTGGTTTCTTAGTTATTATTTGTATTTCAGGAGTTTTTCCACAAACGCAAACTGGAAACTCTGGTGGACAAGTACATGGGTTTTCTCTTTTTTTAAATATGTTTTTTATAATCCTGTCCTCCAGGGAATGAAATGTAATAACGCAAATTCTTCCTTCAGGATTTAACAGATCTATAATATCATCAACAGCATCCCCAAGTATTGGTATCTCCTGATTTACTTCAATTCTAATTGCCTGAAAGGTTCTTTTTGCAGGATGAGGTCCACCCCTTCTTGCTGAAGCAGGTATTGCTTTTTTTATAATATCTACAAGTTGAAAAGTTGTTTCTATTGGCCTAATTTTCCTTTCCTCTACTATAAAATCAGCTATTCTGCTTGCCCATTTTTCCTCTCCGTAATCCTTTATTACTCTTTGTAATTCATATTTTGAATAGCTATTGACCACATCATATGCATTAAAATCTTGTTTTGTATTCATCCTCATATCTAATGGTGCATCATGCATATAGCTAAATCCCCTTTCAGCTTTATCAAGCTGATATGATGAAACACCAAGGTCTAGCAAAAATCCATCTGCCCCATTTAGTCTTAATTCTTTAAAAATTGATTTAATTTCAGCAAAATTATTATTTATTATTTTCTTATTTGTAAAATCTTTTAATCTTTCTTCTGAAGCTTTTATTGCATCTTTATCCTGATCTATCCCAATTAGCATTCCCATTGAGTTTAATCTTTTTAAAATCTCATTTGAATGTCCAGCTCCTCCTAAAGTGCAATCAACATATGTTCCATCAGGTTTTATATTTAAACCTTCAATACATTCATTAAGTAAAATTGGCTTATGCTTAAAATCCATTTTTCCACCTACTTAAACTCCTAATTCTTCCATCTTATTTAGTATATCTTCAAAATCAACATCCGTATTATTATATTCTTCCCACTTTTCCTTACTCCATATTTCAATCCTTGTTGATACTCCAATACTTACTATATCCTTCTTTATTTGAGCATATTCAATTAAATTTTGTGGAATTAGTGCTCTTCCCTGCTTATCAATTTCAATCTCAGCTGCACCTGCAAAGAAAAATCTTGTAAATGCTCTTGCTTCTTTATTAGTGAGTGGAAGTATTTTAAGCTTATCCTCAATTTTATTCCACTCATCTTTGGTGTATATATATAAACATCCATCAAGTCCTTTAGTTATAATACATGAATTTTTAAGTTCATCTCTAAATTTTGATGGAATTATTATTCTATTTTTTAAATCTATTGTGTGATTATATTCTCCAATAAACATATTTTTCACCACAACCTTACTCCACAATACTCCACTTCTTACCACTATACTAGTATTATTCTATATTAATTTAATAATTCCTGCACAAAATTGAAAATAAATAAATATTTTTAATGCAATTTTTAATGCATACAATACTTTCTATATGAAATTTATTAATTAATAATTTTTTATCAATAATGGGATAATATTAATGGAGGGATTAAAATGCTAATTAAAAGCTACTATAAAAGCAGAACAAAATATGTGATCATGATAATTTTGATGATGACATGTATATTTATGAGAGGATTATTTTATGGAATGTATATTGGCAAAAAAGTATAAGGTCATCAGTGATTCTTAGAAGAGCCAATCCAGGTGCGTATCAACCGTAATACCCCGCCTGGGGCGGGGTATTACGGTTGATAAATTTTACAGCTTTTTATTTTTATATTCTAAAGGTGAAAAACCTGTTTTACTTTTAAAAATACGGCTAAAATAATGCTGGCTGTTATATCCTACACTTTTTGCAATCTCATATATATAAACATCATCATTATCCGTATTTAATAATTCTATTGCTTTATTTAACCTTATTTCTGTAAGATATTCAATAAATGAAATACCAATTTTTTGATTTATTATACGTGATAAATAAGAAGGGCTAACATGAAATTCATCAGCCACACGCTGTAAGCTTAAATTGGGGTCTGAATAGTTATCCTTTATGTAATTAATTATGCGTGATATATTGCCTGTATTTTGACCTTTTTTAATATGTTCCTTTAAAAGATTTCTATAAGCATTATTTAAACTTAATATTCCCTTTTCCAATATTGAATAAGAATATATCATCTCATTGCCTGATAATCTTACGTATGTCTCAGTTAAATTCTTTTTTATTTCTTCAATATCTAAGAATCCATTTTTTATAATTAAAATAAGGTATTCATCCTTGTAAAAGGAGTAACACTTTATATCTATATTTTTTTTTCAATATTTCATCCCTATCATTAATAATAAAAAGCCACATATTCTCATCGTTATCTATTTCGAGCAAATCCATATTTTTTATTAAATATTTCTCTTCAAAATCATTTTCAATGCATTTTTTTAAAAAGTTTTCTTGAATATAAGTTTTGTTTTCTTTAAATTCAATTTGAGTTAATTTTTTATATTCTTTTTCCTTCATTTTTTTGTTGTAAGCATCAATGGCTCTAAGGAGGGTATCTATTAATTTTTTACGATTTACAGGCTTTAGAATATAATCAAATACCCCAAGCTGTAAAGCCTTTCTGGCATATTCAAATTCATCATATCCTGATATTATTATAGTAATTGCATCCGGTATAAGCTTGTTAACTTTATCTAAAAAATCAAGACCATTTAAAAAGGGCATATTTATATCAATGAGCATTATATCGGGTTTTAATTTTTCTGCCATTTCAAGGGCTATTTCACCATCAGAAGCTTCTCCAATTACATTAAGACCTATATTTGCAGATGTAATGATTTTCTTAAGTCCCTTTCTAATTGCTTCCTCATCATCTGCAATTAATACCTTTAACATAATAAATCACCTTCCTTAATTACAGGTATTTTAATTGTAGCTTTAGTTCCAAAGCCATAAATGCTATCTATATCAACACCGTAATTTTTTCCAAATTGAAGTTGAATTCTTTCATTTACATTGAAAATACCATAACCAATATCCTCATATTCCATTCCCCCCTTTTTCAAGCAGGATTTTATTAATTTAAGACGCCCCTCTTCAATTCCCATACCATTATCTTTAACATAAATATATATATCATTTTCTTTTTTTTCTATGCTGATGTTTATAAATCCATTTTCCCTTTTTGTTTTTATACCATGATTTATTGCATTTTCTACAATAGGCTGTATTATAAGTTTTAAAACTTTAAAATTATTAAGGCTTTCATCATAATTTATTGAATATTTTAGTTTATCTTTAAACCTTTCCTGCTGTATAAATAAATAACTTTTCACATGCTCAATTTCTTCTCCAAAGGTAATAATTTCTTTCCCTTTACTTAAAGATATTCTAAACAAATTTGAAAGTGCTGTGATCATGTCTGCAGCATCATAAGCATCATGTTCAATGGCTTTCCATTGAATTGTATCTAAAGTATTATATAAAAAGTGAGGATTTATTTGTGACTCTAATACTTTAAGTTCAGCTTTTCTTTTTTCCTTCTGCTGCAAGTAAACTTTATCAATTAAATTCCTAATCTTATCCACCATGCTATTAAAGCTGTATCCCAACTGTGCAATTTCATCATGGCCTTTACCATCATAGTGAATATTTAAATCCCCATTTTCAACTCTTTTCATCAGCATTTGTAACTTTCTAACAGGCTTTACAATAGATGACGTAAAAATGAGTGAGATTAAAATAGAAACAAGAAGCAATATTATACTAAATATTATTATCAGATGGATCAACCTATTTGTATCAGCATACATCTTTTCTTCAGGAATAGTTATTCCAAGGGACCATCCATCTGAGTAAGGTATAGGTGAGTATATAACTATACCTCCTTTGCCATCAGGCTTAATAATCTTATCTATTCCCGATTGACCATTAAGCATCTTTTTGCCTACAGATTCAAAACCCTTATAACCATACTTAGACATCTTAAATATGTTTATTTTACCAGTATTTTCAGAAATAAGTGTATCAAAATCACTCATATCTTTAACATTATCCTTTGGTACATCAGTAAATATATTTCCTCTGCTATCCGTTATCCATGCATTGCTGCCATGCATTTTTATATTAGATGAAATTTGAGAAAGCTTAGATAAATTAATTGCCCCATGAATAGTACCAACTACTTTCCCATCCGCATTTCGTATTGGATAAATTACTATAACAATTGGTGCAGAATCAGTTTTTGATATTATTGGATTGCTAACAACAAATTCCTTATCAGAGTTTATTGCTTTCACAAAATATTCCCTATTTTTTATATGAATTGTTGTATCATCACTTATCCATGCATTTCCATCAAGATCAGAAAAAGCAAAGGTTTCAGACTCATTGCCATACTCATTGCTTAACCTTTTATTTAAGTTCCTTATGTATGGTTTTGCTTTATCCATATCCATATTTATAAAATCTTCATTAATACTTATAACTCTAAGTTCGCTTATCCTCTCTTCAAGCCATGCACCTATTTCTTCAGCTTTAGCATCGATTATTTGTTGGCTTAAATTTTGAGTTAATGGTATATTGATATCCTGAACCTGCCTATTTACTAAATATAAAAGCAGTGAAAGTGTAATAGTTGTAGATACTATAAAACAAGTAAGAATTTTAGCTCTAAGGGTTTTCATATAACACGCACCTACCTATAATTTAGATTTAATTCACCGCGGAGATAAGAAAAATATATTCCATTCACTTTACCGTTTGCAAAGATGTTCTAAGGATTAAAATGCCAGACAAGCTAAGTGATTTCGTTAAACTCGCTATCGCTCAAACAAACGAAATACACTAAGCTTCTCTGTCATTTTAATCCTAAGAACATCTAAATGCTCACTCTATGTTCATTCCATATATTTTTCTTATCTCCGCTATAATTGTTCACTAATGATTTTAAATTACAAATTGAAGTTAGGATCACTTGATAATTCCATTTTATATTTTGATAAGTTTAGTGTCAATTCGACAAAAAATCCGCACAGTTATGTGCGGATTAAATATTATACTTAAAAACTATTTTTGCAAAGCTGCATTTTTTCCAGATATTCTTCCAAAGACAGTTATATCTGCTATGGCATTGCTGCCTAATCTATTTGTTCCATGTACTCCTCCAGTGACTTCCCCTGCTGCATATAAACCTTTAATAATTGAACCATCTTTTGCAATTACATGAGATTCATCATCTATCTTTACTCCACCCATAGTATGGTGTATTCCTGGGCAAGCCTTTATTATATAATATGGTGGTTTATTTATTGGTACAAGGCTACCTTTTGTCTTACCAAACTGTTCATCTTTGCCATTTTCACAGTATTTATTATATGTGTCTAACGATTTCTGTAATTCAGCTGCATCGATTTGGAAGAAATCAGCTGCTTCTTTTACAGTGTTAACCTTTGCATACAACTTATTTTTCGCTAAGTAATCTAATTCTGCTTTATGATTTTTTTCTATTTTACTTAAATCATGAATATTTTGATCCCATAATTCGTAACAAACACTACCAGTTTGCTTTAAGATTGCTTGAGATACTACATCTCTTCTCCCTAATTCGTTAACAAATCTTTTTCCTTCTTTATTTACAATAAGTGTTCCTACAGATCTCGTATCATCTGCATATAAAAGCCTTCCGCTTAAAGGATCACACATTGGATAAGCTTGGATATATTGAGGGTCCTTTAAATCAGCTCCAATTTTTTCTGCCATTGTAATTCCATCACCTGTTGCTCCAACGCTATTAGTTGACTTATATTTTTCACCATATTCAGGATTAAATCTTTTTCTCATTTCAACGTTAGAACCAAATCCACCGCTTGCTAAAATAACTCCATTTTTAGCATGGAATGTTATCTCTTTTCCACTTTTGCTTGTTGCCTTAACTCCAACTACCTTATTGCCTTCTTTTATAAGTTCAGTTGCTTTCATGTTCAACTTTATTGGTATTTTTAAGCTATCAGCTTTAGCTTTTAATTTTTTAACTATTTCAACTCCTGAAGCTCCTTTTGGAACTAAACTACGTTTAACTGAATGTGCTCCAAATTGAAAAAGAGTGTCTTCAAATTCTACACCAACTTCATCTCTTAACCATTCAGCTGCAGGAGTAGCATTATCAACTAACTTCCTTACAAGCTTAGGATCATTTTTATAATCTCCGCCTTTCATAGTATCTTCAAAATGCTTATCAGGGCTGTCCACAATTCCTTCTTTTTTCTGAATCCAGTTTCCTGCTGCAGCCATTTCTCCACCAGATATTATTGTATTTCCACCAACAGAGCTCATTTTTTCAAGAACTACAACATTTGCTCCATTATTTTTAGCTTCAATAGCTGCTGTTAAACCAGCACCGCCTGCGCCAACAACTACAACATCATAAGTTTGATCTGGTTTTTCATTATCCTCTTCTTTTACGCTTACTTTAGCTCCTGTATCGTTATTTTGTGCACCTGCCTTAGATAAAGCATCCTTTATTGCATCTATTAAACCCTGAGAAGTTAAAGTTGCTCCAGATACAGTATCAACATTTGCACTGTTTGTTGCAATTACATTTTTTATGATTTCTTTAGCTGGTTCTTCCCATATTCCTTCTGTTTCATGCTGTTCAACTACTTTTACATCTTTAATTTTTCCACCATCAATAGTAACTTCTGCCTTTATTTTTCCACCTTTTCCTTCGCCTTCACCTATGTACTTTCCATCTTTCATTCCATTTTTAGGCTTACTACCACATCCTGCCATTGCAATAGATAATACTGCAACTAGCATCATAGAAATAATCCTTTTAAATTTAGTCATTTATTGTCCCCTCTCTTATAATTGTTATTTTTTTAACTAACCAAGCTTTATTATATCATTATTATTCTTTATTTTATTTAGAGTATTTTTCATATTTGTGCACTTTTATGAACACCTCAGCAAAAAATTATATAATATTTTAAATAATTGCGGTGGCAAATCGGTGGCAAATAAAGAAAACACCCACTAAAAAGTGAGTGTTTCTAATCATTGAGTAAATCTGTAAGCCGAGTTCTGTGTTTGACGGTCATCTATCTAGGCCAAATGTTACCAGTTGGCTCAAGCGACACTACCCGAGGGCACACCGGGCCGATGCTTTTACCCTCCTATTCGGTCTTGCTCCAGATGGGGTTTACATAGCCGCAAAGTCGCCAATGCGCTGGTGAGCTCTTACCTCACCTTTCCACCCTTACCTGATTGATAGTCCCAAAACAATTCGGGTATATTATCATGCAGGCGGTATATCTCTGTTGCACTTTCCTTGAAGTCACCTTCACCGGGTATTACCCGGCACCCTGCCCTATGGAGCTCGGACTTTCCTCTCCCTCAAATGAGGCAGCGACCATCTGACTTACTCAATAATATTCTTCCCTTAAATACTTAAGTATAATATCATATATTTAAGCAGATGTAAACCTCATATCTGCATTAACTGCAATTCGCAATTTTAAATAATTAATGAACAAATTACAAATGTAGGGAACGGTCTTGACCGTTCCGCCCCCACGATTCCGTGCATCCCCTAACGGGACGGTCAAGACCGTCCCCTACAGCTTGGGATTAAATCTACACATTATGAATTGCGTCTATGTTAAATATTCTCAATAAATAGCTTGTTTTCGCTATTTTTATATATAACTTGCTTGTCTGTAATATCAATTATATCCATATCATTTTTAATATTTATTTTATCTCCAGTTTCAACATTATAAGCATAATTATCATATATTAAATAATTTCTATTATCAAAGCTTAGTATGTCTTTATAGTTAGTATCTTCAATTTTGATAGTGTCAACAACCTTTTGATTTTCAATTACATATATCTTGCTTTTATCTTTATATGGCGAAGCGTACAATAAATCCTTTTTCCCTTTTCCTATTAAAATAAATTTACTATAATCTTGATAAGTAAATTTTCTTTTATTAATATACAAGTTATTATACTTATCCTGAAAAGCAATACAATCTTCATTAGTAAGCAAAGTCATCTTACATATATCTTTAAGTGAAAAATAATGGGAAACATTTTTCATTATATCAATTCTATATATATTATCTGTTGCATAATTTTCATTACCAGTTCTTGCGTTTATATAAATTACATTTGTATAACTTGAATATTCAACACCTTTTATTTCCAGCAAGTTTTTTACTGTAAACTCCTTATGAAGTGTTTTCTCATCATTATCAATATTATAAGTCTTGACTATTAATTTTTGTTTATCGCGGTCATAAATAAAGTACATCACAATATCTCTATCATTTAATGTTATTGCATTCATTACAGGAAGCTCTTCAGGAATTAAATTATCCTCAGTATTCCCTGATAAATCCTTAATATATAGTTTTTCATCCTTTACATAAGAAACATAATTTGCATTTTCTGATACCGATATATATTTAGCATCATCAGGAAGTGTTATATCATGTTTCGTACTATTAAGCGAAGACCTATTGCTAGTCCATTTTATATTACTATCATTTGCCAGTACCTTATTATTTATATAAAGAAGGGGGAAAAAAGTAATTACAACACCAATCAATATATATATAAGAATTCTTTTCATAATTTTCACCTCATTTTACTATAAAAGCAGATGGTATAGCCCTTTCACCAAGTATATCTGAAGGTTTATTTACTGTTTTTCCACAGTAGTTCATAGTAGCTGAAGACCCTCCATCAAGATTTACCGCATTATAAGCACCATAGTCATATAAAATATCCTGCAAATCCTTTAAGGTTGCCCCTAAGCTATCCTTACTCCTGCCATCAACAACAAGCATAAGTACAGCTCCATCCTTAGTTTGTCCTATAGCTGTCCTTGGAGCTATCCCCCATCCTCCATCACCATTTTTAATCATTTTTTTACCATTAATAATAAGTGGAGGAGAAAAAGATATAGCATCCCTTATATTCATCTTTTCTATTTCATTAAGGGTATAGTCTCCAATAATCAATACATTTTTATCATTAAAGCCTACTAAAGGATATTTTTTTAATTTTTCATTATATTTTATTTCATGATCCTCTATTATAAGGCCTGTGGGAGTACCGCCATTACCTGTCATTTTATTGTCACTAAAGCCACCTGCATTTATCCCACCTGATGCTCTGTATTTTTCAACAATTTTACTTAGAGGCATTCCCCCCTCTCCAAGATTTTCGCTTGTTCCAACCTTTACTCTTGAAGGATTGTCCACTTTTAAAAGATAGCCTTGAAATTTATTTGTGTTAATATCTATTAATTCCATTTCATTGTCTTTTTTATTTACTCTTATATCATTTTCATTTTCTTTTTCATTCAATGCTCCCATCTGATTTTTCGCCATAATTTTTTCTATCTCTTTATCATTTAAAAATATCGATGCAAGGTATTTATGGTTCATAGTTGTCATAGCAGAAGTTACGAAAGCTTCCTTTATATTAGTAAAAGGCCCATAAAAAACTAAATATATACCAAAAATGCTGCAAAATATTATTTCAAATATTATAAAAAATATTACTTTCTTAAATGCTTTCAAAATTAGTTCCCTCCAAAAATTTAATTTTCGCTTACATTATAATATAAATATAATATACCCCTGAGGTCAAGTTAATTTTGTTTACAATTGTTTAATATTACTTCAATTCGTAATTTAGATTTAATACACCGCTGCGATAAGGAAAATATATTCCATTCACTTTTCCGTTCACAAAGATGTTCTAAGGATTTAAAAAAGAGCATAAAAATCCAATGATAATAATGGACTTTTTATGCTCTTTTAGAAGCTGTTTTTCGGGTTATTGGCCCGACAAGCTGCCAACTGCTCTACCCCGTGGCATATATATCGCTATATACAAATAACGTATCATATATTCATCATGGCAGCTTATTTCCTGCAGCTTTGTATATTTCATACCATTCCTGGCGGGTCAGTTCAATGTCAGAAGCCTTGCATATATCCTTAAGCCTTTTGACATTTGTTGTGCCGGCTATGGCTTGGATCTTAGCAGGATGTCTTAAAATCCATGCAAATGCAATTGCTGTATTGGTAACTCCCTTTTTAGCAGCTATTTCATCTATCTTTTTATTAAGTTCAGGGAATTTGTCATTATTTAAGAATACCCCTTGAAAACATCCATACTGCAAAGGTGACCATGCTTGAATGGTAATATCCTTTAAGCGGCAGTAATCCAATACTCCGCCGTCTCTGTCAATGGCCCCATCATTTTCGGTGTTCACATTTATACCTGAATCAATCATTCCCGTATTGGTTATGCTCAGCTGCAGCTGGTCTATTATTATTTTCTGGTTTAGGTATTTGCTGAGAAGTTCCATCTGCAAAGGGTTTTGGTTGCTCACTCCAAAATATCTAACCTTACCACTGCTGTGAAGAATTGTAAAAGCTTCAGCAACCTCTTCCGGCTCCATAAGGGCATCTGGACGGTGCAGCAGCAATATATCGATGTAATCGGTATTCAGGCGCTTTAAGCTGCCGTTCACAGCCTCTATGATATGCTCCTTTGAAAAATCATAATACCCATCTCGGATTCCACATTTAGTCTGAATTATCATCTTTTCCCTTATGCTCGATTTCATATCTATTGCCTTGGCAAATATCTCTTCAGATTTTCCACCTCCATAGATGTCCGCATGGTCGAAGAAATTAATTCCCTCATCAAGAGCTGTATTTATAAGTTGTGATACCTTGTCTACAGGCATGTCTGCAATTCTCATGCATCCAAGGGCAATCTCCGATGCCTGTATCTCCCCATTTCCAATACTTATTTTTCTCATATTCACACCTCTTTATAATCTTTCTGAGCCTATCCTTTACATTGGAGGCTCTTATTCATTTTTCATTGCATTGCATGGTTGAACATATCTTATATAATATTATAGCATTCTTTTTAGAACTTGCTGTTTTAAATGTATTAACATCCCCTTACACTTTATTAAATGGATGTATATCTACATTAGAAATAATTATCTCGCCATCAAAAAATTCGCTAATAATTTTTTTAAAATATGGAATGCAAACTATTTCTGTATAATAATGACTTGCATCAATAATATTAATTCCGTTATAAATACTATCCAATGCATCATGATGCTTAATGTCCCCAGTTAAAATTACATCACAGCCACACTTTAAAGCATCCTTTATAAATTCAGAACCAGAGCCCCCAACAACTGCAATTTTTTTAACTGTTTTATCCATATCACCAGCTACATTTAAATATGGGGCTTTAAGTTTTTCTTTTACATAATTACAAAAGTCTTTAAATTTTATTGGTTTTTTTAAATTTCCTACCCTTCCTGTACCCCTCTTAATTTCATTTTTAAGAGGAAAAATATCATAGGCAACTTCTTCATATGGATGTACTTCAAGTACCCTATTTAGAGTTTCTTTTATTTGATTCTCTTTTACTATGGTTTCAATTCTAACCTCATCAGTATATTCCATATTTCCTACTTCACCAATAAAAGGATTTGAGCCCTTCAAAGGCTTAAATGTACCTTTACCATTTGTATTAAAAGAGCAATTTGAATAATTTCCTGTGTGCCCTGCATCAGATTTAAATATGGCTTCTCTAACAATATTTTCATATGCAGCAGGCACATATACAACAAATTTATATAAGCTTTGCGGCTTATTATTTACTAAAGGCTTTATATCTTCAAGTTCTAACAATGATGCTAAAATATCATTCATTCCATTATTTGCATTGTCAAAATTAGTATGCATAGAATATATATTTATATCATTTTTTATGGCATTCATAATAGTTCTTGAAAGACTGTTTTCTTTTAAAATACTCTTTTGCCCAGTAAAAATAAGGGGATGATGTGAAATAATCATATCTATATTCTTATTTACAGCCTCATCCATAACCCCTTCTGTTACATCAAGACATAGCAAAATTTTTTCTATTTCTTTTTCCCTGTCTCCAATTATAAGGCCTGCATTATCATAGCTCTCACAAAGGCTTAATGGATATAATTTTTCTAATTCATCTGTAATTTGAAAGGACTTTACAGCCATTTTAATACCTCCTCAAATTCATTCTTTAATTTTATTAACTCATTTAATCTTTTCCCTTCGTAGCCTTTTGGCATACCTAAGATTATATTATTGATTTGATTTATTTTAAAAATAACATATTCTTTTAAAACAGGATGTTTTGATTGAATTAAACTAAGTCCAGTATAATAATATACATCTTTATCATATTTTACCCCACTGCCCTTTATAGCTTTCATTGTATGATAAAATTTATTATCTTCCTTTACTATATCCTCCTTTACTATATCAAAACATGAAGAGGATAAATATTTTCTTACTATTTCAGGGTACTGCATAGGTTGAAGTATTAAAACAGCTTCTTTAGCAATTTCAATATTTTTATTTAAAATATCAACTATTGAATTTCCTCCCATTCCAGCTATAACAATAATATCAGCTTCTTTTTCCTTTAAAACATCAAGCCCATCTCCCTCTCTAAGCTCAATATTATTGCTTATACCATATCTTTTAAATGTTCTATCAGCTATTTTAAGAGGACCGCTGTTTATATCTGATGCAATAGCTTTTTTAGCATATTTATTTATTACAGCATAGGCTGGTATATATCCATGATCTGTACCTATATCAGCTAAACAGTTACATTCTTCTATCATATTAGCTGCACATAAAAGTCTTTTTGATATATTCATATCCTAATCTCCTATAAAGAAAACCTGCACTCTGTGCAGGTCTAATCAAGATAATCCTTCAACTTTTTACTTCTGCTTGGATGGCGTAATTTTCTAAGAGCTTTTGCTTCAATTTGTCTTATTCTCTCTCTTGTAACCTTAAATTCTTTACCTACTTCTTCAAGAGTTCTTGCCCTTCCATCATCAAGTCCAAATCTAAGCCTTAACACCTTTTCCTCTCTTGGAGTAAGTGTATCAAGAACATCCATAAGCTGCTCTTTAAGCATTGTGTATGCTGCTGCTTCAGCAGGTGCTGGCGCATCATCATCAGGAATAAAATCTCCCAGATGGCTGTCTTCTTCTTCACCTATAGGTGTTTCAAGTGATACAGGCTCTTGAGCTATTTTCATTATTTCACGAACCTTATCCACATCCATTTCCATTTCTTTTGCAATTTCATCTGGGGTAGGTTCCCTCCCAAGCTCTTGGAGCAATTGCCTTTCAACTCTTATAAGCTTATTTATAGTTTCAACCATATGAACAGGGATTCTAATAGTTCTGGCCTGATCAGCAATGGCTCTTGTTATTGCCTGTCTTATCCACCATGTAGCATAGGTTGAAAACTTAAACCCTTTTCTATAGTCAAATTTTTCAACAGCTTTAAGTAAGCCTAAATTGCCTTCCTGGATTAAATCCAGAAACAGCATCCCCCTACCTACATATCTTTTTGCAATGCTTACAACAAGTCTTAAATTTGCTTCTGCAAGCTTCTTCTTTGCCTCCTGATCGCCCTGTTCAATTCTAATAGCAAGTTCAATTTCTTCCTCAGCAGAAAGCAGCGGTACTTTCCCAATTTCCTTTAAATACATTCTAACTGGATCGTCAACGCTTACGCCATCAGGTATGGAAGCTTCAGTATCTTCATGGATTAGCTGATCAGGATTTAAATCATCCGCATCACCTATAACATCTACTCCCATAGACTCTAAAATTTCATATACCTTTTCTATCTGATCAGGTGTTAATTCAACATCTTCTAGAGTATCCATAATCTCTTTATATGTTAAAGACCCAGATTTTTTACCCTTATCAATAAGTTGTTTTACAGTAGACATTTTTGAGTTGTTGTTAGAACTGCTACCTACTTCCTTTTTCATTAAACAACCTCCCTTCGTAGCACTATAGCATTTTTAACTGTTTAGTAAGTCCAATAAGTTTCTGCGTCAAAGCTGTAGATTCTTCAATTTGATTATTTTCCTCACATCTTTTTATTTTAATGTTCAAGTCATTTAAAATTAATTCTATGTTATATTTTTTTATTGTTTTTATATAATCATCTAAAAATCTATAACTATTATCATTAACTTGTATATTTTGAAAAATATTAGCCACATCTTTAATGTCTTCTTCATTTTCAAACTTTGCCAATATACTTTGAGCTGATGGGATTTCCCCCTTCTCAAGACTTTTAAAAATTTCATCAGAAGCAATTTTATAACTTTCTGTAATAAACTCATTAGGGGTTATTTTATTTTTAATAAAATCATATAATCTTATATCTGATACTAAATATCTTAATATATTTCTTTCTGCTTTTTTATACCCTGGCTCAATTTCAAAAGGATTTCTGCTGTTATCTTTATAATTTAATTTATCATTATTTGTTGTCCTTTTTATCTTTTTTATCTCATCCAATATTGCCTGTGAGTCTATGCCCGTCTGATCATAAATATGGGATACATAGATTTGTATATCAATTTCATTTTTTAATTTACTTAATATTGTTGCTGCTTCCTTGACAAATTGGCTTTTTTCATGTATGTCTTTTAAATTCTTTCCATCTTTTGCTCTTAATATTCTATACTCAATCGAGCCGGTAGAATTTTGTATTAATTTGTCGAATTCTACTCGTCCAAAAGTTTTTAAGAATTCATCCGGATCCTTTCCTTTTGGAATTGAAACGATCTTTACATTTAATGCATTTTCTTCAAGGATTTCTATGCCTCTTAGTGTAGCTGCTTTTCCTGCAGCATCTGCATCATAACATATAAATACATCTTTACAATATCTTTTTATAAGTTTTGCCTGATCATTTGTAAGAGCAGTACCAAGAGACGCAACAGAATTAGTAATTCCAAATTGATGAAGTGATATTAAATCCATATACCCTTCTACCATAATTAAATATCCTGGCAACCCTGATTTTACAGCAAAGTTCAAACCATATAAATTTGTTCCCTTGTGAAAAACAGGAGTCTCGGGAGAATTTAAATATTTTGGTTTAGAGTTGTCTAAAACTCTTCCGCCAAAGCCTATAATTCTTCCCTTATTATCAAATACAGGAAACATAATTCTATTTCTAAATCTATCATAGTATGTGTTGTTTTTACTTTTTAAAACAAGACCAGAAATAAAAATCAGTTCATCCTCATATCCTATTTTTTTAAGATAACTATATAGGGAATCCCATTCATTTAAACTATATCCAAGTCCAAATCTCTTTATAATTGATTCATCAATCTTCCTATTTACTAAATAGTTATAAGGTTCTTTATTTCTAAAAAGATTTGAATAAAAAAAACGCGCTGCATCAATATTTATCTTATATAGCTTTTCTTTAAGTTTGATTTCTTTACTATTTTCATTACTAACTGATTCTTCATCATAAATAGTAATGCCCACCCTATCGGCAAGATATCTTACAGCATCAATATATTCTAAATTTCTAATTTTCATAATAAAAGTAATGACATTTCCTGAAGCGCCGCATCCAAAACAATGATACACTCCCTTTTCCATGGATACGCTTAAGGAAGGCCCCTTATCATTATGAAAAGGACAAACTCCCATATAATTATGCCCTGTTTTCTTGAGTGGAACAAATTCAGAGATTACATCTACAATATTGTTACTTTGAATTATTTTTTCAATTGTCTCTTCAGGAATTCGTCCCATAAAAATCACCTAACATTTTATTTATATTTTCTACACATTTTTAAAATTTCCTTCTATGAAAAATTAAAAATTTCATGTAAAAATTAAATTAATTAAGCACAAGTTATTACTATTCGACATAATATTTATTTTTCCTTCTTTTATTAGTAATAATATTAATAAATTTTTCCCCACGGTGCCGGAACAAAAATATTTAAATATTCTGTTATGGCAAAACTATCTGTCATCCCAGCTATATAATCACAAACTACTTTTTCAGATCCCCATCTTTCAATTCTTTTTATAAATTCTTCAGGCAAGTTTTCTTGATGTTTCATATAGTAGTAAAATAATTGCTTAACGCAATTCATAGCTTTTCCCTCTTCAGATTTGGCCTTTGATCCAACATATACATTTTCAAACAAAAATTTTCTTAATTCAGAAGTAGCTTCACCAATTTCACCAGTTAACATAATATCATTGTTTTCAAGCCCATATCTAATTACTTCCATAACCATTGTATTTATTCTTTTAGAATGTTCTTTCCCCAATACTTTTATACAATCCTTAGGTAAATCATCTTCTGTTAAAATTCCTGCTCTTATTGCATCATCAATATCATGATTAATATAAGCAATTTTATCGGCCACCTTTACAACTTTGCCCTCATATGTATCTGGCATTAAGTCTCCAGAGTGGCATAATATTCCGTTTCTAACTTCCATAGTAAGATTTAACCCTTTTCCATCTTCAAGGTAATCAACAACCCTTAGGCTTTGTTCGTTATGCCTGAATCCATCAGTAGTTATTTCATTTAAAACTCTTTCACCGGTATGACCAAAAGGCGTATGCCCTAAATCGTGACCTAATGCTATCGCTTCAGTTAAATCCTCATTAAGCCTTAATGCTCTTGAAATAGTTCTTGCAATCTGTGAGACTTCAAGTGTATGTGTTAGCCTTGTTCTATAATGATCTCCTTCAGGAGCAATAAATACCTGGGTTTTATGTTTTAACCTTCTAAAAGCTTTTGAATGTAAAATCCTATCCCTATCCCTTTGAAAGTCAGTTCTTACTTCACATTTTTCCTCATCTATAAGCCTGCCCTTGGAATTTTTACTTTTAGAAGCCCTATCACTTAAAATTTTATCCTCTAATTCTTCATAGTTTTCTCTTATGTTCAAATAAACCACCTTATCTATAAATATATTTATATATATTATATACAACAAAAAAGTCAATATCCCTTCAATATTATTTATAAATATCTTTAAATTTTATTAAAATAAATATTAACAAATTTGAATACTTTCGCATTTATCATTTTCTCTAATATTGGCGATTTTTATACATTTACAGTTATAGTATAATTTTTTTTAGCCATTCATATAATCAAATAGGATTATTTTGAGGTGATTAAATGGAATCTATAATCAATATAGAAAAAAATGAGCTCATCCCGATAAATATTTTATATTCAGACATATTATCAAAATACAACCTTGATATATATAATGTTGAAAATATCAAATTCAAGGATACTGAAAAGCAGAGAGCTGTTTATAAAGTTGATACAAACAATGGAACTAAATGTTTGAAAAAAGTATATTATTCGATTGGGAATCTTTTATTTATTTATTCAGTAATTGAGTGGTTAAATGTTAAAGGAATTTGTGCCCCTCGGTTTATTTCAGCAAAAAACGGGTTTAAATATATTGAATACAAAAAAATGCTTTTTATATTGACAGATTGGGTAGAGGGAAGAAAGTTTGAATATGATAATATTGATGATATTTTACTTGCTGCAGAAAATCTTGCGAAAATACATAAGTATTCAAAAGGATTTTATCCAATTGAAGGAAGTACAATCAATATACAAGCAGCTGATTATGTTAAAAGATATAACAGATATTTTTTACAATTATTAGAATCATCAAACTCTGCTTTTAGGTATAAAGATAAATTTTCTAAAACTTTTTTAGAAAATTTTGATTATAATATTGAAAGAGCCAAAGAAAGTTTTTTAATACTTTCAAATGTTCAATTTGATAAAAGATTTGGGGATGATGTAAGTAAAAATTCTATATGTCATCTCGATTATGTTAACAAAAACCTTATAATTACCCCAGAAAATAAGATATGTGTCATAGATTTTGACAGATGTGCAATCGATTATCCAGTTCATGATATAAGCAGTTTTCTCAAAAGACTTCTCAAACGTAAAAGTACTAATTGGGATTTTGAAATATGTAAAGCTTTCATAGAAAGCTATGAAAAAGTTAGGCCCCTTAGTTATTATGAGCATCTTTGCCTGCTGTCATTTTTAATGTTTCCTCAAAAATACTGGAAAATATCAAGAGATTATTATAAAAACATAAATAACTGCAACAAAGAAGCTTTCATAACAATATTAAAAAAGACAGTTGAGCAGGATGAAAAACATATGAAATTTTGTATTAACTTCAAAGATTATATATATAAAAAATTCGGGACGTAAAGCTCCCGAATTTTTTATCCGATGGCTACCATCCATCTAAATTAAGTCTCATACTAAATAAAAATAGGGTATTATCCTTAAATTACTAAAGGATAATACCCATACTTTTTTATACTTATGCTTCATAAGCCTTGTAGTATATGTCTTATGAACTTTTCTTATACTATTTGCTTTATTATTTTACTATCTTGGGTTCTTTACCTGTGCCTGGGCTGCTGCAAGTCTTGCAATTGGAACTCTAAATGGTGAGCAAGATACATAGTCAAGCCCTATATTATGACAGAATTCAATTGATGATGGTTCTCCGCCATGTTCTCCGCAAATTCCAAGATGAATGTCTGGTCTTGTTGATCTTCCTAATTCTGCTGCCATCTTAACAAGTTTACCAACTCCGACTTGATCAAGCTTCTGGAATGGATCAAATTCATATATCTTCTTGTCATAGTAGTCATTCAAGAACTTACCAGCATCATCCCTTGAAAATCCAAATGTCATCTGAGTTAAATCATTTGTTCCAAATGAGAAGAAATCAGCTTCCTTAGCAATTTCATCAGCAGTAAGTGCTGCTCTTGGAATTTCTATCATTGTACCAACAAGATACTTTAATTTAACTCCATTTTCTTTAATAACTTTATCTGCTGTCTTTACAATTACATCCTTAACATACTTAAGTTCCTTTACTTCTCCTACAAGAGGAATCATTATTTCAGGAACAATGTTGTAGCCTTTCCTCTTTTTAACATCTATAGCTGCTTCAATTATTGCTCTTGTCTGCATTTCTGCAATTTCAGGATAAGAAACTGCAAGACGGCATCCTCTGTGTCCCATCATTGGATTAAATTCTTTTAGGCCTTCAACAGTTGACTTTAATTCTTCAAATGTTAATCCCATTGTCCCTGCAAGTTCTCTAATATCATCATCCTCATGAGGTAAGAATTCATGTAGTGGTGGATCAAGAAGCCTTATTGTAACAGGCCTTGTTTCCATAGCCTCATAAATTCCAATAAAGTCCTCCTTCTGCATTGGGAGAATTTTAGCAAGAGCTTTTCTTCTTTGCTCTCCATTATTTGCAACAATCATTTCTCTAACTGCTGCTATTCTATCTTCAGCAAAGAACATATGCTCAGTTCTGCAGAGACCAATTCCCTCTGCTCCAAACTTAACTGCCTGACGTGCATCTTTTGGAGTATCAGCATTTGTTCTAACTTTAAGTTTTCTAACTGCATCAGCCCAACCCATGAATATCCCAAAATTGCCTGAGATTGTTGGCTCAACAGTCTTTATCTTTTGTCCATATACATTTCCTGAAGTTCCATCAAATGAAATGTAATCCCCTTCGTTTATTTTAACACCATCAGCTGTAAAATATTTAGCTTCCTCATTTATGTTTATATCTCCGCATCCAGCAACACAGCATTTTCCCATGCCTCTTGCTACAACTGCTGCATGAGATGTCATTCCACCTCTAACTGTAAGTATACCTTCTGCTGCAACCATACCTTCAATATCTTCTGGTGAAGTTTCTCCTCTAACTAAAACAACCTTTTCTCCCTTTTCCTTATGTGCTTTTACATCCTCTGCTGTAAAGTAAACTTTACCATATGCTGCTCCTGGTGAAGCTGGAAGCCCTTTTGCAATTACTTTTGCAGTTTTCATTTCCTTTTCATCAAATGCTGGGTGCAATAACTGATCAAGCTGTTTTGGCTCAACTTTAAGAAGTGCTTCTTCCTTAGTTATTAATCCCTCATTTACCATATCAACAGCAACCTTTAATGCTGCATTAGCAGTTCTCTTACCATTTCTTGTCTGTAAGAAATAGAGTTTACCTTGCTGAATAGTAAATTCCATATCCTGCATATCCTTATAATGGTTTTCAAGGGTTTGAGCAATTTTCATAAACTCTTTATAACATTCTGGTAAATCCTGCTGTAGCTTCGTTATTGGCTGTGGAGTTCTAATTCCTGCGACAACGTCTTCACCCTGTGCATTTATTAAATATTCTCCAAATATCTTCTTCTCACCTGTAGCAGGGTTTCTTGTAAATGCGACACCTGTTCCTGATGTTTCACCCATATTGCCAAATACCATCTGCTGTACGTTAACTGCTGTTCCCCAGTCTCCTGGTATATCATTTAATCTTCTATAAACAATAGCTCTTTGGTTATTCCATGAACGGAAAACTGCCTTAACTGATTCAATTAACTGTTCTTCTGGATCCTGCGGAAATTCCTTTCCCATTTCTTTTTTATAAAGTTCTTTATATCTCTTTACAACCTCTTTAAGATTATCTGCAGTTAAATCTGTATCATATTTAGCACCGTTTTCCTTTTTTATTTCATCTAAAATTGTTTCAAACTTGCTTTTTTCAATTTGCATAACAACATCGCTGAACATTTGAATAAATCTTCTATAGCTGTCATATGCAAATCTTTCATTATTTGTAAGTTTGGCCATACTTATAACAGTCTTATCATTTAATCCAAGGTTTAATATTGTATCCATCATACCAGGCATTGATGCTCTTGCACCTGATCTTACAGATACAAGAAGTGGATCATTTTCATCGCCAAATTTCTTTCCAGTGATTTCTTCTAACTTTCTTAGATATTTTTTGATTTCATTTAAAATATCATCAGAAATTTTTTCCCCATCCTCATAGTACCTTGTGCAAGCCTCCGTTGTAATAGTAAAACCCTGAGGTACTGGCAAACCAATGTTAGTCATTTCTGCAAGATTGGCACCCTTTCCACCAAGAAGGTTTCTCATATCTTTATTTCCTTCTTTGAAAAGGTAAACATATTTTTTTTCTTGGGAATTCATATTAATACCTCCAGTCCTAATTTGAAAATTGATTTATAATAAATTAATGGTTTTAACCCGCAGGGACATTTTTTGTCCCAATTTTATTCTATTATACCATCAATGTGGCAACCATTAAATTATTTGTTTTTTGAACCCAATTTCACAAACAATCGTGTTACATTTGTTTTGGAAACTTTCCCTGTTATTTTAAGGTGTTCCTTTCCATCAGAATCAATTACCTTTTCAACAACAGGAAGGCTATCTACTTCATGATCGATTATTTTTTTGGCTGCATCATATGCAGTTTCTTCATTAGTCACAGTAACAATATTAGGCATTCTCGTCATTATAATCCCTACAGGAGCCCTATGTATATCACTATTTCCAAGAGCTATTTTTAAAAAATCCTTTCTTGAAACTGTACCCGTTAAATAATCGTTATTGGTTATAAAAATTGTCCCTGTATCATTAGAAAACAATTGCAATATTGCATCATATATCATCATATCTTCAGGCACAGTAACAGGTTTAGTCTTTATATCAGCAACTGTTATATCCATTATGTAATCATAGATAATATTGTTACTGCCATTTTTTGAGTATAAATATCCTACTTTGGGTTTTGCCTCAAGTATACCTGTCATAGTTAGTACCGCAAGATCTGGACGCAGGGCTGCTCTTGTAACTCCAAGCCTTTTAGCAAGCTTCTCGCTTGTAATAGGCTGATTATTTTTTACAATCTCAATTATTTCATTTTGGCGCTCTGAAAATTTTATTTTAATCACCCTCTCTGCATTTGGAATAACAAGGATAGAATCTCTTATATTATATTATATAAATGCAGGGGAATAATTACAATGCCCTTTAATAAGTATACTCATTATATTATTCAATTTAATCAATATTAACTGCACTTTACTTTTTAATTTTATTCTATAATTAAATATTTTTCAACACAAATATATAAGAAATATGTAAATAAGCCAGACAAATCTGGCTTATTCATATATTTCCATTAAAGCTATTATTAGAGTTTTTCTCATCCTGATGCTCTTCGGCTTTTTCCTTAACATCATTATAATATTCTTTTGCTTTATCCTTTACATCTTCATATGTTTCCTTAGCTTTTTCTTTTACACCGCTTGTGTTTGTATTAAAATTATTTTTAACATCATTGTACTTATTTTTTACAATATCATTAACCACATCTATTTTACCATCTGGTCTTTCAATTTCAATTCTAACCTGAGATAATACTGCAGCTGCAGTGCCAATAGCAAGAAGTGCAGGATAATATATACTCAGGGCACCTGCTACAATTCCAGCATTTACTGGTATATCTACTAAAACCCTCTCTCCTTTTTTTACCCTGATTCTATTTACATTTCCTTTTTTAATAATGCCTTTTATTGTTTCAATCAATTCATTGCCAGCTTCAGATACATTCTTTGAAAAAGATTTTTCATTTTTTTCAAGATAAATTAAGGTTTCTACCAAATTTCCATTATTAGCAGTTAATGCATCCCTTGCCTCTTCATAACTTAAGCCAAATCGATTTCTTATAGTGTCAATTTTTTCTAGGGTTATTTCCTCCATTATACCATCTCCTTACTTTTTTTTAATTTCTTAATAAGCATCTGAGATTTAAATTCTGCACCAATATAATAATTTAAATAATTATCCATAATAGTTTCAACATACAATAATGTTTTTTTATTATAATTAATATCCCTCAAATCCTCTAATTTTATGTTCTTTAATATTCGCAAAAATGTTAATGTTTCTTTATTTATACCATAAATATCCCTCTCTGGAGTAAAACATTTGCTGCAAATCATTCCACCCTGAATTATACTGAAATATCCACAGTCGAGGTCTTTTTTACACCTAACGCATGTTTTAACGTTAGGCATATAACCTGAAAGTGATATGGCTTTAAAATTAAATGTGAGCTTTAATAAATCTAAATTTGTATCTGTATCTTTTAATATATATAGAGTTTTTAGAAGCAATGCAAGCAATGAAACATTTTTATTTTCATCTTCGCTAATACCATCAATTAATTCAATAAAATAGCTTCCATAAATTATTTTATCAAAGTCAAGAAGCAATTCTTGAAAAGATTCATTTATGCTGCTTTCCTTTAATGTGTATAAACTCTTTCCTTTATACAAAAGGAATTCCCCAAAGCAAAAAGGCTGAGTAGAAGCCATAAGTTTGCTGCTTTGTTTTTTTGCTCCATGAGCCACAGCTTTAACCTTTCCAAGCTTATCCGTATATAAAGTTATAATTTTGTCATTATCATTTAAATCCATTGATTTTAAAACAACACCTTGTACTTTTATTAAGGCCAAATTTAATTTCACCTCATCATGTTTTAATCCTATATCCTAAAGTTTTTAACGAATAATTATCATCTCTCCAGTCTTTTTTTACCTTTACCCAAAGTTCCAAATACACTTTTTTACTTAAAAACTTTTCAATATCTAAACGTGCCTCCTGCCCAATAACCTTTAACATTTTCCCTGATTTGCCTATGATTATTGCTTTATGAGACTCCTTTTCGCAATAAATATTTGCATCAATTCTAACTAAATTTTTATTAGAATCTTCTTTCATACTTATTATTTCAACTGCAGTTCCATGGGGCACCTCTTCAGTTAAATTTTTTAATATTTTTTCTCTTATTATCTCTGCTACAATAAATCTTTCCTGCTGATCTGTTATCATATCATCAGGAAAATATTTTGGGCCATAGGGAAGCTTTGATACTATAGTTTTAGTTAATTCATCAATATTTTCTCCACTATAAGCAGAAATTGGTACAACCTCATCAAAATTATAAAGAGAAATATAGCTTTTAATGGTTTGTGCAATCTTTTCTGGTTTTACAGTATCAGTTTTATTAATCACAAGTATAACGCTTGCCCTACAATTTTTCATTTCTTCAATTATCTTTTTATCAATAGGCCCAGGAATAACATCCGGAGTTGTCATAAAAAGTACAACGTCAACTTCATTCAATGTTTGTTTTGCAGCTGTAACCATGTATTCCCCAAGCTTATGCTTAGGTTTATGTATTCCGGGGGTATCAAGAAATATTATTTGATAATCCTCCTTGGTCAAAATTGCTTGTATAGTGTTCCTTGTTGTTTGAGGCTTATTTGATATAATTGATAATTTTTCCCCCATAACCTTGTTTAAAAGTGTAGATTTTCCAACGTTTGGTCTTCCAATAATTGTTACATATCCGGACCTGAAATTTTCCATAGTCATCACCTTTCCATATCTTCGCTTGTAAATGCACAGGGCAGCAATTCACATAATTTATGTACTCTATATTCCCCTTTATTATTAGCAGTTATAACATCCATATCCACACCAAATTCTGAAAGCACTTGTCTACATATTCCACATGGATATGTATAATTGTTGCTGTCACTTATTATTGCAATTTTTTTGAATTTCCTATGACCTTCAGAAACTGCTTTAAATAGTGCAGTTCTTTCTGCACAGTTTGTACCTCCAAAAGCTGAATTTTCTATATTGCATCCTGTGTAAACCTGCCCATCATCAGTAAGAAGTGCAGCTCCCACTTTAAAATGTGAATAAGGAACATAAGCCATGTCCATTGCTGATTTTGCATTTTCTATCAAAGTTTTTTCATCCATATTAAACATCTCCTCTTTTTAATTAGAATAGTGTAAAAATAAAAATTGTTATTAAAACACCCAAGATAGATCCTATAGTTACTTCGTAAATACTGTGGATTTTCCCTTCTACCCTGCTTTGTGCTACAAGAAATGCCAAAAAATAAGATATAGTTATTACAAGCGCATCATTAGTTAAAAGGGATATAGCCGTAGCACCTGCAAATGCAATTGCGCTGTGCCCGCTGGGCATTCCGCCATTTAATGGTGTTCCTTCTCCATATATGGCTTTTATAATAATTGTTATTATAACAACAACTATAAGACAAATAAACACTACAGTTGGATCCGACTGTTTGATTTTGAAAATTACATTTTTTGTTATAGGCTTTAGCTTATCAAAAAAAAGTAAATACCCAACAACAACTGCATTAATAGCACTGATAAGTACTGCTCCAGCTGATACATTTTTTGCAATTTTAGCCAAGGGATGATAATAATTTGCAAGTACATCTAAAGTTGCTTCTATTGCAGTATTTACCATTTCAAGTACTATTACTAGTGTAATTGTAAGAAATAATATTAGCATTTCATATTTAGTGAAATCAAAAAATAAGCTCAATATAAGCACTAATATAGCAATTGCAAAATCTATTCTAATATTTCTTTGCGTTCTTATGGCATAAATAATGCCTTCAATTGCATAATTAAAACTATCCGTTAGCTTTTTTATTTTCATTTTATACACCCTTTTATTCTCTTAATAAGTTTAAATTTTTCAGTATTTCTTCCTCCCTGCTTCTCATAATAATTTTATCATCATCTGTTTCATGGTCATATCCTAAAAGATGGAGCATACTATGAACCGTTAAATATGCTATTTCCCTTTGAACTGAATGGCCAAACTCTTCCGCTTGTTCTATAGCTCTCTCTACTGATATAACAATATCGCCAAGAAGTATTTCTCCATTTTCAGGATCTATATCATCCTCATTTAAAATTATATTTCCATTTTTACCTTCAAGCATTGGAAATGAAAGCACATCTGTGGCCCTATCAATATTTCTAAATTCTTTGTTTAATTTTTTAATATTCTCGTTATCAGTCAGTAACATACTTATTTCACATGGTTTTTTAATACCCTCATGCTTTAAAGTTTCATTTATAACATCAATTATTATTTTTTTTAATTCATTATTTACTTCAACCTTATTTTGCTCATTATTAATTTCAAGCATTATATTTCACCCCTTAAGCCTATTTTTTATTTTCCTTCATTTCAGGATATTCTATTCTCGAATGTGTGGATCCCGATAGAACTTTAGTAAATGATGTTTTAATCATGTCAATATCTTTTAAAGTCAAGTCGCAATTAACAAGTTGTCCATCTGCTATCTTATCGTCTATAATTTTATCCACCATTTTTTTAATATCCTCTATAGTTGGAGATTTCAATGACCTTACAGCTGCTTCTGTGCTATCAGCTAACATTACTATTGCAGATTCTTTTGATGAAGGCTTTGGTCCATCATATCTGAAGGACTCCTCTTTAACCTCTTCATTCCCATCATTTACAGCCATTACATAAAAATATTTCACTAAAGTTGTACCATGATGTTCGGCAATAATATTTTTTATTGCGCCAGGCAATTTATATTCCTTTGCTATTTCAATTCCATCCTTAACATGAGATGTTATAATTAGTGCACTTAACTTAGGTGTAATTTTATCATGTGGATTATCATCTGTAACTTGATTTTCTTTAAAAAAATATGGTCTCTTTATCTTCCCTATATCATGATAATAAGAACCTACTCTTGCAAGGAGCGAGCTTGCACCTACTGCATCCGCTGCCGTTTCAGCTAAATTTCCAACAATTATACTGTGATGATAGGTTCCTGGTGCCTCAAACAATAGTTTCTTTATTAAAGGCTGATCAGGGTTAGATAGTTCTAACAGCTTTATGGGAGTAATTATATCAAACATCTGCTCAAAAAGTGGCAATATACCAATTGCTAATATTGTAGATAAAATTCCTCCAATTAAAGCATATATGCTGTTACGAATATTATTGTAAATGCCTATAGTATTAATAAAGCCTTGAGAAAGTGCCACTATAGCATTTATAACTCCCACTAAAAAGCCACCCAAAAATACGTTGCTCCTCTGATATGAATTGTTTAAAAATAATATAGCTGATATACAGCTAAAAAGATACATTATAATAATTTCATAGTTAAAGTTAGTTGTAAATGCAACAACTACAGCATATGGTATACTGACAATTATAGCCATAGTTGGATCAAAAATAAATGATAATGTAATAACTAGTAGTGCAGCTGGGATCAAATACCCAGATATACTATTTACTACAGCATTAAACAATGTATTTACACAAATAACAATTGAAATAATCGTAAGCTTACTTACATCTTTATAAATATCCTTCCTAAATTTTTTTAGATATAAAGCTATGCTCATCTCTAATAAAAAAATTGATAATCCCATCCCTGCATAAATTTGTATGTCTGCTCTTCTATTGTATTCTAATAATCCTGCTCTCTGCATAAGGTATACATGTTTTTCTGTCACTACTTCGCCTTTTAAAATAATATTTTGATTTTTTTTAATCATTACGGGTTCAACTTGTTTTTTTACAGTATTTTTCAATTCTTGAGTTCTTTCTTCATCATAAAACATATTTGGTTTAATAAAATTAATACCTATGTTAGTTGCAAGTTCCTTCATGGATTTTTCCATATTGGAATTTCTTATATAAAAATTCCAATCATCCTGTGCTTTTTTCATATCATCTTCATTATTTTCTCTTATATTCAAAGAATAAATCTTTGTTAATGAGGTTTTCATGAATTCCAATAGTCCCTTTTCATTATTACTGTTTAAACTCAAAAGAGAATTACAATCTTCCTTTGATATATTTATACCCACCATAGATTTCAGTTTATCAGCTTTAGCTTTGTCATCTATAGCTAATCCTCTTACCTCATCTACCTTAACAAATAAGTCTTCTAAGTTCTTTATTGCTTCTTTTTGAATATCTATATTTTTATTATATTGCGGTTGAACGTTTAATATAGCTCTATCAACTTTATTTTTTGTTTCAATTTCATCCTGAAAATCCCTTGGTGCGTTAATATCTGTAGGGGATATGTCTCCCACTTTTAATTTGTATTTTTTTGGTATTATGCAAAGTGAGCATATAAAAAATAGGATAATAAAAGTAATAGCACCTATAATCACTTTTTTTATCCTTGAATTATCAAATATAAATGCAGGAGATAATCTTTTGTGCTTTTTCATAAATATCACCTATTTTCATTTTCTATATCATAGGTATTACGGATGATAACCATCATCAAAATATTTTTTCTTCAATACCTATATTTTCTTCAACTATGTAAAGTATTCTTACATTTAATGTATCACCATTTAATTCTTTTTCAATCTTTTTGTCAAGAACTTTAACGTTTGCTGGCATAGCTTTTAGAAGTTCTCCCTCTGCCTTTTCAGTTCCAATTTTAAAAGCTTCCTCTTCTGTTAAAATCTTATATTTTTCTTCCTTTTCAAAATAGTATTCTGATATTTTATAAACAGGCAATTCATAACTATTTATATTAAGAACGTTTTTCTCTTCTATTTTATCATATTTTTTAAAATCAATGTTACTATTTTTTATACAAAGTTTTTTATTAAAAAACATTATATAAGCCTTTTTCTTTACTTTTCCAGTTCTTTCCTCATATTTATAGTTTAATGGGACTTTGCTAATATCTTCATACCATGTTTTAGCATTTATCATACCCATGCTGTGGACTTGTTCAAGAACATTATTTTCATTATCTAAAACTGTTCCAGATATCAGTACTTGACCTTTTTTAACAAAGTCTCCTTCTGACACCTGTTTTTGTCCCTTATATGCATATACATTCAAAATTATGCCATCCTTTGAAGCTACAATATTGATAGGCTCTTGATTAGAATAAATTAGAGGGGGTATATCTCTTTCTACCACTTCTACTTTAGCCATAGTACCGTCGTAACTTATTTTTATTACTGATATCTCATCAAATTTATTTAAAACTTTTTTTTCAATTTCTCTAAGTTTTATGTCTTTTTTGAATTTCCCCTCTTTTAAGCCTGCATCCTTTACTGCTTCATAAATTTTATAAGATTCTATTTTATTATTCCCACTTATATCTATACTCCATATTATACTAGATAAAAATACTATTATAAATATAAATATACTTGCTCCTATAATTAATGATTTTCTCTTTTTTAACTTATCTATCAAAAATTCTAAACCATATTTTTGTTTTATTCTTACTCTGCACTTTGTTTTTTTTGAAATATTTTTCAGCCTATTAAAATCAGCTTTTTTAATATTAAATATAATTGTTGTCATACTCTCCCGCTGTATATTCCAGATTAAAATCCCCTGATTTACAGCCATATTTATAAATTTTTCAGGGTTTAATCCGGAAATGGATACTGTAACCACCCCGTTCAAAATATTATTAGACATGCCTTCACCTCATTTAATAATATCAATTCCACCTATTTCCCCATTAATCATTATTTCTTCTTTGCTTATCTCCTTTATGGTAATGTTTTTACCATATATTTTAATAATTCCTATATTTGTATTCAGCCTCAGTATTTCACTGCCATATTCTATAATCCCCTTATGGTTTTCAATATGTATCTCACTATCACCTATTAATGTAATCAGCGGTAAATTATAAATAACATCTCTTGGCATATCTAAATTATCTGTTAAAATTTCCTTTATAAAAGACTTCTTTACCATAACATTCACCAATTAATTTCTACACTATTAATCTTATGCAAAATATTTTTTTAAAATAACAGCCATCAAATTACATTTACAAAAGCTTAGACAAAAGCCTATGATTTCAATTGCTGGGAGTTTCAGTAAAGTGAGTAGGTAAACTCAGGATAGCTAATCCCGAGTTTTTCCTCTCTCAGAACCGTACATGCGGACCTCGCATACGGCTCCCGAAAAACTTCAACTGTTACTATTCATAGTAACGATACAAAGTGCCGACTTGTAATTTAGAAATGTCATACAGTCCCAGTTCATCAAACCACTTATTCGGAAGTGCCATACTGATAAGCGGAGATGCCGAGTTCCTCCACTTTGCCATAGATATTTTCTCGAAATCTCCTTTATAACCCATTCTTCTTAGCTGCTTGTGC
>ENA-UOOM01000270-UOOM01000270.1-fermentation-metagenome-genome-assembly--contig:-NODE-270-length-64816-cov-87.749602_pt1 | contig 64816 bp, 58 predicted proteins | sample MGYA00245781_ERZ724031 | MGnify/ENA primary metagenome ERZ724031 (study PRJEB28704, sample SAMN03018317) | fermentation metagenome | biome: anthropogenic terrestrial biome; feature: soil; material...
ACCACGGCGGTGTGCGCGCCGGAATTGGCGCAGCTGATCGTGTACCAGCCGTCGGTAACCGTCACGAGCTCACTGAAAGTGATCGTGATGTTCGCGTCAGGCGCGATGTTCGTGGCGCCGTTCGCCGGCACTGTGGATGTCACGGTCGGGGGTACATCAACCGCCGGACCGCAGTTGGTGGTGTGCCAACCTATTTCTGTCGTGGTGTTGGAAGGGAAGGCGTTCCACTCGTCAGCAGGATCAAAGGCGTCACTGCCGTCCGGGTCGCCTTCACATATTGTTTCCATACGAGTTAAAGTGTGATCTACTGTGGTAATGGGCGAAGTTCCCCAATGAGTTCCGGGGTCAAAACCGATTTGACCAAAAACATCTACTGTGCTGTTGTCGGCAACTTTTCGGAGGGCAATTGCATCATCACCGTTCCAATTAGCAACATTGTTGTTCTTTAAATTCGCCACCGCAAGGATGGCATCATTAGCAGATTCGTGGGCTAAAACGAAGACATCTCCATGAGCTAAGGTACCAGAGAGCGTTACTGAAGCACTGGGTGATGATGCACCATTTGTATAAAGTTCCACCTTATATGCCGATAGGTCTACATCCGCTCCAGTCCCATTATAGATCTCGAGCGCTTTGTTATAGCTGGATCCCTCAATGTATTCAGAGATGAAAAGGTCGGGTGCAAATACTTCTGCCGAGCCACAAACATGGGTAGGGGAGGCTGTGTTTCGTGGTGTCGGTGGTAGTACCTCAAAATCTGCAGCATTGTTGTCGGTATCCGTACAGCCATCTCCGTTACGCAATGCTGCAGTTGTGGCTGAAAGAGCCGGTACCTGGGCAGAACCTTCAAAGAAGGTTGCGCCCCCGTAACCAATCAGGTCCAAAATTAACGCTAACTTTGCAGTGGAACATGGAGAATCGGTGCCGCCACATCCTAGTGCTGTTGAATCGTTAACCAGGGCAACCTTTCCGTTGACGCCGCCTATCCCCAAAGTACCAGTATGATCAGGCGTTGGCAGCGGAGCACCCTCAGAGCCACCAGCCTGTTGGATAAGGTAATATTGTCCAGCGCCAAGTGTCACATTTGGAAGTGCGGTACTTCCATTAAAATTACCGGATCCACTGGCATATTGCACTGATAAACCATCCAGTGAAACTGCGTTACTGCCTGAATTGAAAATTTCAATAAAGTCGTGAGTAAAAATTGAACCCTGGCTCTGTCCACCGCCATAAACCTGGCTGATGCGCACATCTGGTGAGACAGCCTGAACAGGCTTTGCTGGCTGCATGCCCAGCATTCCAGCCAATATTGCTAAGACCATCAAGATTGATAATGGTTTGGGAATTGATTTCATGTTATATCCTCCTGGATTTTGAGTTTAGGATTTATCACCCCCTAATGGTAACATACACCCCCGGTTTCGAACCTTAAATTTTCCAAATTATTCTTAAAATATTGGGGCAATTCCCTTGATTATCTGGAAAATCTGCGCGATATCACCGGAAACAAATTTATTGCTGCTCCTTAACATCCTTAAATTATTCGCACTCAAAACCTGCTCCTGTACCGTCAAAAAAGTGCCAAAAGTAACCAAAATTGGTTTTACGGCATTGGCGATATAGCCTACCCGCTCCAATTCCAGCAAATCCAACCTGACACCGACGCCCTTTAGTTGACGTTTGTCACCATTTTCTACAGGCTGGCGAAATTGAGCCGCTGATAGGGTAAAATTTTCAAGACAATCTCTAAAGTTATGCGATTACAAGCATTCTGGAGATGTACTCTGAAAAACCTGAGGTAAAAAAATGAAAATCGTAACAGACAGCGGAGCCGACCTCTCCTTTGAAGAATGCCAGCAAATCGGCGTGACCATGGTCCCCCTTAAAGTCGAAATCGACGGTGTTTCCTATCAATCCGGCGTTGATATTGACCCGGTCGAATTTTATGACCTGATGGACGCTGCCGAGAGCATGCCCAAGACCTCCACGCCCTCCATCGGCGAGTTCGTCGGGGTTTACGAGCGGCTTTTACAGGAAGACGACGATATCATCTCCATCCACATATCTTCCGGGCTCAGCGCTACTTATAGTGTCGCCAAACAAGCCGTCGAAACCATGGGAAACCCGCGCATTCACCTGATTGACACGCGCACGCTCTCAGCCGGGCAAGCCTGGCAGGTAATCGCTGCCGCAAAAATGCAGGCAGCCGGAAAATCCATGCAGGAAACCCTGCAAAAGCTTGATCAAATCCAAAAAGCGGCTTTTACCCATTTCACCCTGCCAGATCTGAAATATCTGATCGCTGGCGGGCGCATCAGCCATCTCAAGGGTTTGCTGGCATCACTTCTGGGCATCAAACCAGTCATCGACGTGAGCAAGGAAGACGGAAAATACTACGACAAGCTTAAAAAACGCTCTTTCCAAAAAGCGATCGGCGGGCTTACTGAGCTGGCGCTGCAAAATTTCTCGGAAGGCTCCAGGCTGCAGGTGCAAATCTGCACAGCTGCCAACCCCGAAGGAGGGCAGCTGCTGAAAGAAGCCATGGACCGCATCTTCCAGGTCAACTGGCTGCCAGTGTTCAAGCTGGGAACGGTTCTCGGCGCCCACACAGGCAGAGGGCTGGTCGGGATGATCTACGCCCGCGAAGACACCCTGCCGCAGGTTTAGCGGCAGGCAAGATTAAGTATATTTATAGACTTTTTTCGATGCCACCCGGCATCACAAAGGTTCCACAGGCTGGACCTCTATCCGGTTGTTTCTTAATGGCGCATTGACGGCTTCAGAATCTTGTTTTTTGTGAAAAGTTTCAATTTGATTTCAGTGAACAAATAATCCAACCCAAACGACAATATGCAATTTTGGCGGAAGGGGAACCAGTTGTTCCTGAGTTTTTCGTTAGATAATATTTGCGTTATCGACTAATAGTATGGAAGGTGGTCATGATTCTGGGATTGAGAATGTAGTGTAGGGCGAGACATCTGTACCAACGAGGTCGGTATTGGAGGTGCCGGATATTTCGATTAACGCGATCGTTTTGCGCCTCCAATCCGCCGATGTGTGTGGTCGTTGTGGTCGGCGGATTGAGGGGGGAGCATCATCACCGGCGCACCAATGTCACAACCCCCTCAATCACGCCCTACGAAATGATGGTTTCGCCGGAACGGGAAAAGCATTTCGTAAATGTAATTCATAAGGTTCTTACCCTTCCAATCGACAAGATCCTTCGCAAAAGAGGCTCAGGATGACAAGACCCAGTTCCAGTTCCCTGTTCCCTGCTCCCTGTTCACGGTTGCCATGCCGTCGCGTATACGGTGTAGGGCGAGACATCTGTACCAACGAAGTCGGTATTGGAGGTGCCGGTTATTTCGATTGACAAAAGTGGATCGAGCCTCCAATCCGCCGTTGTGTGTGGTCGATGTGAATGGCGGATTGAGGGGGGGAAACATCGCCGTCACACCAACGTCACAACCCCCTCAATCTCGCCCTACGAAATGATGGCTTCGCCGGAACGGGAAAAGCATTTCGTAAATGTAATTCATAAGGTTCTTACCCTTCCAATCGACAAGATCCTTCGCAAAAGAGGCTCAGGATGACAAGACCCAGTTCCAGTTCCCTGTTCCCTGCTCCCTGTTCACGGTTGCCATGCCGTCGCGTATACGGTGTAGGGCGAGACATCTGTACCAACGAAGTCGGTATTGGAGGTGCCGGATATTTCGATTGACGCGATCGTTTTGCGCCTCCAATCGGCCGATGTGTGTGGTCGATGTAAATGGCGGATTGAGGGGGGGAAACATCGCCGTCACACCAATATCACAACCCCCTCAATCTCGCCCTACGAAATGATGGTTTCGCCGGAACGGGACGAGCCGCGTTCCCTACAAAAGCATCGCTTCGCCGGAACGGGGCAAGCCACGTTCCCTACGAAAAGATGGCTACGCACCCAACATCATGACCGTGTTGCCTAAAACAGGGATTCAGAAATTACCGCGTTCGACAAGTTAACGGGTGATTAACAAGCGTGATAAAATAATAAGTTACTACTACGTTGTATGAGTCTGAAGAGGTGTCTGAATGGAATTAATACCCTTGCCCGATATAATCCTCCGGATAGGGTTATCCCTGGTGCTTGGGGGCATTATTGGTTTCGAAAGAGAAAGAGATAGTCAGCCTGCTGGTCTGCGCACCCACATGATCCTTGTAGTTGGCGCCTGCCTGGCGATGATTCTGTCAGTAAACATTGCTTTCAAAGCTGGCACCGACCCCACACGCATGGCGGCACAAGTCGTCTCGGGCATTGGTTTCCTGGGCGCGGGAGCAATTTTGCGTTCTGGCTTTAACGTTAAAGGGCTTACCACCGCCACAACCATGTGGACAATGGCAATTGTCGGGCTGGCGGTCGGAGCTGGTTACTATGCCGTCTCAGCGATCACCACTGCAGTGCTCATGATCGTCCTCTCGCTGCTGGATGTATTTGAAAAACGTTTTGTTCGCATCAATATCATTCGCAACCTGGTGATCGATGTTCACGAACGCAAGGGTGTGCTGCGTGAGGTGCGCAAGACGATGACACAAATCGCAGACCAGATTATCGACTTCTCGGTTAAGAAAAGCGTCAAAAGCAAACATCTGCGAATCGAAGTCGCCGCCCGTTTCAATCGCAGTGACAAGGTTGAAGATTTGGTAGAACAAATCTCCGATATTGAAGGGATCCGCTCGATCAAAATACATTAACCAGGTTATCGGGTCAACCGACAGGTGCGTATCAGCCAGGCAGACAACTTGGTGCATCTTTGTCGTTTGATGTATACTCCCATTACAATGCCCGGACTCTCCGCCAGTTTACGCGCTTTTGAACCAGATCAATTGGAACAAATTGCTTTGTTTTGGGGCGTCGGGGTGCCGGCAGGTTCCAAATCCAGCATGCGCCTGGTCCTCGAGCTCAGCCTGGTCGACAACGAACGTTTCCAAATCATTTTTGAGAGCTTATCCGACCTCGCGCAGTCTGCCCTGCTTAATCTGAAGGCAGCCGGAGGGCAGATGAACTGGTCAAACTTCAGCCATCGCTACGGAGAGATCCGCGCGATGGGTCCAGCCCGACGAAAAAAGGAACAACCCTGGGCTTTTCCGGTCTCGATCAGTGAAACCCTGTGGTATCGCGGATTGATCGGGCGCGATTTTTTACGTGAAGGCGGCGATTTGCAGGATATGGCGTACTTGCCAGATGAATTTCTTGCCTTTTTGCCAGATACTTTACCTCATGAGCTCACCCTTGCCAGCCTAAGCCCACACGAACTGGAGCTCGATACAAACACCCGAGAGAGCAATGTTCTTTCAGATGTCTGCACCCTCCTGGCTGCCCTTCGTTTTGAGCAGCCTGAAAAACAGCTGGCAAAGACCTCCCGCGAACCTGGATACTGGCAGCTTGTGGGAGCTCTGCTGCGGTCTGTTTCTGTTTTGGACGCGAACAATGAGCCTTCTGACCTCGCCAGATTGCTGCTCGAGATGCCCCGCTGGCAGGGTTTGCCCTGGTTACAGCAGCAATGGCTGAACACCTCTGGCTTCAACGAGTTCGATTTTATTCCCGGGCTCCATATCGAAAGCGACGAACCGATCGACACCCGCAAAGCCCGCCAAAACCTGGTCAGCTTCCTGTCTGGTCAGAATTTGGAAACCTGGTTTTCACTGGATGAGCTGATGGAGCTTATGAAACAAACTGACCCGGATTTTTTGCGTCAGCAGGAGCAATACTTCAGCTGGACTGTGGTCAGGCAAGCCCAACCCGAAGTCCCTTTGGCAGGTCTGGAAAGCTGGCTTGACGTTGAAGGCGCTTTTATTCGCTTTGTTGTCACCCAAATGCTGCCTTTGCTTGGAGCCGCTCAGAGCTTTGAAGCAGAGACGGGCAAGGTTTGGTTTCGTCTGCAGCCCCAATTTTTCTCCAATGCTGCTTCTGCGGCTCCCGGAAGCGCGGAGCTGGAAGAAAGCTCGCTGATCGTCAGTTCCGCAGGGAAAATAGTCATGACCGACCGGTCACCCTTGATTTTACGTTATCAAGTTTCCCGGTTTTGTGACTGGCTTTCGATTGAAACCAACGAGTTTACCTACCAGCTCAGCCCCACTTCGCTGAGCCTGGCGCGGGAACAAGGTTTGCTGCCCAAACATCTGATCACCTTACTGCGAAAGAATGCCCAGGGAGGCTTGCCGCCAGCGCTCTATGAAGCGATAAGGCGATGGGAAAGCAGCGGAAGCCAGGCAAAGATCGAAAACCTGCTGATCCTGCGGGTTGCCAGCCCTGAAATGCTGCAAACCCTGCGGGAAACTGCCGCCGGGCGCTGGCTGGGAGAGGCATTGGGACCCACCGCTGTCATACTCAAACCCGGCGGGCAGGGTCCGGTCAGGCAAGCCCTGGCTTACCTGGGCTATCTGAGCGATTATGAGGAAAGTGAGATAGAAAATGTTTGAAGACAGACCTTCCATTAAAGACCCCGGATTTATCAGCTACGCCTTGCGTTATGTAATTATGTGGACGCTCGCAATCGTTGCCGTGATCGGCTTCAGCCGCTTCCTCAATGCGCTTCTCAGGCGGGGGATTATTTTTGAACTGGAGCTTCCCTCCTGGCTGCCAGTCTACCTGACCATCACCGGTTTTGTGCAACTCTCGCTGGGGATGGTCACCTACATCGCTCTCAAAGAACAGCGCAGCTGGCGAATCCCCGCTCTTTGGGTTACTGCCCTGCTCACTATTGGTTTTGCCTGGGTGGAAAGACTGGTCTTGTGGTCGCCAGACCAGCAACCAGCAAACCACACCTTCACGATCGCGTTGCATTTGATTTGGCTGGCAATGATCGCTCTTTACACCATTAAATCTACCCGGGAGGAACCTGTTGATGGACAAAGAGATTGAAGTCAAATTTTTAATTAGCGATCAGGCTGGGCTATTACAAAAAATCGCCGGACTGGGGCTGAATTGCATTCAGGAACGCATCTACGAACTCAATTATCGCTTCGACATGCCGGATGGTCACCTGGTTTCTCAAAGGCAGGTTTTGCGTCTGCGTAAAGACAACCAGTCCTGGCTCACCTTCAAAGGTCCGGGCATTCTGGAGGGAGGCGTGCTTTTGCGCAAGGAGGTCGAAGTGGTTGTCTCTGATTTTGAAGCGACCAAACGCCTGCTCGAGGCATTGGGCTACCAAATAGTGATGATGTATGAGAAGTACAGAGCCAATTACCAGCTGGACAGCCTGGTGGTCTCGGTCGATGAGACGCCCCTGGGTTTGTTTGTTGAGCTGGAGGGTGAAAGCCCTGATCAAATTCGGATGGCAGCCGAAACTTTAGGGTTTGATTGGGACGCGCGCGTCAACCTGAGCTATAGCGCCTTGTTGGATGTTTTCAATCGAAACACAGAGCATGCATTCAGAGATTTGAGTTTTGGGAATTTTTCTGAATTGAAAGTAAGCCCCAACATTCTCGGATTAAACTATGCCGACTAAGTGCAGACAGTAGGGGAGACCGTGGCAGGTCTCCCGCTGTTTTTTCCGTTGTTGTAACCGGGCGGGCATGGCAACCCGCCCCTACTCGTATCTGCCGTTAATGCAATTTACCAACGTTCGTATCGAACAATTTCTTCTATTGCCTTTCGCGGTTTGGCGTTCGGCTGCTCAGCGGGATACCCAACCGGGATCACCGCCAAAACATATTTATCTCCAGGAATCCCCAAAACCGGTCGGATATCTTTTTGCTTGAACGCTCCGCACCAACACGCGCCCAGCCCCTGATTATCAACCTCCAGCAAAATTTGCGTTATCGGGATGGTGGTATCGCGAATGATGCTCTTCACATCAGATAACCCCGAATCTTCGTCAATATACATGCCGGCAAAACTCTCACCTCGGGCAACCAAATCTGCCACTGCCACAATCACGACCGGCGCAAGGGAGAGCCACATCTGGTTGCTGGTTGCCACAGCTATTTCCTGTTTAACGATATCGTCATTAACAATGATAAAGAACCAGGGTTGACGGTTGTTTCCCGAAGGAGCCAGCCTGGCAGCTTCGAGGATTTTGTTCAGTTTTTCGTCTTCTATTGGTTTGTTCTCGAATTTGCGGATACTTCTTCGGTGTTTAATTGCTTCTATCATTCCTACCTGCCTTTCATCAATAAGTCTACTCTGAAACAAAATTGACTACCGGTCTGTAATTAGACAAAACAGGGATGACGATTTACCTCACCCAGATGGTTGATAAACACCGAAAGCCCGAAATCTATGTCAGTATCCTGGATGAGGCAGGATTCAACCCTAAGCTAAGGTCTGAACTCCAATATATCTCCCGGCTGGCATTGCAGTGCTTCGCAAATCGCCTCGAGTGTCGAAAAGCGAATCGCTCTCGCCTTACCGGTTTTCAGGTTCGAAAGGTTGCTCATGGTGATGCCAACCTTCTCAGAAAGCTCAGTAAGGCTCATTTTTCTCCTGGCGAGTTCAATATCCAGATTAACAATTATCGCCATGGCTGCCTCACACCGTCAGGTCAATTTCTTCTTTATAATCGACTGCTTTTTGAAAAAGAGTTGCGATCAGGAAGAAGAAAACCGCCGCAATGATTAACACAAAGATGCCGAACATAACCCAAAGGTTCGTTATTGAGCCAGCCACGTGCGCGCGGGTGTACAAGATCAAAATTATCATTGGAATAATGGCTATCAGCGCGCAAACGCCGATGCCTTTCAACAAGCTCACGGATTTCTGTTCAAAAATCCGGTTTTTTCGGATGCGTTCCAGGAGCAAAAAAGCCATCAGCAATGCTGCCAGGGCGCAAGCCAAAACCGCCCATGCCATGAGAAGCACAGGTACGCGCATGTAGGTGATGGTTGGATTTGCCGCTGCCACGTCATGGGAGAGCGGCACCAGGTAAACGCCCAGAGCAAGCGTCAACAGCATGGCGAACAATACTCCAAGCTCTACGATTATGGACTGAACTCGAATTTTCAATGCAAACCTCCTTCGGTTCCAACAAGTATGTAGGCAGTTTAGCATTAATTTTATCGTTTGTCAATATATTTTTAGTGTTATTCGTGATATTTTTCATACAGAGTGCGGATTGTCGTTCTGAGCCTCTTTTGCGAAGAATCTTAACATTCCCATGAACAGTCGTTTTGGTTGAGACGTTAAGACCCTTATGAAGTACACCGTTTGCCGTTGCTTAGGATGACAAGCCTAAGTCGACACACCAGATCCTTTACTGCGTTCAGGATGACATACTCGGATCGACACACCTGATCCTTCACTTCGTTCAGGATGACAAACAGTCAGGTTGACATACGGATTGTCATTCTGAGCCTCTTTTGCGAAGAATCTTAACATTCCCATGAACAATCGCTGTGGTTGAATCGTTAAGACCCTTATGAATTACACCGTTTTCCGTTCCTCGGGATGACAAGCATATATGGAAAAAATCAGATCCTTCACTGCGTTCAGGATGACAAACATTCAGGATGATAAGCTTTCAGGATGACAAGCTCAGCACTCCGTCTTTCCAGCAAAGCTGGTCAACTTCCGCCTGTACCGCGATCAATTTTGGCAAAAGCGCTTGCATCTTTTCTGCATTTCCGCTGGTCAAAAAAACCTCTCCCCCTGCCCTTTTACGCTCCGCGAGCAGCCCACGTGATTCCAAAACCCGTTTCACCTGCCTGGCGATTGCCGGCGCGGGGTCGATCACGCGCACACTCTCCCCGGCGATCTCCCTGATCAGCGGAATCACGAACGGGAAGTGCGTACAGCCCATCACCAGCGTATCCACCCCTGCCTTCAGCATGGGTGCCAGCGCGTCCTCCAGGATCCGGCGGGTCTTTGGTGTGTTAAGATAGCCCATTTCGATCTGCCCCACCAAACCCGGGCAGGTGGCTTGGAAAAGCTGAACATCGTGGGCAAAACGCTCCACCACCGAGGCATATAATTCTCCTTGAAATGTGGACGGGGTCGCCAAAACGCCCACTTTTCCGCTCAGGGTTTGTTCGGCTGCGGGTTTAACTGCTGGCTCCATGCCCACAATCGGAAAGTCTGGGTACAACGCCCTTAAATGCTTCAAGGCTGCCGCCGATGCCGTGTTGCAGGCAATCACGATCAACTTCGCCCCCTGGTCCATCAAAAAACTGGCAGCTCCCTCCGCCAACCCACGCACTTCTTCAAGACTGCGATCGCCATAGGGCACATTTGCCTGGTCGGCAAAGTAAAGCAAATCTTCGTTGGGCAGGATTTCGCGCAAAGCCCGAAAAACGGTCAGCCCGCCTACGCCTGAATCAAAAATACCAATCGGTACAGCTGCACTTGGAAACATATCCTCATTATAGCCTGCTCAAGTACTAATTTGAATGAGTTAGAGCTGAAAGTTTTCCCTCGTTAGCTCGTAATCCACATCTGTTCGCCAGGCGCCCAGTTGGTCCTGCCAGGCATCAGGACGTGTGGAAACCAAGCTGAAACCCAACAGCTCGTAGACATGCCGCGAGCGTTTGTTGTTAATATCGGTGTCCAGGACGATTTTTTCAATTGCGTCGTATCGATCAAAAATATGACTGATCATCATTCGTAAAGCCCTTCGTCCGAACCCCCGGTTTTGGTATTCAGTCTCACACAGTTTTATTCCGATTTCAGCCTGGTGCCCTTCCAGCCGATAACTACATTCCCCAACTGATTTTTCATCGACTTCGATAATCAGCCGCATCATCTTTGCCGGGTCGGTATTCTCAAGCATCTTCCGGGTTTCTTCCTCCGTGACACCCAACCCCTTTGGGAAACCGGCGTGCTCCATCACATCCCCATCGTTCCACCATTCGGTGAGCCTTCTGGCATCTGAGGGCATAGCCTCTCGCAGTGCCAGGTCGTTATTTATGAGTTCCATCATTCTCCTTGCATGATTGAACAAAGTGCCTATAAATCGCTCGCATGGGCTCCAGGTTTTGCAGCCACTCCGGATGCCACTGTACACCGACCACAAAACGTTTGCCTGGGTGTTCCAGGGCTTCGATCACGCCATCCGGGGCAAACGCGGCACTCCGCAAACCATCTCCCACCTGGTTAACCGCTTGATGATGCAGGCTGTTTGTCCGCGCAAAGTTCACACCCAAAATTTCTGACAGCCGCGAGCCAGGTGTAACCGACAAATCATGGACCAGCTCGTCGCGCTGGTACCTGGGCCAACAATCGTGCTTCTCCGCACTTGGGATGTGGCTTTCGATATCGACGTAAAGAGTGCCCCCGCAAGCCACATTTACCACTTGCATTCCCCGACACACCGTCAGCAGAGGTTTATCACGATCAATAACTTCCCGAACAAGCGTTAATTCAAATGCGTCGCGTTCCTGGTTTATCCCATAGACCCGTTCGTGGTTCGCGCCACCGAACAGTGCCGGTTCGATGTCGCCTCCCCCTGCCAGGTAAAATCCATCAAAATGTCTGACCAGTTCGGGTATTTCATCCAATGGAATGATTGCTGGCAGCAAAAAAGGCAAACCACCTGCAGAAATAACTGCCTGGACGTCCTTCTGTCGGCTTTGATATGTCGCCGAACCTGCTTTATCATCAACCCATTCGGCTGGTACTCCGATGATTGGCTTGTTCATTCGCTCCTCCGGGTTAAAACAAAAAGCCTTCGAGATAGATCAGGAAAAGGCTTTTCGGGGATTTCTTTCGTGAATACTGACTAAAAACGCTGCTTAAGGCGCGCGCTTTTGCCAGTGCGTTCGCGCAGGAAGTAAAGCCGGGCTCGGCGGACGCGGTTGTGGCGTTCGACAACAACCTTGGCGATGCGCGGGGAGTTGAACAGGAAGGTGCGCTCAACGCCGATACCGTTGCTGGCAATGCGGCGGACTGTGAAAGTGGCGTCGTTGCCGCTTCCACGTACATAGAGGACCACTCCCTTAAATTCCTGGATGCGTTCTCGGTCGCCCTCTTTAATTTTCATATGGACGCTGACGTTATCGCCAGGGAAAAGATCTGGAATGTTTACATTTTTTTCCGCTTGCACAGACTTCAATAATTCTGTATGATTCATGGCACTACCCTTCCAACTTCTTTCGTAATTAAGCGTCTCTGGATTGCATGAGACGCGAAGAATGAGTATAACAAGTATTTTACGATTCTGTCAAGTTTAAACTCGCCAAAACGGGGGAATTCTCAATATGAATGTACTCGGATCTAAAACGGAATATGCAGGATAATCGGAAATCGAAACGGTAGCGGCAAGTTCAGGTCGTGAGCAGGGAGCAGGGTGCCGGATTTTGTCATCCTGAGCCTCTTTTGCGAAGGATCTTGTCAATCGAAACAGTAAGACCCTTATGAGTTACATTTGCGAAGTGCATGTCTCGTTCCGGCGAAGCCATCTTTCCGTAGGGAACGCGGCTCGTCCCGTTCCAGCGAAGCCATCCTTTTGTAGGGAACGCGGCTTGTCTCGTTCCGGCGAAGCCATCTTCCCGATGACAACGTGGTCATGAACCCATTCCGTCTTCCGGTATGTTGATGGTGAATTTCACAGAAGTGACATCAAACTTTCTCTACGGATTTTCAAGCTCAGGAAGTAGTGGCTCAACCATAAACTTTTTAACAATCCATTCTGTTTTGGAAAACAAACAGGACACTAAAGTGAGAAACTCAGGCACGATGAGATGAAAAATGCCAATTATTAAAAACGCCAGCATTCCTATCGCGATACCATGAAAATTCACTTCAATTTACCTTATCTAACAAAGTAACAGCGCATAAAATAATGCAAGAATACAGAGGCTGGTTCCAAACCTGCTCGGTATGCCTCAGCCTACCTCGGGTTTTTCCGGTAATAACGTTTAACCCGTGGGCTAATCTGGCAGGTAACTTCATATGTGATCGTGCCCAGTTTCTCCGCCATTTCATCCACGGTGATCTCCTCATCTCCGCTCTTCCCAATCAGTACGACCTTATCTCCAATCTCAACATCCGTTTCCGGTCCCAGGTCGATCATGGTCTGATCCATGCAGACCCTCCCGACCACAGGGTAAGATTTGCCATTGATCAATACCCGCCCCTGGTTGGAGAGTAGTCGGTTGTAGCCATCAGCATACCCCACCCGCAGTGTCGCGACCCAGGTATCGCGTGGCGCGTGCCAGGTGTGCCCATAGCTAATGCCCGTCCCGGCGGTCACTTTCTTAACGAAACTCACCTCTGTAAAAAAGCTCAATCCGGGTTTCAACGGGATTGTATGGGGTGTTTTTTTGTCCGGGTAAAAACCGTAAACCATAATGCCCGGGCGAACCATATCCATCCAGGCAGCCTCTGCCCCCAACACCGCGCCTGAATTGGCGCTGTGTACCAGGTCAATTTTGCGTCCGATCACTGCCTCGATGGCAGATACCGCATGATTAAATCGGGCGATCTGCCCGCGGGTGTATGTCGGGTCAACATCACTGACCGGGAAATGGGTAAAAACACCTTCCAGGCGTATGTTCGGGCAATCGTCCTCGATAAAAGCCGCCATCGCGGGGGCTTCTTCAAGCGTCACGCCGATCCGTCCCATGCCTGAGTCGACTTTCAGATGCACCCTGGCGCGCAAATCGTTTATTTCGCAGATTTCCTGCAATTGTCGTATCCCTTCTGTGTCACACACTGCCAGGGTTATGTTGTGCCTCACTGCCGGCAGCATCGCTTCCGGGATCGCCGGGCTGAATTTCAGGATCTCCAGCGAAATACCAGCCTCGCGCAGTTGAATACCCTCCGGAACGGTGGCAACCCCCAGCCATTCACAACCGCTCTCCTGCGCCAGGCGTGAGACCTGCACAGCGCCGTGCCCATAGGCATTCGCCTTGACTGCCACGAGGATCTTCCGACCTGGTCCCACCGCTTTTCGAATCCCTTCCAGGTTAGAGCGGATATTATCCAAATGAACATGAACATAAGTTGGGTCGAGCATCTGCACCAGGTTTCTAATCCTTTTTTACAACTTTTTCAACATAATCAGAAGTCGCGGCTGCCAGCGTGGCGCCATAACCGGGATAAAAGGCAACTTCGTCTCCCAGGCGCAGCGGTGATTCCGCGTCACTGACGTCCAACACCAGGTGATCGCTGCTGCCACCCAACACGATAATGCCCGGGTCTACCGGCTCCAGCCCCTCGATGACAACATCCTGGCGCCCAAGATTAAGCAGGGCACGCTTGCGCAGCCCGCGGTCTTCAAACTCGGGTTCGTTTCCAAAGGCATCCTGCCCAGTCTCACCGATAGGGATGGAAGGTTTGACCTCCAGCTCGATGATCTCTGCTACCACCTTTACCGTATCCTGCCGTGTTCCACGCCAGGGACTGCGGTCGAGCACATTACGCCCCAGGATGATCGCTTCGCCAATTCTGAAGTGGTTGATTTCTTTTGGCATTTCTCCGCTTGCCAGCAGCGGCAAAGCGCTGCTGTTGCCTCCCGAAAGCAGATCGAGCTGCAGCCCGGTCTCTTTACGGCAAGTGTCCCGCGCGTCGATTAACATCTGCATGTTTTCCACGCTGGGGATAACGCCGCCATAACATGCCAGGTTGGCTCCCAGCCCCACCAGGTCTATGCCTTTTAGTTGGACGGCTGCTTTCACCAGCGGAACAACGCGATCAGGCCAGACACCTTCCCGCAGGTCGCCAACATCAACCATCAGGATGGCTTTGTGGAGTTTTCCCGCCTGTATGGCTGCTTCTGATGAATGTTTCAAGACTTCCAATGAAGAGTTGAGAGAGTAATCTGCGTTGTTTACCGTATCCAGCGCTTGTCCGACAGTCGGCAGGCGCAGCAGCAGTGTTGGTATACCTGGATGGTGTTCTTTCACTCGCGCCAGGTTTTGAATGCGCGAATCGCCGATCATATCTGCTCCGGCATTGATAAACGCCTGCAAAACAGCCGGGTGCGCGCGTAACACTTTCGATACGCAGGCTACTTGCGCGCCATGCGCATGCACCATGCCAATAACTTCCCGCGCATTTTCTTCAATACGGTCGGGGTAAATTTCAAGTCTGGGGGTACGGGTGTACATCTTCGTTCTCCTGGTGATTTTTTTTCATTTCCCGGTCAGTCCAGTACCGAAAGGTCGCCTTTACTTCTTCCGGATACTGGTGTGCCAGGGTGCCGAGTGCAGAAAATCGGTATTCCCGATCGATTAATACCTCGGCACTATCTGTGGGTAATAAGTATTTTCCTGTACCTTTACAGAGTCCTTCGAGGATTTGCTTGCCCCCGGGAATCCTCGTCAGTGCTCCTCCTGTGCCTACAAGCCAGCGGATTGCCGTCAGATCTTTGCCCTTGACAACCTGTCTTTTGCCGGAGGGGGTGTATAGGTCGCTGACCACGCCGGCATGCCTGCGGATGGCGGTCTGCACCGCGCGCCTGGTCAGCCAGCTGGTCAGTTCAATCTGTTTGTTCGTGGCAGGCATGGCTTCCAGGTCATCCAGGCAGCCCTCCCACTCAACGTCTTTGGAAAGGGCGATAATGTTGCTTGCGTTTACGAATACTCCCAGGTCTCCTTCCACGGTGCGCTTGGCACGCGGTTCAGGTTCGATCATGCGAGGCGCCCATTCAAGGCTGCCCTCGGTAACGCTGTGCACATCCGTGGTTGCGCCGCCCACGTCTACAACCAGAACATCGCCCATTTCCTCGGCGAACAATTCCGCCCCCTTCAAAACAGCACCGGGGGTGGGCAGAATCGGCTTGTTCGTGAGTTCGCGCAGCCGCTGCATGCCTGGGGCATGAATAATATGGCGATTGAACACTTCCTGGATCAGTTCTCTGACAGGTTCCACGTTGAGCACGTCTACGTCCGGGAAGACGTTGTCTGTCACTAAAACTTCCTGTTCACCGCAGCCGTTGAAGATTTGGCAAACCTGGTCGCGAATGGCGATATTGCCGGCATACAGCAGGGGCGCGTCAAGCCCAAGGGATGCCAATTTTTCGGCGTTGCGCAAAACGATACTCTTTTCGCCGTAATCCACACCGCCAGCAAGCAGGATAATATTTGGATTAATCTCCTTGATTTCTGCCAGGTCATAGTCTTCGAGCAATCCGGCAGTAACCTTTTTGATAATCGCACCAGCCCCAAGCGCCGCTTCACGCGCTGCCCGGGCAGTCATGTTAAGAGTCAGCCCGTGCACGGTCATTCGCAATCCGCCCGCCGCTGAGCTGTTCAAGTGGATTTCCGGGTTTTCCAGGGGCATTTCCAGATTCGCATTAAGGTCTGCCATAGCAGCCTCTGCGCCAATGTAAACATCACCAGCTTCCACGGTGGTGGCAGCTACGCCCTGGGCGAAAGGTTCAAAACGACCTTCCGGCAAGAGCCGGAAGGCGTTTACTTTGGTAATGGTCGAGCCAACCTCGATTGTCAGGATATCCACAAAGTTCCTAAAGCAAGTTTTTGGCTCGCATAGCTTTTACAATTGAATCCACCACCTGGTTACCCTTGGTTCCGCGCCCAAACGTAGCGTCCATGCCCGTTTCAGCCGCCATCTCGGGGGTAACCTGGGTTCCGCCAGCAATCAAGACGACCTTGTCGCGGATACCTTTTTCGGTTGCCAGTTCAGCAAGTTTGGTCATATTCTGGCGATGAACGTTATTGTGGCTGATGATGGTTGAGATCAAAATCGCGTCCGCCCCGGTTTCAATCGCCGCGTCAATCATCTTGCTGATCGGCACGGAGGTGCCCAGATAATGGTATTTCACGCCATATTTCTCGATCCCGCCATGCTTGATGTCCAAAATTTCGCGCAGACCGACGCTGTGTTCGTCTTCGCCAACCGTTCCGGCAACGACAGTAAGCGAGGTTTTCCTGACTGCCTCACGCAGTTCTTCCTCGGGCAGTAGTTCTACCTTCTCAGGGATCTTCAGAGTGTTTCGGTCAATGTCAAAATTGACCTTGCCCTTAACTTCCAGGAAGCAGCCTTCTGCCGGATGAAGCACCATCAGGTTGATCACCTGTGGATCCAGCAAGCCCATGCGGCGGGCAACTTCCAGTCCGGCTTCACGTGCGTAATCTTCGTTTTCCGGGATCATCATTTGCAGCAAAACTACGCCGTCTCCAGCCCATTCCACTTCGGGTCGGATCAGGTCGCCCTTACGATAGGGATAGGTGGTTTCGAGTCGTTTTGCCACAGAATCTTCGGTGTCGAGTTCATCGATATAAGCGATCAGCTCTGGATTGCAGAGCGTGCAGCCTCCAACCGGCTCGCAGGGGGTTTCCGCACCCTCGGGCAGGTGATTGTCACCAAAGTGACCGCACACCGGCGCCATGTAGTCAGCATCGCGTCTGACAATGCTGTTAGCAGCCACGCCGCCATCGCCATCACGGGCAATGCCGTCGCCGGCACGCTCGGGATATTTGGCTGAGTCTACGAAGAAACCCTTTTCAACTGCCGCGAAGTAACCACCCACGTCGATAATTTCCTCGAGGAAAGCAACTGCGCGTTCACGGATATCCCGGGACATTTCGCCCAGTGGTCCGTCCATCTTCAGGCTGACCAGTTCGTTGATACCATCGAGCCCAGCCCAGGTCTGTTTGACCGTCTGGATGCCGCGGATGTTGTTGTAGTGCCAGGGCACATTACGACCCTCATCGGGGGTGATCGTGCTTTGAATATCGGCGCTGGTGAGCATTGAGATCAAAGTGTCGATAACGTGTGTGCGTGTGGCTTCTTCGATATCGGACTCGATGTAGCGTGTGTTCTGCTGGGCGCGCATCTTGAAATCTGAGAAGAAGTCACGCAGCGCGACGGCGTAAGGCAGGTCGTACCAGAGTTTGGGCGCGGGGGGTGAGTTGGGCGGCACTGTAGACAGCCCGATCAGCTCCCTGGGCATACCCGATGCCAGCGAGTAGGCACAATTAATGCCGTGTTGCACAAGCAATTCGGGCATCACCAGCCAGCCGGCTTTCGCGGTAGCGTTGGCGTTATGTGCCCCGTCGATTTGGAAAATGCCAGCCTCAGTCATGATGTGCTTTGCTTCTGCCGCGTCCACGAAGGAGCGATACATGTTAATATTGCGATAGAGGACGTTGTATTGCGGGTCCTGGTGCGCGCCGTTAATGCCTTCTTCCGCAAAAAGCACCGCTACTTCAGGTCCGGCTACTCCCGACACGTAACTGTGGAAATTGATTGGTCGCCCAACCTCATCCTCGATCATGTCGATAGCTTTGCGGGAGGCGCGAATTTGTTTGCGCGTGATCGGTACGCCGCCAACGCCTTCGGGAGTGCCTTCCATCAGACCGTCAATGTGACTCTGACCGGTGTGGCGGATGACCATCAGGTGGTCAGCACCGTGCCAGGCTGCCATGCGCATACGGCGGATGTCATCCTCAAAACGACCGGAGGCGATTTCGCTGGTCACAACCGGTGCGGGCTGCGGGTCGATGTTGTCGAAATATTTCGAAGCTGGAAGCCCAATGCTCTGTTTGAGCGGTTCAGACATGTCGCGATAATGGAAGGGACCCATATCCACGCCGCCCTCGGGTATTACTCGCCAGGTCCAGCCCTTGCGTGGTGGGCGGTAGTCTTCTAAATTCTCAAGAATATCTTCGATGTCAAGTTTTTTGTTCTTATCCAGTGGTTTCGGATTGCTCATGCCTTCACCTCGTCAAAAAGCCCGTTCAACACTTCCTTATCTTCCAGAATGGCAGCCGCAGCTTCGCGAACATTACATCCGAGCTTTTCAGACAAGCGCAGCAGCACATGTCCGGCGCCTTTACCGAGCAGGTCCGCCTGGTGGATTCGATCAACCACGCCCAGCGCGCTCTGGCTGTCAATGCCCATGCGCAACAAAACGGAGCGTTCGATCGAAGGCGAAGTGTGCGTCCGTGCCAGGTCAACGATCGGTTCCACAACCTGGTTGCAGAGTTCCCAAAATCTGGCTTTTAGTTCCGCGTCGCTCAGTTCTTTCAGAACTTCATGACGCTTCTCAAATTGATTGATTCGTTCATCGCTCATTGGTTTATTCTCCATTCATTTCCTGCATTTGCAGCCGTATCCAATTTTGCTCTGTCTTCAGGTCTTCAGCCAGAAAACTCACATCTTCTTCGTCCCAATCTGAAAGGGGTCGCAGCCTGGCGGCATTCCTGAGATAAGACCTGCGCAGATGATCAATATCCTCTGCCCTGCCCCAAACCTGGTCCAGCCGCTCTGGAATAACAATGGTCTTGCCAGGGATGTTATCGATAGGGTCACCCCGGCGAACTTCGATCCCGTTTTCACGGGCAAAGCTCAGCTGGCTGTTGTGATGCTTGCCAGCGCCTGTATACTCGGTTTCCTGGACAACAATGATCTCGTCCTCATCCATCTGGCGGGCGAGGGCGACAGCCGCGGTCAGACTGGTGTTGCCAGCCGGTCCGCGTTCAATACCTTCGAGCTTGGTAAGCAGTTCGGTTATGTAAAAAACTTCTCCCTGGGTTACCAGGTGGTATTCATCCATATAGCGCAGTGAGCGCGCGGCGTTGCGGGGCACATCTGCCCGGTCAGGCCAGGTGGCAAAAGGCACACCAAAGCCGGTGTGACCGGTAGTGAAAGATTTTCGGTTGAAGTCGTGGTCAGACGCCATGTGCAGCCCACTCAAATCCACCGAACAAGCCACCACACGGGTGTCTTCGCAGCCGGCAGCCAGCAAACCGCGGGCGGTTCCGGTCAGATTCCCCCCTCCCGCATGGGTGATAATCACCGCTTCAGGCGCCTTGCCATAACGCTCCCTGACTTCATTACCAATCTCCCAGCCCAGCGACTCAACGCCTTTCACAGCGAAGGGAGTATACAAACTTGAGTTAAAAAAGCCAGTCTCTTCAAGGGTGAGCAGATGAATATAGAAAAGCTCGGGTCCAACGGTCAGTTTAATCACTTCCGCGCCGTAAGCTTCGCACTTGCGCCCTTTTTCGACGATTTCAGGCTGACCAACACCTCGGGAGTCATAAACTTCCTGGATAACGATGCATTTCAAGCCTCGCTGTACTGCCTGCGAAGCGACTGCCGCGCCATAATTGCCGCTGGTTGCAGCGATTACGCCTTTGTAGCCCTTACTCGCAGCTTCAAAAACACTCACAGCTGCCCGACGAGCCTTAAAACTGCCGGAAGCGTTCGCGGCTTCATCTTTTAGCAGGATGCGTGCGCCTTTGCCCGGCTCAGAGATTTTGCGTACTGCCCTGGTCAGGTTATGCAGTTCAAAAAGGGGCGTGTTGCCCACTTTGGTTTCATGCTGGATGCGCACGATGTCTTCCATCGTGTAGCCGGTGTCGTCCATCATGCGTTCGTAATCAAAGGCGATTGGGCTGTGCGCGTAGGTGTCGTAATCCAGCCCGGTGGAGATCTTCATGATCTCGTTCTTGCGCGCCATCACAGAGGCGTATGAATTATCCTTTGTGCTCATCGTTCCCACTCCGTTCCAATTTTGAGCAGTTCCGGGACCACTTTGCCAAAACTGTGAGTATAGTTCGGGTTAACCCTGACCAATTTTCCACTCAGAGCACGTCCGATGATGGTCTTGACGTGCACTTCCTCGCCAACTTCTCCGTCTTCAACAAGAAAGCCCGATACCCACATCACATACGGGGTGAGCTTGGTATCCTCTGGCACGCTTGGCGCCCGTTCTTCCGGAGTGAGCACCACACTTTCGATCTCAACCCAGGTTCCTGCAGGAATGCTTGCCATACAAACCTCACACCCTGCGCGTGTAGGCGCTGGCGCCCATCAGAGCCGCGGGGGTGGGCAAGTCGATCATACGCTTCAACCCTGGGGTTGCGGCATAGATATGCGGGATCATGTTAACTGCGATGCCTTGTGTGGCGATGCCGCCGGCATATTCAGGGGTAATAGCCATATGCACTTCGGGCAGACCGTAAATATTGATGTAATCGCCTGTGCCCTGTCCTTCCAATTCGGGGAGGACTTGCTGCGGGTGGATCAGACGAACAACTTCTTTGTCTCCCGCGTAGCCGATCCCTGTATGCGCGCAGCCAGCCACCATGCCAGGTTCAATTTTGACATGCGCGGTCTCGCGATGGACCTTGCTGATGATCGGTTCGCGTATCTGTTCGATGCGATCGACACCCAAACCGAGCGCGTCACTAATCATTTGGATTGATTCCGGGAAGCCGACATGTCCAACGATGCTGCCATCGTTAATTCCGGCATGGAAGGCTTCTGGTGTCGTTCCCACGCCCTGGGTATCCATGACAGTCGGTCCGTAGGGGCTCAGATCGTTGACCCGGGAAGCTTCAATACGTTCCACATTATGACACCCGCCGCTCAGCATGACCACGAGCAGGTCGAGCACATAACCAGGGTTCACACCGGTACCGAGGATCGAAACGCCGTGTTGTTTAGCGAGCTCGTCCAGCTCTTTGGCAAGCTCTGGGCTTTGGGCTTCAGGGGCAGCCATTTCTTCGGCAATCGAGATCACGTTGATGCCGGCGGTGAGGATGTTGCGCAGGTCGGGCATCTGTTTCTCGGTCCAGGAAGTTGTGGCGATGACAACCACGTCAACTTTTTCCTTATCGAGCACGGTTTCGGGCTGGTCAGTCACAGTTACATTCAGCACCTGGTCAATTTTGAGCACTTCGCCCAGGTCTTTACCCACGTAGTCTGGGCGACCATCGATGGCGGCAACGATCTGCAAACCTGATTTCTGCAGCGCGAGTTTAGCCATGCCGCTGCCCATCGCTCCCAAACCCCATTGAAGCACACGAATTGGTTGATTCATACAATACTCTCCTTTTATATCGATTTTAATCTTGGTTCACCTGCCAAAAACAGGCAGGGATCGTGCTTGATACAGACATGAAAAATAATGCATGGTCTAACCGCGGCCAGGCATCATTCGCCAGCATCCAGCCTATCGCCAGCACTCTTCATTATACACTGTCAATTATGAATTTTTCGTTTAGCAATTTGAAGTAAGAATTTCAGGAAAAAGCTAAGCTAACCGCGAATTGCAGTTAGCTTAATTTTCCGAAGTTTCATTGCATTATTGGGAGCAAAAAGCCATAGCCTTACTTTATGACCTTTAATAATTCAACTTCGGTGTTACACAATGACTTAAACCGTTCTGCCGCTAACTTTCCGGCTCTATCAGGCTTGTAATGCACTGGAACGGCTACTTTTGGTTTCAATACATTGATAACTTCAGCTGCCTGAGCCGCGTCCATGTTCCCTTCCCCGTCGATAGGTATCAACACCAAATCAGCAAGCCCTTCCTTCATCTCGGGGATCAAGCCGGTATCTCCGGTGTGATAAACCCGCAGTCCATCAGTCATAGTAACGATATATCCAACTCCGCCGCTCTCTTTTGCATGACAACCAGAAGGCATGTAAGCCGGCATGACCTTTACCAGGGCGCCTTTGATAATCAGTTCGTCACCCGGTTTTGCTATGCGAATGTCACCGACAAATTTTGGAGCACACCGCTCAGGACAAACGATGATGGTGGAACCCTTGCGCAGCCACTTAATTTCGTCGGGGTCACAATGCATTGGATGATCGTGTGTGATCAAAATGGCATCACCGATTGAAGGATAAGCGATTTTATAAGGATCAATGTAGAAATTTGGCGTGTCTTCAAGGAAAATGCTCGCTGCTCCAAACCACTTGATCGCGTTTCGTACGTAGAAGTTACCCATAATCAGTTCAGTTTCTCCGGATAATCTCAGTTTGAAAATAATCCGGAAGGATCGTAGGCGACCTTCCCTTTTGCTATTGTCAGGAAAACCCTCAGATCTTCATCCAGAACGACGATATCAGCATCTTTACCTGGTTCAAGGCTGCCAATGCGGTCGTCTAATCCAACCACCCGGGCAGGGGTCAGTGATGCCATCCGGATTGCATCCGCCAACTTCACATGAACCTGGTTGACCAAAACTCTGATACCCTGGTCAATTTCCCATTCGCTGCCTGCCATAGTATGATCATCCTCACTGGTCGAATTCGCGTAACGGGTAACCCCGTTTTCTTTGATCAGTTTATAGCCGTCTCGTTCATACTCACCATCGGGCAGCCCTGCTACCATGGTATTGTCTGTGATCAAACAAACCTGGTCCACACCCTTGCAGCGCAGCAAAATATCGATAGCGACTGGCGAAACATGGAAGCCATCTGCAATAATTTCATTTGTGACCTGGTTACATGTCAGTGCTCCACCTACTACGCCTGGTTTCCTCTGATGCAGGGGGGTCATTACGTTAAATGTATGCGTAACATGCCTTATACCAAGCTCAACGCCGCGCACGAAATCTTCATAGGTTGCCTTGGTAGAATGACAAACAGCAGGCAGTACGTTCAGCTTTCTCAGCTCCTTGATAATCACGTCTGCGCCATCAAGCTCAACTGAAATGCCCATAATTTTCAAATGTCCTTCAGCAGCATTATAAAATTCGTAAAATCGCTCAAGCGTTGGTTTCTCAAGTCCCTGGTCGATACCCTCAACCTTACCCACTTCTTTCGGAGTCAGAAAAGGACCTTCCATATGAATACCAGCAACTTCTGCTCCCAACTGGTCAGTATCCATTGCCGCGATAATTTCCTTAACGCCATAGAGACTATCAACCGTGGGGAGCCAGCTTGTGCAACCTGAACTTACTAATCGGGCAGAATTGTCCAGGACGGTTTTTCGTCCACCCTCGTCCACCATATATCCCAAACCACCATGATTATGGATATCAAAGAAACCAGGTGCCACAACTTTATCACCCAGTTCAATTCTTCGATAATCTTCAGGGATATCGATGTTTGCCTGGCTGCCAACTGCCACTATTTTTCCATCATCAATCAAGACCACTCCATCAGCGATCTCAACCAAGGGTGTAATTAATCGTTCTGAGAAAACTGCGAGCTTATTGTCATTCATAAATACCTTTCCAAAGCCAAAAATCTGAACTTCTACCTAATATCTTCCATTGCTGCTGCAAAATGCATCGCCAGGTAACCAATTTCTTCATCTGGAACAGGTTTACCAAAGTAAGTTTCAAGTATTTTCCCCGTGTTTTCGGCGACCTGGAATATGTAAGGGTATTCGTGTTGGATCTCTTTCAGCAAATGATTTCGAATTGGTAAGCCATATTTTAATCGGTGGACTGCCGGTTTAAGGTGAATAATCAATCCCTGAAAGAGTTGCTGATCTACATTCAGAATTGGGTTCAACAACTTGGCAGCCTCCCGAATGATTTCTCTAAGCAGCGTTTCAACATCCTCATCATCAATCGAGGGTTCCTGATCAGAATCTGTCAGCAGGCTTGGTGGTAACTGGCGGCTTTTGATGCCCAGAATATTTGCAGCTATATTAATAGTTTCTGCCTTGGTTAGCTTGGTCTCAAAATCCCGGTTAATTATTTCAGTCAACTCAATCGCGATGGAGTACTCCCTGGTGGTTTCCAAATCTGTAGTTTGCATACCCAACTCTGATAAATAAAAACCTTGTGTCGCTCTATTTAGCAAAATTACAAAAAACACAACCATTGACAAATAAGAGCTGTCAGTCATTTTACTGGTGCAGTTTTCCTCAATATGCTTAACGAGTTTATGACAGGCTTCAAACTCCAGGACGTTTGGATCAAAGCTGGTGACTTCCTTTAACCCCATAATGTATTGGCAAAAATTACGATACTCAAATGTTTTGCCCTGATAAAGAGCCAGGATTGAAATCTGACTGATCATATCAAAAATGACGGTGTGCATGCCTTTACGTAAATTTAGCTCCGAGCCCTCTATTTTGATGCCATGTCCAGGCTGTCGAACCAGCTTTAAGCCATGTTGGATTAACCAGGTTTCCACTTCGTCAAAATCTGAATAGATGGTTGGAAGTGAAACCCCAATTCGGGGGGAAAACATTTTCATGTTCAGAGGGGGTCTTTCTGTAAATAATGCGAAAACCAGCAGCTGTACACGTTCTTCATGCGAAAGGATCAGGTGATAACTCGTAATTCCCTTGATCTGGGTTATTAACCGATCTTTTTCCTCAATAAGGATATTGATGAAATACCCTGAACCTGGCTTTTTAGATAGTTCAATTTCTTTTTCAGCAAGCCAGAATTCCAAACGTTTCATGGAATAACCCACCTCCCGAGGTGTGAAATTCAACTGCGCAGCAATAGTCTTTGCTGAGACTGGCTCGTTACAATTTAGCAAAAAAAGTAAGATGTTCCTCGATCTGGTATCCAGCGGTATCATTTAAATCTCAATAAAAATCGCGAAAAAGAATGACAAAATATAGAAAACTGTCTACAAACTTATTATACCCGTCAATTAAATGTGACTTTCTCATTCTGCAGCAAATTATTTAACATAACTAAAAGGATTGACCCATAAAAAACGCCTTTGGGCGACCGGTAATCAAAGCAGACCCGGCGCAACGACCGTGTTTATGTGATTGCCATATTTCAGTGATCATGCTTGTATTAGGGTGGGTGTTTCTTTTCAAGCTGTCCTGCTTTTGCCTTGTTATGAACAGCAATCCACTGCGGCTAACTAGCAGGGGGAGCAGATCGTAATAGGTAGAAAGACAACCGGATACGAAAAATTGATGGGTTAATTGTCCGGTTCGATTGCGATTACAAACCTCGCTTGCGTCCAGTAACCAGCATCGGGGTCGGTCAGTTCATCCAGTGCCGCCCTGCCGCAAAAATAGATCAACATGGCATCCGGCGACAGTTCCGCAAACCCGCTCTGCGGATAAGCCTGCCCCAGGTACGGCACCAGGTCCATGGTATGCCTGGAAAGTTCATCGACTTCCACAGCCGGCACGCGCACCGCAGCCACTACGCGAGCGCTGGTCACCTGCTCTTGCTGCTTCAGTCTTACCTGGCTACCCCGCAGGCAACTATTCAGTCTCTTCTCCATCTCGCTCAAGGGCTGAACTTCATTTATTGAATCGGTCTCCAGGAAATACTGCAAATCCGTGGCTGGTGAGCGTTCGGACCAAAAATCCCAGCCCGAATGCATCCAAAGCCCTTCATACCCCAGGTGTTCCCACGCCACCGCACTGTTTTTGCCTATCCCAAACTCCTGGTCTTCAAAGACTTCAGGATACCAGGCGATGATCCTGGTGGGGGGTATATCAATGGTAACGCTTTCACCGCAGTCGATTGAAAACTGAAAGCCAAGATCACTTTCGAGCAGATCCAGGTCTGCAAATTTCATCCATTCGCCCTCTGGCTCGGCATTCGCGGGTCCCAAATAATTTGAAACAAAACTTGATTTTGCAGATACCAGCGGTAAAAACAGGCGAAGGTCTCCCTTTTTGGGAACAATCGCAACTGTTGTAGAAGCCTTGCCAACAACTGTGTCCGGAAAACGCACAAATCGCCACAACTTTCCGAAGATCACGAGAGCAGCCAGGCTAAAAACCAGCCCTGTCGCCAGGAAGATCCTGTTTGTTTTTTTAGTCTGCATCCGGTTGCCCAGTTGTGATCATCGCTTTTTGTTTTTAGCAAAACTAAAGAAATAAAGACTAAAAGCGATCAACCCGATCATCGAAAAAACCAGCCCCACGCCGGCATACAATGATGGACTTTCACTCCCTGGTCCCACGGTCGGAGGAATGGACGGAGCGGGAGTCTTAGTCGAAGTAGATGTGGAAGTATTGGTTGGTGTATTGGTCGGTGTATTGGTTGGCGTATTGGTCGGGGTGTTGGTTGGTGTATTGGTTGGTGTATTGGTTGGCACACTTGACGGTGAGGGTGTTGGTTGTTTTGGGGTTTCTGTTGGATTCGGTGTAAACCAGGGATAACCACCCTTTTCTTCGGCAGCCGTTGCAGATACCAATTCCACCAAGGGCTCTCCTGTTTCTGAAATCTCTTCCACAAAATCGCCCTGTTTCGCTGCCTTTTCAACGGGGTCTTTTTCGGCTCTGACTACTTCGACAAGTCGTCTGCCAACAAATCCGCCAGCAAGAATCACGAGTATAAAGAATAAAACAAGCAGCAAAGCCAGGTGGTTGCCATCATTTTTCCTTTTCATCTTTGCCACATCCTTTCAATTGCGAAAAAATCGCGGTTTGTTGCCATGATTTTCTTTAATGTGCAAGAAACATACCCTTTTGCATCTATCCAGCAAATTACATACAAACTATAATACAGGCATGGCAAAACCACTCACCCCTGAACAGCGCATTAAGAATGCCGCAAAATTAATAGAAGAAGCGCGGAATATCCCCCGACCTGCCTCGGTTGGCTGGGATCATTTCAGCTACACCGCCCAGGTCAAAGACACGCTAAAAAAAGCTTTCGAATTGATCAAACTGATCCAGCACTCACCCAGCGCTGACAAGGAAACAAAGCGCCAGGCAAAAGACTTGATGGATTCGCTCCCTGAAATAGAGCGGGAAATCCTGAAGCCTTCCTGACGCAATTTGACGGGTATTCTTCTCCACCTGCGTCAATTATCATCCTGGCTGAAGATCAGGATGCTGTAAGGCGCAATATCCAGCATACCATGGTGGGATAAACCGTCTTTTACACCCTCACGGGCTTCGACATCAAAGCTCTTCGTGTTGGCAAAATCGTCACTGTAGATATGGGCATCACTATTCAGGCGCAGTCTCCACATTCCCCCATCCGGGAATCCTATCTTGTAACCCTGTCGAAATGTGTTCGCAAAATTGACTACAATAACCACATCATCGCCCTTGCCATGTTGATCCCAGCGTTGGAAGGCAAGCATGTTTTGTTCTTCATTAACATGAAAAACATTGACAAACTGACCGCGCAGCCCCCGGGTGTTGTTTTTCCAGTTCCTGCGCAGGCGAATCAAGTCGCGATACAGCCTGGTGATGCCATGAAAATCTTCATTCATAGCCCAATCCAGGGGCACATTGTCCTGAAACCAATCCCCCTGCAAAAATTCCTGTCCCTGGAAGATCATCGGTATGCCCGGGGAAGTGAAAACCAATCCCGCTGCCAAAGTGGATCGCTTTTGAGCCAACCAGCTGGTGGGGTCCTGTGGGTCAACCTCTTGTGGTGCGCGCGCCTTGCCATTTGCGACTTCGTCGTGGCTTTCGCTATAGATTATCCTTTTAAATGCATCATCATTATACTTAAAGGTGACTAAATTTTTGAGCAGGTCCATCGAGCGCGATTCGTCTGCGACTGCTTCGATCATCGACCTGATCGGATGAACAAAATTGGCATCCCACTGGGCGTGAAAACCCGCGCCGCCCTGTTCAACAGCGGCTGTGATCGCTTCGTTGACTCGTAAATCTTCGGCAATCAGGATCGTATGCTCATGGTTTTCGAGAACTTCGGCATTGACATCCGCCATCATCCTGAAGCCTTCCGGAAGCTGATTGCTTTCATTGCCATCGATTGTGCGGATATAGAGGGTGGAATCAAATCGCAGCCCATCAACGTGAAACTCATCCAGCCACATCAACACATTATCCCGGATAAACTGCCGGACTTCGGGGTGTCCGTAATCCGGTCGGGTCGCGCCCCAGGGGGTAATAGCCCGCTCGTCGTTGTAAAAATAGATGCCCCCATATTCACCTTCATGCCAGCCGTCAAAACGCCAAAGGTCCAGGTCAGTGGGTCCAAAATGGTTATAAACCACATCCTGTATTACAGAAAACCCGGCTTTATGGGCTTCTTTTACAAAATGTTTGTAGGCATCGGGACCGCCATAAGTGCTTTCGACTGCGAAAATGTTAGCTGGATTGTATCCCCAGGAATAATCACCAGGGAATTCAGCAATTGGCATTACCTGGATTACATTAACGCCTAACTTCTGTAAATGTTCAAATTTGAGAATTGCATCCTGAAAAGTGCCTGGTTTTCCCTCAGTTCCGGGTGTAAACGATCCAATATGCATCTCGTAAATTACCAGTTCGTTATGCGGTGAGAGTTGGTGTTGATCGCCCTGCCAATCAAAACTGTTCAGGTCGTAAATAACGCTATTGCCTACCGAATTGACCACCTGGCGGGCATAGGGATCAACGCGATGGAACCGCTCTCCCTGGTATTGAATTACATACTTATACTCCTGCCCTGGTTTCGCGCCAGGCACATCAGTGTACCAATAGCCACTGCCTTCATTTTCAAGCGGATGGGAACCTTCCTGCCATTGATTAAATTCGCCCACAATCTCTATAAATTCAGCGTTAGGCGCCCAAACACGGAAAACCGTGCCTTCGCCATAGACGATCGCGCCCATCCCTTCGTGTTTGATTTGATTTATATCTTTATTTACCATCGTTCCTCAATTCGAGTTTCGCCTTCAGTGAGAATAATAACCCAAATACAGGGCTGTGCTGCCACAAGATTAACAACAGCCTGTAGTGTAACCAGGAATTAATCCGTGAAACTAACCACATCCTGTAAAAAGTGGATTAACCTGTCCGGAGTATTCCTTCCGTTTCCTGGGGCGATTTTGCCCGCAGCCAGCCCAAAAGACCAGCCTCTGCTTAGAGCTTTCCGCTACCTGTATCCCTCTGCCTGCAAATTAAACAAATGCGCGTACCCCTGGTTGAGTGCTATCAACTCCTGGTGGCTGCCCAGTTCAACGATGCATCCTTCGCTCAAAACCACGATCCGGTCTGCCATGCGTACCGTTGAAAAACGGTGTGAGATCAACACCGCAATACGCCCTTCCATCAGTTCTCTGAAGCGTAAAAATATCTGATATTCAGCTTCCGCGTCCAAGGCTGATGTCGGTTCATCCAAAATCAACACTTCAGCCTTGCGCATGAACGCTCTCGACAAAGCGATTTTTTGCCATTGTCCGCCCGAGAGCTCATGTCCCCTGTTCCAACGCCGACCGAGCACCGTATCATAACCATCAGCCAGCTCCGCCACCACTTCGTCCGCCCCGCCTTTATTCGCTGCCTCTTCGATGCGGCTGTGATCGTCCAGATCTTCTATCTGACCAAAGCCAATGTTTTCTCTCACGCTAAATTGGTAACACACATAATCCTGAAAAATTACACCAAATCGTTGGTGCAGGCTCTTCAGATCGATTTCCCTCAAGTCGATGCCGTCAATGGTGATGCGTCCCTCGGTCGGGTCATACAATCGGGTGAGCAGTTTGATCAAGGTTGTCTTGCCAGCGCCATTCAACCCCACCAGGGCGATGCTTTCACCAGCCTCTATAAACAGGTTGATGTTTTTCAAAACCATTTTTTCGGAGCCGGGATATCTGAACGACACATTCTCGAAGCGAATGCCCTTTTCGATCGGCGCCGGCGCGATGATTCCATCCTCCACAGAAACCAGGGCTGGCTCCACCTGCAGGAAATCGATCAGGTTATCAAGGTAGAGGTTGTTTTCGTATAACGAGCTGAAGTTACGCAGCAATTGCTGTACTGCCGTTTGGGACTGCCTGAACACGCTCAGGAACATGGTCATATCGCCCAAGGTGACTGCCTGCGCAATCGTTCGGATAATAACCCAGATATAGCTGGCATAATATGCCAGGTTCGAAAGCATGCCCCATGCCAGGCTGGCAAAAGTATTTTTACGAGCAATAACCCGGTCTTCCTCCAGGAATTGTGTCGAAAGCTTCAGGTAGCGGTTTTTCAATGCCTCCCCCAAACCAAACAACTTGACTTCTTTTATCGATTCGTTGCTGGTGAGCAGCGTTTCAATATACCGTAACAACCTCGCTTCGGGGGCGCGCCTGGTAAGTGCCCTGAACGACATCTCTGCAAACCGTGAGTTGGAAAGAAAATTTGGGATCGCAGCCAGGATCACCACCACCGCGAGCCACGGGCTAAACCCAACCAACAGAATCACCAGCGAAACGAGTGTGATTAGCTGTTGTGCCACCTGTGAGATGGCTGTCACAATCGCCAATGCTGAGCTGTCAGAGCGCATTCGCGCGTTTTGCATCGAATCGTAAAAAACGGGATCTTCATAGTATTGCAGATCAAGCCCAATCGCTTTTTCGATAATCAGCGTGTTGACGTGTCTTGCCAGCATGGAGCGCAAGACGTTGTTGGATAAGCCTTGCAGCGAATTCAACAGTGTTCTCAGAAACAACAACCCAAATTCCGCTGCCACATATGGCAAGACCATGCTGATACCCTGGTTTACATCCGCCCCCATATTGATCGCCCCCAAAATCTGGTCAACGATCATCTTGCCCACCCACGATTGGGCGGCAGGCATCAAGGCGATGAAGGGGATCATGCCAAAGCTGAGCAGTGTGTGGGTTTTGCTGGCTTTCCAAACCAGCTGGAACGCGTAGGGAGTGTTGCGCAGCGCGTCCGTGGTATCTTTCAGGCTGCCGGTTATTTTTTGGATGAGATTCTGGTTATTGTTCTGTGACGCTTTGCCGGGTTTGTTGTCAAATTGCATGTTTCTCAATTCTTCGTTATGGAATGCCCCGATTATACTCGACGAAATGGCGAATTAAGCCCAATCAGACGGGTGGCTCCCAGAGCTCGATCCGATTCCCTTCCGGGTCGGTCACCCAGCCAAAGAGACCCTGTTCACTCTCTTCGATGCGTTCGTCCACCTCACAACCCTCTTCCTTTAAGACTGCCAGCAGCGCTTTCAGATCATCCACGCGGTAGTTGATCATGAAATCGGCTTTGCCAGGTGAAAAATATTCATCCTCTGATGGAAAAACAGACCAAATCTGGTATCCAGGGTTTTTTTCGCCAATATTGGTGAACATTACTGACCCACCCCAGGCTTCCAGTTTAATCCCAAGGTGCTGTCTGTACCATTCGCGCAAACTCTCCGGATCTTTTGCTTTGAAAAAAATCCCTCCAATTCCCGTCACTCTGTTCATAAAGTCCTCCAGATTATTTTCTGTACAAATTTTAACAAAAAACGCCTGTTTGTGGACAGGCGTTCTGCAATTGTAAAGACAAAATTATTTTGCCATCACTGGTCTGAATTTATATCCATAAACGATCATGCCGCGTTCATCGCCATCATTACGTATCTTGCGTGTGACCATCTCCACCGGCATGCCAATTCGCACGGGTTCGTCACCCAGGTCGGTCAGCTGAGCGGTAACGAGCGGACCTTCATTCAATTTGACCATCGCCACGGTATAAGGGGCTTGCTCTTCAAAGCCGGCAGGCGCGTTGGAAATGAGTGTGTATGAATAAACTTCGCCTTGTCCGCTGAAGCTGAAGGGAGTTTTCGCTTCGCCGCCGCATTCAGGGCAGACATCCCGGGGAGGGAAAATTTTAACCTGGCAATGTGGGCAAACTTCTCCCTGCAAAGCGTAACGTTGTTTTTTCAATCTCCAGATTCGTGGAACTTCCATACTAATTTCTCCTGTAACGGTGTTAACAGCATCCAGTTTAGGGGATGGAGACTATCAGAAACTCTCAAAAAGGGGTCCTCCAGGCGATTTACCAGTCTCTGCTCTTGCGCAATACCCGCTAAACCCTGTTGTTTCAGGAGAAATCATTCCCGAAAGGTTGACCAGGAAAACCACTAAAAATGTTTCAGGTGCCACTGTGGTTAAAATTCAAACTATAAATAATATATAATTCACGCATGCCCAGCCTCCACACGCTCTCAAAAAGCCAGGCTCAACAATTGATGCTCGCCAGCCTGGCGTTATTAAAAAACCTGCGCAGAAAAGCTATCAAGGAAGACTTGCTCACTGTAATCAGGCAGATTCACAATCTCCAGTTGGACACCATATCCGTGGTCGCCCGCGCTCATCTTCATATTCTCTGGTCGCGCCTGGGCAACTATAACCCTGCCTGGCTGGAAGAACTGCACGCTCAGGGTGATCTGTTTGAATACTTCTCTCATGGGGTCTGCCTTTTGCCAATAGAATATTACCCATTAATCCGTGCGCGCATGCTCAACAAGTTTATGGGCTGGAACATGATAGAAGAATGGGGTCAACAAAACGCGGACATCACTCAGAAAGTGCTTGAGCATGTCCGTCAAAATGGCGAAGTGCGCGTTTCTGACTTTAAGAATAAAACTCCAGGAGGGGCATGGTGGGACTGGAAGGCAGAAAAGCTCGCCCTCGAGAATCTCTATTATCATGGCGAACTGATGATCTCCCGGCGCGATAAATTCCAACGTGTTTATGACCTGCGTGAGAGCGTCCTGCCAAACTGGGACGATCAGGCAGCCCCTGCTTATGAAGAAGCGGTCAAAGCGCTCGTCCTGAAAGCAGTCAATGCGCTGGGTGTTGCCAACAGCACCTGGGCAGCCAATTATTTCTATTTTAAGAAAGGCGAAACTGGAGCCGCACTGAAAGCGCTTGAGCAAGAGGGCAAAATACTAAAAGTCAGCATTGAAAATTTGAAGGGCGGTCCCTTTTTCGTCCCTCGTGAGGACCCGTCGCTGCTTATTGCTGCCTTAAACAACAAGCTGAATCCGACGATGACCACCATCTTATCGCCCTTTGACCCCCTGGTAAGCGACCGTGGTCGCTCCCGAGAGCTGTTTGATTTCGATTATCAAATCGAGTGTTATACCCCAGCCCCCAAAAGAAAGTATGGTTATTTCGTCCTCCCGGTTCTGCACAAAGGCAAACTGGTTGGCAGAATGGATGCGAAAGTCTGGCGTAAAGAAAAGCGTCTGCAAGTGATCAAGTTATTCCTTGAACCCGGCATAAAGGTCAGCATCCCACTCACCAGGGACCTTTCAGGCAGCTTAAAATCCTATGCCAGCTGGCAGGGGCTCGATACGGTTGAAATTGATCTGAGTGACCCGGAAGCATTCAAAGAAGCGCTTCAGGCAGAATTGAAGGCTTAGTCAGCAGCTAAAGTTCCTGGTTTGCTTGCAGAGCCAAAAGGAAATTGCTTCTCAACTATAGCCTTTGTGTCAGCAGTCAGATACACCATTGACACGCTGTCTGCTTTCATTTCCCAGCGCAGATCCTTGGTTGCCAGAAACCGGCGCACCTGGGGCAGTTTCAGCCAGCTGCGTTCGTCCATCGATAGGGTTATGTGTGGCACCCAGTTTTCAATGCTATAGAGCATGGATGGATTATCACACCAGGGAATCAATTTCTCCCACAAAAGCCGGTGGAAACTGAGCAGTTCTTCCGATTCCACCACTCTCAGGTAGACAATCGGTCTGTCAGCAGAAAACCAGGTGATGATATCAGTCTGAACCACGAAAGGGCTCACACTTTGAAGCGTCTCTTCCAAAACAGCCGCGTATCCCGTTTTGTAATCATCCCCCAGTTGCCATGTAAAATGTGGCATGGGGGTGGTGTACATATGTCTGAATCCGAAACGCTCTTCCAGATCGCCCCATAATGACATAATGGTCTGAAAATAGGGTTCAGGCAGTATGGTGACCAATGCTCTCATGGTCCTTAAAATATATCACAGGTATCTACCTGACAAACAATATTTTCAAGTCGTGTTATTATCCAAATGATGGAAAACAAGCAAGACACAACGTTCTCCAACTTGTCATCCACGGACGCTGCCAACAATTCGAACTCGCTCCCGGATCAGCAGCTTGCCAGTAAGTTTTGGGAACGTATTAAACAATTAGGGCTTTTCAACACGCTCCTGCGCGCTGCCACGTTAATCGCCACTGTGCTGGTGATGATTGCGGTGGTTATGATTTTTGAGCGTTTTTATATCAGCGCCGATGGCAGCCTGACAACTCAACTGCAAATCCCCGAACCCGTCCAGGCATTCGCTTTCGGAGATGTTTACGCGCCTCCGCTGCTTTCAAACCTGCCCAGGGACGATAATCCTGCCTTGACGCGCAGGTCTTCTTTGGACACTGTCTTGCCTATGCGCAGCCGCGCTGGGATCACCACCTACCAGGTCGAACCTGGTGACACGCTCTTCTCAATAGCGGCACGCTTCAACCTCTTACCCGAAACTATCCTCTGGAGCAACCGCTACAACATTGGCGATGATCCCCACATGATCTTCCCCGGTCAGGAGCTGATTATCATGCCTGTCGATGGCACGATGCACATCTGGTCTGCCGGCGAGGGTCTCAATGGCGTCGCTGACTTTTACCAGGTCAGCCTGGAAACGATCATCAGTTATCCCGGCAACAACCTTAACATGGCTTCCCTCGGAGATCTTTCCAACCCCAACATCCAACCAGGCACGCGCCTGGTTATTCCTGGCGGAAAGGGACAATACTCCGACTGGCGCATCCCCAATATCACCCGCGAAGACCCTGCCGTTGCTCTCAACGTCGGTCCTGGCGCCTGTCCCGAAAGCTATGACGGCGTGCTTGGAACGTTGACGTTCACCTGGCCCATCAGCAACCACAGTCTCTCCGGATACGATTACACACCTTCTGCCAATCACTTTGGCATCGATATCGGTGGACAGGTTGGCGATCCGGTTTACACTGCAGACAACGGCGTGGTCGTCTTCGCCGGCTGGAACGACTGGGGCTATGGCAACATGGTCGTAGTCGACCACGGTGAAGGCTGGCAATCCTTGTATGCCCATATGAGCACGGTCGAGGTCACTTGCGGACAGGAAGTCTATCGGGGCGACCTCGTGGGTACAGTCGGCGAAACCGGTATGGCTCTGGGTCCACACCTGCATTTTGAGCTCCGAAACGACGAATATGGTCGCGTGAATCCATGGGACTTTTTACAATGAACCGTCTTAACCTAAGTCTTATGTTTTTGTTGCTCATCGTGCTTTTGCCGGCTTGTTCGATGCTTAATCCTGTACCAACGCAAACTGCCACTCCTACAGTTACCAAGACCCTCACACCAAGCCCAACAGCAACCAATACTCTCATACCAACCGCCACCCAAACCGCCACGCCGCTCCCTCCCACACCGACTGCCACGATGACAGCGAAAGAAAAAGCCGAGCAACAACTGTGGTTGGGCAGTCTCGAATTCGAAGCATTTACCCCCGAGGATGCCGACCAGGTTGCCAGGCGGATCAGCTACGCTTCGGGTCCCCATGAATCTGCAGATAACATGTGCGGTCCCTTGACCGTTGCCATTATGAAAGCCGGCGGCTACCTGCCCGAAGACGCCTCAGAACACGAAATGTGGCTCTTGTGTCCCCGCGAAGACAATCCCGAGTGTTATGGGCTCGAAATCCTGAACCGCGAATTCTTTCCGCGGGAAGATTATGACTATATCAGGGTCGAAGAGAGCCTTGGCACCTACGATTGGAAGAAAAACCCCCTTCAGCCCGGAGACTGGCTCTACTTGTTTGTTCGTAAAGGCATCTCCAATTACACCGGTTTTGACCACATGATTGTTGTCACCCGCGTGGATGAGGACGGGGCTGCCTACTCGGTAACCAACATTAACTATGGTGATGGGTTTGTGATCACCGAAGCGCTGCTTTACGATCCTGACAAACCGGGCAAAGGTTTGTTTTACGATCTTACCAATGACAGTCTTCGTAAAGAGCTGGGGATGACCGGAACCGACGGTTTTTTGCTTATCCGGGTAAAAAATCCATAAACCTCTGATACAAAATTTAACATCTTTGTTACACTTTATGTTATAGTAAAACTAATATGTTTGCCACGCACATTAAGGCGTGGTAAGAGTAAATTTAACTTGTCTGGAGATTGAAATGGAAAAAGAAGATTTTGTTTGGGAAATGTGGCATTTGACCCGCGATTTGGAACGCACTCGTTTGGGGCTTTGCATGGATTTTTGCAAAAAATATGGTTTAACCCAACAGCAACTGCGCATTTTGCTTCAAATACGAACCTTGGGATCAACGACCCTGACCCAACTCTCACAAGATTTGGATATCAACCCTGGAAACCTGAGTAAAACCTGTAAAGCATTGGAAGAAGCCGCCTTCATCACTCGCAAACGCCATGACGACGATAAACGCGTCTGGACCATCGAACTGGACAAAAAGGGCACGGAAGTGACCGCTCTCATCGTCCAGCATATTCATGACATTTTTGGGTCATTCTCTTCCAGGCATAGCGACGAAGAGATGAACGACCTGCTCACGCTGCTGCGTGAATACGTCCAGTTCTACCGAAATTTGCCTTAGTAAAAGAAGAATCTTTTATCAATCCAGTCAGCGTGCTAAAATAGAGTCATGACTGATGAACTGACTCTTGACATCAGACCCTCACCGATCGCCGGGACCTGGTATCCCGGCGATGCGGAACGAATAAAACGGGAAGTTGCCGCTTACCTGCAGCAATCCAGCCAGGTTCGCTGCGAGGGTGAGGTGAAAGGTCTGATTTTGCCGCATGCTGGCTGGTATTATTCCGGTCTCACCGCGGCGCACGCCCTCAAAGCCATCGAAGGGCATACCTATCAACGCGTTATCATTGTCTCCCCTTCCCACCAGGGCTACCGCGGGCACCTGCTCACAACCGGGCACGATGCCTACCAAACCCCACTTGGTATCATCATGGTTGACCATCGTTCTTTAAGCCGGCTGACCGATTCCCTGGCAAAAAAACAAGTTGTGCTCAACCCTATCCGCAATGACCGTGAGCATGCTGTCGAAATCGAGCTGCCCTTTTTGCAATACTTGCTCGATGGTCAATTTGAGTTGATTCCAATCATGATGATGGATCAATCCCTGCTTGTAGCTCAAACACTCTCCGATGCTTTGTTGGAGCTGATCAACTCTTACCCGCAAAACGAAAAAACCCTCCTGGTTGCCAGCAGTGATCTTTCCCACTTCCACGACCAACATCAGGCAAACCGGCTTGATCAAAATCTGATCGAAGGTTTGCGGGATTTCGACCCTGCAAAATTTTACAAACTCAAATCCAACCACAACGCGGAGGCATGCGGACATGCAGCCATGGCAACCGTCCTGCTTGCCGCCAGGAAGCTGGGCGCAAACCAGGTCACCATCGCCGATTATCGCACCTCGGGCGATGTGAGCGGTGATCTCAGTTCGGTGGTTGGCTATGTTTCTGCCATCCTATCCACGGGGAACGAGGTCGGTTGATATGAAAACTCGAAGAGCCTTCACGAACATTGCCCTGTCGATCCTGGTCCTGACTGCCTCGGTCGCCTGCGCGTCGGAATCACAGGGTCGCCCAACCGCTTTTCCGACCGACGCGCCTACATCAACGCTCGTCCCAACGCTCACCGAAACCCCAACCCCCGTGCCCACTTCCACGATGACGCCCACACCGACGATGACGCCCACGCCAACCCTCGTGCCAACCGCTACGCCAACTTACACGGCAACGCCAATCCCAACCCGGCTTGCCCAGCTGCCCGCGCTCAACACTACTGGGAACGTGGTCGTCGACTGGTCTTATTTTTACCTGACTCGCAAGGAAAACCTTGAAGATGGCAGCCTGGTCAGCCTCGATGCCATGGTAGCCTTCCAATTAATGGATCGGGGCATCCACACGGAGACAATCCGGGTTTTGGGCGAAGACATAACCATTTTCTATTTGCGCGTCCAGCATGATTTCGACCAAACCATCAGTGAGGTCAAATTAATCCTGACCGGGTTTTTTGGAGCGGGGCTCGAGGTCCGCAATGTGCCAGCCGACGGATCGACTTATGTAAATATCCATGAACGCAAAGCCAATGTATTGCTCGAACCCTGGAATCTTCACGCGGAGTGGATTTTGCCTCCCAGTCAACGTGAACCTTTGTTTGAAGCCATGCGGCTTGATGAGCTTGAAGAATACCTTGGAGAACTGCCCGACCAGGTCATCTTGCTGGCTGACCATCCCGTTATTATTAGAAGTGACACCTGGAATCAGCGCTACCTCGATATGGAACGCATCAGCGCGTCGGCTGCCCGTCTATCTCCATTCTTTGCATTCAACGAATTTAACCAGATGGTCGGGCAAACCACCATGGCTCATGTCTGGCAAAATTACCTCGCTTTCTCCAGCGATATCCCCGCTGACCTGGTTAATAAGATGGTTTTCTCGGCTGAATACCTCGTTTTCGTCACGCCGTAGGCGCAGATATGGGTAACTTTGCCGATGTCAGCGTCAATATAAGCCATATCGATCGTACTTTTCACTATTCAATCCCCGAAAACCTCCGTAGACAGGTACAGCCTGGCAGCCTGGTAATCGTTCCCTTCGGAAAACAGATCGTCCAGGGCGTTGTCCTCAGCCTGCTTGAGCAGCCCGAAGTCTCCGAAACCCTCCCCATTGCGGAGCTGCTGGCGCCGGATACCCTGCTAACCCGGCAGCAGATCGACCTGGCACACTGGCTCAGTCAATACTACTTTACCCCCCTGGGAGCCTGTGTGCAGCTGATGATCCCCACCGGTCTCTCGCGTCGGGCTGATATCCAGGTGGGTCTGACCACTGACCTCCCGCAGGATTTGAAACGATTTGGTTCCACCCAACAGCGTTTGCTCAAACTCCTGGCAAAACGGGGAGAATTGCGCGGAACGCAAATTGATCATGCCCTGCCCAAAGCAGACTGGCGTAAAACACTCGACAAGTTACGCGCCAAGGGGTTAATCCGCACCAGCAACGTCCTGCCTCCTCCGCGTGTTGCCGCGAAAACCCTGCGGACAGCTGCCCTTTCGATCGAACCGGGCGCAGTCGAAAACCTCGACCCTGAACAAGTTGGCAAAACTCCAGTCACCCAGGAGAGGCGTTTTAGGGCGCTCCGGTTGCTCGCCCGGCAAGCTTTTCCTCTCGATTTATCCTGGATTTATGCCGAAACGGGGACGACATACTCCGACCTCTCTTACCTGGCGGATGCCGGGTTGATCCATTTCAATGAAACTGAAGTCTGGCGTGACCCCCTTGCAGAACTGGATGTCAGGCAGGACCACGCTCCGGAATTCACCAGCGACCAACAAAACGCCTGGGCGGAAATCCGCGAAGAAGAGGGAAAAACCAACCCGCGTCCGGTCTTGCTCCAGGGGGTGACGGGCTCAGGAAAGACAGAGGTTTACATGCGGGCTGTCGCGGGGACCCTCGCGCAGAACAGGCAATGCCTGGTTTTGGTGCCCGAAATTTCCATGACCCCGCAAACCGTCCGACGCTTTATGGCGCGCTTCCCCAACCAGGTTGGGCTCTACCATTCCAGGCTCTCTGAGGGCGAGCGTTATGACACGTGGCGTCGCGCCAGGCTTGGTGACCTGAAGATTATTATTGGTTCACGCAGCGCGTTATTTGTGCCCTTGCCTCAGCTTGGGCTGATCGTCATCGATGAGTGCGACAACAGCTCTTACACCGAAACTGAACGTGCCCCCTTTTACCAGGCTGTCCATACCGCTGAAACCCTGGCAGACCTCAGCCATGCACAGCTGCTTCTGGGCAGCGCCACTCCAGGCATCGAACAGCACTTCAACGCCAAACGTGGAGAGTGGCGCCTGGTCGAATTACCTCGCCGCGTTTTAGCCCATCGTCAAAGCCTTGAACAACAGGCAGCATCTCTTAAATTTGAGCTCCCACCCCCCCAGCACGCCAACGATTTGCTCACTTTCGAGTTGCCAAAAGTCGAAATTGTCGATATGCGCAAGGAGCTGAGGATGGGCAACTCCAGTGTGCTTTCGCGGCTGCTGGAAAACAAGCTCGAACAGGTTCTCTCGAGGCAGCAGCAAGCAATTCTCTTCCTCAACCGACGCGGCAAGGCAACCTATGTTTTCTGCCGGAATTGCGGAAAGAGCCTGCGCTGCCCCAATGACAAGCAGCCCCTGGTCTGGCATGGACCACAAACTGGTCTCCTCTGCCACCTGTGCGGTTACACGCGCAAAATGCCGGAAATTTGCCCTGAATGCGGCAGCAAACAAATCCGCCAGCTTGGTCTGGGCACAGCCAGGCTGGAAGATATGGTTAAAAAGAACTTTCCAAACGCGCGGATCTTACGGTGGGATGCCGATACGACCAAAAACAAAAATGATCACGATTTGATCCTCTCCCATTTCGCGGCACACCGGGCAGATATCCTCATCGGTACGCAAATGCTGGCTAAGGGTCTTGACCTTCCCCTGGTCACGCTTGTTGGGATCATTCTTGCGGAAGTCGGTTTAAATTTGCCAGATTATCGCGCAGCCGAGCGGTCTTTCCAGGTGCTCACCCAGGTCAGCGGTCGTGCCGGGCGCAGCCCGCTGGGCGGTGAGGTGGTCTTACAGACCTATGAGCCCGACAATTATGTCATCCAGGCTGCCGCAAGGCATGATTACGAGGGCTTTTACAAGCAGGAGCTCCAGCTGCGTCGTGACCTGGGCTACCCACCCTTCACGCGGCTCGTCAGGCTGGAATATCGCGCTCTAAAAGCCGACAAAGCTGAAGAAGCAGCCCACTCGCTCGCTCAACACATCCGTGAACTGATCGAAGCCCAAACTTTGACCCAAACCAGTATGATCGGTCCCCAGCCCTCCTATTATCCAAAAATGTATGGCTACTGGCGCTGGCAAATCGTCCTGCGCGGTCCCAACCCCCGCAATCTGCTTGCAAATTTGCCAATAAAGGGGTGGCAAATCGAAATCGACCCGGTTAGCCTGCTATAATCGGTCTGTTGCCAGTTTCAACAGAGCAGCCCAAACCTGTATTCTCAATTTAACCTCATGGAGGAACTTACAAATGAACGCTCCTGATGTAAAGAAGCCCCCGAAGTGGTTCGATGCCATAACGATGAACATCATCTATTTCGGAATTACCCTCAGGTCGCAAACCCTGACACCGTTAATCGCCCCTTTGCTGGTTCAACAATTCGTAGGCGAGAGCTCCAAGGGCAGCGCCTATGGCACAATCCGCCTGGTAACCCTCATGGTGGCTTTATTGGTCCAGGCGCTCGCGGGAGCGTTATCCGACCGAAGCACCTCGCGCTTCGGAAAACGCAGACCTTTCATCGCCCTCAGCGGTATCCTTGAAATTATCGCCTTCATCGCCGTCGGTATCATCGCTGGTACGATGGAAGGGATGGCTGGTTATTATGCCTTGTTCGCCGTGCTGATTTTTTCGATGGTTTCTTCCAACATCGGTCATGGCGCTGCTCAGGGGTTGATCCCCGACCTGGTACCAACTGAAAAACGGGGTCGCTATTCTGCCATCAAAGCTTTCTTTGAGCTGCCGCTCCCTCTGATCGTGGTTGCTTTCACCGTCAGCCGCATGGTTTCCAACGGCAATATCTGGGGTGCGATCATCACTATTTCAGTTGTCATGGCAGCAACCACGCTTTTAACCATGTTCGTGCGTGAAGAACCCCAAAAAGGACCCGCAAAGCCGATCGACTGGCAAGCCGTCGGGCGACTTGTGCTCATGACCCTTACCTTTACGGCGATTATCCTCCTGGTCGGTTGGGGTGTACGCCAGCTCCTGCCCACGCTGCAGTCTCTGCCCAATCAGCAATCCAGGGTTCTGATCGCCATTGTCGGCGTTGTTGGCATGTTGATTGCCGTGGCAGTTGGGGTAATCTTCTCGGTTCGCATCAGCCTGGGCGAGCAAGCCAGCAAACGCTCCTCCTTCACCTGGTGGGTGATCAACCGACTGGCTTTTTTGGTTGGCGCAAACAACCTGAGCAGCTTTGTGTTGTATTTCATCCAGGAACGCTTCCCCCAATTCGCAGGTGAGAGAGCTGCCGGTCCCACCTCACAACTTATGCTCGTCGTCGGCATCGCCATTCTCCTGATCTCCCTGCCTGGAGGCTGGTTGACCGATAAATTCGGCAAAAAACCGCTTATCTTCTTTAGTGGAATTCTGGCTTTTCTGGGCACACTGATTGTGATCATCGCCACTACCATGCCTGTTATCTACGTTGGTGGTGTCCTCATTGGTCTGGCGACTGGTATCTTCTTTTCAGCCAACTGGGCGTTGGGCACCGATTTGGTGCCTGCAGATCAGAGCGGCAAATGGCTGGGCATTTCAAACCTGGCTGGTGCCGGCGCTGGAGCTGTGGGCGCCTATATTGGCGGTCCGATCGGCGATAGCGCCGGTTATGTGCTCCTGATGGGCTTGTATGGTTTCCTGTTCCTGTTCTCCACCCTGGCGCTATTCAGGATCAAACCCTCACCAGTCGAGGCATAGACAAACCCCCGCGTAATTCAAAACTCCCGGCATAAACCGGGAGTTTCAATCTGAGGCAACAAAATGTTATTTATCGCCGAATTCATACACCAGGTCGGCATTGGCTGTCACAACGATCTGACCAGCTGAAATCGGCACTGTGCTGTCTTCTCTCGAAGCCCCGCCGCCCATTCCATAACCAGCTAATGGCTGAACGTAACTGTTGTTGATCACGCTGATGGATTGGATTTTACCCAGGCTAACACCTGCCGTTTCGGCAACTGAAAGCGCCCGGGCTTCTGCATCCTGAATCGCCAGGTCGCGGGCTTGCCGGATCGCATCAGAACGATTGTTGATATCAAAGCTGATTCCATAGACCTGGTTCGCTCCGGCAGACAAAGCCGCGTCCAGAATCTCGCTCAACATGGGCAGGTCGCGCACGATAATGTAGAGCGTGTTGTCAACTGCGAAATTTACTCCGACCACGTTTGACATGTTGTCATAACGGTTCATTGAATATACGTTGAAGTTGGAGGTTTGGATATCTTTCTCTTCAACACCCATGTCAATGATCGCTGCAATGATTGCCTGTGCCTGGTCGTTGTTGTCATTGACGGCACTGGTCACATCTTCAGCTTCGGTATGGACACCTACGTTGATGTAAGCAATATCAGGCACAAGGATTATCTCGCCAACGCCTGTCACGGCGATTGTGCGCATACTGCCTGGGGAATTAACAATTGGCTGGGCATTGGTTACCGGAAGAGCCTGGCAGGCTCCCAGGGCTAAGATTCCAACCAACAAGAGTGGAACGATAAGGTTGATCTTTTTAGTTTTCATTTTCGTCTCCTTACGAAATTACTTCACCCTCAAGACGAAACACCGCCTGCTTTTGTTCCAATTTCTGTTAGTAGTATGGTTATAATTGGAATTAGCTTCCATACTGGAGATGTAATGCCCATTAACTATGCCTCTGTCGAAAATTTAGCCAGTAAATTTGTTGAGCAAAGCCTGCAGCGGCAGGCAGAATCGGACCAGCTTGCCGCGCAGATGAGCGCTGTCTTCGAGCTGGCATCCGGCACGCCCGACCAACTTTGCCAGAGTATCGAACAAGCAGAAATTACCGAAACCAAGCTTTACACCGCCAAACCCATGCATGAAGCTCTGCTCTCCAGCTTCCCCCTGCCCCAGCAGCCCGACGAATTCACCCTTCTGGCTGCAGACGGCTCGCAAATTGTCCCCAGCCGTCACCGCGCGCTTCAATTCGGTTTGATCAACGTCGGCTTGTTCAAAGTGCGCTTTGGGTCTTCGCAGCCTCCGATCATCGACCTGGTTTCAGAGTTGTTGAATCTTGATGAAATCTTTACCCCCGATGGCAGCCTGATCAGCGATGATGACATCGCCCTGCAGCGCGACCTGCGTGAACGCAGGCTTATCCGGGAAAACATTACCAGCGAAGACCTTCCGCCTGTTCTGACGGTCACAGACGGTCCTCTCGACCTTTTTTATCGAAGCAGCATCCAGGGCGGAAAAAACCAGCAAGCGCAGAGCGAAGTTTATCAGCTGGATCAGCGCCTCGAGCAGGAAGGCGTGATCAGTGCCGGCTATATCGACAAGCCCGGTTCTGCCATGCTGGATAACATGCTTGAGATCTTCCAAAACTCACAATCGGCAGCATCGCCAGCCTCCGAAAAAAAGAAAAGGCGCGTGAGCGACCGTGCTCTGCTTTCTCGTCGCCTGATGCCCGGTCACCGTTCCGCCCTGTTCGAGATTATCTCCCGGCGCACGCCGGTAAACCCCCAACGCTTGCATTGCGCGTTCTTTTATCTGAATGTCGCTGCCGATGCCGGTGCTGAATGGTTGGTCCGCGTAGAAATCCCTTTCTGGTCGTCACAAAAAGCAGAGTTGGTCAATTTTGTCCACGCAGCGCTCTACAATGACGCCCAGGTGCTCGATACGCACCCTTATCCCTACGCGCTCCATCGTGCCCACGAACTCGCCCTGGTTCGCCAGGCTGAATATGAAGAAATCGAAAACCTGCTCCTGGGTAAAATGCCCCGGGAAACCCGCGGTGTCTCTTCCCGCTCCAATAAAGATCACTGGAAAGGTCAAAAATGAGTAATACCCTCAAAAGCATCCCGATCGGCAAGCTGCTTCGGGCAGAAAACAGCCAGTTTGTGGCTGGCTGCCGCGTTAAAGAGCTGGAAACGCCGGCTTTTGGCTCCCTGGTCAAAGTCCGCCTGGAGGAAAACACCGATATTTACGGACTGATCACGCACATCCTGATTAACGATGACAGCCTTGTGCGTCAGCTGGTCTCGGGTGTCAGCATCCCCAGCGAATACACCGCTGACAACCGTTACAACCGCAACCTTCCGGTCGAGATTCACGTTCTGACCATCGGTTTTGCCCAAAATGGCGTTATCTCACACCGTCTGCCGCCTCGCCCTCCTCTCAGCCTTGATCACCTCTTCCTCTGCGATCAGGATGACATCCGCGCCTTTACAGCAGCCGGAGACCATGGCTACCTGCGCCATATCCTGCGCCTGCAGGACCAGCCGGTCGAAGAGCTTCTGGCTGCTCATCTCTCACAAGCCAAACCGCTCCATGAAAAAAACGGAGATTTTGCCTGGTATGGAGCCGCCTGCCAAAAGCTGATTACCCTGCTGCGTGACGACTACCCCCGCCTTACCGTCGTCCTCGACGTGTTGACTGAACTGGAGCGTGCCTGATGGAAAACAACCCCAACACCCCCCTCATCTCCCAAATCGGTTATGTTACCGGCGGTGGACTGGAAGCCAACCTGCAGGTCAGGTTGAGCGTGCAGCCTCAATCGGTGCTTGAAGGCGCTTTTGTCGTCATCGACAGCAACAACTGGCGTTTCTACGGGTTGGTTACTGACCTGCGCCTGACCGCAATCGACGAGCAGTACGCCACGCAAATCAACGCCCAGCGCTTTTCGCCCCATCTGGCAGCAATGCTAAACCAACAGACGCTCTATACCAATCTGGCAGTTATGCCGGTCTTAATGATGGAAACCGGACCCGGCATCGACTCCCCCGAATACCCTGCCTGGAGGCAAAGCCACCCTGACGAGCAAAAACCGATCACCGTGAAAACAGTCCCCAGTCACCACGCACCGGTCAAACTGGCAGACAGGGCTGACATCGCCACAATTTTTGGTGAAGAGAATAACCAGAATATCTTCCGTGTGGGCAGCACGCGCGAACAGGGTCACGCTGTCTGCCTCGACCTCGACAAATTCGTCCAGCGCTCTTCGGGCATCTTCGGAACAACCGGCTCGGGGAAATCCTTCCTGGCGCGCATGATCCTGGCGGGTTTGATTAATTACGACAAAGCCTCCACCCTCATCTTTGACATGCACAACGAATATGGCATTGATACTTCCTCTTCTGACACTGGTCAGGAAGTTTCCGGTTTGAAGAGCAAGTTTTCAAGCAAAGTACAACTCGTCGGACTGGGAGCCGAAACCAACATTGGCGGTCAGCGACCCGACTTCACCCTCGAAATCAGTCACAAAGACATTTCCCCGGAGGACGTGCTCCAATTGACCCAAGCTCTAAACCTCAAAGAAACCACAGCCACCACCCTCGAATCCCTGGAAAGCGAGTTTAGAGAGAATTGGTTCACCGAGTTTATGAATATGAAGGTCGGTGCCATGATCGAGACCGAAGAGGGTAAGCTTGAGCCAGCTCCCGATAGTGTCGCCGCCTGGGCGCGCCGTGCCGGCGTGCACACTGGGGCTGCCGAAGGCTTGCGCAGCAAACTGACCCGCCTCTTCAACCGTCCTTACCTCAAGAACTCACCCGCCTCTGATGGGCTCAGAGATATCATTAATGCTTTACAAGCCGGTCGCCATGTTGTGCTCTCTTTCGGCAAATACCAAAGCGACCTCGATTACCTGCTGGTCACCAACCTGATCACCCGTAAGATCCGCGACGCCTGGGAAAAAGCCACTAACGACTTTATCAGCACGAAAATTAAGGAGCCCCGTCCGCTTGTAGTCGTCGTGGAAGAAGCCCACAAGCTGCTCAACCGCGAGATGGCTTCGCAAACGATTTTCAGCACCATCGCCCGTGAAATGCGCAAATATTATGTCACGCTGTTGATCATCGATCAGCGCCCCTCACAGATTTACGATGAGGTTATGTCTCAGCTGGGCACACGCATTTCCGGTTCCCTGGGCGATGAAGACGACATCAACGCTGTCCTTTCCGGCTTACCCGGTCGCGGTGGGCTGCGCGGCATGCTGGCAAAACTGCAGCCCAGTGAAGAAGTGCTCATGTTGGGTTGGGGTGTGCCCATGCCCATCCCCATACGCTCCCGACGCTACGACAAGCAATTTTGGATCGACTTGTTCGGTGAAGATCGCCAGCCTCTCAATATGGACCAGGCTGCTCGTCGAATGGGGTTCTAGGATGATTCCAATCAAGCTGCGCCTCTCTGGTTTCACTTCATACCGCGAACCTGTTGACATCGATTTCACCGGTTTTGACCTCGCCTGTATCTCCGGACCCAATGGAGCCGGGAAATCTTCGCTGCTCGATGCGATCACCTTTGCTCTCTATGGCAAAGCCAGGGTCCAGTCCGAAGCGATCATCAACACGCTTAGCGAAAAGGCAGAAGTCACCCTCGATTTTGAGTATGAAGGACAGATTTACCGTGTCACCCGGGTCAACACCCGCGGAAAGAGCTCCCGAATCGATTTTTTTATCCAAAACCCAAACCCCGAAGACCTTGACTTCGCCTGGAAAAGCCTGACTGAACATACCGTTCGTGAGACCGATGAAAAAATTAGCAACACGCTGCGCCTTGATTACGAAACCTTCGTCAATGCCTCTTTCTTTCTTCAGGGAAAAGCCGATTCCTTTGCGACCAAAAAACCTTCCGAACGCAAGAATATCCTCTCCAGCATCCTTGGGCTGGATCAATGGGAGCTTTATCGCAAAGCTGCCAATGACCGGCTGCGCAAGGCGCGCGATGAGGTCAGTATTTTCGAACGCGATATCGCCAGGATGCAGGAGGAAATCGACACCGAAGCGCAATTTCGGTCAGACCGTTTGCTGGCAGAACGTGACCTTGCCCTCGTGCGTGAGAAAGTGACCTCCAGTCAGACTCAGCTCGATCTTATCAGGGCAGAAGCCAGTCTCCTGGAAAACCAGGTTAAGCAGCTGGAAGCGCTCAAAGTTCAGCTGCAAAGAGCAAACGATGCAGTCGAGAAGAAAAAATCCCAGATCGACCAGAAAAGTAACACACTCAATCAATACCAGGTCAATATCGACCAGGAAAAACAAATCGAAGCAGCCTTCCAACAATTGACACAGCTAAAGACCCACCTGGCGAACCTCGATAAGCTTTCTGAACGCTACTGGCCCCTTGATAGCCAGCGTTCCAAACTGCAAGCGCAGCTGGAAGCTCACAAGCACGCGCTCGAGAATGAAATCCGCCAACTGACCCTTGAAAAAGACGACCTCGAACGCAGTCTGGCAGGTTTTGACGACCAGCAAACGCAATTGGCGAAACTCACCGATCAGATTACCCAAATGGATAAGTCTCTCAGCGCTGGGCAGGACTACGATGCCCAACTGCAAACCTTGCGTGAACAGATGCAATCTCTTGAAGGCAGCAACGGCGCGCTCAAAAACCAGATGAACGAAATTAAACAGCGCATGAAAAAATTGGAAGCCACCCAGGGCGCGATTTGCCCCATGTGCGGGCAGGATCTCTCACCCAACCACCGCGAAGAACTGATGGCTGAATTCAAAAGCAGTGGGGAAGAGCTCGGAGACCAGTATCGTCACAACAAAGCTGAAATGAACCAGCTCAAAGAACAAATCCAGGAACTCGAAACCAGTCGGCGCCAGGTACAACAGCTGGAAAAAGAGAGCTTGTCTCTGAAAAATAACCGAGCTTTGCTTAAACAAACGCTGGACCAACTTTCACAGCGCAAAGAAAACTGGCTGTCAAACAAGGCTGTCCGGCTTGAACAAGCCCAAAAAGAACTCGCGGAAGAAGGTTTCCTTTCGGAAAGCCGCCAACAGCTGCAACAAATCGACCAGCAGATTGCCTCCCTTGGCTTTAGCCCTGACACCCACACCCTCGCCCGGGAGCAAGTCCGGGCGAACAGCCCCAGTGAAACTGCCTGGCAGGAATTGCAAATCGCCCGCTCGGGTTTTAACTTGCTCAAACAAGAACTTGCCAACGTCGGGGAGGAACTCACCCATGACCTCGAATTGAGCCGGGAACTGACCGAAAAGCACGACAGAGAAGCGGCTTCCCTGGCTGAAGCCCAGACAAAAGCCCGGGACACTCACAAAGTCGAATCGGAACTTTCCGCCTTGCGGGAAGAACAGGATGTTTTCAACCGGCGGCTTGGAGAGATCGACCAGGCGCTGGCAGTGATTAAAAATCAGCGCGAACGTCAGCAACGCCTCCATCAGCAGAAGGAAGAGTTGAACGAGAAGGTGCGCCAATATTCAAAGCTCGAGACTGCTTTCGGGAAGGACGGCGTGCCGGCGATGCTCATCGAGCAAGCCCTGCCAGAACTGGAAGACCAGGCAAATCAGCTCTTGATGCGTCTTTCAGACTACACCATGGGCGTGCGCTTCAACACCCAACGCGCCTACAAAGATACCAGGCGCAAAGACCTCATGGAAACCCTCGATATCATCATCAGCGATGGCTATGGTTCGCGCGACTATGAGACCTATTCCGGCGGCGAAGCCTTCCGGATAAATTTTGCCATCCGCCTCGCGCTCAGCCGCATCCTCGCGCACCGGGCTGGTGCACGCTTGCAGACCCTGGTGATCGATGAAGGCTTTGGAAACCAGGACGCCCAGGGCAGGCAGCGCTTAATCGAGGCAATTAACATCGTCAAGCCCGATTTTGAGAAGATCCTGATCATCACCCATATTGATGAACTGAAAGACTACTTTTCCAACCGCATTGAAGTCACCAAAACCCCCTCCGGCTCCCAGGCAGAAGTCATTTTGGGGTAACTACTTGTCATATCGAGAAACGACAGGTTGTGTGCTGCGTAAGAATGCTTATTTTCATCTTTTACGCCGTCAGAATACTTCGCTTTCTCGATTGTGGTGCAGGGGACGGCTGCCACGCCGTCCTGCGAAAAGATGGCTTCGCCGGAACGGGACAAGCCGCGTTCCCCACAAATGATGGCTTCACCGGAACGGGACAAGCCGCGTTCCCTACAACAACATCACTCCGCCAGAACGATGTAAGCACTTCGTAAGTGTAATACACAAGGATCTTACCGTTCCGATTGACAAGATCCTTCGCAAAAGAGGCTTAGAATGACAAAACCCAGCTCCTGTTCCCTATTCCCTGTTTCCTGGTCTCTGTTTCCTGGTCCCTGTTCACGGCTTCCATACATATTGCGTGTTTAATCTAAACACATTCACGTTGAGAATCGCTGCCTGTGAGCTATCAGCTTACACACGTGCTATAATCCTTCTCGCAAAGGATGGATGTATGAACCAAAAAGTGATCTTCCCCTTCACGGCAATCGTCGGGCAGGAACGCATGATGCGCGGGCTAATCCTGAACGCGGTCGATCCTCGTATCGGCGGTGTGCTCATCCGCGGCGAACGCGGTACCGCTAAATCGACTGCGGCGCGGGCGCTGGCAGCGCTGCTGCCGCCTATCGCCGTGGTTCAAGACTGCCGCTTCGGCTGCGACCCGCTCAAACCAACCACCTGGTGCACCGAATGCCAGGAGCGTTTTTTGCAAGGCGAAGACCCGCTGCCGGTCGAAACCAAAACCACACCTTTCGTCAACCTGCCCGTCTCGGCAACTGAAGACCGCGTGGTGGGCACGCTGGATATCGAACGTGCCATCCAGAAAGGCGAACGCCATTTTGAACCGGGCGTGCTGGCATCGGCGAACCGCGGGCTGCTCTATATTGACGAAGTCAACCTGCTGGACGATCACGTGGTGGACATTTTGCTCGATTCGGCTGCGATGGGCATGAACGTGGTGGAGCGCGAGGGCATCTCCTTCAGCCACCCGGCGCGCTTTATCCTCGTAGGCACGATGAACCCCGAAGAAGGCGATTTACGACCGCAGTTGCTCGACCGCTTCGCGTTTTCGGTCGAGATTCGCGGGATTTTGGACAAAGCCCAGCGCGTGGAGATTATGCGGAGAAATATTGCCTTCGAATCCGATCCTGAGGCTTTCAGGGAAAATTTTCTGGACCAGGAGCTCGCGCTTTCGCAGCGGATAGAGCATGCAAGGCGCCTGGTGGAAGAAGTGGGTTATACGCAGCGTGATTTGCTGATCATCGCCGACCTGACCTCCTCGATGGAGGTTGACGGGCACCGCTCTGACCTGGTGATCCTGAAAGGGGCACGGGCGCAGGCGGCGTTCGACGGGCGCGATCACATCACCCCGACCGATATCGCCCTTGCAGCAGAACTGGCACTTCCACACCGCGTAAAGGCGGGTCCATTCCGCAAAAGCGAGTCGGGAGTTGAGTCGCTGAACGCAAAAATCGCCGACCTGAAAATGCAGACCACGCTGGCAGAAACCAAGGACGACAGCACGCAGGAACCGGAGCAAGATCCGGACGATGGTAAAAAAAAAGTGATGCCGCGGGGGACGTAGAAAAAGAGGAAAGCAGCTGGGACCCGGACATCCCCATCGTGGGAGAAGGGCAGCAGGACGTGTTTGTGCAGCTGAACCCACAGTGGTGGGATGGCGGCAAGGTGGTAAAACCAGGCGAAACTTTTGAACCCAGGCAGCTGGACACTCCGCTGGATGAAATGGTGCGCAAACAGGGTGGAAGGCGCTCACAGACCATGTCCAAAACCAAGCGCGGTCGCTACATTCAATCGCGACCAGCCCCCAGGGACCGCAGCGATGTAGCCTTTGACGCCACACTGCGCGCCGCAGCTCCGCACCAACGCTATCGCCAGGCTTTGAAGGATGAACGAAAGGTCGCCTTCGCGGTGCGGTCAGACGATTTCCAGAAAAAAATCAGAGTCCGTAAAACTGCCAACCTGATTTTGTTTTTGGTGGACGGTTCGTGGTCGATGGCGGTTGCGGAGCGGATGAAGGCGACCAAGGCTGCGATTTTGAGCCTGCTTACTGATGCTTATCAACGGCGGGATCGGGTTGGGCTGGTGGTTTTTCAGAAAGACCGGGCTACACTGGTTTTAGCTCCGACCAATTCCGTCTTGCTGGCACAGCGGGCGCTGGCAAACATTCCGGTAGGCGGAAAAACCCCGCTCTCGGCTGGGCTGGAGATGGCATGGGAGGTTATTCAGCGCGAGAAGATCCTGCATCCGGACGTGCAGCCGCTGTTAATTGTCTTGACGGATGGCGCGGGGAATGTACCCTTGACACCTGGCAAACCAGTGGCGGAGGAGATGGCAGAACTGGCAGGTATGTTTGCCCATGAGAAAATTCACAGCGTGGTGATCAACATGGAGCAAAAAGTTTTTGACAGCGGGCTGGCGCAGCGCCTTGCGGAAAATATGAACGCGGTGTGCTACACAATCGAGGATTTGCGGGGTGATACGTTGTATGAGACGGTACAAAAGGAGATATCAGCGCCGAGCGTGCCAACTTATCGGGATCTGGGGTGACTATTACCGCTGGACACCTCTCGACAATCGGATTAAGTCGGTGACTCTTCCTCACTCAGCTTACTACTGCCTTCTTCAGAGGGGATGGGAATGTTTCCCCGAGGCTTGAGGTTAACCAGCACAGTTCCGATACTGGCAACTGCCAAACCAGCCGCGCCGACCCAGGTGAGACTCTCATCAAGGAAAAGCCAGGCGAGCAGGCTTATCTGGACCAGCATGGTGTTGTTGATAATGCTGGATTCCATCGCCGTCAGAACCTGCAAGCTTTTGTTCCAGAGCCAAAAAGCCAGGGCTGTATTGACAACCGCCAGCCAGGTCATAATCAGCCATGATCTCGTGCTTAATGGAGGCAGTCCCTGAAATGCAGCTCCGCTCCCCAACAGTATCATCGCGCCGAAACCCATGCTGATCGCGGTAACGATAAGCGGGTCGAGGCTTTTTTGTCGGTTGATCCAGCGCCCCAAAACAGATGCGACCGAATTTGAAAGTACGGTAAAAACTCCAAGTGTGAGACCAAGAACGCTCTTTGGCAGGCTCGTTTGAGGAAAAAAATAGATCACCACACCCAGCAGAAAAATAATCAAACCGCTCCATTGCAGTTTGCTGACGGGTTCATTCAAAATAAACAACCCGATGAGTGCCACCAAGGGTGCCGAAAAGTTGAGCATCAGGCTGAGGGTGATCGCATCAAGATACTTCAGCGATAAAAATTGCCCTCCCTGGGTGAAGGCGTAATAAACCAGCCCAAGCATCAGCAGCATTCCCCAATCCTGCTTCTTTAATTTTTGAACAGCTTCCCGTTGTTTGATCAGTCCGGGTAAAAGGACAATGAAAGCGATGGAATAACGCAAGCCCGCAAAAGTGAGCGGCGGTATTTCATCGATTGTTAATTTAATCAGCACCCAGGAACTTGACCATAACAAGGTCACCAATAAAGCCTGCATGACGGCTTTATTTTTATGGGAAAGCTGCATAATGAGCGCTCCTGTTCCGGGTGTGAAATTAACTGCCGAACCCCTGCCAATGATAGCTCAATCCGGGGCTGCGTTTTCGCTTTACAAGCCTGGTACAGCACTGCAAATGAAGATTGAAGCGGAGGTACACAGGCAAGCTCGGCGGGAAAATTGTAACACTGTTCACCCCTTGGATTGGTGAAGTTTGTTTATATTCCCAGGCGGACGCGTGTAATTAAGCAACCCCCTCTTGTATTTTTGAGGGGGTTGCTGTTGATCATGAGATCAGACTATGCGCCTTTGCCAAGTTGTTTGCCAACCCGCTCGAACGCGCCCAGTGCTTGCTCAAGATGTTCCTGGCTGTGGGCGGCTGAGATCATCACACGGATGCGAGCCATGCCCATGGGAACGGTAGGGAAGCCGAGCGATATTGCAAAAATGCCCTCGTCGAAAAGTTTGCGGCTGAATTCACGCGCGAGCTGGACATCGCCCAGCATCACCGGTGTGATCGGTGTCTGCGTGAGACCGGTGTCAAAGCCAAGCTTGCGAATTCCCTCCTGGAAGAAGCGCGCGTTAGACCATAAGCGATCGACCAACTCGGTGGATTCCTCAAGCAGGTCTACCGATGCCAAACAAGCTGCCACATCAGGGACAGTCACTGCCGAGCTGAAAAGGAACGGGCGCCCGCGTTGGCGCAGCCACTCGATGATTTTCGCATTACCGGCAACCACACCGCCAACCACACCGAAGGCTTTGCTGAACGTGCCGACTTCAGCATCAACCTGTCCATGAAGCTTAAAATGGTCCACAATGCCGCGCCCACCTTCGCCAACCACACCTTCGCCGTGGGCGTCATCGACCATGGTCATAAGGTTGTATTTTTTGGAAACTTCAACCAGCTTATCCAATGGAGCCAGGTCGCCATCCATCGAAAAGACACCATCGGTAATCATGAGACCGCGTCGATAAGTTCCCTGTGCTTCCTTGACCACGCGTTCAAAATCTTCCACGTCGGCATGCTTGAAGCGATGGATTTTTGCCCCAGAGAGGCGGGACCCATCAATGATTGAAGCGTGGTTCAATTCATCTGAAAAAATCGCATCTTCTTTGCCAACCAGGGCAGGGATTGTGGCTCCGTTGGCACTGAAACCAGATTGGAAGGTAATCGCGTCTTCCACGCGTTTGAATTTAGCCATGCGTTTTTCCAACTCGACATGCAGGCTCATTGTTCCTGCAATAGAACGCACCGCACTGGGTCCAACCCCATATTGTTTCATGGCATCAATGGCTGCTTGGACCAGGCGGGGGTGGTTTGCCAGTCCAAGATAATTGTTGGCGCAAAAATTGAGCACCTGTTTTCCGTTGATGATCACTTCGGGACCCTGGGCAGAGTCCATCGTGGGGATTGTGTTGTAGAATCCGGTTTCTTTGAGGGTGTTGAGTTCTTCGTCGATCCAGGCTAATTTGTCGGTCATAATCTCCTCCGTGTCTAAATTGGTTTTGATAGTATCCTGATTATACTCTCGCCCTTTTCAAAAATTGGATGGCAAGCTATCCTGTTTTTTTTCGTTGAAGTATAATGCCATCGTTATCCCGAATGAGGAGAAAACAATGGTAATAATCAGGACTGAAGATTACGCTGAAATAAGCCGGAAAGCAGCCAGGCTTATCGCCGCCCAGGTGTTGCTGAAGCCGGGTTGTGTGCTTGGGCTGGCAACTGGTTCGACCCCAAATGGTACCTACCAGGAGTTAATTCGAGTTCATAAGGAAGAAGGACTCAGTTTTCGCACGGTGAAAACTGTCAACCTGGACGAATATTATGGTCTCCCTGCTGAGCATGAGCAAAGTTATCATCACTATATGAAGGATAAATTGTTTGACCATATCGATATTCTTCCAGAAAACACCCATGTGCCGGATGGACTGGCTCCCGACCCCGCGAATTACGGCAAAAAGTATGACGAACTGATTGTGGCATTGGGCGGTATCGACCTTCTGCTGCTTGGTATCGGCAGTAATCGGCATATCGCTTTTAACGAGCCGGGCGTACGTTTTTCAGCACAGACACGCTTGGTGGATTTGGACCAACACACCATCGAAGACAATGCCCGCTTTTTTGAATCGGAAAAGGATGTTCCCCGACAAGCCATCTCGATGGGGATGAAATCGATCCTTGGTGCAAGGCGGATTATACTCATCGCAAGTGGTGCCGGAAAAGCAAGCGCGGTCCGCGATATGCTGGAGGGTCCTATTGATCCGATGCTGCCTGCTTCGATTCTCCAGCTGCATCAGGATGTCATCCTGATTGCGGATCAGGCAGCCTTATCGCTGGTTTCACCGGAATTGATACAATAGAACAATTTTCTCTGCATTAAGTGCCGATGTGGGTGACCACTTTGAAGGCAGACCCCATGCAAGCACTGATGTCGACGCTCTGACCACCCATCCATTATCCCGACAGAGGATGAACGCAAAGCGCCAGGGCTTTTGGACCGGTATGCAGCCCAACCACAGGACCAGTGCTGGAAATGAACAACTCAAGCGGTTTCCCCACCTCCAGAACACGCTCTTTTAGCTCAAGCGCGGTTTCGTATGCGTCTCCATGAAGGATTGCCAGCCGACAGCTGGAGATATCCGGTACCCGTTTGAAAAACGCGGACAGAAGACCTTCTTTTAGCCCCTTGAAGGCACGCTTCAAAGCGATCGCTTCGAATTTGCCCTTTTCGGAGCTCAGACTCAGGATTGGTTTGACAGGCAGCATGCTCGTGAGCCAGCGAAACGTGTTTCCCATGCGTCCGCCGCGCGCCACCCACGAAAGTGTGTCAAGCCCGAACAAGATAAAAACAGATTTTCGGGTTTCTTCAATCACTTTCAGCACATCAGCAATGGATCCTCCCGAAGCGGCACTGCGCGCGCCAGCGAGCGCTTGCCATCCGGTGAGCATCGTGGTGCCCTGGGTATCGACAACATGGACAGGCAGCTTGTAATCAGCGGCAGCAAGCTGGGCGATTTTATGGGTTGAGCTAAGTCTGGAGCCGATAGGCAAACAGACAATCTGCGTGGCGCCTCTTGCGATCGCGGCGTTGTAAGCTGCTTTAAATTCTCCAACTGTAGGCGTAGCGGAAGTAGGATGGACGGGGTCAGTTAAAGCGCGGCGATAGAACTCTTCCGGTTGGATGGTGACACGATCGAGAAATTCTTCATCTCCCCAGATGAGATGGGTTGGCACAACCTGAATATCGTATTCCTCGATCAGCTCCTGTGGTATATCGGCAGTGCTGTCGCAAACGAATTTGATCATCTTGCTTCTCCTACAATATTATTAACCACAATTTTACTCAATAATTGTTCCCGTATTCACCGTGAACACCAATGCCCCCAGCGTTATCCAAGCTAAATGTCCTCCATCTGGGGTTGTTTCAGGCGCAAATCAGGTTGAACTGCAGCCGGTCCAATATCACGGGGCTCCTGGAGTTTGGCTGTTTGCTGTTTATGTTATACCGCAAGGTGTGGTTAAGTGCGATGATTGTTTGTTGAAAGTAATTTGAAAACGTTGACTTAATCGCTATTCTTTTCGCAGATCCAGCGGCTGCCGGGTACTGGCTCAAGCCGTGTGAAGCCAGCGCGGGCGTAAAAACTGGCGTAGCCGATATCTGCTGTGTCATACCTGGTTGGCAAGGCAGGGCGCGGTTGGGTGATGTCATCAAGCGGAAGCACCTCGACGTTGTCTGCACCGGCTCTGAACGCTTCGCCAATCGCTTTGCGCACTAACGCCATGAATAAAGAAGAATACTCAGCCCGCTTTTGCAATGTTATCTGTCGGATAGCCCAATTGTTGCTGCCGGGATCTTTGGTTTTGACTGCCAGCGGGCAAACCAGTTCACAAGCTCCGATCACGCGCTGCTCCTCAACTAAAATCACACCTGATCTCAACCCAATCTTCCGATAATCATCCAGCTTTGCCAACTGCGGAGGTTCAACGCCCTCCAGCATCATTAAGATTTTTGCCTGCAATTCGGAGGAGATGCTCTCGCTATGTTTTTTGTCGAGGATATTGGTGAACGCAAGGTAATCCGCTGGGTTTTGGGGGACGCGCACACTGAAACGCCCCGGCACCTGCCGCTTGCCAGGCGCGAGCCCTTCATAGAGGCTCAGTGCGTATTCCTCGTATTCTGCGGGAAGCTTTAGTTTGAAAAGGTTGCAGATATAGAACACATCCTGGTAATCCTCGTGGTCAAAGTCGTAACCAAGATGAAAATCGACCAGCCATTCCGGATGGATACAGCTTACATTCGCGCCAGCAATTTTGCCCTGACCGGTTAACGAATCGCCCGGATATTCGACCCCTCCGACAATTTGCCCTTTGCTGTTTCGAACGAAGGTGTGCAGGTCGACCTGGTGACCGCAGCCATTTTCGAGCACAAATTTGGCTGCCCATTTATCACCCCTGGGAAGGTATTGATAATCGAGACGACGCAAGATATTGAGAAAGCGCCGAAGGTATTGTTGGTTAATTGCCAGGTCGAGGTCAGAATGCTCACGAGTTTGCCACCCGAGAAGGGCATCCACCGCCCAACCGCCATCGACTACAACCGGTATGCCGGCAATTTCAGCCAGCGATAAAACCCGCCCCGCTTCCTCTTCATCCATCACCGCGTTTTCACTCGGGTGGTCGCGTGTCGGAAAATCACTGAGCAGTTCTGCCAACTCTGGGTCGGATGGTCGCGCGGGGTTCGTCACGTTCTATCCTCCCCTGGTTCAATACGACTGAAATTATCGGGTGCCTTGCCCGCACTGAGGGCTAAGCATAGCGAAACAAGACACAGGGCAGCTCCAATCAGGTAAACCTCGCGATTGCCAAAACGATCGTAGACAAAACCGCTCAGGGCATTGCTAATCATGTAGCCGACGCCAAACATGGTAACGCCGATCAACGCGTTTGCGGTGCTGGTGACGTGTTTCGGCAGAATGAGGTTGACCAATGTAATTGAAGATACCAGGCGAAAGGTAAAACTGGCTGAAGTCAGCACACTGGTGACAAAAACGACGCCAGCTGACGGAAAAAACCATACCACCAATCGTCGAAGCAAATCGAACAGAAAGACAAAAATAATAATGCGCTGGATTCCAATTTTCCGAATCACTTTGTCGGCATTGAGCATGAAAGGTAATTCACCAAGCGCGCTCAGGCTGTTTGCCAGCCCGATGATACCTGCCTGTAAGCCCAGATTTTGCATATAAATAGGCTCGAAGGAGCGTATCCCATCCTGGGTTGGGTCTGATATTGCCAGAGCCAGCGCCATGAGCCAGAGAAAGCGGTGAGAAGAGACCATTTTCAATACGGAAGTCAGGTTGATGTCCAGCCTTTTTATCCCTCCGGTCATGTCGAAGACGGACCCCGGCAAGAAAAGTAAAACCACGATGCTGAGACCAATCAGGATCAAAAAACCCGCGGAATTGTAGGTAAAACCGTAGTTTTGGTAAATCCAACCGGCGAAGAGCGTAGAAACTCCATAGCCAATGGAACCCCACAAGCGGATTGATCCAAAACTGGAGCCCTGGTGTTCCTTTGAACTTGATGCCACCGAATAAGAAAGATTCTCCGATGTAGCATAAAAAGGTCCCTGCACTGATCGATAGATCATCCACAGGAGCAATACCGGCACAAAAAGCTTGAGCCAGCCGATCGTCCCCAATGTAAAAGCCATAATTAACAAAGACGTAATTAAAACAGAGCGCTTATTGGCAGCCTGGTCAAAAATCAACCCATATTTCGGGGCAATCAGGATCACTGCCGCAGACCCGCCAATCATGATCGTGCTAATCTCAATTCCGCTGAAGCCAATGGAATCATAATGCAGAGGCATGTACGTGATAATCATGCCAAGCGCAGCAAAAATCAGAAAAAAGTACAGGCGAATCAGTTGTTTGACAGGGAGAGGTGAGTTAAGCGATGACATGGCGTTCAGGTTTTCAGAATTTGTAAATTATATCATCGTAAGAAACAAAAATTCTGGATAAAACACGCGCTTCACGGTATACTTACCCAATACAAACGCCAACGTCCGGAGGATCTCATGAAAGTAACCGTTCAACAACAGCAACTCGCTCACGGAGTCAATATCGTTTCCCGCGCGGTGACATCCCGCAGTTCCCTGGCTGTGCTTTCTAACATCCTGCTCAAGACCGATAACGGGCGCCTGCGATTGTCGGCAACCAACCTCGAGCTGGGGATCAGTGCCTGGATTGGCGCGAAAGTGCAAGAGGAAGGTGGTTTGACCGTCCCTGGCAGAACTTTTGTGGATATGGTCAGCAACCTGCCCAACGAAGAGGTAACCCTGACAGTGGACGACCGCACACAGACACTAAACGTAAAATGCGGCACGTTGAACACCGATATCAAGGGGATCAGCGCAGAAGAATTTCCGCCAATGCCCTCACCAGACCTGGATAACGCGATTGCTCTGAATATTGAGAATTTCAAGGAACAAATCCAGCAGGTCGTTTTTGCTGCATCAACAGATGACTCCCGACCGAGCCTGATGGGTGTGCATATGACTTTTGATGGCAACACTCTGGAAATGGCAGCGACGGATGGTTATCGCATCTCGATAGCCAAATCTGAAATGGCTCAAAAAGTGCCCCAAAACTTTGAGGCACTCGTGCCAGCGCGCGCGCTTGCTGAACTGAGCCGGATCGCGGTCAACGGGGACGAATCAGTGTATATGACCTTCCCTCAAGGTCGTGGTCAGGTTATTTTCCATATGAATGACGCTGAACTCGTGTCTCAACTGATCGAAGGAAGCTTTCCAAATTACGGCGCGATCATTCCACCTTCGTTTAAGACGCGCACCGTGCTCTCAACAGCACAGCTGCTGAAAGCCTGTAAACAGACCGAAATTATTGCCCGCGAAGGCAGTTATATTGCCAAACTGGATATCCAACCGGAAGTGGATGGTGAACAAAGCTCCCTGCTGGAGATTTCTGCCCGTTCAGAACAAACCGGTTCTTCCGAGGTGATGGTGGATGCATCGGTTGATGGTGTGCCGCTGTTGATTTCTTTCAATATCCGCTATCTGCGCGAAGCGCTGGAGGTAATCAAAACCCCTACCGTCAGCCTGGAGACGAACGCTGTTCATACTCCGGGAATGCTGCGACCGGTAGGGGATGATCATTTTTCGCACATTATCATGCCGATCAATACGGCAAGATAATTCCCCCTTTTTTTCATTCGCTTATGAAGACGCCTCTTTTCGCTGAGGCGTTTTTGCTCCCTCGGCGCCGTGCGGGCTCAGAGTTGCGGAGGTATGCAGCTCGACCAGCTTAACAAAGGCGTTGATGACAGAATGGAGGAATTTAACAGTGTCTTCGTTGTTAATTTTTCCGTTCTCATCGAACAGCGTGTGGGTGTGTGCAATGTAAGCTTCCGGCTGTTGTACCGTGGGCATATTAAGGAAGGTGAGCATCTGGCGAAGATGATGGTTTGCACCAAACCCTGAAATGTTGCCGGGAGATTGGCTGACGATCAGGGCAGGCACGCCTGACCAAACGTTATGACCATATGGACGCGAGCCAACATCCAGGGCGTTTTTTAATGCGGCGGAGATGCTGCGGTTGTGTTCTGGTGTGACAAACACAACTCCTTCTGCGGACCTGATCTGGTCCCTGAAAGTTATATAGGTTGGGGGCGTCTCGACTTCTTCCAAATCATAATCCTGGTTGTACAGGGGCAGATTATCAATCCGGACGAATTCCGCTTCGTACCCTTCGGGTAAAAGGGAGACGAGATTGTTTGCCAGCTTTTGGCTTAATGAGTTTTTTCGGGTTGAACCGACAACGATTGCGATTTTTTTGTTCATGAATCACCTCTTTATTTTTTTTGTTAAGTGATCCTAACTATCGCCTGAGCAAGGTTTAAATGCAAAGACTTGTCCAACCTATAGGAGGGCGGAAGGATTAGAGCTTCATAAGATTGATGCTGGCGCAGAGAGTTGAATCAACCCAGGTTTTGAGAATTATCATCCTGACTGGCTTTTCTGAGCGCTTCGATTTGCTTTTTGCGCGCTTCAGCACGAAGACGATGTTCATAGAGCGGGCGGTGTGTGCCGTCGCAAAGAGGTTTGATGCGTGAATGACCGCAGGTGCACAGCGTCACGCGGTTGCGCGGGGTAAAGGGCGCTTTATCAGAGCGCTCGATCGGGATGTAGCCCGTGACCCAAAGTGGACCCTGAATTTCACCGTAAGAGGTGCATTCAAAGGTGTCGGCAATTTGCGCGGGCAAGTCGGGCTCCACCTCAGGTCCGTCGCGTTCAGTTTGATATACAAGTGAGCCTGAGGGACAGTCCTCAACCATTTTGATTGCTCGTGCTTTCTTAACTGGATCACCAGATTCTTCCGTGAGCTCGATGAAATCGGTATCTACGAGCACACAAAAACCGGAATTCATGCATAAGCGGACGATCTTGGAGACTGTCAGACCATCTGGTCCATAATAACTGAGCTTACGTCCCCATGGTCCGCTGGTGACTGCTGTTTCATCTCCGACAAATCCCGTCTCAACATGCCGACCATCACAGAAGGGAGCATTGTTGGTCTGACCGCAGCGACAGAGGATGTAAGAGTCTTGTTTGGTCTCATATGCCCCATGATCTTTCCAATCCACCGGTTCGCCTTTATTGGTGCAAACCTGGCTCATTTTGCGCAGGGGCACGCCTCCACGAACTCGATAGGGACCATCTCGGACAACTTCGATTTTAAAGTTTGGGTTGGGTTCCGTCATGACGTGCCTCCTCACAGGTTTTGATAATTGTAATTGAATTCGAAAACCCTGCTGCTTTAATAACCCGTTTCGAACTATCTGTTCGGTAATTTTGGAGCGACTCCCCTGACTTTCTGTTTTCAGGTGGATTTATTTCTGACCTGGCTAAGGGGTACTGAGCCTTCCACCTTGCTGGATTCAAAAATTCTCTTCAGCTCCCGCTGTTCAACTTTCTCCCGCTTAACTAGATGCTTAACCAGTAGAATCTGGCTATCCACCTTTTCGTAACCAGACCTTTCCGCAAAGTCGGCAAGCTGCGGTTGATAAGAGCGGGCGCAAAGATATACAGGACGGTTAGCCGGGTTGGCAACCGCGGCAGAAAGCCGGCTGAGCAGGTCGGCGTTGTTGGCATGGCAATCAATTAACGGCTGAACCCAGATTCCCCTGGGACCGACATTGATATCCGCATATCCCAAATATTTCTTCTCGGCAGAAAGCGCTACCAAACCCATTTCAGACCAACGATTAAGGGGAGCCATGGGATGAGAGACGGCAGGCACGTGTTTTTTATGTAATCGGATGAGAGCGGGTCTGTCAGCAGGTTGATAATCCCGCCAGACCGTTTCGGAATCATTATCTCCAGTTGAGGTCCTGGGGAAAGTGTAAATCGATTGCCGCGCCCAAATAGTAAAACCTGCCAACCGGAAACCTTCAAACAAGGGGGACTGTTCCGGCAAGTCTGCAAGGATCCCCACCGCAGCCCAACCCCTGGCAAATTGTGCCAATTCTTCAAGGAGGGAGGCAACAATGTGCTTGTCAGGATGATCGAGCCCACCCAGGTAGCTCATTTGCGCAAAATCGAAAGTTTCGCATTTTTCGATCTGGGCGTACGTTGTCTGGGTTTCGATTTCCTCCCAAATGATCGCCTGTTGTAAAACCGTTGGTGAGACCCTGCGCATAACATTTCGCATATTAAGTGGATCGCCCCGGGTAAGCAGACGGACCGAATCCAAACCTTGCACATAAAGGCTTTGCCTGCTGATCTTATAGAGGTCGAAAGGGCTTAGTTTGCGTGTGATGATTGGGCTAACTCCAGGAAATAACGGTGGAAACGCAGGTCTTCAGTAAGTTCAGGATGAAATGAAGTGGCGAGTAACCTGCCTTGCTGAGAAGCGATGATCCGGTCATCCGGCAGGTTCATCAGAGGTTTGGCTGAGCCATAAACTTCAGTAATAATCGGTCCGCGAATAAAGGTGAGCTGATAATCCGGCTGACTGGGCTCAAGAAAGGGAACTGGTAATCCGACAGTAAACGAGTCGATCTGCCTGCCAAAGGCATTCCGCTGAATCGTGATATCCATGAGCGCAAGTAGAGGCTGGCTGGAGCCCACATCTTTGGCGAGTAAAATTGCCCCAGCGCAGGTGCCCCAGATGGCATTGTCTTTGGCAAAATTTCGGATTGGTTCCACCAGGTCGTAATCGACCATCAGTTTACCGATCGCCGTGGATTCACCACCCGGGAGGATCAAACCAGACAAGCCATCAAGATGACCAGGCAGACGGACTTCTGTGACATCAGCCCCGAGTTTTTCGAGGCTGATGCGGTGTTCGCGGAAGTCGCCCTGGAGGGCTAAAACGCCGACCTTCATTAGATTTGCTTTAAGTCTTTACCAACCCCGGGTTGCCATTTTTTCGTCTTCGGGCAGCTGTACAGCTGACCTGCCAACCATGGCTTCGCCCAGGTTGCGGCTAATTTCGGCAAGAATGGCGGGTTCGTTATAGTGGGTGGTCGCTTTTACAATAGCTTCAGCACGTTTGGAGGGGTCGCCAGACTTGAAAATGCCTGAGCCTACAAAAATGCCGTCAACTCCCAGCTGCATCATCAGGGCAGCGTCAGCAGGCGTAGCGATTCCGCCAGCGGCAAAATTGACCACGGGCAGTTTACCCAGTTCCCGCACCTGCAGGCAGAGCTCGTAGGGAGCCTGGTTGTCTTTGGCAAAAGTCATTACTTCTGCATCGGGCAGGGATTGAAGATGCCGAATCTGACCATAAACCGAGCGGGCATGCCGAACAGCTTCAACCACGTCGCCGGTGCCAGGTTCGCCCTTTGTGCGCATCATCGCTGCGCCTTCGGCAATCCGGCGTAAGGCTTCGCCAAGGTTTCTGCAACCACATACAAAAGGCACTTTGAAGGGGTGTTTATAAATGTGAAAGGCTTCGTCAGCCGGTGTGAGAACTTCTGATTCATCGATAAAATCCACGCCAAGGGACTCAAGGATCTGAGCTTCGACGAAATGACCGATACGACATTTTGCCATAACAGGAATGCTAACTGCTTCCATAATTTGAAGGACAAGTTCCGGGTCACTCATGCGGGCGATACCGCCATCGGCGCGGATATCAGCGGGGACTCGCTCCAACGCCATAACCGCCACAGCTCCTGCGTCTTCTGCAATTTTTGCCTGGTCGGCATTGACCACGTCCATAATTACGCCGCCTTTGAGCATCTCAGCGAGACCTTTTTTGACCCCGAATTCGGGCACTTCTTGTTTCATGCAACCTCCTGCAATTAATTAGTGATGTAAAGAGATTGTACCACCAACCAGGCTCACGCTGCTTCCTTAAGAGCTGTGAGTATGCGTTTCAAAAGTCCGTAGTCAAGGAAAAAAAGAGGAAGTCCCT
>ENA-UOOM01000274-UOOM01000274.1-fermentation-metagenome-genome-assembly--contig:-NODE-274-length-64127-cov-7.946997_pt1 | contig 64127 bp, 81 predicted proteins | sample MGYA00245781_ERZ724031 | MGnify/ENA primary metagenome ERZ724031 (study PRJEB28704, sample SAMN03018317) | fermentation metagenome | biome: anthropogenic terrestrial biome; feature: soil; material...
GTAACAAGGTAGCCGTATCGGAAGGTGCGGCTGGATCACCTCCTTTCTATGGAGTATTGGTTGTAACTTTAGCGCTATTCTATTTTGAGAGTTTACAGGCTTTAAGCAGTCCTGTTAGTGCAGATTTTTCATTTGGGTGGATTCCCGAGCGGCCAAAGGGGGCAGACTGTAAATCTGTTGCGATAGCTTCGAAGGTTCGAATCCTTCTCCGCCCATAGATAACAAACCATATTGGTTTGTTTTTTTTATGTTTGCATAAAATTTAGCAGGCATTTCAATATGGCCATTGTGATTCGTAAAGCAGGGATTTTGCGGAATCCTTTTTTGAAATAAAAGCGGCGATTTTGTCGATTCCTTAGGCGAACCCGAAAGGGCTCGCTTTTTTTTGTTTAAAAATGATGAGGTGAGAATAGAAAATGAAAGGAAAATTTTTATACTTATGTGTTGAATTCAAAATTTAAGTAAAAGTGTTCAAAAATAGGTGGCGTTTTTTATTTCATACTTACAAAGTTTCGACATAAAAAAAATAGCGAAATGACGAAAGTGAAAAATACTCAAAAATTACATTGACATCCATAAAATTTAGTGATAATTTTAACTCAACAAGAAAATGAATTCAAAATGTTATAAATTTGTGCACAAAAAAATTTATTGGATATGCAAAAATGATATTGGAGGTAGGGCAATGGATTTTGAAGGGAAGAAGATCATCATAACCGGAGGCGCCAGCGGTATTGGAAAGGCCATTACCGAGGGTGTTGTAGAAGGAAAGGGTCATGCCATTATTGTTGACATGAATATGGACACAGCAGAGACTGTTCGCCAACATCTGGGAAAGGAGAATGTATCCTGCTATAAGGCAAATTTAGCCGATAAGCAGGCAACCCGAGAGGTTTTTTCAAAAATTTTGGAAGACTTTGGACAGATACATGGGCTTGTGAATAATGCAGGGGTAGTAAGCACAGTTCCCTTTGAGCAAGTAACACAAGAAGAGTGGGATAAGGTAATCGCAATTAACCTGACCAGTGTATACACAGCAATCAATGTGTTATTTCCCTCTATGAAGGCAAACGGGTATGGCAGAATAGTAAATGTTGCATCGGTAGCCGCAAAAAGAGGCGGTGGCCTATTAGGTACCAGTGCATATGCCGCATCGAAAGCCGGAGTCATTGGTTTGACAAAAGCGGTGGCAAGAGAAGGTGCATCCTTTGGTGTAGCTTGTAACGGTGTGTGTCCCAGTTTGACATTAACACCCATGACAGCAGGGATGCCGGAGGAAAAAAGAGAAAAAATTCTGGCAACCATCCCATTGGGCAGAGGGGCAAATCCCAAAGAAATTGCAAATGTTGTTTTGTTCTACATTTCTGATCTGGCAAGCTTTGTAACCGGTGAAATCAGCGATGTAGACGGCGGCGTAACGATGGATGGCTGATAAAATCAGCTTATCATAGTTTTAAAAAACCAAAGGAGGAGAGTACATGAAGAAGCGTTTTTTTGCAAGTTTAGTGGCTGCAGCAGTTGCAGCATCCAGTTTGGCAGGTTGTGGCGGTACCAGTAGCAGTGCAGAGGGGAACGGGGATGCGGCAGCAGAGGAAGGTGCATCTTATACATGGAAGATGGCTTTAAATTCAACAGCAGGTGACAACGCATATGATACAGCAGTAATTTTTTCCGATAAAGTGAAGGAATTAACCGATGGAAGAGTTACCGTTGAGCTTTATGGCGGAGCAAGCCTTGGTTCTACTTCAGAAGTTCTGGAGGGCTTAAGCTATGGTGTTGCTGATATTATTTGTGAATCTGTAGGGACATTGGCAACTTTTACACCATTGGCAAACATTGATGCAATGCCCTATATTTACAGCGATTATGACCATTTTATGAATGTTTGGAGCAGTGATTTGGGCCAGGAAATGAAAGACAAAATCGGGGAAGCTTCCGGCTATAAGCTGATGGGCGCAACCTTTAGAGGCCCGAGAATTGTAACATCCACAAAGGAAATGTATACTGTAGACGATTTCAAGGGCTATAAGCTGAGAGCACCTAACCTGGAAATGTACTTAAAAACTTGGCAGTGGATGGGTGCCGCACCTACACCTATGGCAATGAATGAAACTTATACAGCATTGCAGCAGGGAACAGTTTCCGGACAGGAAAACCCTATGGCCGACTCTATGAACTATGCTTTTGACGAAGTATGTAAATATTGGATCAAGACCAACCACGTATATAGCTGCAACCTTTTTATCATGGATGCCAATTATTTTAGCAGCTTGCCAGAGGACATTCAAGCTGCGGTGACAGAAGCTGCTGATTATGCCGGACAAGAGATGAGTGTGAAGCAGTTGGAGAAAGAAGCAACAGCGGAAGCAACATTGGTTGAAAAAGGATGCACCATTATTGATGTAGATACAGAAGCTTTTAAAGCGTACTTTGATGGATTTGCAGATCAGAACTTCCCCGAATTAAAAGATTGGGCAGACAGAATTCAGGCGATGAGCGAGGCGCAATAAGGTTTATAAAGAAAAATGAGGTGATTTAATTGATTAAGGCTTACTCAAAATTTCTGGATAAGCTGGAAACAGTGGAAAAAATCTTTTTAGGCATCACGGTTGCTATTATGGTAATTGTGATGATCTACCAAGTAATCTTAAGATATTGTTTTTCGGCGGCAAATTCATGGAGTGAGGAATTGGCAAGATATCTGTTTATCTATGATGTAATGGTTGCGGCAGCCATTGCAACAAGAAAAAATAGTCATTTGCAGGTTGACTTTTTAATTAACTTGCTAAAACCAAGATTGAAAAACATATTTACCATTGCGGCCACAGCGGTTGGTATCATATTTTTGGTATTTTTGTTTAACTATTCTTTAACATTATGCCAAACAGCCGCAAGCAATATATCCGCAGGGTTGAAAATTTCCATGTCGATCCCCTATGCGTGTATGCCCATTGGCGCAGTACTTATGATTTTGACTTCATTAGAGGTTATTTTGAAAAATATTTCTGAAATGCGTGAGCCGAATAAGGAGGAGGTGAGTGCTCAATGAATGCCGGTTTAATTGTTATTCTTGCACTGCTTGGGTTGTCCTTTTTAGGCATACCGATTTATTTGGCATTGGGTATCGGTACCCTTGTGGCACTCAATGTGGCAGATATGCCTCTGATTGTTCTGCCGCAAAAGCTTTTTGCGGGTATGAATTCCAGCTCACTATTGGCAATTCCGTTCTTTATGCTGGCGGGAAACATTATGTCCCGCAGTATTACAGGAAAGCTGATTGATGTTTCAAATGCCCTTATTGGTTGGATTAAAGGCTCGTTGGCTGTGGTCACGGTATTGGCTTCTGCACTCTTTGGTGCCATTTCCGGCTCCGGTGTTGCAACGGCCTCTGCGGTGGGCGGAACGACCATTCCGGCTATGAAAGAAGAAGGATACCCTTCCCATTTTGCTGCTGCGGTTTCCGGTATTGCCTCTATTTTGGGGCCGATTATACCGCCGTCCATTACGCTGATTGTTTATGCAAGTATTACGGATCTGTCCGTATCAAAGCTGTTTGTGGGGTCAGTAATTCCGGGTATTTTGTTGTCTGGCGGTTTGATTATTTATGCGCTGTTCTACGGGAGGAAGCACGATTTGCCCGCCCATGCAAGGAAAAAACCCAAGGAAATACTGTGGACATTTAAAGACGGAATTTGGGCATTATTGATGCCTGTGATTATTCTAGGCGGTATCTTCGGCGGTATTTTTACACCAACAGAATCTGCCGCAGTTGCAGTAGTTTATTCATTAATCGTAAGTTTATTCATCTACAAAGATATGAAATTTAAAGAAATTTTTTCCGTTTTTGTAGAGGGTGCCATTGGCACGGCAACCATTTTGATGCTTGTTGGGCTTTCCAAGGCTTCCAGCTATATTGTAACCACATCAGGCTTACCACAACAGGTTTTGGAGGGCTTTAGCGCACTGACTTCAAGCAAGGTAGTCATTTTACTCCTTCTGAATTTGCTGTTCTTCATCATTGGTATGCTGATGGAGGCCAATGCGGCAATTATTATGATGACACCAATTTTGATGCCGCTGTTGTCTGCTTTTGGGATTGACCTATTGCAGTTTGGTATTCTTATGAGCTTTAACTTATGTATTGGTTTGGTCACACCGCCTGTCGGTATTTGTATTTTGATGACGAACCAAATTGCCAAAGCAAGCTTTGTCCAAACATTAAAATCAATTTTACCGATGCTTCTTATTTCGATTTTGGTGTTGATGCTTGTGACTTTTATTCCTCAGTTTACACTTTGGTTACCAAGCTTGCTTCAACAATAAATAAAATTAGATATCCTCATTTTTCGTAATAGAAATATCCCTTCCCAAAATCCCTCTTCGTTTGAAGAGGGATTTTGTATTTTTTTAAGAGGGAAAGCACAGAATTATTTTGTAAAGGAGAGGTTGCTTTAAAACACCTTTTTTATGCTCTGTGAAATTGCCTAGAGAAAAAGAAGAGATTTATGCTTTTACTTTTGAAGTGCATCCTTGTAAGAGAAGTTCCTTAAATATTTCTTTAAAAAATGCAGAAATAGTGTTATAATATTAGCAACTATGCAATCAAGCAAAAAATCCTTGTAACCAAGGGTTAAGATAGGAGGCTGGTGAATATGGCAGCAAAATTGGAAAATGAATACGGCGTAATCAGCATTGATCATGAAGTGATTGCCAGAATTGCAGGCTATGCGGCAATTGAATGCTATGGCATTGTGGGTATGGCAGCAAAAAATATGAAGGATGGGTTGGTACAGCTTTTAAAGCTGGAAAGCTTAACAAAAGGCATAAAGATGAGTGTGGATCAAAATAAGGTAAGCTTGGATCTGCATATTATTGTAGAATACGGCACCAATATTTCAGCGATCGCAGACAATATCATCAGCACAGTGAAATACTCTGTTGAGGAGTATGCAGGGCTTGAGGTAGAAGATGTGAATATCTTTGTTGACGGTGTCAGAGTCGACAACTGAGTATGAGGAGGAACGATCGGTGAGTATTTTGAAGTTGAATGGTCTGCGCTTAAGCAGATTAATTATTGCCGGGGCAAATGAACTAACCGCAAATAAGCAGCTTGTGGATGCAATGAATGTTTTCCCTGTGCCGGATGGGGATACCGGTACCAATATGTCCCTTACAGTTTTGGCCGCGGCAAGAGAGTCTGAAAAGGGCGATTCCCTGCGGGTGGATGAGGTTTCAAAATTAGCGGCGGGCGGCGCATTAAGAGGGGCCAGAGGTAATTCCGGCGTGATTACATCTCAATTATTCCGGGGGTTCTCTAAGGGGTTGGAAGGCCTTGCAGAGGCAACCGTTTCAGATTTGGCCATTGCCTTGGAAAAAGGGGTGCAAACTGCATATAAGGCCGTTATGAAGCCGAAAGAGGGTACCATTTTAACGGTTGCAAGAGCCTGTGCGGAAGCGGGAGCAAGATTGGTTACGGAAACAGACGATATTGAAGTTTTTCTGAAGGGAATCATTGCGCATGGGCATGAGGTATTGGCAAAAACGCCGGATATGCTCCCTGTTTTAAAGCAGGCCGGTGTTGTGGATGCCGGCGGCCGGGGCTTGCTTTATATTTTAGAGGGTGCATTGAAAAATATTCACCATGAGGGGCCCATTTCCATTGCGGAACCGGTAAAGGCGGAACCGACAGATTTCGGCGCATTGGCTTCTGCGGAAAATGTGGATATTACCTTTGGCTATTGCACGGAATTCTTTATCAATGTGCACCAAGCGGATGAGGCAAAGGTGCAGATGCTGAAGTCCTATTTGGGCACCATTGGAGATTCTATTGTTTGTGTGAATGATGAAGAGGTTATTAAAATTCATGTGCATACAAACCATCCGGGCTTGGCGCTGGAAAAAGCGTTGACCATCGGCAGCTTAAGCGGCTTAAAAATTGACAATATGCGTGAGCAGCATACAAACCATATTGATTTTAGCACAAACCCGGTACAGTCTGCGGAGCGCAAGCCTCAGGCAAAGAAACCGACGGAGCTTCCCAAAAAAGAAATTGGGTTTGTTGCCATTTCCGCAGGCACGGGACTCTCCGACATTTTTAGAAATTTAGGCGTGGATGTCATTATTGAAGGGGGACAGACAATGAACCCCAGCACAGAGGATATTTTGAATGCTGTTGCGCAAATTAATGCAGATCATATTATTATTCTGCCCAACAACAAAAATATCATTTTGGCTTCGGAGCAGGCGGTTGACCTTTGCGAAAACAAAAAACTTTTTGTTGTGCCTACCAGATCCGTTCCGGAAGGCATTAGCGCCATGTTCTGTAATGCAGAAGGCCTTGGTGCGGAAGAGATGGCAGAGGCAATGAAAGAGGCCATTCAGAGTGTAACCACGATTTCTGTTACTTATGCCGTACGGGATACAACCTTTGGGGATAAAGAAATCACGGAGGGTGATATTCTTGGTATGCGCAACGATGAAATTATTGTGGTTGCAAAAGAGGTGACAGAGGGCACAAAGCAGGTACTGCAGCAGGCCATTACCGAGGATAATGAAATGGTGAGCATTTATTATGGTGCGGATGTAACAGAGAAGGATGCCCAGGAAATTGCAGACTTCATTACAGAAACTTATCCTGATTGTGAAGTGGAAATTCAGAACGGAAATCAGCCACTGTATTTTTATATTATATCACTGGAATAAAAATAAAAACGACCGTAAGGCCTGAAAATATAGGGTTTTGCGGTCTTATTTTTTATCTCTTAAAACCGGTAAGGCTGTTTGTGAAGGAATGCCATCCTATGCGAATAAAAATAAAAATCCTTTTTCTATGCACGTAAGACGAGGGATCAACTGCAATGTTTCTTTGAAAATGAAAGCAATCGAAATTCCGCAGGCAGCTAATGTATATAGGCATGAATACAAAAAAAGTGCTTTTCTATAGTAGTTTTTATTTTCTTAGGGCATACTATAGAAAATTAGAATAGAAAGGCGGTGTTGCCCTATGACAAATAATGCAAAAGTACCCAATAGACTGATTTCTGAAAGATCCCCATATCTTCTACAGCACGCATACAATCCTGTGCAGTGGTATCCTTGGGGGCAGGAAGCCTTTGATAAGGCGAGGCAGGAGGATAAGCCTGTTTTTCTTTCTATTGGGTACAGCTGACTTATGGGTAATATAGAACTTGTCATTGGTGCCATGTTATGGCACATGAGAGCTTTGAAGATGAAGAAATTGCGGAGATTCTGAATAAAAATTTTATTTCAATCAAGGTAGATAAGGAACAGCGCCCGGATGTTGACACCATCTATATGGCGGTGTGTCAAGCTTACACCGGAAACGGCGGCTGGCCTACAAGTATTTTTATGACGGCGGAGCAAAAGCCATTCTTTGCCGGAACTTATTTCCCCAAGACCTCCCGTTATGGTATGATTGGTTTTCGGGAATTGCTTTTCACGATACAGAAAAAATGGCAAACTGACCGGGAAAGGCTCCTGCATTCTGCAAATGAGATTACCGAAATATTGAAGCAACGGCAGTTGCCCTCCTCCCAAGCAAATAGAACGATTCTGGAGCAGGCCATGGCCCTTTATCAACAGAGCTTTGACCAAGAATTGGGTGGGTTTGGGGAGGCGCCAAAATTTCCCGCGCCCCATAATCTGCTGTTTTTGATGAAGCACTACCAAAAAACCGGGGATGGGCAAGCCCTTCAAATGGCGGAGAAAACCCTTTTACAGATGTATAAGGGCGGGATGTTTGATCATATTGGTTACGGCTTTTGCCGTTATTCAACAGACCGCTATTATTGCGTTCCCCACTTTGAAAAAATGCTCTATGATAATGCCCTTTTGATGTTAGCCTATTGCAAGGCGTTTGAAATTACAAAAAATGCTTTTTACAAAAAAGTTGCCGAACAAATTGGGTTTTATATTCTGACGGAAATGACCTCGGAAGAGGGCAGCTTTTTCAGTGCCCAGGATGCCGACAGTGATGGTGTTGAGGGGAAATATTATGTATTTGTACCCCAAGAAATTAGTGAACTTCTGGGGGAAAATGACAGCAAGGCCTTCAATTCCTACTATAATATTACGGAGGAAGGCAATTTTGAGGGGAAGAGCATTCCCAATCTGTTGTATACGAAGGTGTTTTCTGATGAGTTTGAAGGATTTTTACCCAAAATACGAGAGTATCGCCGTCAGCGGTGCAGCTTGTATACCGATGATAAAATCCTAACCACATGGAATGCATTGATGATTGGGGGATTTTGTGCCTTATATCGGATTAGTAAAAATGAAAAGTATTTGGAGGCGGCAAAAAAATCTTACCGCTTTATAGAACAGGAGCTGTGCGAAAAGGATACCTTATATGTCAGCTTTAGACATGGTATGCGTGGGGAAAAGGGCTTTCTTGACGATTATGCCTTTTATGCCTATGCCCTGCTTGGTTTATATGACGTAACGCTAGACAGGAAATATCTCGACCGTGCAAATACCATGGCCGGCAAAGCCATAGATGCTTTTTTTGATACTGCAAACGGCGGATTTTATCTGTATGGTAAGGAAAACGAGAGTCTTATTTTCCGTCCGAAGGAAAGCTATGACGGAGCCATTCCCAGTGGGAATTCTATGATGGCCTATATTCTTGTACGGCTGAATGCCCTCAATCCAAGAAAGGAAATAGAGGGAATTTTGAAAAAACAGCTTGATTTTGTCAGTGGTGAAGCAGAAAAATATCCTGCGGGGTATGCCATGTTTTTAATGGCCCTTTCTGATTATTTTGAGCCGCCTATGTCCATTACGGTGGTGATGAAGGACAAGGACATTCCTTTGCCTATACTCCCGGAAGGGAATGTAACGGTGCTTACAAAGCCCACAGAAGAATATAAATTGATCGATGAAAAAACCACATACTATGTATGTAAAAACCACAGCTGTTTGCCGCCGGTAAATCAATTAGAGGTTTAAAAACAGCGTAAGTTTTTCAGAAGAAAGAAAGCCCAAAGGGCTTTTGGAGGAATCAGAGATATCAAAAATGGTGGCTGAAAATAAAATCAGCCATTATTTTTTTGCTTGAAGGTATAATATTGCTGCGAATTACAGGGGCAAGGGGCGGAAGCAAAAAAATGGGAGAGACTTTCAACGGACGATTTCTCATTTTTCTTTCAAACCTAGCGATAAAATGAAATGATTTTCTTTTATCAGGCTTTGCTGTATAATAAAAGAAAACCATAAGAGCGGATCGCTTTTCTGATTGATCAAAAAGGAGAGATAGGGATGTCGGCAGTATTTAGTTTAGGCAGTTTGCTATTGGGCATTGCGGCTTGGGCAATTCCCATGATTGCAGTTAAGCTGCACCGGAAAGGACGGCCGTTTGCAAGCTTTTCTATTTACAGCTTTACCCTTTGTACCATCGCATTGATGCTGCAATTATTTGAAATCAGGCATCGTGCCGCCATAGAGGATTTTTCGGCTATTATGGACACCATCGGTACGGTTTCTGTCGCAGCCCTCCTTCTTGTGATCGGAACGGTTGCTCTGAATGCCGTTGGTTTTGCATTCTACAGGATGGAGCAGGAGAATGGGTTGGAAAGTTGTACAAAATAGATTACATCGGGTTGGCTTATGAATTCTATGAAAAACAATGTTTGCGAAAGGGTTTTGCAGAGGGAAGGCTAAGAATAAAATCAAGGGAAAAAGAGAGAGCGGCGCAGAAAAGGCCAACCTCTCTTTTTTGGTTACAGAAACCTACGGTCGTAAAGCAAGGCTGCATTGCAGACTACAAGGACAGAGCCGGCGTTATGCACCAAAGCCCCCGTGATGGGGTTCAGCACCCCCAGTATGGAAAGAATAATGGCAATGAAGTTGATTGCCATAGAAAGGGCAATATTAAATTTAATGGTATTTCGTGTGGCATTGGAAAGTCTTTTTAAATAGGGTATTTTGGAAATATCGTCCGTAACCAAGGCAATATCCGCCGCATCCACTGCGATGTCGCTTCCCATAGCACCCATGGCGATGCCCACATGGGCAACTTTCAATGCAGGGGCATCGTTTACACCGTCCCCGATCATACATACCTTTTGGCCTTCTTCCTCCAATTGGGAAATACAGAGTACCTTATCCTCGGGGAGGAGCTCGGCCTTCACTGCGGCAATGCCCGCTTGCTTGGCAAAAAACAGGGCAGCTTGCACGTGGTCCCCGGTGAGAAGAACAACCTTCGTATGCATAGTATGTAACTCCTTCACAATGGCGGAAGCCGTATCCCGCAGGGAATCGGAAAATGAAAGGATACCGACGAGGGAGGCTTCTACTGCAATAAGAATGGTTGCTTTCCCTTGCCTGCGAAAGGTATCCAGCACAATATGGGCCTTTTCCTCCACCTCAATGTTTCTTTCTTCTAAAAAGCTGAGGGTACCGCAGGTTAGGGCTTTATGCTGCAGCACCGCTGTAATGCCTTTCCCCGGGAACATTTGAAAGTCTGTGACAGGCTGTATTATAATTTGCTTTTCTTTGGCAAAGGCAACCATGGCTTTTGCAAGGGGATGTTCAGAGAAAGCCTCTGCGGAAGCCGCCAGTGTTAAAAGCGCCTCTTCGCTGATTTCTTGCCTTAGGGGGTAACAATCTGTTACCACAAGATTTCCGTTGGTCAAGGTTCCTGTTTTATCAAAAGCGATGCAGTCCACTTGCCCCATTTTTTCCAATGCTTCGCCGGACTTGATGATGATGCCGTGCTTTGTAGCCTGCCCGATGGCCGCCATAATAGAGGTGGGTGTGGCCAAGGCAAGGGCGCAGGGGCAAAAAACCACTAGAATGGTGACTCCCCGCGTGAAGTCGCCGGTGGCGGCAAATGTGATGATGGAAATCAGTAAAGCCACAGGAACAAGCCACGTTGCCCACTGATCGGCCACTCGCTGCATGGGGGCTTTTTTTTCTTCCGCCTCTTTCACCAAGCGTATCAGTTTTTGCAAAGAGGAATCTTCTCCCACATAGGTTGCGGTGACGTCAATTGTGCCGAAGCGGTTGATGGTTCCGCAGTATACTCCGTCTCCCGGGCCTTTATCCTGGGGCAGAGATTCTCCTGTGAGTATAGATTGATCCACGGAAGTATGCCCTGCGGTTATTTCCCCGTCCACGGGGATTGCTTCCCCCGGCAAAACACGGAGCAGATCTCCTTTTTGAATCTGATCCACAGGCACCATTTCCTCACGAGGTTTTTCGGCATCCAAAAGCAGGCGCCTTCCCCGGGCAGGGGTCAGGCTGATTAAGTCCTTCAGGCCCTTTTTTGCACGTTCTACGGTTTTTTCTTCTAAAATAGCGCCGATTGCCATAATAAAAGCCACCTCTCCTGCGGCGAACATTTCGCCGATTGCTATGGAGGCAATCATTGCAATGGAAATCAGTAGGGCGGAAGAAATCCATTTTTCATAGAGCAATCGGGAAATTGCAAGGTAGAGCAGGGGGTATCCGGAGAGGACAACTGTAATCCATGCCGGGTTGAAGGGTGGCTTTTTTCCCATCAACAGGAGTGCGAGACTAAAAGCTAAAAACACACCGGAAACAATCGTCCATTTTGTTCCGGAAAGAGCAGTACTCATTTTTTGAAACATTATATCCCTCCCATGGTGCCTTGAAAAATTTTTTATTTTACAGTATAATAAATTCAATATAGAATAGTATATTCTGAAATTTAGTATAGCAAGGCCGAAGGGAGACCACAAGGAACGGTTTGAGAAGAATGTACAATACCGAATAAAATTTAAAAATTGTTCTGAAAGGATAGTTTTATGGACAGAAGACAACGAAAGACCCGAGAGGCAATTTTTGATGCATTCAGCGAATTGCTGATGTACCACAGCTACTCACAAATTACAGTGCAGGAAATTATAGACAGCGCCGATGTTGGGCGGACGACCTTCTATGCTCATTTTCCCACAAAGGATGACCTTCTGCGGGAAATGTGCGCAGAGATGTTTGCCCATGTTTTTTCGGAAGCCCCTGAAGCGGAGCCAACCCATGATTTTTCTGACACCCATGACGACCCGAAGGCTATGGTTACCCATGTTCTTTACCATTTGCGTGAGCATGGGAAGAAGATGATGGTTCTTTTAACTTGCGAAAGCGGTGAGCTGTTTCGACGGTATTTTGATGAGTATTTTTGCGCACTTGTGATGGAGCATATTTTGAAGGGGGAAAAGCAAAAAGAGAAGGGGTTGCCGAAAGAGCTTCTTGTGAATCACATTTCCAGCAGTTTTGTGAGTCTGGTTCGATGGTGGCTGGAGCAGCAGATGAAGCAGTCCCCGGAGGAAATAGCAGACTATTTTATGGCGGTCATTTTGCCCTTAGTATAAATTTTTATGAGAGAAATTGCCATGGAGCATGGCAAAGGCCTAAAAAAGCCTGTTGGATAGATACATCCGACAGGCCTTTTTCTCTGGCTTCTATGGGGTTATGGGTTATATTTTTTCTCAAGGGTATTCAATAAATCCAAGTAAGTAGCTTGCACTTGATTGCGATTTGCTTCCTCCTCAAAATCCATGATACGTTGATCCACCGATTGCAAACTATCCGGTGCAAAGTTTTTTTCCGCATAGGTGTAAACAATCTCATTTTCCTTATCAATATGCCGCCGCAGAAGCGTTACATAGCCCATGGCTTCTGTCAGAATCTTTAACTGAAACAAGGTTTGGGGGTCCTTCTCATGTTGTTCAAGGGCCTTTGCCAATTCCCCAATATGCAGCCGTCCCAAATCATGCTCCACCAGCATACCATGCTGAATGAGCTTGACAGCCAAGGCACCTAAATGGTCGGTCATTTCTTGAAAGAAAATCTGCTCCTCTTTGCCATGGTGATGCTTGTCGGCATAATTGCGGGCAAAGGCAATCATGCTGTGAAAATCCTCATGGACGAGTTCTTTTCCATCCAAAATGCCGCAGCAGGCATTTTCGATTATGGTAAGAAGCTTTAAAATATTTTCGTGTTCCTGCACCATCAATGCAACGCTATACATGATTACCGCCCCTTTCTGCTGATTTCATATTCATTATTCCCAAGTATGGAAAGTTCTAAACTGCAATGGGCAAGCATCCCGGCAATGAGCTCTGCTCTCAATGTATCATAGACTGTCACATCGCCATTTACCCGTTCCCAATATTCCGTGCGCACACATTGTGTTTTTCTCCAAATAACTTTATCCGGGCTGCGTTGCGCTATGTGGTTCACATGATCGCAGGGCATACCATCCAGCAGGGTATCTTCCAAAATTTTGAATGCCTCATCAGCGCCGATTTCCTCCCGGACAGTATGCTTTTTCCCGAATTGGTATGCAGTCTGTTTCAAATTGGCCAATCGGGAAGTATCTTCGTTCAGCAATGTGGTAAGCAGAAAGGCCAGCCGGATTTCTGTAAGTCCGATTCTCTCATGAAGCCAACCATGGATATTGCTCCCGTCAATTACCTCTTCCAATGGGGGTAATTCTAGCTTGCCCCACGCGGCATCTAATTTCTCAGGGGATACGGAATGCCAGCCTTTCGCAGAGGCAGCTTCTAAAATACTGTGAATCCACGCTTCCTGTATTTGAATTTTATGATATAGCCAGTAATGGATCGGCCCTAAAAAAGCACTCATACTTGTAGTCTCTCCTTTTCATGGGGCTATGATTATTCACCATAGCCCCGAAATATTTTCTGATTATGCAAGCTTCTGCTGCAGTTCCTCCAAAACGCCGTTTACATCGATGCCGTGAACCTCACAGGCATCTGCCAGAGATTCCATCTGGGCGGAGGGGCAGCCTAAGCAGTGCATACCCTTTGCCATGAGTATGGAAGCGGCATCGGGATACCTGCGCAGGAGTTCACCGATTGTCAAATCCTGTGTGATTTCGGATTGGGTTTTTTCTTCCTCACCGAAGAACAGGTCAATATCCTCCTCCACGGTGCGAATGCCTGCGATGCCGAAATTCTCCACCAGCACCTTTGCCACATTGGGGGAAAGAAATGCCGGAAGTGTGGGGCCGAGATGGATATTTTTCACACCCAAATGCAGCAGTGCCAAGAGGACGATGACAGCTTTTTGCTCATACCACGCAATGTTGTAAACAATGGGCAGATCGTTGATGTCGTCCAATCCGAAAACTTCCTTGAGTTTCATGGCAATGACCGCCAGAGAATAGGAATCGTTGCACTGTCCTGCGTCTAACACCCGGGGGATACCGCCAATATCGCCAAGGCCAAGCTTGTTATATTTGTATTTTGCACAGCCGGCAGTCAGAATAACCGCATCCTTCGGCAGTGATTTTGCAAAATCTGTGTAATAGCTTCTGGACTTCGCCCGGCCATCACAGCCGGCCATCACCACAAATTTTTTGATTGCACCGGATTTTACCGCATCCACCACGGCATCCGCCAATGCAAGAACCTGGTTGTGGGCAAAGCCGCCGATGATTTCGCCCTGTTCAATTTCTGTGGGTGGCGTACACTTCTTTGCGTGTTCAATGATTGCCGAGAAATCCTTCTCCTCGCCGATGCCGCCGGGGATATGCTTACAGCCGGGAAAGCCGGCTGCACCAGTGGTATACAGGCGGTCCTTATAGCTGTCCTTCGGCGGAACGATACAGTTGGTGGTCATAAGGATGGGGCCGTTGAAGCTTTCAAATTCCTCTTTTTGTTTCCACCATGCGTTGCCGTAATTGCCCACAAAGTGTGTATATTTTTTGAAAGCCGGATAGTAATGGGCCGGCAGCATTTCGGAATGGGTGTATACATCTACACCGGTACCCTCGGTCTGCTGCAACAGCAATTCCATATCCCGCAGGTCATGACCGGAAATTAAAATGCCGGGGCGTGTTCCTACGCCGATATTTACCCTTGTAATCTCGGGGTTGCCATAGGCTGTGGTGTTGGCCTGATCCAACAATGCCATGCCATCTACGCCGTATTTCCCTGTTTCCAAAGTCAAGGCAATGAGATCGTTGACATTTAAGGAATCATCCAATGTTTTTGCCAAGGCTCGCTGTAAAAATTCATCTACCTGCACATCATCCTGCAGAAGGGCATTTGCGTGCTTGGAGTAAGCGGAAAGCCCTTTGAGGCCATAGGTAATCAGCTCTCTTAAGCTGCGCACATCCTCATTTTTGGTGGAAAGTACACCCACCTCTTTGGCTTTTGCCGCAAAGGCCTCACGGTAATCTGCCTCCCATGCCGCTGCTTCGGGCAGTGCCGCCGCGTTTTCAACCTGTGAGAGAAGCTCTCTCTTTCTATCCAGTGTTTCCACAATGCGGGCAACAATGGCATCCTCATCAAAGTTGGCATTGGTAATGGTAATAAACAGGTTTAGCGTAATCAAGTGATTTACATCCTGCTCAACGGGCTTCCCTTCACTGCGCAGCTGTGTGGTAACGGCGGAAATGCCTTTTGTTACATAAATCAGCAGATCCTGCATTGCTGCTACCTCCGGCTTTTTGCCGCAGACACCCGACATGGTGCATCCGGTGTTTCCTGCTGTTTCTTGACACTGATAACAAAACATTTTATTTTCCATAATATAGTCTCCTCCGATTTCGTAGTTTCAATTGTTGTGCTGTTTTATGAGTTCATCTTAACAGCACGCAAGAAAAAAATCCGTAACAAATGTTACAGATTTTCAAATTTAAATAAAAATGTTTTTATGGAGGAAAGGCTTGGAAAACTATGGACTTTCTAAATGGAATGGCTTTGTGCAAAATACAAAAGCCTAATTTGTAAGGGCTTGCGGCGTAAATTTTGCACGAAACAAGGGGCTTTTCCCCCATCTTTAGATCGAAACAGATGTTACGTATTTCAAATTATAAAATATCTTGCAATGCCTCGAAATCTGTGATGAAAATATCTCGTTTTTTGATTTGTATCAGCCCCTCCCTTTGCATATGCATCAATTCTCTGGAGAGGGAGGGTCTGGCGGTATTTAAAAAATCCGCCATCGTTTCCCGGTTCATGGAAAGGATTACCTTGCCATGGGCATCACTGTTTTTTAATAGGATTTTGGCGATTTTCTGCCGCAGCGTAGAACAGGAAAGAATCTGCACCTTTTGATTTAGGAAATAGGCTTTCCGGGCAAGAATTGCCAGCATATTGGAAATGAGCTTGGCATGATGTCCGCAGGCCTCTCCGCAGGTTTGAAAAAGGAATTCCTTTGGTATGCGCAAAACCTGGGCCGGGGTGACTGCTTGGGCATAGTGATCATACTCCGGATGCCCTAAAAAAACAAACACCTCGCCAAACAGCTCTCCACACCGGTCAAAAGCGGCCACAATGCTTCTCTTTCCGGATGCGGAATCATTACATACGGCCACAGTGCCTTCTATCAATACCAAAAGATGGGTGGGCACGTCTTTTTGATAAAAAACCATGGTATCCTTTTCATAAAAAACGATACTGGATTTGCTGCATTGCAGACAGTCGGAGATCTCTTCCTCGGTCATGTCGAAAAAAAGCGGACTGTTTTGGAGCTTATGGGTCATGTCACACCCTCCTTCTTCGTTGAATACCAACCTAATGTATTGTCAAAACGAGTACAGAAATAAAAACGGAGCAAGACATCCTTATACTCCGTTTTTGATTCAGCAGTATGTTATCCCCGGGGGACAATTTCAATCCAATAATTATCTGGGTCATGAATAAAATAGATACCCATTTCCGGATTTTCAAAACAAATGCATCCTAATTGCTTATGTTTTTCATGGGCGATGTCATAATCATCCGCTTCAAAGGCAAGGTGGAATTCATTTTCGCCAAGGCTATAGGGTTCGGTACGGTCCTTTAGCCAAGTCAATTCCAAGGTAAAATCGTTGACGCCGTCACCTAAGTATACCAATTTCCAACTACCGTCGGGGGATTCTAGCCGGCGGACTTCCTTTAAACCAAGGGCTTTTTCATAAAACTCCATGCTTTTTTCCAAATCGTAAACATTAAAATTATAATGATTGAAAGTAAACATCATCTGCCTCCTTTTTCCTTTGTTTTTTCTGCATACTTCTATTTATGGTTGTGTCCACAATCGTGATGATGTGCATGATCGTGTCCGCAATTGCAGTTGTGATCGTGATGATGGTGTTCGTGGTGGTGGTCATGACCGCAGCCACAATCATGATGGTCATGGGCGGCATCTTCTGTAATGGATTCATATCCGTTTTCTTCAAAAACTATGCCAACTTTATCTACAACTAATAGCCTTTGCTCATAAGTGGAGGCGTTATCAATGGCATCCATCATGCGCCGCATAACCTCCTCAACGGTGAAAATGGGAGGCAAAGCCCCCAGCAGTGTCTGCATGGCAATTTTCCGTGTTGGCCCGGGCAGGGTATCAAAGCTGTTTCGGGTGCGCTGTATAAAGGTATCGAACAACCTATTTTTTTCTTCCCGCGGGGCAGGGGGTAAGTCCTGAGGCAGATCAAAGAGGAACAGATCTTCGTTAATACTGCCGAAGAAGCATTCACGGATAAATTCCTCTGTCATCAGTACTTTTTTGGTATCCTCCTGGAAGCCATCAAAGGAGGAAATTGTTTGGAGCAACTCATATTCCTTTTTCCCGATTTCATTGGCCTTATCAATCACCGGCTCAACTGCCGCCTCCAAGCGATGGTTTAAGGTGTCTAAATAAGCGGCTTTTTCTGCGGCATTCCATTCCCCGCCTAAAAATTCGCATACTGCATGATATAAATCTGCGTAAGCGGCATCGTTTTGGGTTAAGTCTTGGAAGGAATAGGTGAGATACAGCAATAAAATGCAGGAATTTATATCGTGCAAAATGCAAGAGAAGTATTCCTCAATGCCTTCCAAATCCTCAAGTAATTCGTTCATTTCGCCGTAGGCCTCGGCAAGCTCTTCTTTTGTCAGCTTTTGAGGCAAGACCATACGCTTTGCATCCAAGGCTTCGGCAAATTCGGGAAAATATTTCCCATATTGGGGAGTGGTTTTCGGGCAGCAAAACCCCTCAAAGGTTTTTAATGACAGCGCAATGGATTCCCTGCTTTCCTCCGCAAAGGCTTGCTCTAAGCATTTCTTCACCTCGTCATAGAACTTGTCCCTTGTAACGGCAAGGGGAATGCATTTTAAAAGCTGGCTCATATAGATTTTTTGCGCCATATCTGTTTCGGCACTTTCCATAAAACCGTGGCAATCGGCAAAAAATAAGGACCAATCCACATCTTTTTTGCTCACCTGTTCTTCCGCATATTTTTTTAATGCAATCTGGTCATTCAATGCTATGGAAATGATGTTCCATTGGGAGAAATAACTGTATACTGTTTCGTATATGGATAAAAGCCGTTTCTTTAGCTTGATACTTTCCTCAAAGGCATTGATGCGGTTTTCGGTATCATCATTCAGCAAATCCTCCAAATTTAAAAGATAGCCCCTTACTTCCTTTTTCAGCTGTGCAATATCCGGGTGGATTTCATAAGGCAATGCAGCCTGTTCTTCTTCTTCCATTGCGCTGATTAAAAGTAGCAGGAGGCTGCCGACAGCTTGCTGATAAATATATTCTGCTGAAAGAGCCTTGATTTGTTCCTCTGTTTTGAGTTTTGACAAGAGATATTCTCCTTTCCAAGTTGAAAATCTTAAAATAAACTTTCTCTATATTATAAAGGCTTTTCCGGAAAAGTACAACGAAACTTTTCCCAAACAATGGGCGGAAGGACTAAAATTTTGTAGAAAAACGGTATTTTAGATTGTGCGGAAGGAGCTATAGTCATTTATCGCTCCCTGTGGTATACTATAAAATAAATTATTTGGTTTGTGCCAATTTTTTTCGAGAGTTTGCGGCGGAATAGAAGCATAAGGGAGTTTTTATTGATGAGTTTAATATTTTTGGGAAGTATTTTTGTATTCATTTTTTTATTTGGCGGGGTTATATTGGTCGGCCTTGCCATCTGGGCGCTTTTATCCAAAAAAGAAGCATTGCCATTGTGGGCAAAGAGTATTCTTTGGCTGTTTGTGGCTTTGGCGGCCGTGCTCCTTGTTGCGGGAGTTGCCAGCATTTTCTATTTCACGGGTGTTTTTTAAGAGCGCTGCAAAAAGCTCTGCTTTCTAAATAAGAAGTATGGAAATTTTTAACTGCATTTCCAATGTACCTAGTCGTTTTTAAAATGGAAAAAAAATTAAACTTAGGTATTATTTTCTTTGATTGGGGAAAAATGAGAAGGAAATATAACTAAGGAGGGAATGGATATGCAGTTAAAGGGCAGTAAGACAGAAAAGAACCTGCTTTCCGCATTTATGGGAGAAGCAATGGCGGCAGTGCGATATAAACTTTATGCGGAAAAGGCTCATGAAGAGGGGTATGAACAAATCAAGGGTGTGTTTGAAGAGACCTCTGAAAATGAGGTGCAGCATGCTAAACGGATTCTTGATTTTTCCAACGGCATCGGCAGCACCCAGAGCAATCTGAAGGCCGGGGCCTACGGAGAGCATGAGGAATGGTCGGATATTTATAAAAAAATGGAGGCCATTGCAAGAGAAGAGAATTTCGTTGAAATTGCTAATTTCTTTAAAAATGTGGCCACGGTGGAAAAAGAGCATGAGGAGCGTTACCAAGCGTTGCTGAAGCTCTTGGAGGAGCAGAAGGTTTTTCAGGGAGATGAAAGTACCGTTTGGGTGTGCAAAAACTGCGGATATGTCCATGTAGGAAAAGAGCCGCCCATGAAATGCCCTGTTTGTCTGTATCCACAGGCGTATTATGAAAGAAAACCAAATAATTATTAAAAAGAAGAGGGAGGATTTTCGCTGCAACAAAAAAGCTGCGTGCAGAGGAAAAAGGAGACTCCCTCCTTTCTACATAAAAAATAGAAATGAAAGCACTGCAAGGGCAGGAGATTTTCCCGAGGGCTTTCTGAAACGATCCAAAGGGTTTTATCTAAGTAGCGAGGATTTTAATATGATTTATAAAAATATAACAGAGGCTATTTTTTTGCGCCGTACCAACCGTTTCTCCGCATTTGTCTGTTTGGAGGAGAAAGAGATTCAGGTTCATGTGAAAAATACAGGCCGTTGCAGGGAGCTATTGCAGGAAGGAGCAAGGGTTTTTTTGGAGCCTGCGGATAACCCTTTGCGCAAAACAAAGTATTCATTAATTTCTGTCTGCAAAAGAAATCTCTTGGTGAATATGGATTCCCAGGCGCCGAACCAAGTGGCAGCGGAGGCCATTGCCGCAGGAAGAATTCCAGAAATCGGAAGGGTTTCTTTGTTGCGGCGAGAGGTGGTTTTTGGGAATTCCCGGTTTGATTTATACTTTGAGCATGAAAACCGCCGTGGATTTATTGAGGTAAAGGGCGTTACCTTAGAGGAAGAGGGCATATGCAAATTTCCCGATGCCCCCACAACCCGGGGAAGAAAGCATATTTTAGAGCTCATGGAAGCGGTGAAGGCAGGCTATGAGGCATATGTTTTATTCGTCATCCAAATGGCAGGAACAAAAATTTTTTATCCCCATTGGGAGCGGGACAAAGCGTTTTCAGAAGCATTGTGCAAAGGGGCGGAAGCAGGTGTAAAAATTTTGGCCTACGATTGTAAGGTGGAGAGGGATAGCCTAACGCTGAATAAAAAAATTTTCGTTTCCTTGGAACCACCCCAATAGGGCATATCTGCCCCCTTTAGGACATAGACTAGAAAGGAATATAGTCTTTTGGGGAGGAACGGGCATGAAAAAAAAGATATTGGCGGCAGTGACAGCATTTTTCTGTTTTCTGGCGCCCTTTTCTGTTTGTGCGGAGGAAAGCAGCGGGCTTCAGCTACAGTCAAAAAGTGCAATTTTAATGGATCAGGCAACGGGTACGGTGATGTATGAAAACAATAGCCATGAGGCGATGCCCCTTGCCAGTGTAACAAAGGTGATGACACTGCTGCTGATTTACGAGGCCAATGCCGATGGGAAGTTTGCATGGACGGATACGGTGCAGGTCAGCGACCATGCGGCGGCCATGGGAGGCTCTCAGGTTTTTTTGGAGCCGGGAGAAACCCAGACGGCGGCGGATATGACAAAATGTATTGCCATTGCATCGGCAAATGATGCCGCTGTGGCAATGGCAGAATTTGTTGCGGGGAGCGAAGAGGCCTTTGTGCAGAAGATGAATGCAAGGGCAAAAGAGCTGGGTATGAACGATACGGTGTTTGTTAATGCCTGTGGCTTAGACGCAGAGGGTCATGTTTCCAGCGCTTATGATATTGCGGTGATGAGCCGAGAGCTGATGCATGGCTTCCCGGAAATCAAGGAGTATACCACAACGTGGATGGACACCATTACCCACAAAACGAGAAAAGGCGAGTCGGAGTTTGGCTTGACCAATACAAATAAGCTGATCAAATGGTATGAGGGCGCAACGGGCTTGAAAACAGGCTCTACCAGCAAGGCCTTATATTGTCTTTCCGGAACAGCGGAGCGAAACAGCTTAGGCTTGGTTGCGGTGGTCATGGCTGCGCCGGATTTTAAAATTCGCTTTCAAGAGGTTATGAAGCTTTTTGATTATGGCTTTGCAAATTACACCATAGAAAAAGGATACCCTGTTGGGCAGGATATGGGCATCATTCCTGTAGAAAAAGGCATGAAGGAAAGTGTCAATGCCTTGGTGAAGGATGAAATTTCTGTGTTGATGAGCAAGGACAGCAACGGTGAATGGGAAACCAAAACGGAGCTCCTGCCATTGGTGAAGGCACCCATTGCCCAAGGCGCTAAGGTTGGAGAAATGATTTATACGTTGGATGGGAAGGAAGCAGGAAGAACGGATTTGATTGCTTCTGAAGCTGTGGAAAAGGCAAGCGTACATATGATATTGCAGCGCATGGTAAAGCTTTGGTGCTAAACTGCGGGTACATAGAAGGAATGAATCACAAATTAAAAAAGCAGTGAACCATTTTAGGGTATAAAACCTTCAGACGGATGTAAGCGAGACTTACAAGGTTTGGAGGTTTTTGATTGGGAAAAAATCCTTTGAAGCTCCATTCTATGTGAACCGTGTGCGATGGAAATGGTATTTCACTTGGGAAGGATAGAGAATCTTGGCGAAACAGCATAAATTGTAAGAAGCCGGAAAACCGAGAGCAGGGGGAAATCTCTAGTCCATAATATAAAAGGAAGAGACACCTAAAATCAGGTGTCTCAAAGGAAAAGGTTCGAAAATGATTAATTTGTCAATTTTAGTATGCTGCAAAATCCTCGCCAAGCTTAACGCAAGCGGCTTTGCCATCGGTATCTGGTGTGCCGCAAAGAATCAACCCTTCTTCATTGAAAAGGTTTGCGTTCAATTTATCACATCTTTCACACCAATTACGCATCCACTGGCCGTCTCCCCAACCGTAGGAGCCAAAGAGAGCAATTTTTTTACCGGAAAGCTTGGGTTCGATGGAAGTAAAGAACGGATCAAACTCCGATTCCTCCAACACTTCATCGCCCATAGAGGGACAACCAAAAGCGATCTTATCATATTCACTGATATTGCCATGGAATGCATCTACAGTAAAAATCTCTGTATCAGCCCCCATGCCCTGAGCGACATCTTTTGCCATAATTTCAGTATTACCTGTTCCGCTCCAATAAATAACAGCTTTCTTCATCTTTAAAAAACCTCCTGTAATGTTTGTTTTGCTTCTAATAAAGAGAGAATCGAAATTCCCTTGGAAGCCTGGTGTAATAGTTTTTTCCTACAATAAGTATATTGTTGAAAGGTGGCTACGGCGGCTTTTTCGTCACCGTAGACCTTCCAATAACCGCAGAGCTTATAATTTTGCCCTTTTTCTTTTATGAAAGCAAAAACATCCTCCGGCGGATATCCTAAAAAGAAACCAATCTCATGAGGGAATTCATTGCATTTTTGAATACGGCGGCGTAAAAATGCCAAAGTATCCATCAAGGAAGCTTCCTGATTTACGGTTAGGGGATAACCGGCTTGAATCAGAAAGGCTTTGATGGCGGCATTGCTGAAATATTCCAGCAGTTTTTCCTTGCGGTAAACCAGGAAAAATACGCGCTTGCCGCAGCAATAAAGACACTGCAAGGAGATTCCTTTTTTTTCAAGCTGCTTTTGGTAGGCAGCCACTTCATCTTTCAGCGTAGACAGGCAAGGGAAGGGTAAAGAAAAAAGATTTGCCTGCTTAATGCCGAATAAAGTCGGGGCGCCGTGGTAAAGCATCTGCATTTCAAAATCAGACATAAGTAGCCTCCTTTTGTTAGCTTTAACTAACTTAAGCCTGACAGTACGAACTCAGTATTTTATTTAAAGCCGAAGACGACGAACTATGAGAACGTGCAATGGTAATTTGATTACGCTCTGCCTCCTGTACTGCACCGGCAACCATAATATGAGATACTGTGCTTGTAAACAGCACAATTAAATCAGCTTTTCCGATTTGGTTGCGGAAGTTTCCCGGCATCTGCGTAAAAACTTTACTCTTAAAATTATATTTTTTACATATATCCATATATTGACGAACCATACGATCGTGACCACCTACAATAACAACGCTCATGGAATACCTCCTGAAAATGTTTTTAGTTAGCTTGAACTAACTATGTGATAATGCTACCATCTGATGAAAGAATTGTCAAGGCCTTTTTTTATTTTTTTTAAAAAAAAATACAAAATTGAGAAGAATGGAAGTATGGAAATTTTTATGTTATAATAAGCACGAACAGGAGGAGATTTTCGTGAGGGAAACAAAAAGGCTGATTTTACGCAGTTTAACACAGGCGGATGCCGCCGATGTATTTGAATATAGCAAGGTTTTAGAGGTAGGCAGAGACGCAGGCTGGAAGCCTCATGAAACTTTAGAGGAAACTGTGGAAATATTAAAGGCCTTTTTTTTAGATCAGGAAGATATTTTTGGAATTGTGGAGAAACAAACGGGAAAGTTAATCGGAACAGCAGGGCTGATGCCTGATAATACAAGAGAAAATGAAGGCGCAAGAACCCTAGGCTACGCACTGGGTAAGCCTTATTGGGGGAAGGGCCTTATGACAGAGATTGCAGAAAAGCTTCTTGCCTATGCTTTCGAAGAAAAAGGTTATGGCTTAGTGTCTGTTTCTCATTATACGGACAACTTTCGTTCTCAGCGGGTGATTGAAAAGTGCGGATTCCGTTTTGAAGGGATACAGCGGCAGGCGGAGCTGCGCTATGATGGTGTGATGAAGGACAAGAAATGGTATTCCATGACAAAAAATGAGTTTGTCAAAAAATGAAAGAAAAATAAAGATTTTCGCATCAAATTTCGCAACACCAGGGTATGTTTTTCAAGTAAAATAAAAGCTAGCGCAAAGAGATGAGGTGTGGTTGTGGAAATTGTGAATTGGAAAGAGCTTTTATACCCTTATGAACAGGCGGTGGATGAACTGCTTTTAAAATTTCGTGCCTTAGACAGAGAATGCAGGCATTTGGGGATTTATTCCCCCATTGATTCGGTAACGGGGCGGTTAAAGAAGCCGGCAAGCATTTTGGAAAAAGCGGGAAAGAAGCAGATTCCCCCAGATAAAATTGAAGAAAGAATTGAGGATATTGTGGGTGTCCGCATTCTTTGCCAATTTGTTGAGGATATTGAAAAGGTTGTGGATATGGTTCGCGGCAGAAAAGATATGACTGTTTTGGAGGAACGGGATTACATAACCAATACAAAGCGTAGCGGATATCGCAGCTATCATATGATTATACGCTACCCCTTAAGCACAGCTTTAGGCCCCAAGGAGGTGTTGGCGGAAATTCAAATACGCACCAATGCAATGAATTTTTGGGCGACGGCGGAGCATTCTCTGAGGTATAAATATAGCGGGAATATTCCGGAAAATTTGCAGTATCGCCTTAAAACCTGTGCGGAGGCGGCGTTTCGTCTAGACCGGGAAATGTCCACTATTCGTGAGGAAATTACCAATGCACAGAGATTAAATGAAATTAAGGACAATTTGGTTACGAATATTTTAGATAATATTCAAAGCCTGCATTTTAAAACAGACCTTTCAAAAATGGATGAGATCAACAAAGAATTTGTGGATATTTGGAATACGGAGGACATCGATGAACTGAAGGCCTTCAACGAAAAGCTGAATGTGATGGCAGAGGTTTATCGGGTATAAAAAAGGAGCAACGGAATGAGTTTATTTGCAATTGGTGACCTCCACTTCGGCTATGCTGTGGATAAACCAATGAGTATTTTTGGCGCAAATTGGGAAGGCCACGCAGAAAAAATTATCAAGCATTGGAAACAAAAGATCCAAGACAATGATACGGTTTTGCTCCCGGGGGATATTTCGTGGGCCATGAAAGAGGAAGATGCAGAGATGGATTTGCAAATTATGTATGATTTGCCGGGACGGAAAATTCTCTTAGAGGGAAACCACGATTATTGGTGGAAATCCGCTTCCAAATTAGAAAGAAAATACCCTGGGATGCGGTTTTTAAAAAACGATTGCGATCAATATGAGCGCCTGTTTATTTGCGGCACAAGAGGCTGGCTTTGCCCCAATGACAGCAGTTTTACAGCCAGAGATCAAAAGCTTTATGAAAGAGAGCAGATCCGCTTAAGGCTTTCCTTAGAGAGCGCGATGAGAAAGGACGCCCGGGAAATCCTGCTGATGATGCATTTTCCCCCGGTGAATGACAGACAGGACAGCTCGGCTTTTTTAGAAATTATAAAAGAATACCCTGTCACACAGGTTGTGTATGGGCATCTTCATGGCAAACAAAGCCATAGCAATGGCATAAAAGGGGAAAAGGATGGCGTGATGTTTCATTTGGTTTCCGCCGATTATATTGATTTTTGCCCAAAAAAAATTCTATAAAATAAGACTATAAACGGCGATTGGCTTACAATCGCCGTTTATTTTTTTAGTCTTCAAAATCATTTGCCGCTTCCACAATTCGCTTTTTCAATGTTCCTGTGTCATACTCCTCATCCAAATCCAATTCCAAGGAAAAGCTTTCCAGTTCATCGTCCTCCGCAAGATAGGTGGCTTCAAAAGCCGAGGTTAAATCATCCTCAAATAAAATTTCGCCTTCCATGGCCCAGCTGTCTTCGCCCTTATCGATAGAATAGATATTGACCTCTGTGATTCGTAGCATTGAAAAATCCTCCCTTAAAATATAACACATTTTCCTTCTTACTTTTTTTTCTTTGCATTTGCCGGTTTTTTAACTGAATAGCCAAAGGTTCCCAGTTGTTCCCCAAGGGTATAATATGCGCCGTGGGAATAACAAATAGGCTCTGCCTCATCAAAATGAAATTTGCCTGTTTCATCTAAATAATTGTCGCTGACACTGACGGAAGCTACCTCCGCCAAGAACATATGATGGGTGCCCAAGGGTATGATTTCTTTTACCCTGCATTCGATATTTACGGGGCTTTCGTAAATAATGGGGGCATCTACTTTTTCACCCTTTTTTGCGGTCAGCTGCATTTCCTGAAATTTATCGATATCCGTTCCGCTTTTTACACCGCAATAATCGCAGGCGTAGGCGAGCTGTTTTGTGACCAAGTTGATTACAAATTCACCGCTATTTTTGATCAGCTCAAATGAGTGACGGGAAGGGCGGATGGAAACATAGGTCATTGCCGGGTCACTGTTGATGGTACCCGTCCACGCTGCAGTAAAAATATTGCCTTTTTCCTCGGTTCCACAGGACACCATAACTACGGGTACTGGATATAGAACGGTGCCGGGCTTCCAAATTGTTTTTCCCATGAACAGCCTCCTTTTATAAAAAAATGCTTATTGATAAAAATAAAGTGACGATATTTATCTTATATGAGAAAAAGCCCTTTGTAAAGATAAAATGCAATAAAGATTTTATATGTTTTTATGCTATTTCTTGTATTCTATGCAGATTTTCAGTATCATGTTAAAAAAAATTAAATTTACGGAGGAATTTATGAAACCATATATCCAATATTTGGAAAAAGTGTGGGGGTTTTTGGGGACAGAGTATCCGAAATACTTCAGCTCTTTTGATGTGCCAAGGCACTATGGCTTGCGCGTGAATCCTTTAAAGATCGGGGGCAAAGACGGATGGACGCTGATTTGTGTGGAGGGATTCCCTTTAGGATGGGCGAAAAGACAGGCAGATTAAAAAACAAATATGCCATCACATGGAAATGGGAATGATATGTCCTTCGGACAAAGACAGATGTATAATTCGGATTGACAAATAAGAAAAAGCCTGTAAAATAGAACTATCAAATTTTAAAAATCAGGAAGAAGGAGACAATATGGCGCATTTGACTTATATCGGAACTAGGGATCGGTCCATTAGGGCATCGGCTTCCCAGGCAATTTTAAGAGGAATCTGCCCCGATGGCGGGCTTTATATACCGGAAACAATTCCTGTTATGGAGAAATCCTTAGAAGCATTAAGTAAGCTAAGCTATCAGGAGCTTGCGTATGAGGTTTTGCATTTATTTTTGGATTTTACGGAGGAAGAGCTGAAGGCTTGTATTGCTGGGGCGTATGATGAAAAATTCGATATACCGGAGATCGCTCCCGTGGTACAAAAGGGGGATGCTTTGTTTTTGGAGCTATTCCACGGCAGAACCTTAGCTTTTAAGGATATGGCATTGTCTATTTTACCCTACTTTATGAAAACTGCGGCAAAGCGGGAAGGTATAGACAAGGAAATTGTAATTTTGACGGCAACCTCGGGAGATACGGGCAAGGCGGCTTTGGAGGGCTTTGCAGGAGTGGATGGAACCAAAATCATCGTGTTTTTCCCGGAGGATGGCGTGAGCCCGGTGCAAAAGCTGCAAATGACAACACAGGAGGGAGAAAATACTTGTGTTGTGGGGATTTTAGGCAATTTTGACGATGCGCAAAGTGCGGTGAAAAGCATTTTTACGGATAAAGCCTTGGGGGCGGAGCTGGAGAAAAAAGGCTTTGTATTCTCCTCCGCAAACTCCATTAATATTGGCCGCCTGCTTCCTCAGATTGTGTATTATTTCCATGCCTATCTGCGTGCCGTAAAGCAGGGAAAGGTAAATATGGGAGAAGAAATCAATTTTACCGTGCCTACGGGGAATTTTGGGGATATTTTAGCAGGCTGGTATGCCATGAAGCTGGGCCTTCCCGTTGGACATTTTGTGTGTGCCTCGAATGATAATAAGGTGCTGTATGATTTCTTCCGTACCGGCACTTATGATAAAAATAGAGAATTCCATGTAACGGTTTCTCCTTCTATGGATATTTTGATTTCCAGCAATTTGGAGCGTTTACTCTGCCATATGGTTGGGCAGGAAGCGACAAAAGCGGATATGATGAAGCTGGGGCAGGAGGGAAAATATTCCGTTTCTGTTACAGAAAAGAAAATCAGCGGAGCCTTTGCAACAGAAAAAGAAACCTATGAAGCCATCAGAAGCTTTTATGAAGCCACAGGCTATGTAATGGATACCCATACGGCAGTGGCGTATGCCGCTTATCAAAAATACAAAGGGGAAAGCAAGGATGGAAGACCCATGGTGATTGTTTCCACCGCAAGCCCTTATAAATTCACAAAGGACGTTATGACGGCTCTGGATGAAAAATATGCCAAAGAGGATGCCTTCGCACTGATGCAGGTGCTGGAAAATGTCAGCGGTGTTCCCATTCCCGAATCGATTCGGGACATTGAGCATAGAAGGATTTTACACAAAAATGTGTGCCCAAGGGATAAAATTAAGGAATTTGTAAAAGGATATTTATTATAAATTGAAACATTTCGGGAAAATCAGTCAATCTTTTCGGGGAAAAGGCCCCTCTGTTATGCAGATATGACAAGAAAAGTCACCCGATAGCCAAAGCCTTTGCCGCCCTTTGAGAAAGTGCCCCTCCAATACGGAAAGCCGTTGATTTTGTCCTTTGGATGGATTACAATGGATAAGAAATGCATATCCCAATCAACGCTTGGGTATTTTTACTCTATATAAAAGAAAAAGAGGATTCTATCAAGAACAAAAAGGAGAGTATACCATGAAAATGTTCATCGACACTGCAAATGTGGAACACATCAAAGAGGCAAATGATTTAGGCGTTATTTGCGGCGTTACAACCAACCCTTCCCTGATTGCAAAAGAAGGCAGGGATTTCGTTGAGGTAGTGAAGGAAATAACAACAATCGTGGACGGGCCCATCAGTGCGGAGGTCATCAGCCTTGAGCATGAAGGCATGGTAAAAGAAGCCAGAGAACTGGTAAAAATCCATCAAAATATCGTAATTAAAATTCCTATGACATTAGAAGGCTTAAAAGCCGTAAAAATTTTAACCGCCGAGGGTATTAAAACCAACGTAACCTTGATTTTTTCCGCAACACAGGCGTTAATGGCGGCAAGAGCAGGGGCAACCTATGTTAGCCCCTTCTTAGGCAGAATGGATGATATTGGTGCCGTTGGTATGACATTAATCGAAGAAATTGTTGAGATTTTCGATGTGCACAGCATTCAGACAGAAATTATTGCGGCAAGCATCCGCAATCCTTTGCACGTGATTGATGCGGCAAGGGTTGGCTGTCATATTGCAACCATTCCTTATAATGTGCTGATTCAAATGGCAAAGCATCCTTTGACAGACCTTGGTATTGAACGTTTCTTGAAGGATTGGGAAACTGTGCCTAAAAAATAATGGAACGCAACGGTTAGTATTTTTTGGAGGTAAAAACATGAACCCTATGGATCAATTGACGATTAATACCCTGCGGTTTCTTTCCGCAGAAGCAGTTCAGAAGGCAAACAGCGGCCATCCCGGCCTGCCTTTGGGTGCAGCGCCCATGGCATATACCCTATGGGCAAAAGAAATGAAAATCAACCCGAAAAATCCCGCATGGGAGGACAGAGACCGTTTTGTGCTTTCCGCAGGACACGGCTCTGCGTTGCTATACTCTTTGCTGCATTTATTTGGGTACGGCTTAACCATTGAGGATTTGAAGGGCTTCCGTCAGCGGAATTCCTTAACACCCGGGCATCCGGAATATAAACATACAATTGGCGTGGAAACAACAACCGGCCCTTTGGGGCAGGGCATTGCCAATGCCGTAGGTATGGCATTGGCAGAGAGCCATTTGGCGGCGAAATTCAACACACCCGAATTTCAGGTGGTAGACCATTATACCTTTGCCCTTTGCGGCGATGGCTGCTTGCAGGAGGGCGTTGCTTCCGAGGCTGCTTCTTTAGCGGGCACATTAGGTCTCTCCAAGCTAGTATTATTATATGACTGCAATAAAATTACCATCGAGGGAAGTACAGACGTGGCATTTACCGAGGATGTAAAAGGAAGATTTCTTGCCTATGGCTGGGATGTATTTGAAGTGGCAGACGGCAATAACGTGGACGTTCTTGCCAAAACCATTGCAAAGGCAAAAGCATCGGACAAGCCTGCTTTGGTAAAGGTAAATACCCAGATCGGCTATGGTGCGCCCAATAAGCAGGGTAAGGCTTCTGCCCACGGGGAACCCCTTGGGGCCGAGGAAATCGGTTTGGCGAAAGGAAACCTAAACTGGACATATGCAGATGAATTTTATGTGCCGGAGGAAGTGAAGGCACATATGGCGGAAATCATTGCGGAAGGGGAAAAGGCCGAGGCCGCTTGGAATGAAAAGTTTCGGGCCTATACAAAAAAGAACCCCGACCTTGCCAAGGAATATGCCGCTTGGCACAGTGATGCATTAGCGGTGGATTTGTTCAATGACGAAGACTTTTGGAAGAACGAAGGGGATTTGGCAACCAGGGCGGCATCGGAGAAGGTATTGCAGAAGGTTGCAAAGGCTGTCCCCAACCTGTTCGGCGGCTCCGCCGATTTGGCGCCCTCCAATAAGTCTGTAATGAAGGACAGAGACTATTACAGCAAAGAAAATCCCGCAGGCTCCAACGTGCATTTCGGCATTCGTGAGTTTGCCATGACTGCCATAGCCAACGGCATTTCAGTGCATGGGGGCTTACGTCCTTATGTGGCAGGCTTCTTTGTTTTTGCAGATTACATGAAGGCAGGCCTTCGTCTGCAATCCTTAATGAGCTTGCCTGTTATCAGCATTATGACCCATGACAGCATTGGTGTGGGAGAGGACGGCCCTACCCATCAGCCCATCGAGCATTTGGCAATGCTGCGCAGTATGCCTAACTACACGGTATTCCGCCCCTGCGATACAAGGGAAACTGCCGCCGGTTGGTATACGGCATTAACAAAACTGAATACACCTACGGCTCTCATTCTTTCCAGACAGAACCTGCCGGCATTGGAAGGCACAGGCAAGGAAGCGCTAAAGGGTGCTTATATTCTGAAGGATTGTCAGGGAACGCCGGATGTTTTATTGATGGCCAGCGGCTCCGAGGTTGAGCTGATTTATCAGGCTTATGATGTTCTTGCCGAAAAAGGCATCAAGGCAAGGGTAATTAGTATGCCAAGCTGGGAATTGTTTGAGGCGCAAAGTGCGGAATACAAAGAAAGCGTTCTGCCCAAGGCAATCAGAGCCAGACTTGCTGTGGAAGCGGCGGCGGATTTTGGCTGGTACAAATATGTAGGCTTGGACGGTGCTGTGATTTCCATGGAAGGCTTTGGCGCTTCTGCACCTGCCGGCGTATTATTTAAAGATTTCGGCTTTACTGTGGAAAATGTTGTGGAAAAAGCACTTGCTTTGGTGAAAGCATAATAAAAATCAGAAACGAGAAGCTCTCGGAGGGACAGAAAGGTCTGATTGATTTTTCTGTCCCCAAAGGGCTTTTTTCATAGGAAGGAGGGGTGGTATGCGTACATTTATTGCGATTGAATTATCTCCCGAGGTAAGGGCGTATCTTTCTGAAATACAGAGGGAAACCCAAAAATATTGCCGCAGAGGTAATTATACACCCCAGGAAAATTTCCATATCACCCTGCATTTTTTGGGTGAAATTGAGCAAACGGATGTGGATTATATTAAGGATGCCATGTTTGAGGTCGGGCAGAAAAACCGTGTTTTTGATCTGAAATTAGGAAAAATCGGGTTTTTTGGCAGAGGAGATCGGGGGATTCTTTGGGCTGGATTAGACAAAAAGGATTCGTTACAGCGCCTGTTTATGGCATTGGAAAAAAGCTTGGAGCGGCAGGGCTTTGCCCGGGAAAAAAAGGGAATTACCCCTCATATTACACTGGGACGAGAGGTAGAACCCCAGCGCAGCTTTATGGATATGCAAAAGGCAGTTCCCATGGAAGGAAGAAGCTTTGCGGTGGAGAGCATTACTTTAATGGAAAGTGTGCGGAAAGGCCCCCGCTTAATTTATAGGCCGCTATACCGGCAGTTTTTAAAGGGTTATCAAGCATAAAGGTAATTTTGCCAATAAGATTGCGTTTATGGGATAAAATATAATATTTTATTGCGAAACGAAAGATAAGGCAGGTCAAAGGTGCTTTTTGTTTTTCGGATTCATAAGGAGGAAAAAGAAAATGCAGGAAATGGAAAAGGCAGTCATTACCGTGTTGGGGAAGGATTGTGTTGGAATTACTGCTAAAGTTTGCACAGCTTTGGCAGAGAACAACATTAATATTCTGGATATTTCTCAAACCATTGTTGGCGGCTACTTTAACATGGTAATGGTGGTAGACATTGCAAACAGAAAGCTTGGTTATGATGAAACTTCGGAACTGCTTGAGAAGCTTGGAAATGATATGGGGCTTAAAATCAAGGTTCAGCATACAAAAATCTTTGATGCAATGCATCGCATTTGATCAGGAGGGCTGAAGAATGATTAATAGAAATGAAATTTTAGAAACCAACCGCATGATTGATGATATGAACCTGGATGTTCGTACCATTACAATGGGAATCAGCCTATTGGATTGTGCCGATGCAGATATTGATAGATTTAATGAGAAAATCTACAATAAAATCACGACCTATGCCAAGGACTTGGTGAAGGTTGGGGAGGAATTGGCAAAAAAATACGGTGTGCCAGTTGTGAACAAAAGAATTTCCATCACACCCATTGCCATCGCCGCAGCGGGCTGTAATACAGATTCTTATGTGAGCATTGCCCAAACCTTAGACCGGGCGGCGAAAGAGGTTGGCGTCAATTTTATCGGCGGTTTCTCTGCGTTGGTGCATAAGGGGTATACCCAAAGTGACAGAAAATTAATTGCGTCTATTCCCGAGGCTATGGCAGTGACGGACCGAGTTTGTTCCTCTGTGAATATCGGCACCTCAAGAAACGGTTTAAATATGGATGCCGTAAAGGAAATGGGTGAGGTGATACTAAAGACAGCGGAACTCACGAAGGAAACAGAATGCATCGGTTGTGCCAAGTTGGTTGTATTCTGTAATGCCGTGGAGGACAATCCTTTTATGGCCGGCGCATTCCACGGTGTCGGGGAAGGCGACTGCGCCATTAATGTAGGTGTCAGCGGCCCCGGTGTTGTGAAAAAAGCCTTGGAAGAGGCGCGCGGCGCTGATTTTGAGACCCTTTGCGAAACGGTGAAGCGTACCGCTTTTAAAATCACCCGTGTGGGGCAGATGATTGCAAAAGAGGCTTCCGAGAGATTAAACGTACCCTTTGGTATTATTGATCTTTCTTTGGCGCCTACCCCTGCCGTTGGTGACAGTATTGCAGAAATTTTTCAGGAAATGGGATTGGCGGAGCCCGGGGCACCGGGAACAACGGCGGCCTTGGCATTGTTAAACGACAATGTGAAAAAAGGCGGCGTGATGGCATCCTCCTATGTTGGCGGGTTGAGCGGTGCATTTATCCCTGTTAGTGAGGACCATGGTATGATTGAAGCGGCGGAAAAAGGCGCTCTTACCTTAGAAAAGCTGGAAGCTATGACCTGTGTTTGCTCCGTAGGGCTGGATATGATTGCCATCCCGGGGGATACGCCTTCAACAACCATTTCTGGTATTATTGCCGATGAAGCGGCAATCGGTATGGTAAACAATAAAACAACGGCAGTTCGCTTGATTCCTGTTATCGGAAGAAAAGAAGGCGGACACGTTGAGTTCGGCGGTTTGTTGGGCCATGCCCCGATTATGCCCGTCAATCGTTATAGCTGTGCGGACTTTATTGCCCGGGGTGGCCGCATTCCTGCGCCGATCCATAGCTTTAAAAACTAATTAGGGAACGATAAACAAAACTAATTTTGCGGAATTCATTTCTGCAAGACGCAAAAGTCCAAATTATAAGGGCCTGCAAAGCAATCTTTAGGAAATAATAAGGGAGCTTTGCCGATACCTTGAAACGAGTCTTATTTTTAAGGCTCGTTTTTAGATACCATGCATAAAATTGGTTAAAAAATGAAATGATTCTATAAGACAATCTTTATTTATAAAGTTTAAATCTGCTTTGTGCCCTTACTGTGATGAGAAACAATTGAAATTTATATGTTGCAGCCGAAAAATCATGATGGAAAATGATTATGCAATCTGCTCAAAAAAATAAACTTATGAAGCATAAATTTTTATGAAAAAATGAAGAGAAAAATTAAAAAAAATACGCACAAAAGCTTGCAATCATAAGGCTTTTCGTGTATACTAATTACTGTTGTGACATAGAGTGTTGAAGCGGAAGGTTGCCAAAAGCCTATAAAATCAAGGCTTTCGGGTTTTTCTGTGGAGCGATGTCCAGTTCAAGAAACCGGGCGACAAGGTCACTGTACTGAATATTTAGGGATAGACTACCCTGTAAAAGGGCGGTTCGCTGTGTCTGACGTTGCAGGATACACCCGGATAAGTGTGCAGTCACCACTTGTCGTGCTGAAATCAAAAGTACGAAAAGGAGGGGACTTTTTTTATGGCAAACCCAAAAATCAGAATCAGTCTCAAAGCTTACGATCATAAGTTGATCGACCAGTCTGCAACGCAGATCATTGAAACGGCGAAGAAAACAGGAGCGCAGATCAGCGGCCCGATCCCTCTTCCCACAAAGAAGGAAGTCGTGACCATTATCAGAGCGGTACACAAGTACAAAGACTCCAGAGAACAGTTTGAGATGAGAACGCACAAGAGATTGATTGATATTCTAAGCCCTACCGCAAAAACAGCAGACGCTTTAAGCCGTCTTGATTTGCCGGCTGGTGTAGATATCACATTAAAGGTAATGAAATAATTTTTGAAATAGGAACGGAAGCAACGAGCCGGACGTATTTCCGAAAAGAAAACATCCAAAACTGGTTTATATAAGAAGTATATGCGAAACATAGTATCGGCAACAGCTCTTATATGAATCTAGTATGATTTCCCCGAAACGGGGCAATCCGCTGTAGAAAATTAGGAGGTGCAGAAATGAAGAAGGCTATTATGGCTAAGAAGATCGGTATGACACAGGTTTTCGCTGAAAACGGCACAATGGTACCGGTTACAGTTCTTGAAGCAGGCCCTTGCGTTGTTGTTCAGAAGAAAACAACTGAGAACGACGGTTATGAAGCAATTCAGGTTGGCTTTGTGGATGCAAAAGCAAAGCACGTAGTAAAGCCTGTGCAGGGTCATTTTGAAAAAGCTGGCGTAACAGCAAAGAAATTTGTAAAAGAATTCAGATTGGAAGATGTAAGCGCTTACGAAGTTGGCGCTGAAATCAAGGCTGATGTATTCGCAGCAGGCGACAAGGTTGATGCAAGCGGCGTATCCAAGGGAAAAGGCTTCCAGAGTACAATTAAGAGATATAATGCGAGCAGAGGCCCCATGGGTCATGGTTCCAAGTCTCACAGAGTTGTTGGTTCTATGGGTTCTTCCGCAACACCCAGCCGCGTAAAGAAGGGTAAAAAAATGCCCGGACACATGGGCAGTGAAAACGTAACAATCCAGAACCTTGAAATCGTTCGTGCTGATGCAGAAAAGAACTTGATTTTGATCAAGGGCGCAGTTCCTGGTGCAAAGGGTTCTATTCTGATGATCAAAGACAGCGTAAAGGCTTGATAAACTTTACGAAAGGAGGAAACTAACATGGCAAATGTTGCAGTATTAAACATGAAGGGCGATCAGGTAGACACAGTCGAACTGAACGACGCTATTTTCGGTATAGAAGCAAATGAACATGTAATGCATCTGGCAGTTGTTCAGTATCTGGCAAACCAGAGACAGGGCACACAGAGCACAAAGACACGCGCGGAAGTTCGCGGTGGCGGTAGAAAACCTTGGAGACAGAAAGGTACTGGTAGAGCTAGACAGGGCTCCATCCGTTCCCCTCAGTGGGTAGGCGGTGGCGTTGTATTCGCTCCCAAGCCTAGAGATTATTCCTTTAAGCTGAACAAGAAGGTGAAGAGATTGGCGTTGCAGTCTGCTCTTTCCGTGAAGGCAGCAGAAGGTAAAATTATTGTATTGGATGATTTGACTTTGGCGGAAGTAAAAACAAAAGAAATGGCGAAGGTACTGGAAAACATCAAATGCGGCAAGGCTTTGATCGTTATGGACGGTACAAACAGCAATGTAATGCTTTCCGCAAGAAACATTCCCGAAGTAAAAACAGCTTCCGTAAGTACAATTAATGTGTATGATCTTTTGAAATACAACACTTTGGTTGTAACAAAAGACGCGGTAGTGAAAATCGAGGAGGTGTACGCATAATGGCTGATTTGAAATATTATGACGTAATCTTGAAACCCGTTATCACAGAAAACAGTATGTCTATTTTGGATGAAAAGAAATATACCTTCATTGTACACCCCGAAGCAACAAAGGCGCAGGTGAAGGACGCTGTTGAAAAGATGTTCGCAGGGGCAAAGGTTGCAGCCGTTAACACAATGAACTATGACGGCAAGCCCAAAAGAAGAGGTGTGCACTTCGGTTCTACACCTAAGTTTAAAAAAGCAGTTGTAAAATTGACAGCTGACAGCAAGGATATTGAAATCTTCCAGGGAATGTAATTCTTCGGAGAATTTGAGGAAAATTGCAAAACACACGGAGACGTGTAGCAGATAGAAACTCGAAAGGAGTGCAGAAGATGGCAATTAAGAGATATAAACCATATACACCATCTAGAAGACACATGACTGTGTCTGCATTTGATGAAATTACAAAATCAACTCCTGAAAAATCTTTGGTGGTACACCTTAAGAAAAATTCAGGCAGAAATAACCAGGGTAAATTGACGGTTCGTCATCGCGGCGGCGGCTCCAAGATCAAATATAGACTGGTAGACTTCAGACGCAATAAAGACGGTGTTCCCGCAATTGTTCAGGCAATCGAATACGATCCTAACAGAACTGCAAACATTGCACTTATTGTTTATGCTGACGGTCAGAAGTCTTATATCTTGGCACCTGTAGGTTTACAGGTTGGAGATAAGCTTATGAACGGCCCGGAGGCGGAAGTAAAAATAGGCAACACATTGCCTATGAGCAAAATTCCCGTGGGTGCAAGCATTCATAACGTGGAAATGAAGCTGGGCAAGGGCGGACAGCTGGTTCGTGCCGCAGGTAATGTTGCACAGCTGATGGCAAAAGAAGGCAAGTATGCAACAGTGAAGCTTCCTTCCGGCGAAATGAGAATGCTGCCTATCGAATGTAGAGCAACCATTGGTCAGGTGGGCAATATTGATCATGAATTGATCCATATTGGTAAAGCCGGCAGAAAACGTCACATGGGTATCAGACCTACCGTAAGAGGTTCCGTAATGAACCCCAACGATCACCCTCACGGCGGTGGTGAAGGTAGAGCGCCTATCGGCCGTCCTTCTCCTATGACACCTTGGGGCAAGCCTGCAATGGGTTATAAAACAAGAAGCAAACACAAAGCTTCCAGTAAATATATTGTTCGCCGCAGAAACGGCTAATAGATCGGAATGCGTGCAGGCGGTAGCCTAAAACGCAAAAACACGAACAAGGAGGAGTAAAACATGAGCAGATCACTCAAAAAGGGACCTTTCGCTGACGATCATCTGTTAAAGAAGATTGACGCTATGAATGCAGCCGGCGAAAAGAACGTAATCAAAACATGGTCTCGTCGTTCGACAATTTTCCCCGATATGATCGGTCATACAATCGCAGTTTACGACGGCAGAAAGCACGTGCCTGTATATATTACTGAAGATATGGTAGGCCACAAGCTTGGTGAATTTGCATTGACAAGAAGCTACAGAGGTCATGGCAAAGACGCTGAAAAGAAATCTAAAATTCGCTAATATCTGAGACGAAAGGAGGTTTCGTTCATGGCAAAAGGTCATAGAAGCCAAATTAAAAAAGAAAGAAATGTTACAATACAAGAAAGAAGACCCCATGCATCTGCAAAGTATGTTGGCATCCCTGCCACAAAAGCGAAGATCGTTTTGGATCAGATCAAAGGTAAGGATGTTGTGACTGCAGCGGCATTGTTGAATTATTCTCCAAGATTTGCTTCCGAAGTAATTGCGAAGGTTTTGAAATCCGCAATGGCGAACGCAGAAAATAACTTGGGTATGGACATAAATAAATTGTATGTGGAAGAGGTAAGTGCTGGTCAGGGCCCCACAATGAAAAGAATTCGCCCCAGAGCACAAGGCAGAGCATATCGGATCCTGAAAAGATCCTGCCATATTTCCATCATTCTGAATGAGAGATAAGGAGGTACGAAATGGGACAGAAAGTAAATCCGCATGGATTAAGAGTCGGTATCATTAAAGATTGGGATACCAAATGGTATGCAGAGAAAGATTTCGCTGACTACCTGATTGAAGATGTAAAAATAAGAAAATTTATCAAATCCAAATTATATACTTCCGGTGTTTCCAAAATTGGTATCGAAAGAACAGCTGGCAGAGTGAAAATTACTGTTAGCACAGCAAAACCCGGTATTGTGATCGGCAAGAATGGTCAGGCCATTGAAGAGTTGAAGGCTGAGATTCAGAAAATGACAACACAAAAGGTTGCTGTAAATATTGAAGAGATTAAAAAACCTGAATTGGATGCACAGTTGGTTGCTGAAAATATCGCACTGCAGTTGGAAAACCGTGTTACATTCCGTCGTGCAATGAAGCAGGCAATGGGCAGAACCATGAAGTTTGGCGCAAAGGGTATCAAAACAGCTGTTGGCGGTCGTTTGGGCGGTGCTGATATGGCACGTTCCGAAAGCTATCACGAAGGTACCATCCCTCTTCAGACACTGCGTGCAGACATTGACTACGGCTTTGCAGAAGCTGATACAACCTACGGGAAGCTGGGCGTAAAGGTGTGGATTTACAAAGGTGAAGTTCTTCCTGTAAAAGCAGCAAAAAAGGAAGGAGGCGCTAAGTAATTATGTTAATGCCTAAAAGAGTGAAGTATCGTAAGCAGCAAAGAGGCTCCATGAAGGGCCGTGCCCGCAGAGGCAACAAAGTAACCTACGGCGAATACGGTATTATGGCTATGGAGCCTACATGGATTACAGCAAACCAGATTGAAGCAGCCCGTATTGCCATGACAAGATACATCAAGCGTGGCGGTGACGTTTGGATTAAAGTGTTCCCCGACAAACCCGTATCGGCAAAGCCTATTGGTACTCGTATGGGTTCTGGTAAAGGTGCGCCGGAGTTCTGGGTTGCAGTTGTAAGACCCGGCAGAGTAATGTTTGAAATTGGCGGCGTTGCAGAAGAAACAGCAAAAGAAGCATTGAGACTTGCAATCCATAAGCTTCCTATTAAATGTAAAATTGTTTCCAAGGCAGAGGCGGCAGAAATGGCAGGTGATCAGCAGTGAAAACAAAAGGCTATGTAAATGAAATGACAGGTAAGACTGCAGATGAATTACAAAGAGACCTTGTTTCTGCTAAAAAAGAGTTATTCAACCTGAGATTCCAAAACGCGACGAACCAGTTGGATAATACAGCGAGAATCAAGGAAGTTCGTAAAAATATTGCAAGAATTCAGACAGTGATTACACAGAAGGCGAGAGCAGCAGAATAATAATCCCGTCTAATGAGAGGAGGAACTCTTTGTGGAAGAAAGAAATCTTCGTAAAACCAGAGTTGGTAAGGTAGTCAGCGACAAAATGGACAAAACAATCGTTGTTGCTGTGGAAGATAAAGTAAAACACCCTTTGTATGGTAAAATTATCAACAGAACTTACAAGCTGAAAGCCCATGATGAAAACAACGAATGCGGCATCGGCGACCGTGTAAAGGTTATGGAAACCAGACCCTTGTCCAAGGATAAGAGATGGAGACTGGTAAATATCATCGAAAAAGCAAAATAATCCTTTTTGGAGAGGAGGCAATCATATGGTTCAACAGGAAACCAGACTAAAAGTAGCAGATAATTCCGGAGCAAAAGAACTCCTTTGCATTAGAGTAATGGGCGGATCTACAAGAAGATATGCAGGCGTTGGCGATATCATTGTTGCGACGGTTAAAGATGCAACACCCGGCGGCGTTGTGAAAAAAGGCGATGTTGTGAAGGCTGTTGTTGTTAGAACAGTAAAGGCCGTAGGCAGAGCAGACGGCAGCTATATTAAATTTGACGAAAATGCAGCGGTTATTATCAAAGATGACAAAAACCCCAGAGGTACACGTATTTTTGGACCCGTTGCCAGAGAGCTGAGAGAGAAGCAGTTTATGAAGATTCTTTCTCTGGCACCAGAAGTATTATAAGGAGGTGTGCTAGGTGGCTAACTTGAAATTGAAAAGCGGCGATAAAGTCGTTGTAATTACAGGTAAGGATAAAGGAAAACAAGGCAAGATTCTGGCCGTTGATTTGAAAAACAACAGAATTCTTGTGGAGGGTGTGAACATGATTTCCAAGCATACAAAGCCCAATGCAAAAAATCAGCAGGGTGGTATTGTGAAGAAAGAAAATTATATTCACGCTTCCAACGTAATGTATCTTCATAACGGTAAGGCGACTCGTCTTGGTGCGATGATAAAAGACGGCAAAAAAGTAAGAATTGCAAAAAAGACAGGCGAAGTGATTGACTGATCCCTGGAAAGGAGGTAAACAATGAGCAGATTAAGAGAGTTTTATGAAGCAGAAGTAGTTCCTGAAATGATCAAGAAATTTTCATATAAAAATAAGCTGGCTGTACCCAAGCTGGAAAAAATCATTGTGAACATGGGTGTTGGCGAAGCCAAAGAAAACGCAAAGATTCTGGATGGCGCAGTGAAGGATATGACAATTATCGTTGGACAGAAGCCCGTTGTAACAAAGGCAAAAAAGTCTATTGCGGCATTTAAGCTTCGTGAAGGCATGAACATTGGCTGTAAGGCAACGCTAAGAGGCAACAGAATGTATGAGTTTGCTGACAGATTGATCAACATTGCCCTTCCTCGTGTGCGTGACTTCCGTGGTGTAAAGGCGAATAGCTTTGACGGACGCGGCAACTACACAATGGGCATCAAAGAACAGCTGATTTTCCCTGAAATCGAATATGATAAAGTTGATAAAATCAGAGGTATGGACATTGTTTTTGTTACAACAGCAAAGACAGATGAAGAAGCAAGAGAATTGCTTAAATTATTTGGTATGCCATTCGCAAAATAAAGGGAGGGACAAAAATGGCTAAAAGATCTATGATCGTGAAGCAGCAGAGAACTCCTAAGTTCTCCACAAGAGCTTACACACGTTGCAGAATATGTGGTAGACCCCACTCTGTGCTTAGAAAATATGGAATTTGCCGTATTTGCTTCCGTGAATTGGCATATAAGGGCCAGATTCCCGGTGTAAAGAAAGCAAGCTGGTAAATAGAAAGGAGGAATTCATAATGTCAATGAGCGACCCTATCGCAGATATGCTGACAAGAATCAGAAACGGTAACACAGCAAAACACGATACAGTAGATGTTCCTTCTTCCAAGATGAAGAAAGCAATTGCTGACATTTTGACAACAGAAGGTTATGTAAAAGGCTACGAAGTTATTGAGGACGGTGTAAAATCCACAATTCGCGTAAGCTTAAAGTATGGTGCTGACAAAAACCAAAAGGTAATTACAGGTTTGAAAAGAATTTCCAAGCCCGGCCTCAGAGTTTTTGCAAACAAGGATGAATTGCCTAAGGTTTTGGGTGGATTGGGTATTGCAATCATTTCCACAAGCCAAGGCTTGATGACAGACAAAGATGCGAGAAAAGTTGGCGTAGGCGGCGAAGTAATCGCATTTGTTTGGTAATAATTTCGAGAAAATAGGAGGTGCAGACCATGTCAAGAATCGGCAAGCTCCCGGTTGCAGTACCTGCAGGCGTTGACGTAAAAATCGGCGAAGGCAATCTGCTTACAGTAAAGGGGCCTTTGGGCACGCTGGAGAGAAAATTATCCGCTGACATGCATATCGCAATTGAAGAAGGTCACATTGTAGTTACAAGACCCAGTGATCTGAAAAAGTATAAGGCATTACACGGTTTGACAAGAACATTGATTTTCAATATGGTGGCTGGTGTAACACAGGGTTATGCAAAGACTTTGGAAATCAACGGTGTTGGTTACAGAGCTGCAAAGTCCGGCAAGAAGCTGGTACTTACACTGGGATATTCCCATCCTGTTGAGATGGAGGATCCCGCTGGTATTGAAACCATCGTGGAAGGTACAAACAAAATTACTGTTAAGGGTATTGACAAAGAAAAAGTTGGACAGTTTGCAGCTGAAATTAGAACCAAACGTCCCCCTGAACCTTACAAAGGCAAGGGTATTAAATACTCTGACGAGAAGATTAGACGTAAAGTTGGTAAGACCGGTAAGAAATAATCAACCCTTCGCGGCTTGAGCTATTTATATCGGAAAATGACTGATTTTGAGAAACGGAGTGAAATACTATGATTAGAAAGCCATCTCGTGCGGCGGCTCGTGTGAAAAGACACTACAGAATCCGCAATCATGTAAATGGAACTGGACAGAGACCCAGATTGGCCGTGTTCAGATCCAATAAGCATATGTATGCACAGATTATTGATGATGTTACACATCACACATTGGCTGCAGCTTCCACAGCGGAAGCAGATGTGGCAAGCAAGGTGGAATTTACTTCTACTGTTGCTGCGGCAGCTATTGTTGGTGAAGTGCTGGCAAAAAGAGCAGTTGAAAAAGGCATTACTGAAGTTGTTTTCGACAGAGGCGGTTTCGTTTACCACGGTAAAGTGAAGGCTTTGGCCGATGCAGCAAGAGAAGCCGGATTAAATTTCTAAGGTAAGGAGGAAAGTATGTTGAAAAAAATCGATCCAAGCACTTTAGATCTGAAAGATAAAGTAGTAACCATCAACCGTGTAACAAAGGTTGTTAAGGGTGGTCGTACCTTCAGATTCGCTGCTCTTGTAGTAGTTGGCGATGGCAATGGCCACGTTGGCTGCGGCATGGGCAAGGCATCTGAAATTCCCGATGCCATCCGTAAAGGCAAAGAAGATGCAATAAAAAATATCATCAAGGTTGAAAGAAATGATGTTGAAAGCATCTATCATGATGTTCTGGGGATATTTGGCAGTGCAAGCGTATTGCTGATGCCCGCTGCAGATGGTACCGGCGTTATTGCCGGCGGTCCCGCGCGTGCGGTATTGGAGTTGGCAGGTATTCGTAACATCAGAACAAAATCCTTGGGTTCCAACAATAAGCGCAACGTTGTAAGCGCAACAATCGAAGGCCTGTCCAGAGCGACAACACCCGAGGCTGTTGCAAAACTGCGCGGCATTACTGTAGAAGAACTCTTAGGTTAAGGAGGAATTGACAGTGGCTGAAATTAAAATCACGTTAGTGAAATCAACAATCGGAGCAGTTCCGAAACATAAAAAAACAGTGCAGGCTTTGGGACTGAGAAAAACAAACAGCAGTGTCATTCAGCAGGACAATGCGGCTATCAGAGGTATGATCCATCAGATTAGCCACCTTGTAAAAGTTGAAGAAATTTGATTTGAGGAGGTGCCAAAATGAACTTATGCGATTTGAGACCTGCGGAAGGCTCCAGAGAAGGTGCTTGGAGACGGGGCAGAGGTCATGCGACAGGCAACGGAAAAACAGCAGGCAGAGGCCATAAAGGTCAGGGTCAGCGTTCCGGTTCCGGTGGTAAGTGCGGTTTTGAAGGCGGGCAGATGCCTTTATACAGAAGACTTCCAAAAAGAGGCTTCACGTGCAGAAACAGTAAAGAGATCGTTTCCATCAACGTTAATATGTTAAATGTTTTTGAAAACGATGCAGTAGTAGATATCGATGCTTTAAAAGCTGTTGGCTTAGTCAGCAATCCCAGAGACGGTGTTAAGATTCTCGGAGAGGGTGAGCTAGAAAAAAAACTTACAATCAAAGTAAATCAGTTTAGCAAAACTGCACTTGAAAAGATTGAAGCAGCCGGCGGAAAAGCAGAGGTGATTTAATGTTTAAGATTTTCGTTAATTCCTGGAGAACGAAAGAAATTCGAAACAAAATATTGTACACGCTGATGATTTTCGCAATCATCCGTTTGGGTACATTAATCGCATTGCCCGGTATTGACGCAGAAAGCGTAATCGCAGCAAGGGGAGCAACCGGTATCGGCACACTGTACAGTGTAATTGCCGGCGGAGCAAACTCAGGCTGGTCTTTGTTCGCAATGGGTATTGGCCCTTATATTACTGCATCCATCATCATGCAGTTGCTGACCATTGCGATTCCAAAGTTTGAACAGCTTTCAAAAGAAGGCCCGGAAGGGCGCAAAAAATTACAGTCTTACAGCAGATATCTGACAGTTGTGTTGGCGCTGATCCAGGGTGCAGGTCTCACATATACCTATCAGAATATGTTTTTGAGTGACAAACCGCTGGTTTATGTGGCTTCAGTAATTTCCTTAGTTTGCGGCTCAACATTTGTTATGTGGCTGGCAGAGCAGATTACTGCAAAGGGTATAGGAAACGGTTCTTCTATGGTGATTTTTATCAATATCGTTTCTAACCTGCCCCAAGGAATCGCAAGTATGTACTACACAATTTCCGGCTCCGGTATGGTGGGAGTTGCAAAGGTTGTGGCGATTTTAGTCGTTCTTCTTGTTGTTTTGGCATTCATCGTGTGTGTAAACTCCGGTGAAAGAAGACTGCCTGTGCAGTATTCCTCCAAAATGGCAGGGCATAAACAAACAGGCGGCAGCAACACAACCATGCCCATTAAGGTAAACACTTCAGGCGTTATCTCAATTATTTTTGCGATTTCTCTGTTGCAGTTTCCCCAGCAGATTGGTAACTTTATTCCCGATAAGGGAGCCACATTCACAAAGGTGATTGAGGTTCTGGATATGACACACCCCATTGGTGCGTGTTTGTATGTATTGCTGATTGTATTCTTCACATATTTTTATGCTTCCATTGTGATCAACCCCAATGAAATTGCAATGAATATGAAAAAGAATGGCGGCTTTATTCCCGGAATCAGACCGGGTCAGCCTACAAGCGCTTATATCACAAAGGTTGTGAGCAGAATTACGCTGGTTGGTGCAATTTGCTATGCAATCCTGGCTATGGTACCTGTTGTATTGCAATGGATATTTAAAATTAACGTAGGCTTTGGCGGTACAACGCTGATCATCGTTGTTGGTGTTGCGCTGGATATTGTGAAGGCCTTGGAAAGCCAATTGCTCATGCGCCATTATAAAGGTTTTTTGAGTGAATAATCTTAACCTGCTGGGAAATGCTTCCGGCATTTCCCAAGGTTGAGTGGGGAGTTCTAAAAAGAGAAGGGCTATCAAAAGAAAAGAGGTCATGATTGTTATGAAATTAGTTCTCATTGGTGCGCCCGCTGCAGGGAAGGGTACACAAGCTGCACGTTTGGTAAAACACTACGGCATTGCACACATCTCTACGGGCGATATGCTGAGAGAAGAAGTAGCAAAGGGCACGGAGCTGGGAAAACAGGCGAAAAGCATTATGGCGTCTGGTGGACTGGTTTCTGATGAACTGATCATTGCGATTGTAAAAGAGAGAATTCAGAAGGAAGACTGCAAAAACGGTTTTATTTTGGATGGCTTCCCTCGGACTGTGGTTCAGGCTGAAAAGCTTGGAGAAATGGTAGCGCTGGATAAGGTTGTTTATATTAATGCACCTGACAAGGTTATGCTGGAAAGATTGACGGCAAGAGAAACCTGTCCCAAGTGCGGAGCAACCTATAACAAATTATTTTTGCCTGCGAAGGTTGACGGTATTTGTGATGTGTGCGGGGAAGGCCTGACACAGCGCAAGGATGACACAACAGAAGCAGGACTTGCCAGAATCAAAACATTCCACGAACAGAGTGAGCCCTTGGTTGCATTTTACGAGAAACAAGGTATCTTGTTTGAAGTAGATGGAACGATGGAAATCGATGAGATTACCAAGGCGATCATAGAAGGTCTGGAGAGATAATATGTCTATCACGATCAAAACAGAAAAACAGATTAATAAAATGCGTAGAGCAGGCGCTCTTTTGGCAAACACAGAGGCACTCCTTGCGAAGGCGGTTGTACCCGGTATAACAACGGCATATCTGGATCAGCTGGCGGAGGAGTACATCCGAAGCCATGGCGGTGTTCCTTCCTTTAAAGGTTACGGCGGATTTCCGGCAACCCTTTGTACCTCGGTAAACGAGGAAATCATTCATGGGATTCCCGGCAGCCGTGTTTTAAAAGAAGGGGATATTCTGAGTATTGACATGGGATGCATCCTTGAAGGCTATCATGGAGATATGGCCAGAACGTATGCCGTGGGCGAAATTTCGCCGGAGGCAAAAAAGTTAATTGCTGTGACAAAAGAAAGTTTTTTTGAAGGCATAACTTTTGCCAAAGAAGGCAATCATCTCAATGATGTGGGCACTGCCATCCAAAAATACGTAGAAAAAAATGGTTTTTCCGTTGTTCGTGAATTTGTTGGGCATGGTATTGGCACAAATATGCATGAGCCGCCGGAAATCCCAAACTTTAAAACATTGACACAAGGCATTCGGCTGCAAAAGGGAATGACCCTTGCCATCGAGCCTATGGTGAATATGGGTGATTACAAAATCCGGACGCTTAAAGACGGATGGACCGTAGTCACAAAGGATGGAACATTAGCGGCACATTATGAAAATACTATTTTGATTACTGACGGTGACCCGGAGATCCTTACGTTACCCCGATAAAAAAAGAAAGATTGAGGTGATTGTGTTGGAGTATCAAATCGGTCAAATCGTTTATTCTAAAAGCGGACACGACAAGGGCGAGGCTATGCTCATTCTTTCTGTTGAAGGCAGGTATTTGTACTTGGTCAACGGAAAAACACGGAGGCTGGAAAAGCCAAAATGTAAAAAAATGATCCATGTTCAGCCCACCCATTATGTGGACACGGCTATAGCAGAAAAATTGAGGCGGAATGAAGCAATTCAGGATGCGGAAATCAGAAAGGCTATAAAAATGTTTCAAGTAAAAGCAGTAGACTGTTAAGGAGGTTCTTGGCTTGTCAAAAGATGACGTAATTGAAGTAGAAGGAACCGTACTGGAGAAATTACCCAATGCTATGTTTCAGGTAGAGCTGGAAAACGGCCATCAAATCCTGGCGCATATATCCGGGAAATTGCGTATGAACTTCATCCGTATTTTGCCGGGCGACAAAGTGTTAGTTGAAATGTCTCCCTATGATTTGTCTAAGGGCAGAATTATCTGGAGAGCGAAATAAGGAAGGAGCGATCACAATGAAGGTAAGACCATCTGTAAAACCTATGTGTGAAAAATGCAGAATTATCAAAAGAAAAGGTCGTGTAATGGTCATTTGTGAAAATCCAAAGCATAAACAGAAACAAGGCTGATATATATTTTATGACTGATCCAAAGGGAATACCTTTAAGAGTCGTTTGATAAATCCGTCAATGTACCGGGAGGAGCATACAGTTAATAGCAGAGGCAGCGCACAGGCTGACGGCTGTTTCCTCTGTTTGTAATGCCCGATGGGTATACTTTATTTATGCGAAATTTTTTGAATATGAAATAACTGTTGAAAATTATAGGAGGTGCAAGATATACATGGCACGTATTGCTGGTGTAGACTTACCAAGAGAAAAGCGTATTGAAATTGGTCTGACTTATGTTTATGGCATCGGTCATCCTAGCGCAGTTCGTATTTTGAACGAAGCTGGAGTAGATCTGAATACTAGAGTAAGAGACTTGACGGATGATGAAGTAGCGAAAATCCGTGACGTCATTGATAAATCCCAAAAGGTTGAAGGTGATCTGAGAAGAGAAATCGCCCTGAACATCAAACGTCTGATTGAAATCGGCTGTTACAGAGGCATCCGCCACAGAAAAGGCCTGCCTGTAAGAGGACAGAAAACAAAGACAAACGCAAGAACAAGAAAAGGTCCCAGAAAGACCGTTGCGAATAAGAAGAAATAATTGATTTCAAAGGAGGTTTGAGTAATGGCTAAGAAAACTGTGAAAAAGACAACAACTCGCAGACGCCGTGATAAAAGAAAAGTAGAACGTGGCCAGGCTCACATTCAGTCTACTTTTAACAATACAATCGTTACAATCACTGATGCAATTGGCAATGCGCTTTCTTGGGCAAGTGCAGGCCAGCTGGGCTTCAGAGGCTCTAAAAAATCCACACCTTATGCTGCACAGATGGCTGCAGATACAGCTGCAAAGGCTGCATCCGATTACGGCCTGAAGACGATTGAAGTTTTTGTAAAAGGCCCCGGTTCCGGACGTGAAGCCGCAATCCGTGCATTGCAGGCTGCTGGTTTGGAGGTTACAATGATTAGAGATGTAACACCCGTTCCTCACAACGGCTGTAGACCACCTAAGCGCAGAAGAGTATAATCATCAGGAGGTGTAGATAAATGGCAAGAGATAGAGTACCCGTACTGAAAAGATGCAGAGCTTTAAATTTAGATCCCATCTTTCTCGGTATTGATAAAAAATCTAAGAAGCAAAATTTAAGAACAAACAGAAAAATGAGCGAATATGGCCTTCAGATGAGAGAAAAGCAGAAAGCAAAATTCATCTATGGCGTTTTAGAAAAACAGTTTAGAGGCTACTATGCACAGGCTGAAAGAATTTCAAAAAAAGAAGGTATTCCTGGTGAAAACCTACTTATGCTGCTTGAAATGAGACTGGATAACGTAATGTTCCGTCTTGGCTATGGCAGAACCAGAAAAGAAGCAAGACAGATTGTTCGTCACAAACACGTTACTGTAAACGGAAAACCTGTTGATATTCCTTCCTATCAGGTGAAGGTTGGCGATAAGATTGAAGTAAAGGAAAAATATAAAACCATTCAAAGATACAAAGACGTTTTGGCATCTACGGATGGCAAGCTTGTTCCAGAATGGCTGTCCGCAGACCATGATGCATTAAGTGGCACAGTTGTAGCAAAACCCACCAGAGCACAGATTGATATTCCTGTTGAGGAAACATTTATTGTCGAGCTGTACTCCAAATAATCTGAAACGGTTGTGCAAAAAAGTCAATCAAAAAGCTGTGGGGCGAAAGCTCCCACAGCACCTTAATATAAAAAAGGGAGGTTTGAATGAGTGTTTGAATTTGAGAAACCTCGTATTGAGATTGCTGAGATGGCACCGGACGGAACTTATGGAAAGTTCGTGGTAGAGCCTTTGGAAAGAGGCTACGGCACAACATTAGGAAATTCCCTGAGAAGAATTTTACTATCTTCTCTTCCTGGGGCTGCTGTCAGTAATGTAAAAATTGACGGCGTGCTTCATGAATTTAGTGTAATTCCCGGTGTAAAAGAAGATGTAACAGAAATTATTTTGAACCTAAAGGGAATTGCAATTAAAAACACCAGCGAAGGAAACGAGCCTAAAATCGCCTATATTGACGTTGAGGGTGAGGGGGAAGTAAAAGGTTCTGATATTAAGGCAGACAGTGATATTGAGATTTTAAATCCCGATCATCACATTGCAACACTTTCCGGCGGCGCTGGCAGTAAGCTTTATATGGAAATTACCATCAACAAGGGACGCGGCTATATTGGTGCGGACAAAAACAAAAAGGACGATCAACCCATTGGTATGCTTCCCGTTGACAGCATTTTTACACCTGTGACCAGAGTAAATTTCCTTGTGGAAAATACCCGTGTTGGCCAGATTACTGATTATGACAAATTGTCATTAGAGGTATGGACCAATGGTACCATTGCCCCTGATGATGCGGTAAGCTATGGTGCAAAAATTTTGAATGAGCATCTAAACTTGTTTATTGATCTTTCTGATAACGCAAAGGATGCTTCTATTATGGTTGAGAAAGAGGAAGGCAAGAAGGAAAAGGTTCTTGAAATGAGCATTGAAGAGCTTGATCTTTCCGTTCGTTCCTATAACTGCTTGAAGAGAGCGGGCATCAACACAGTAGAAGACCTGGCGAATAAAACAGAAGAAGAAATGATGAAGGTTAGAAATCTTGGACGTAAGTCTTTGGAAGAAGTATTGAACAAAATGGCGGAGCTTGGTTTGGCATTAAGACCTAGTGACGAATAAGCTTGCCGGTTAACTATTATTACCGTAGGATTACGCTTTCACATAAGCCCGAGGAGCAGTGGCGGCGGGCACTATCTTACGGGGATCAACGAGGAGGATACAAACCATGCATGCATCCGGTTATAGAAAACTTGGTAAAACAACACCCCAGAGAAAGGCGTTGTTAAGAAACCAAGTAACAAATTTGCTGTATCACGGCAAAATTAAAACAACAGAAACAAGAGCGAAGGAAGTAAGAAGAATTGCTGAAAAGCTCATCACCCTTGCAGTAAAGGAAAAAGACAACTTTGACGAAGTTGAAGTAACAGCAAAGGTAGCAAAGAAGGACGCAAACGGCAAGCGTGTAAAGGAAGTTGTAAACGGCAAGAAAGTAACCGTTTATAACGAAGTAAAGAAGACAGTAAAGAAGGATAAACCTTCCAGACTTGCGGCAAGACGCCAGCTGTTATCTTACCTTTACCCTATAACCGAAGTTCCTGCGGATGGCAAAAAAGTTAGAAGCTTGAGCAAAGAGGTTGATATGGCAGCGAAAGTGTTTGACGAAATCGCTCCGAAATATGTAGACCGTACCGGTGGTTATACAAGAATTGTGAAGCTGGGCGCAAGAAAAGGCGACGGCGCTATGGAAGTATTCATCGAATTGGTTTAATAAAATGATTAAAAGAGGTTTTCCTTTGGGGAAGCCTCTTTTTTGATCAGAGGACGATTGCAACAGGCATTTCCATGTGCTTTGTGAACACATCGGGGAATATCCGCTGGGGTATGAGTGGTAAGATTCGCCCTGTTTTTAAAAAACATAGGGAAAAAGTATAATGGAACTGGAAATTATCGGGAAGATGTTCGGGTTCTTTTTTGCTATAGTAGAATTTTGTGGTTCGCGAAAAAGAAGGGGAAAGATAATCTGAAATTTAAAGTATATTTTCCCTAAATTAAAAGAAAAATATGTTGAAAGGGATAGAAAAAATGATATAATAAAACCAACAAAAGTGCATAGAAGTAGTAAAGAAAGCAATGAAGCAAGGGGAGAGGCCTGAAAATTGATTGCTGCTTCAAAAGATATGTTTGTGTGGCGGGAAGCAGACTGTTTCTGCTCTGAAGGTGCCTATAGATATCTGTAAAAAAATATTCGTGCATCATTTCGGCGGGCTTTAGGAGACGCTGAATATGCATAGAAAGGGTTGAAAGCATATGATAAGATGTGCGTTATTGGGAAAAGAAGAAGGTATTCGCTTGGATATTTCCATGACCGCTGAAAACATATGGCCCTTGAAAGAACTGCGTCGGAAGAAGCAAGATTTTGGGAGGCTTCTTTTCATTGCAAAAATCACAGAGAATAACCACTTAGACAAGCGTTTAGGTGGTTTTTATATTATAAATTTATAGGAGGTGGCCCCTTTGTGTAACAAAAATACGACTACAGAAAGGTTAAGGTGATCCTCATATCTCGTCTTTGGACAATAGACGTTAAACAGGTCTTATTTTTATGTGATCATACAAGATGCTACGGCCTGAAGAAGAAATGGCGCAGATTGCTTGAAAAGTGAATTAAAATGTAGCTGAAAAAGGGAGGTTTTTTGCAAAGACACATAAGTTGTTTGAAATAGGCTGGGCTTTCATGTATGATGTATGTAAATGTTTACCCCATCCCGCTAAGCTGTACTTTGTATACTTCCCTTTTTGACTGGCGGAAGGATTGCCTGCATAAGGGATGCATGGGAGTAGGGGATCATTCCTTATGTAAAGAAAAGGAGGCAGTTTGTAGATGAATTTGCTTTCAAGCATTATTGTTTGTATGACAATTGTTATTAGTAAAGAGATGAAAAAAACGAAACCTATTCGGGAGAATAAAAAAACAAGGATAATTAGTGGGATTATTTTAGGTGTCGTAATGCTTTTCATGGTTATTTTTCTATCATTCAATTATTTTAAAACCTCTATTCATCTTGATGAATTTACGATTATAGAAAAGGTACATGAAGAAAAAGGCATATACATCTATACAATTTTAGAAGAAGGAAGGGAAAAATACTTAGTACTCAAGCAAGAGGGAATTTTGCATAAATTATTTTTACAAATGAAAATGCCTGTCCAGGAACGAGCAAATATAGAAACAGAGACCTTTCAATATAAACATGATATTGATATAGAAAACTCTGTAATTACCCATACCTATAAAAAAAGATGGGGGGATGGCATGGTATCCTTTTGGGTAATACTGGCTATGGGTGCATACCTTGCCATAGAACAGGAGAAATTATCAAAAGCAGATAAAATAATCGGTGTGTTGTGGCTGATAATAGCGGTTGGTGTTACGATTTTCTTTCTGTTTTGACTGCGCGTATGTCAAAAAGCGGATGATAAAAATGCGAAAGCACATGATTGTTACAAACGGCCTGCTTGAGCGATCAAAGAAAAAGTATGGCGGTGGCATCTTAAACAGAAAAGCGGGATAGCCTACAAAAATAGGGCATTTAGGGAAAGTGCAACCACTGGTTGCAGAATTTTCAAGCACTATTGATGGTATGTAAACCGGAAATTATGGTACCATTGCCTTGCGATATCGTAAAAACGCTATTTGATGCATAGGAGGAATTGAAAATGATTTTGGCAGACAAAATTTTATTATTGCGTAAAAATAATGGATGGTCCCAAGAGGAATTGGCGGAAAAAATGAATGTATCCAGACAGTCTATCTCTAAGTGGGAAAGCGCCGCCGCTATACCGGATATCAATCGTATATTGGATCTTGCAAAAATTTTCGGTGTGACAACAGATTACCTGTTGAAGGATGATCTGGAAGCCACTGTGTATTCCGATACAGATGAGGCGGAAAATGTTATACGGGTATCATTGCAGGAAATGAATGATTTTTTAGCCCATAAGGTCATTTATGGAAAGTGGGTGGCGTTGGGCGTTATATTATGTATTCTTTCCCCCGCTGCATTAATCCTGCTATCCGCTGCATCTGAAGAAAATGGGGCGCTGACGGAAAGAGCCGCCTCCGGTATTGGCATTGTAATGCTATTATTGATGATTTCAGCAGCCGTTGTAATATTTATTACCAGCGCTGCGAAAATGAAGCGTTTTCAATACCTAGAAAACAGTAATTTTGAGCTGGAATATGGTTTGGTTGGCATTATAAAGGAAAAGCAGGCGGCATTTGAACCGGTATATGTTAGAAACACGGCAATTGGTGTTGTTCTTTGCATTTTATGCTCCGCACCGCTGATCATAGCAGGCCTATTTGAGGCTTCCAATTCAATGTTGACCTTCCTTGTAGTGCTGCTGCTAGCGACCCTCTCCGTTGCGATATATATTTTTATTCCTACGGGGACAATCAAGGACAGCTATGACCAGCTGCTGCGTGAAGGGGAGTTTGCGCCGAAGGAACTGGAGGAGTCAAAAAGAGCATCGAAATTTGCGGGCTTTTACTGGCCCATGGTGACGGCTGTTTATCTTGGGTGGAGCTTTTATACAAACGATTGGGGCATTACTTGGATAATTTGGCCCCTTGCTTCCTTGGTTTTTGCAGGGATTTCTTCGGTATTGCGGGCATCCAAGAGATAGATACAGAAAAAACAGTAAGATTTTTATTTGGACGGAAAAGAAAAACTGCCGTCAAATGAGGGAATCCTTTTGCGGCGGGGGATATGCAGGAAGGCATCGTAAGGGGACTCCTGCATTTTCTTTTTTGAGAGAACGGAGTTTTGTTTCGTAAAAAATGACTATAAAGTGGTTTGATTTCAAATGAGTTACTATTTATTTTGGAGAGTATTTGTGAGTAAGTGTGTCGATGCACGATTTTTCAAATAAAAACATTGACATTAAGTATTAAAACAAGTACAATATATAAAATTTCTAAAAATATTGCGTCCTCCCATAGACCGGCAGGAAGCCAGACAAAAGAAAAATTGACGGAGGTACCTATTGTGTTTCAATGGATTCATTTTTTAACGTATGCGGTAATCACAACGGCGACACCGGGGCCGAATAATATTATGTCTATGTCGAATGCAGGGCGTGTGGGGCTAAAAAAATCCTATCCCTTTAATTTGGGCATCTGGGCGGGGTTTATGGCAGTTATGGTAATTTGTACTGTATTAAGCAGTGCTTTAAACGCACTGATGCCGGTAATCAAAACACCCATGCTGGTGGCGGGTGCGGGCTATATGCTGTATCTTGCGTATAAGACTTGGAAAAGATCAGCGGAGATTTCGGAGGCACAAGTAAAGAATGGGTTTCTTTCGGGCTTGCTGCTGCAATTTATCAACCCTAAAATTTATATTTATGGTATGGTTTCCATGGAGGCTTACATATTGCCGTATTTTCAAAATAGTCCGTTCAAGCTTTTGGGGTTTGCCATTTTGTTGGCTACCATCGGTTGTTTTTTTAATCTTTGTTGGGCGGCTTTCGGTTCCGTATTCAGAATTTTATTTTCTCGCCATGCCCGGGCTGTCAATACCATTATGTCGTTGCTTTTGGTGTACTGTGCCATTTCCTTATTTTTGTAAGGATTACGGAATAAGTATGATTTTAAATTGATTGAACAAGGCATGAAAAAGAGCCTGAAGGAAAAATCCTTCAGGCTCTTTTTTTGCCTTAGACAAGGTCTATAGAGGCAACATCAAAGCAGTTATCAGCTGATTATTTAGAATCAGCCAAATTGAGAAACATTAGCCCTGAGTTTTGCCGGCCATTGCTCTTTCCTGTGCTTCGATCATTTTCTTAACCATATAGCCACCAACATAACCATTCTGTGCGGATGTTAAGTCGCCATTATAGCCCTTTTTCAAAGGTACACCGATTTCGTTTGCCACTTCATATTTGAACTGTTCCATTGCTGCTCTTGCTTCGGGTACGTTCATCTTATTGCTTGTGCCGCTGCTAGATGCTCCACTCATTTAAACTACCTCCTTAAAAATAACTGTGTTTTGTGTTGCAGTAATAGTATTGCACAGTCGTTCATTATTATGTAGGAACATATTGGTACGAGTGGGTGTGGATTCTGGAAACAGGCTTCAATGCGTTTGCCTTCTTAATGAAAGGTATCGTTTAAATGAAACGAATTTTTTTGATACGTTAAAAAGCCCTCCTGCTGCAGCTTAGACAGCTCCATGGACATAGCGCTGCGGTCAACTGCCAAGTATTCCGCAAGCTGCTGACGGTTAAAGGGGATTTGAAAAGACGATGAACCGACTTTCATGGATTCTGCAGAAAGATAAGACAAAAGCTTTTCTCTGGTGGTTCTTTTTGTAATATGCTCTATTTTGCCTGTGAGCATAATGTTTTTTCCTGCTAAAATGGAAAGCAAATTTCGGATGATGCGGGAATGAAATACACAGGACGGTGTGCAGGTGTTTAAAATTTGCCCAATATCGATAAATAAAACAGTAGTTGGTTCCACAGCAAGGACGCTTACGGTGATATTTTGTGTATGGGTGCAGGCAAAAGATTCGGCAAACATTTGGGAAGGGGTAATGTCACTTAATATGGTACGATTTCCCCAAAAATCTTCTTTCAAAATGTGAATATACCCCGATAAAACAAGGCCCATCCTATTTACGGCTTCTCCTTGTCTGAAAATTAATGTGCCCTTGGCATATTTTTTTTCAACGGCAGAGAGACACGTAAGCATGGTTTGTATTTCTTCGGGTGTAATACCGGAAAACAGGGGGGATTTTTTTAAAACAGAACTATTATTCATAAAAACCACCTTTGTGTTGTATTTACAACAGAAGTTTTTTGTTTATTATAGTATACTTTCCCCATAAGAACAAGAAAAATAAAAACTTTTTAATATATTTGGAGGGAATTATTATGATTAGAAAAATTATTGAAATAAATCAAGAAAAATGCAATGGTTGCGGGCTGTGTGCGGCAGCGTGTCACGAAGGGGCAATTGCCATGATAGAGGGCAAGGCAACCTTGATTCGTGATGATTATTGCGATGGCCTTGGAGATTGCCTGCCCACTTGCCCCACAGGTGCCATTCAGTTTGTGGAACGAGAGGCGCTGCCTTACGATGAGGCGGCGGTAAAGAAAAATATGGCGGCAAAGGGCCATGGATGCAGCTGCCCGGGAACCCAACCACAGCTGTTCCGGCCCAAAGAAAATCCGCAAGTGCCGGTGGCAGGGCAGGTGCAATCCCAGCTTCGCCAGTGGCCCGTACAGATTCAGCTGGCACCTGTGCAGGCACCCTATTTTGACGGAGCAAACCTATTAATTGCGGCGGATTGTACCGCATATGCATATGGGGATTTCCACAGCAAATTTATGAAAAATAAAGTTACCTTAATTGGCTGTCCTAAGCTGGACCATGTGGAATATGCTCAAAAATTACAGCAAATTATTATGCAAAACGACATTAAAAGTGTAACTGTTGTGAGAATGCAGGTGCCCTGCTGCGGCGGAATGGAGATGGCGATAAAGACAGCACTGCAAAATAGCGGGAAGTTTCTTCCTTGGCAGGTGGTAACCATTTCCACGCAGGGGGAAATTTTAGAAGGATAAGCCATTTTATGAGCTTGGTTTTTGGAAAAAAATATGATTTTAGAAAAGCCCCATTGCTTGCGCAAAATCATTTTGCGGCAATTCAATGGGGTTTTTTGGGATCTGACCTGAATAGAAACAAGCCAATGCAATTTCAATATAAAAAACCAAGGAATAGTACAAAATATATTTATTAATATAGGTAGGAACAGCAAACAAAAAATCGTTTCTCAAGTTTTTTCAAAGAAAAAAGTGTAATCATTGCTTTAAAAAGTAGAATTCACTTTCTGTAAAATCTGGAAATTTAGAACGAATGTTTGCTTTTTGCTGTACTTTTGTAAGTGTTTGTGATATAATTTGTTCAGATTTCAAGTATGTGCCATACTGTTTGAAAGAAATTTTTGATTGTTCGATTGTTTTTTACAGTGAATCTCCATCAAGGGACACGCTGCTATTTTTATTGTAAGCCATAAATTTTTATGGAGGTGATTATATGAATTTTAAGGTTCATTCTGAATATAAGCCTACGGGGGATCAGCCGGAGGCCATTGAAAAGCTGGCAAAGGGCTTTCAAGAGGGTAAAAAATTTCAAACGCTGTTGGGGGTTACAGGTAGCGGAAAAACCTTTACTATGGCAAATATTATTGAAAAGCTGCAAAAGCCAACGCTGGTGGTTGCCCATAACAAGACCCTTGCAGCCCAGCTTTATAATGAACTGAAGGAGTTTTTTCCCGAAAACGCGGTGGAATACTTTGTGTCGTATTATGATTATTATCAGCCCGAAGCCTATGTGCCCAGCACAGACACTTATATTGAAAAGGATTCCTCTGTGAATGATGAAATTGATAAGTTGCGTCACTCTGCCACAGCCGCCTTGGTGGAACGGGAGGATGTTATTGTTGTGGCCAGTGTTTCCTGCATTTATGGTTTGGGCGATCCTGAGGAATACTATGGCATGATGCTTTCTTTGCGTCCCGGCATGGAGAAGGATCGGGATGAGGTGCTCCGCGGGTTATTGGAGATGCAGTATGACCGAAATGATATGAGCTTTGAAAGGGGTACCTTTCGTGTGCGGGGAGATGTGGTGGAAATTTTCCCTGTGGGTTCCTCGGAGCACGCCGTACGGGTAGAGTTTTTTGGCGACGAGGTAGAGCGAATTACGGAAATTGACGTTGTGACTGGGGAAATTTTAGGAACAAGAACGCATATTTCTATTTTTCCTGCGTCTCACTATGTAACCTCTCCGGAAAAAATGAAAGTGTCCATTCAACGCATTGAGGCGGAACTGGCCGTGCGGTTGGATGAGCTTCGCCGGGAGGACAAGCTCCTTGAGGCCCAGAGACTAGAGCAAAGAACAAATTATGATTTGGAAATGATGCGTGAAATGGGATTTTGTACGGGAATTGAAAATTATTCCAGGCACCTGTCCCTGCGAGAGGCGGGAAGCACACCCTTTACACTGATCGATTTCTTCCCTGATGATTTTTTGATGATTGCCGATGAGTCTCATGTTTCAATTCCCCAGATTCGGGGAATGTATGAAGGAGACAGATCGAGAAAAACCACCTTAGTGAATTTTGGGTTTCGACTGCCCTCGGCACTGGATAACCGGCCTTTAAAATTTCCGGAATTTGAAGAGAAAATCAATCAGCTTTTGTTTGTTTCCGCAACCCCTTCCGTATATGAAAAACAGCACACAGAGCAGATTGCGGAGCAAATTATTCGCCCCACAGGCTTGCTTGATCCGGAAATTTCTGTACGTCCCATTGAAGGACAAATTGATGATTTGCTCTCGGAGGTCAAGAAAACCACGGATGGGGGACAAAAGGTATTGGTGACAACGCTGACAAAGAAAATGGCGGAACGTTTAACGGATTATATGCGTGAAGCGGGGGTGCGGGTGCGTTATTTGCATTCCGATATTGATACCTTGGAGCGTTTGGAGATCATTCGTGACCTGCGTATGGATGTGTTTGATGTTTTGGTGGGTATCAACCTTTTGCGGGAAGGGTTAGACATTCCCGAGGTCAGCTTAGTTGCAATTTTGGATGCGGACAAAGAAGGCTTTTTACGTTCGGAAACCTCGTTAATTCAGACTGTTGGCCGGGCGGCAAGAAATGCCGACGGTCGTGTTATTATGTATGCCAACGTCATGACGGAGAGCATGAACCGGGCAATTCAAGAAACCAACCGCCGCCGGGGCATTCAGGAAGCATATAATGAGGCCCATGGAATTACGCCGCAAACCATTCAAAAGAAGGTTCATGATATTATCAAAATCAGCAAAAACGTAACAGAAAAACAGCGGTTTGGCTTGGATAAAGACCCGGAATCCATGAGCAAAGAGGAACTGAAACAGCTGATTCAAAAGCTGGAGAAAGAAATGAAGCAGGCAGCTTTGGGACTTCAATTTGAGCGGGCCGCCGAGCTTAGGGATAAGGTTTTGGAGTTAAAAAAAATGAAGGATGAATGAAAAACCTTGCTTTTAGGAGGAACTATGAAGGATAAAATTGTAATTCGGGGGGCCAGGGAGCATAATTTAAAAAATGTAGACCTGACCATACCAAGAGATAAATTGGTTGTATTCACAGGGGTCAGCGGCTCGGGGAAAAGCTCCCTGGCCTTTGATACTCTTTACGCAGAGGGACAGCGGCGGTATGTGGAATCTTTGTCCTCCTATGCCCGCCAGTTTTTGGGGCAGATGGAAAAGCCCGACGTTGATTTGATCGAAGGGCTTTCCCCCGCTATTTCCATAGATCAAAAAACAACCAGCCATAACCCCCGTTCCACGGTGGGAACGGTGACGGAAATCTATGATTATTTGCGTTTGCTTTATGCCAGAATCGGCATTCCCCATTGCCCCAAGTGCGGCAAGGAAATCAAAAAGCAGACCATAGACCAGATTGTTGACCGTATTGCAGGATTGCCTGAACGCAGCAAGCTGCAGCTTCTTGCCCCTGTTGTGCGCGGGCGCAAGGGCGAGCATATGAAGCTTTTGGAGGATGCAAAAAAAAGCGGATACGTACGTGTGCGGGTGGACGGGCATTTATATGACCTTTCGGAAAAAATTGAGTTGGAAAAAAACAAAAAGCATACCATAGAAATCGTGGTTGACCGTTTGGTGGTCAAAGAGGGGATGCAAAAACGCTTGACAGAGTCCATAGAAACGGTAACCTCCCTGACAGGGGGGCTTTTGATTGTAGATGTGAACCAAGGAGAGGATGAACTGGTTTTCAGCCAGAATTTTTCCTGCCCGGATTGCGGCATTGATTTAATGGAGATTGAGCCTCGGTTGTTTTCCTTTAACAATCCTAGCGGCGCCTGCCCCACCTGTACCGGCTTGGGGATGCAGATGAAGTTTGACGAGAACCTCATTGTGCCCAATGACAGCCTTAGCATTGCAAAAGGGGCTATTGTTGCCCCAGGATATAACTCCATTTCCGCAAAGGACAGCATGGGACGGGTGCTTTTTGAAGCTTTGGCAGATCGGTATGGATTTTCTTTGGATACACCTTTTCGTGAATTGCCTGAGAAAATCAAAAAAATTATTTTTTACGGGACAGGCGGGGAAAAACTGCGCATTACCTATTCTAATTATCGGGGTACCGGTACGTATGATTATGACTTTGACGGCTTGATTCCCAATTTGCAGCGCCGCTATAATGAAACCTCCGAGGGTATGCGGGGAGAATATGAAGAATATATGACCAATATTCAATGCCCCGACTGCCACGGACAGCGTCTTCGTCCCGAGGTTCTTGCCATTACCGTAGGCGGCAAAAATATTTCCCAATTGACCCAGCTTTCCGTGGCGGAAATTCAAAAATTCTTCCAAACCCTTGTTTTAAATGAACGGGAGGAAATGATTGCCCAACGGATTTTAAAGGAAGTCAATGCCAGAATCGGATTTTTGATGGATGTAGGCTTGGAATATTTAACCTTGGCCCGGGCGGCTGGCACCCTTTCCGGAGGAGAGGCGCAAAGAATTCGCCTTGCCACCCAAATAGGCTCCGGCTTGGTGGGGGTTGTTTATATATTGGATGAGCCAAGCATCGGCCTGCATCAGAGGGACAACGACAAGCTGCTGAAATCCCTGCAGCATCTGCGGGATATCGGGAACTCACTGATTGTGGTGGAGCACGATGAGGACACCATGTATGCGGCAGATTGCATTGTGGATATCGGCCCCGGTGCGGGAAAGGACGGCGGCGAGGTGCTTTGCGTGGGCAGCGTAGAGGACATTATGGCTTGCGGGCGTTCTCTGACGGGAGATTACCTCAGCGGCAGAAAAAGAATTGAAGTGCCCAGGGAGCGCAGGGCCTTTGTGCCCGATCAGGTGCTGAAAATCAAAGGCGCCGGAGAAAATAATTTGAAGAATATAGACGTGGACATTCCCTTGGGCATATTTACCTGTGTAACGGGAGTCAGCGGCTCGGGAAAAAGTTCTTTGGTCAACGAAATATTATATAAGCGTTTGGCCAGAGACTTGAACAGAGCAAAGCTTCGCCCGGGTCTCCACAAGGATATGCTTGGGCAGGAAAAGCTGGACAAGGTGATCAATATCGACCAGTCGCCCATCGGGCGCACACCAAGGAGCAATCCTGCCACCTATACCGGTGTTTTTGATATGATTCGTGATGTTTATGCCCAAACCACAGAGGCGAAAATGAGAGGCTATCAAAAGGGCAGATTCAGCTTTAATGTGAAGGGCGGACGATGCGAAGCCTGCGGCGGCGACGGCATTATTAAAATAGAAATGCACTTTTTACCGGATATTTATGTGCCTTGTGAAATTTGTCAAGGGAAGCGATACAACCGTGAAACCTTAGAGGTGAAATATAAGGGAAAAAGTATTTCCGATGTATTGGAGATGACGGTGGAGGAGGCTTTGGCCTTTTTTGAAAATATTCCCCGCATTAAGACAAAGCTGCAAACCCTTTATGATGTAGGGTTATCCTATGTGAAGCTGGGGCAAGCCTCCACAACCCTTTCCGGGGGTGAGGCCCAAAGGGTAAAGCTGGCAACGGAGTTGAGCAAAAAAAGCACGGGACGCACCATGTATATCTTGGATGAGCCCACTACGGGGCTGCATACTGCAGATGTGCATAAATTGGTGCAAATCATACAAAAGCTGGCGGAAGGCGGCAATACAATTGTGGTGATTGAACATAATCTGGATGTGATTAAAACTGCGGATTACATCATTGATATGGGCCCCGAAGGGGGCGATAAAGGCGGCATGGTGATTGCCAAGGGTACGCCGGAGGAGATCTGCCGGGTGAAAAAATCCTATACCGGTCAATATTTGAAGGATATTATAGAAAAAGGTTAAAAAATAGAAAAAGACGGGAGTATCGATTTTTTTGATATTTCCTGTCTTTTTTGTTATAATGGAGGGAAAAGGTTTATGCACAAAAGAAATGTTTATATTGACAAGTGGTTTAGAAATCATTACCATAAGAATATAAGATTTCTGGCGAATGGAGGAAGGTATGGCTAAAAGAAAAGAACCAATACAGGATTTTTTACAGGCAAGTAAAAGAGTGGCAGATTTATTTCACTGCGAGGGCGATCTCTTTTTAAAGCCTCTTTTGGATACGGAGTGGGCAGTGCGCCGGGATGAAGATTTTTACTTCCTCTGTTATTGGTTAGCAAACGACAAAAAGGTAGATGCGGTCATTGTGAAAAAAAGTGGGGAACCGTTACTATATAGAACGAAAGAATATACTATGGTTATAGCGATTGATTGTGTGAAAATAGGATTTATTTTTAGTAACCACAAAAATATTTCCGAAAACTAACATGAGTATGGCTAGGACAACAGAGAACCTACCTTAAGGAGGCCTTGCATAGTTTTTTCAAATACGGACTTCTAAAGGTTTGTTTTTTTGCGTAAACTGAAATACAGAAGGAAGCATTGCCGGCAAAAGTTAAACCGGCATAGAAAAGGGGAGAAAGCGATGCATATGGATGGGTTGCCGGAAAACAACAGTGTTGCCATTTCCGGTAAAATTGTGGAAGAATGTGTATTTAGCCACGAGGTTTATGGAGAGGGCTTCTATACATTTAAAATAGCATCTGAGCGTCTTAGTGATCAGGCTGACATCCTTCCGGTCACTGTTTCGGAAAGATTGATTGACAAGAGTCAGCTTAAAATTGATACTTATGTGGATGTATTGGGGCAGCTCCGCAGCTATAATAATTACAATAGCAAAAAAAATCGGTTGGTACTTACAATTTTTGCAAGGGAAATCTGCCTTACATCCGAGGAAGAAAGGAAAAATCAGAATCAAATTTTCCTGAATGGATTTATCTGTAAAGAGCCAATTTATAGAAAGACGCCTTTTGGCCGGGAAATTTCAGATGTTTTAATCGCAGTCAATCGTGCATATAATAAATCCGATTACATTCCCTGCATTGTATGGGGGCGCAATGCCAGATATATGGCAAATTTAAAGGTAGGAGAAAACATTAAGGTATGGGGCAGGGTGCAAAGCAGAACCTATCAGAAGAAAATCGGCGAGAAGATTGAAGAGAGAATTGCCTACGAGGTTTCTGTTTCCAAAATTGAAATTCCCCATACGGACGAGAAAAAAGCTGAGGAAACTACCGAAGAATAGCAGGAGTTGAATAAAGTGAGACATGGACAGATTTGCGTTTATTATGGCGCAGGCAAAGGGAAAACCTGTGTGGCAGTAGGCAGAGGTTTAAGAGCCATTGGTGATGATTTGCGGGTTGTGATGATTCAATTTATGGATTATCATAACAGCAAGGAAATTGAACTGTTAAAAAAGCTGGAGCCAGACTTTCGTATATTTCGCTTTGAAAAAAACCGGGTAGAAGAGGAAATTGACGAATCTGCCCGCAAGGAAATCAGCAGCGAGGTGAAAAATGCCTTTAATTTTGCGAGGAAAATTGTAGACACAGGGGAATGCGAAATGCTTTTGCTGGATGGTGTTTTGGAGTGCATTAAGGAAGGCTTTTTGTCCGCTGGGGAGTTGGACGAATTGTTAAACCGCCGGCCCGATTATATGGATATTATTTTGACGGGAGATTCTCTGCCGCCAACCATAGCGGAGCGGGTGGATTGTATTTATCAGTTGAAGGCGGAAAAGCAGTGAGGTTTTCAAATAGTTTGTGCCGTTATTCATTTAGGACCATCAGACCAGGGAAAAAGCCCCCCTATAAAAATTGAACTGAATTGCCCCAGAATGTACGGACAGTACAAAAAATTCCTCCTAATGCAAGGAAAAGGAATGAAGCAGGCTGGCACCGAACTTCCATTGGTATCAGTTTTGTTTTAAGTTGGATATCTTCATGATTGTAAAAGTAGACATACTCATCACTCAAAGATTTAGCCATGTCAAAATCATGGATTTTCTGGCGGTTAATGCACTCTGA
>ENA-UOOM01000275-UOOM01000275.1-fermentation-metagenome-genome-assembly--contig:-NODE-275-length-64094-cov-7.340168_pt1 | contig 64094 bp, 57 predicted proteins | sample MGYA00245781_ERZ724031 | MGnify/ENA primary metagenome ERZ724031 (study PRJEB28704, sample SAMN03018317) | fermentation metagenome | biome: anthropogenic terrestrial biome; feature: soil; material...
TTTTTGTTTCGTAGCTTAATTTTACAACAAAAAGGATTCGGATTCCTTATATTTTAGACATTTCTTGAAAATTTTTTATAATCATACTGATAGAATCAAGGTTCTGTAAATAAATCTGCGGAAAGTCAAGTCTTTTTATATTGACGTCTTTGCTCAAAAGTGATAAAATAAAAATAATTCTATATGTATTGATCACCGGGGGAACTATTTTTAGTTGAGAAGGAGAATACCTGACCCTTAGAACCTGTCAGTTAATACTGTCGTAGGGAGCGTATACATCATGATTTTGATGCCTTATCCCCCTAGGATAAGGCTTTTTTTATTGCCGCATCAAGAAGGAATTTCATAAGTAGCACGTAACTTTTATGTTGAAAACAATGAAGCATAAAAAGGGGTACACCACCGCGGGTGTATTCCTTTTTATGCTTTTTTATTATAAACAAATAAGTACAGAAAGAGAGTGTAAAATGAAAACAGTAAACTTAAAAAGACAAACAGCCCTTGCTATGTTAGCCGCCCTTGGCTACGTTTTAAACACCTTTGTATCTTTCCCCAGAATGGCGCCGTTTCAGCACATGATCAACGTAATCGCGGCAGTGATTCTGGGTCCTATGCTAAGCTTTCTTTGCGCCCTGCTCATTGGCTGCTTGAGAATGCTTTTGAACGGTAGCACCATACTGGCGGTGATTGGCGCAGTGATTGGCGCATTTCTTTCAGGGGTGCTTTATAAAAAGACGCAAAAGCTTTCTATGGCAGTGGTGGGGGAGGTTATCGGGACAGGCGTTATCAGCGCAATTGTTTCATATCCGTTTATGGTTCATTTTTATGGACTGCCTCGGACTTCGATTTTTACATATGTGCCATTTTTCACGCCTTCCTCATTGATGGGCGCAATCATCGGCTTTGTGCTTTTGAAATCCTTAGAGAAAACAGGCAACTTGCAGAAGATCAAACAGTCGTTGGAAAAATAAAAGGAGGAGCTATGATTCGGGATATTTTTGAAAAAACACAAAGGGTAAAGCCTGTTGTGCATTGCATTACAAATTTTGTGACGGTGAATGATTGTGCCAATATGGTCCTTGCCTGCGGAGGCTCGCCCACAATGGCCTATGATTTGCGGGAGGCCGAGGATATTGCGGAGAAGGCCGATGCATTGGTTTTGAATATGGGTACGGTGAGCGATACGGACGCTATGATTCTTGCGGGAAGAAAAAGCAATGCGCTGCACCATCCTATAATCATTGACCCTGTGGGCATCGGCGGTTCCAGATTGCGTGTAGACACCTTTCGCCGGCTATCGGAGAGTATGCAGTTTTCCGTCATTCGCGGAAATAGTTCGGAAATAAAGGCCATCGCTTTGGGTGCTAGTGCCATAAGAGGTGTGGATGCCGCTGAGGCAGACCAAATCCGAGAGGAAAATATAAATGAAATCGTTTCCATGGCAAAAAGCTTAAGCGCCAAGATGAAAAGTGTCATTATCATATCCGGCCCCATAGATATTGTGGCAAATGCGGAAAGGGCATATTTGGTGCGAAACGGCCATCCTATTATGGCGAAGGTGACGGGTACTGGATGTATGTCTACGGCGATGCTGGGGGCATTTTGCGGTGCCAATCCCCGACGGATATTGGAGGGTGCCTTGGTGTCTACTATTATTATGGGGGTTTCCGGCGAGCTGGCCTATGCTAAGACCTTGGCTCAGGGGGGCGGAACCATGACATTTCGTATGCATTTGATAGATGAGGTCAGTATGATTACACCGGAAGTGATCCATGAGAAGATGAAGATTGAAGAGGTTTGAAAAAGCCGTTCAGTGCCCGTTTTATAAAAGCTGTTATGCAATTTCTATAAAATGGGCATTTCTGCCTTCTAAAATATTTTACAATACAGGGGGATGTCCTTCGCTGCTTTTTGGGGCGTGATCAAGGATTGCCCCTTTTTTCTCCGGCCCATCATGAAGGGAATGCGTGAATATACGATGTTTATACGAATAATTATACAAAAATATTTTTTGGGAAAGAGAATATACATAGGTTTCTGCATGAAATAATGATGGGATGCAAAGGGTATTATTCCATAAATAGTATATGTTGTACAAAAAAATAAATATAAAAGGCAATTTATAGTGGAAAAATGTCATTGCATTTTATGCAATTTTAGAGTATAATTTCTAAAGTGAAAATGAAGTTCATGCCGAAAGAGGCATAAAATGGGAGGAAGGGTATTTATGAAGAAATTTTTGAAAGGTTTTGTATCTGCAACAATGGTTTTTGCAATGACAGCTGCACTGGCAGGCTGCGGCGGTTCTAACGAGGCGGAACAGCCCGCTGAACAGGAAGATAGCGCAAAGGAAACTTTAATTATGGCAACAAATGCGGAGTTTCCCCCTTATGAATACTACGAAGGGCAGACCATCATAGGCATTGATGCGGAAATCGGTGCGGCCATTGCGGAAAAGCTGGGTTATGATTTTAAGATTGAAGATTTGGCCTTTGATTCTATTATTCCCGCAGTCACCAGCGGAAAGGCAAGCTTTGGTATGGCCGGCATGACAGTGACAGAGGATCGTTTAGAAAGTGTAGATTTTTCCGATTCTTATGCAACAGGAATTCAGGTTGTTATTGTAAAAGAGGATTCTCCGATTACATCCGTGGATGATTTGTTTGCGGAGGGTGCAAACCACACAGTAGGCGTTCAGACGGGCACAACCGGTGATATTTATTCCTCCGATGATATTGAAGGGGAAGGCTTGGGAACCATTGACCGTTACAATAAGGGCGCTGATGCTGTTCAGTCTTTGGCAACGGGAAAGATTGATTGTGTTATCATTGATAAAGAGCCTGCAAAAGCGTTTGTTGCTGCAAACGAAGGCTTGAAGATTCTTGATACTGAATATGCAGTGGAGGATTATGCAATCTGTTTTGCAAAAGACAGCGCGCTGACGGAAAAAGTGAACGGCGCATTAAAAGAATTAATTGCTGACGGTACAGTGCAGGCGATTGTGGACAAATATATTAGTGCTGAATAATTTGATACGCTTTCAACAGAATGTTCTGTTCATTGGTTTTAACTTATTTTAAGCGGAAATTTTTTTGAATGCATCTTATGTTAGTATTTAATTGCAAGAAAGAATTGATGTTTTTTCTGCTTATTATGAAAAAGCGCAAAAAGTTACGGCTTTTTTCAGAGAGAAACGACGGTGTCGGCACTCTCATAGGGGCGAGTTTCGCCCCTATTTTGGTTTCTAAAGAGAAGGAGGGTTTCTATGGCTGAATGGCTGGAACAAATACAAGCCCAGTTTGAGTTGAATTTTATTTCGGATGATCGTTGGCGTTATGTTGTAGATGGCTTGTCTGTAACGCTGAAGGTAACTTTTTTTGCTGTCATTTTAGGAATTATCATTGGCGTCTGTATTGCAATTATTCGTTCCACATTTGAAAAGAATAAAGGTGAAATGCCCTTTGGATTTAACAAGGTTGTTTTATACCTGTTAAACGGTATGGGTCAAATTTATTTAACGGTGATACGCGGCACGCCTGTTGTTGTGCAGTTAATGATTATGTATTATATCATTTTTGCCTCCTCGAATAATAAGGTGTTGGTGGCAGTTCTGGCATTTGGTATCAATTCCGGTGCGTATGTTGCAGAAATTGTACGAAGCGGCATTATGTCTGTGGATGACGGACAGTTTGAAGCGGGGCGCAGTCTAGGGTTTAATTATGTGCAAACCATGCGCTATATTATTATCCCCCAAGCGTTTAAGAATGTGCTGCCTGCATTAGCCAATGAATTTATTGTTTTATTGAAGGAAACATCCGTTGCGGGATATGTGGCACTGCAGGATTTGACAAAAGCAGGGGATATTATCAGGAGCAGAACCTTTGCGCCTTTTTTGCCTTTGGTGGGCATAGCTCTCATATATTTGGTTATGGTAATGTTCTTTACCTGGCTTGTTGGGAAGTTGGAAAGGAGGCTGAGGAACAGTGAGCGATGAGAATGTTTTAATAAAGGTTGAAAATGTACAAAAATACTATAATGGCGGTGCCATTAAAGCGCTGGATGGTATTAATACGGAGATCAAAAAAGGGGAAGTTGTGGTTGTGATCGGCCCTTCCGGTTCGGGAAAATCCACATTTTTGCGCTGTTTGAATTTATTGGAAATTCCTACAGGGGGAAGCATTTTTTTTGAAGGCACGGATATTACTGATGCAAAAACAAATATCAATGTGCATCGTCAGCGTATGGGCATGGTTTTTCAGCACTTTAACCTGTTCCCCCATATGACCATATTGAAAAATATGATTATTGCGCCGATGAAGCTGCAAAAAAAGAGTGAGGCCGAAGCAACTGCCTTAGCCATGGAGCTATTGCGAAAGGTGGGTCTGGATGACCGTATGAATGCCTATCCTTCTCAGCTTTCCGGCGGACAAAAGCAGCGTATTGCCATTGTGCGTGCCCTTTGTATGCAGCCGGAGGTCATGCTTTTTGATGAGCCTACCTCAGCCTTAGACCCGGAAATGGTAGGGGAGGTATTGGAGGTTATGAAGCAGCTGGCCAAGGATAATATGACCATGGTTGTTGTGACCCACGAAATGGGCTTTGCCAAAGAGGTGGGCACAAGGGTTATGTTTATGGCTGACGGAAAACAGGTGGAGGAAGGCAAGCCTCATGAGCTTTTTGAAAATCCCCAAAGTGAACGCTTGCAGACCTTCCTTGCCAAGGTTTTATAAGGGAAAAGCATATTTATCAATACAAGGAACCCGTTTGCCGTTGAACATGATGCGGCGGACGGGTTTTTATAAAAGCATTTTTCTGTGCTAAGAATGGGCTTTTATGATATACTATATTTAATAAGATGAATTTTTATGGTTATGTTGCGTCAGAAGAGGGTATGATGATCGTATTTTTGGTACCCTATTGCGATTAGGCTTTTTCGTTTGAGATTGGAGGAAGATAATGATTTTAGTAAATACGGATTATATTACGGGGAAGGAATTTGATATGCTGGGCTTGGTGCAGGGGGCTACCATTCAGTCAAAGCACATTGGTAAGGACATCGGTGCGGGGCTGAAAAGCATTGTGGGCGGCGAACTTGCAGGCTATACGGAAATGATGATTGAAGCCCGCAATATTGCAACAGAGCGCATGACCCAAATGGCCAAGGGACTTGGTGCAGATGCAGTGATTAATGTGCGGTTTGCAACCAGTGCGGTAACGCCGGGGGCCGCCGAGGTAATGGCGTATGGAACGGCCGTTAAATTTAAATAATTTTGTACAAATAAAGCCATTGAAGGGCTTATGAGGCATCCTTTTTTTGCTCTCATTATTATGGAAAAGGGCGGTTTGCTATGTATATGATTTTTGAAAGTGGGAGTTATAAAAGCTGCCCGTTCTTGGAAAAAAATCAGGGGAAAAACATTGAATTTTTATCTGTATCCGCTTACGATGAAATGGAAAAGCGGGCAGGAACATGGGGGATTCCCATGGAAACCTTAGAGGAGGCAAGGCGTTTTGGCTATGCCAAATATGACTCCTTTGAAAATTTTGATTGCATTAGCCTTGAGATGCCTGATTTTGAAAAGGTAATGATCAGCTTCGGCAGTGTCATTATTTATCTGGAAAAGGGACGGGCTTTTTTCTTTACATCCCAAAAGCAGAGGGTGTTGGATTTATTGGAAGAGAGCGCCAAAAGCTTGGGAGAGAGAGTATCCTTAAACCGCATTATATATCTCTTTTTTGAGTCCCAGACAAGAGAGGATCATAAGGTTTTTGATGCCATTGAAAAAGAAATTATGGATTTGGAGCAAGCACTGATCACTTCTCAAAAGCATAATTGTGTGGCGGATATTATCAGCCTTCGGAAAAGATTGATGTTTTTGAAAAGATATTATGAGCAGTATTTAAACGTGCTGGATGTTTTGGGCGAAAATGAAAACGGTATTTTTGACGGCAAAACCCTGCGTTCTTTTAAAATGCTCAACAGAAGAACGGAGCGCCGGTTTCAGAATGTGCAGAACCTGCGGGATTCAGTAACACAGGTGAGAGAATCCTATGAGGCGGAGGTGGACATTAACTTAAATGCCACCATGAAGATTTTCACAGTGGTAACAACCATCTTTTTGCCCTTGACTTTAATTGTAGGCTGGTATGGTATGAATTTCAGTATGCCGGAGTATGGATGGAAATACGGGTACCTTTTTGTAATTTTTATTTCCGCTGCATTCATTATTGCTGGTGTGTATTTTTTCAAAAAAAATAAATGGTTTTGAAATTGTATTTTTTTGAAAAGTGTTGACAGAATATCATTTAGTGCTATAATCAAAAGTGTTTTAATTCATATAGAATACGATGATGAGGACAGTAGTCCTTTCAAAACGGCCAGAGAAGGGCATCGGATTATTTTATAATCCTGGGTGGAAATGTCCTACGTTAAGAAAGAGTACGAAAACCACCTCGGAGTGGCTCTAATCAAGCCCGTTGACGACGTTACCGTTATAATGAAGTGGTTTTTTAACAAAAAGGGTGGAACCGCGGGAGAATGATACTCTCGTCCCTTTCCGAAAGGAAAGTGGACGGGAGTTTTTTTATTGCAGTCTGCATTCCGCAGAAGCTTGTTTTATTTCGCAAAGGAGAGGATCAAAATGAAAATTACATTGAAAGATGGTATTGTAAAAGAATTTGAGCAGCCGGTATCCGTGCTGGAGATTGCAAAGGCAATCAGCGAAGGCTTGACAAGAAACGCTTGTTCCGGCATTGTGGACGGCGAAGTAAAGGATTTACGTTATGTTGTAGAAAAAGATGCGGAAGTAAGCATCTGCACTTTTCAAGATGAGGCGGGGAAAATGGCTTTCCGTCATACCACCTCTCATATTTTGGCTCAGGCGGTGAAAAACCTGTATCCCGAAACAAAATTGGCAATTGGCCCTGCCATTTCCGATGGCTTCTACTATGATTTTGACCGTGAAAAAGCCTTCACCCCGGAAGAATTGATTGCAATTGAAGGGGAAATGAAAAAAATCGTGAAGGCAGATTTGGCCATTGAGCGCTTTGAATTGCCCCGCGCCGAGGCAATTCAATATATGGAAGAAAGACAAGAGCCTTATAAGGTGGAATTGATTCAGGATTTGCCCGAGGATGCTGTGATCTCTTTTTATAAGCAGGGAGATTTTACAGATTTATGCGCAGGCCCTCACTTGATGAGCACAAAATTCATTAAAGCAATCAAGCTGACCTCCGTTGCAGGTGCATATTGGAGAGGCAGCGAAAAAAATAAAATGCTTTCCCGTATTTACGGAACTTCTTATCCAAAGGCATCCGAATTGGAAGCATACTTGACAATGATGGAAGAAGCAAAAAAACGTGACCATAGAAAGCTGGGCAAGGAGCTAAAGCTGTTTGCACTGTTGGACGAAGGCCCCGGCTTTCCCTTTTTCCTGCCAAAGGGTATGATTATTAAAAACACCCTGTTGGACTATTGGAGAGAAATTCATAAAGAAGCCGGCTATGTTGAGGTTTCAACCCCCATTATTATGAACCAGCATTTATGGGAAAACAGCGGACATTGGGATCATTATAAGGACAATATGTATACCACAATGATTGATGATATGAATTATTGCATTAAACCCATGAACTGCCCCGGCGGTATGTTGGTTTATAAGCAGGAGATGCATTCCTATAGAGATTTGCCGCTGCGTGTAGCTGAAATCGGTTTGGTACACAGACACGAAAAATCCGGCGCACTTCATGGCTTGATGCGTGTTCGCTGCTTTCATCAGGATGATGCCCATATCTTCATGACGGAAGATCAGATTAAGGATGAAATCAGCGGTGTGATTCGTCTGATTGACGGGGTATACCGTCAGTTTGGATTTAATTATCACATTGAGCTTTCCACAAGACCCGAGGACAGTATGGGTTCGGATGAAGCTTGGGAATTGGCAACAGAGGGCTTGAGAAATGCCTTGGATGAAAACGGAATAAAGTATATTGTAAATGAAGGCGACGGCGCCTTCTATGGCCCAAAAATCGACTTTCATTTGGAGGATTCCATCGGCAGAACATGGCAGTGCGGCACAATCCAGCTAGATATGCAGATGCCCGAACGTTTTGAGCTGGAATACATGGCGGCAGACGGCACCAAAAAGCGCCCCGTCATGATTCACCGTGTGGCCTTTGGTTCCATTGAACGCTTCATCGGTATTTTGATTGAGCATTTTGCGGGACAGTTCCCTACATGGCTTTCTCCTGTACAGGCAAAGGTGCTGCCTATTTCTGAGAAATTTGCGGATTACGCAAAGCAGGTGGCAGAGGCTTTGGATAAAGAGGGCATTCGTGTGGAGGCTGATAACCGTGCGGAAAAAATCGGCTATAAAATCAGAGAGGCAAGAAACGAAAGAGTGCCTTATATTATTGTAGTAGGGGAAAAAGATGTGGAAGCAAATAAGGTTTCTCTGCGTTCCAGAAAGAATGGCGAAGAGGGACAGGTTGATTTGGCCGATGTGATTGCCAGATTGAAGGAAGAAATGAAAACAAGAAGCATGGATTAAAAAATTGGGGGTGCGGGCCTTATGCCCGCCTCCATTTTTTCACTTTCGCCCAAAAAGGTATTGACGTATTACGGCGGAGATGGTATACTTCTATAGAAATAAAGAAGAAGTTCCGCTTCTCACCTTATGGCATGGGCTTTATAAGGTTAATACACGATAGTTAAAACAGAGCATTTACTCTGTTTTTGTGTGCGGCGGATTTCTTCCGGCGCATTTTTTTGCGCACTTGCGGACGACGGTACAATAATTTGGGAGGTGCTTTGCTATTACAGAATTAATGATCAATGAGCAAATCAGAGACAAGGAAATTAGATTGATTGGTGAAGATGGAGAACAGTTGGGAATCGTTTCTTCCCGAGACGCACAGAAACTGGCAGATGAAAAACGGTTGGATCTTGTTAAGATCGCGCCGACTGCGAAACCTCCGGTTTGTCGTATCATGGATTACGGAAAATATAAATTCGATCAGGCGAAGAAAGAAAAAGAAGCCAGAAAGAAACAAAAAACCGTAGATGTGAAAGAGCTCCGTTTGTCTCCCGGTATCGATACTCATGACGTTCAGGTAAAGGTGAAAAAGGCGAATGAATTCCTGAAGGATGGAGATAAGGTAAAGGTAAGCATTCGTTTTAGAGGACGTGAAATTGGTCATTCCAAAGCGGGTATGGTCATTTTGGAGAACTTTGCAAAGGAAACAGCAGAGTTTGGCGTGATTGAAAAAGAACCCAAGATGGAAGGCAGAAGCTTAGTTATGTTCCTTGCACCGAAGAGCTGATCCGCAGAACGGAAGAAAGCAATAAGACAGAAGCAGCAGAGGTATCTGCTAAGATTATTTTAGGAGGTTTTAACATTATGCCTAAGTTGAAAACAAAAAAAGCAGCAGCAAAAAGATTTAAAATTACTGGTACAGGCCAGCTGAAAAGACAAAAATCCAATACACAGCATATTCTTGGCAAAAAGTCCAGAAAGAGAAAAAGAAACTTGAGACACGCTACGACTGTTGACAAAACTGTATTGAACAGCATTAAAAAGAGACTGTTACCATACGCATAATTTCGAGTATATTTTTTAGGAGGACTTTACCATGGCAAGAGTGAAAGGCGCGTTAAACGCGAGAAAAAGACATAAAAAAGTATTGAAGCTGGCGAGAGGATATCGTGGTGCCAGAAGCAAGCAGTACAGAGTTGCAAAGCAGTCTGTAATGAAAGCAATGGCATTTGCATTTGCCGGCAGAAAACAGACAAAAAGAGAATACAGAAGCCTTTGGATCACAAGAATCAATGCTGCAGCAAGATTGAACGAAATTTCTTACAGCAAGCTGATTCACGGTTTAAAATTGGCAGAGGTGAACATCAACAGAAAGATGTTGGCTGACTTGGCTGTTTCCGATCCTGCTGCATTTACCACTTTGGTGGCTACAGCAAAAGCAAAGCTGTAATTTCACGAAAAAAACCGACCTTTTGTTTCATGCAAAAGGTCTTTTTTCATTTTCATATAGGGTGTTGCCATAAAGAAAAAATGAGGTGTTTGATTTATGGAAGTGGTATTGACAAAGGCATTTGGCTTTTTATTCATAATAGCATTGGGGTTTGTATTAAAGCTTGGTGGGTTGTTTTCTCAAAAGGATACGGAGCTTTTGTCTAAATTGGTCATGAAAATTACCCTTCCCATGGCAGTGATCAGTAATTTTCGGGCGCTGAATTTAAACACTTCTTTTTTAATGGATATTGGCTTAGGTCTTTTTACAAACCTTATGGCAATTGGCCTTGTGCTGTTATTGACGAGAAGAAAAGAGCCTTCCGCCAAGGCATTTTTTCTAATCAACGGTACGGGTTACAATATTGGCCTTTGCACACTGCCCTTTATGCAAAGCTTTTTTGAGGCAGAGGCAGTTGCCATTGTTTGTATGTTTGATGTGGGGAATGCAGTCATGGTCTTTGGTTTTACCTGTACCATTGCAACCCTGGTTGCCAAAGGAAAGAGCAATTTGGAGGCCAAGGGAGTTATAAAAACACTGTTTTCTTCCATGCCTTTTGTGGCTTATTTGGTTATGATTACGCTGTGTTCGTTGAAGATTCCGCTGCCTTCGATTGTGTTTGACTGGGCGGGCATGATGGGCCAAGCAAACACGTTTTTAGCAATGCTTTTGATTGGGATTATGTTTGAACCCAAAATGAAAAAGAGTGTTTTGAAGGATATGGGCGGTGTTTTTGCTTTTAGAATGATACTTGCCTGCTTATTTTCCTACATCATTTATCATTATTTCCCCGGGCCGGAGCTGCACAGGCAGATTCTTTCCATTGTGGTTTTTTCGCCCATTTTAAGCATTGCACCCATTTATACGGAACGCTGCGGGTATGACCGGTCGGCAGCGGCTGTTTTAAACTCTCTGATGCTGCCCTTTAGCTTGGTTTTGATGACCATATTATTAATTGTTCTGAAGCTCTACTAAAGCAGCTTGCTGAAAATAACGGTACATACTATTCCCTTTGAAACCTTCCGGTGAGTATGGTATAATTGCCATACATTAAGCAAAAAAATATTCCGTTTGAAGCAGTATTGGCAAACACACCAATACTTGCTTTTGAATCTATAAAAGCGTTGGATAAGGAAAGGGTGGCTTTCATGATTGGAGAAAAAATAAAGGCTGTTCGAGTGGAAAAAGGCATTACCGCAAAAGATTTGGCAGAGAAAGCAGAAGTGACGCCCGGTTATATTTCACAAATTGAGCGTAACTTGATCAGCCCATCGTTGTCCGTATTAATGCGTATTGCAGAGGCAATTGATATTCCATTGGTCTCCCTTTTTTCCTATGAGGAGCAAGAACAGGTTACGGTCATAACCAGAGATAATCGGACAAAGATTCAGTTTGCCGATATTAACATGGAATATCAGTTTGTAACACCGTATAGCCGCAGCAAAAATGCCTGCACGAAAATGGAAATGCTGTGCTTTAAGCTGGGAGCAAAAAGCTGGGGCAGTACCATGATACAGTATCATGAAGAAGCTGCGGAATGCACTTTGGTATTAAAGGGCACACTAGAATATCATATTGGGGATAATGTATACGTTTTGCATGAGGGAGACAGTATTTATGTACCTCCCCAAACGTATCATCAGCTGTATAACCCGGAGGATGAGGATGTTGAGGCAGTGGCAGTGATTTCTCCTGCGCTGTATTAAAATAGTGTGGCAGGTAAAATGCTTCGGACAAGAGTTTGAAAATAGATCCGTCTTTGGATAAAGATAGAAATTATTATCATAAACGATTTCGTATTTAATGGGATACATTTTTGAATTTAAAAATGTGTCGATTTATTTTTGAAAAAGAACCTATTATTTTGTGTGAAATACACAATTAAAGGCTCTTTTTTTGTGATATTTTTTGATTAACTATAGAAATAGCTATAATAATAAATATATTTTGGCTTAAAAACATAAAGTTTACAAATACTAAATAATATTTAATATAGTATTGACATTTAAAATGATTAAATATATAATCTACTAAACTGAATTTAGTATACCTAACAAAGCTTGACAAACTATGCACCATCCAATACTTAAGGAGGAATTATATGAGTATTTTATCATCTAAGAGTTTTCAAAAGTACCTTGTGCCGGGGATTGTTTTTCAATCCTGTGTTATTGCCGGAGGATATGGCACCGGCCGGGAGCTGGTTGAATATTTTATGGGCTACGGGCCCCTGGGGGGCCTATTGGGCATGGTCATTGTGTCCTTGCTTACCTGGTCTATTGTTTGTGGCGTATCTTTTGCGTTTGCCCAAAAGTTTAAAAAATACGATTATAAAAATTTTATGAAACAACTGATGGGACCGGGCTGGGTCGTTTTTGAAATTGCATATATCATTTTCATATTAATTGTTTTGGCCGTGGTTTCAGCCTCAGCCGGGTCCATAGTACATGAGCTTTTTGGTGTGAACAAATGGTTTGGAATCATTGGTATGTCTGCGGCGGTTTTTTTACTGGTAATCAACGGTTCGGAAGTCATAGAGAAGGTTTTATCCATCTGGTCCTTTGTACTATATGGTGTTTACTTTCTTTTCCTTGTATTGGTGATTTCAAGATATAGCGGGGATATCGGGCAAAACTTTGCTTCTGTGCCCATTACGGGTAATTGGGCTCTGGGCGGTTTCCAATATGCATTTTATAATTTAGCCATTATTATTGCGGTGCTTTATACCATTAAGCATTCTGATACACCGAAGGAGGCCTTTTCTTCCGGTTTGATAGCCGGTGTCATCGGCATTTTACCGGGCATTATTTTGTTTGTTGCAATGGCAGGTTTTTATCCTACAATCATTGATCAGGAGCTGCCGGTAGATTATATTTTGACCCAGATGAATATGCCATGGCTGCGCTATATGTTTCAGATTGTTTTGTTTGGTACATTGATCGAAACTGGTTCGGGCCTCATTTATTCCATTACAGACCGTATCGCTGAGGGATACAAGGTAAAAAGGATGGAAACACCAAAATGGATGACACCGGTTGTGTCTGTCGTGCTTCTGGTAGTAACAACGTTTATTTCCTCCTATGGGTTAATTAATTTGATCGCAAAGGGCTATGGTGCCTTGGCGTGGCTGTTCTTTTTTGTATATGTGATTCCAATTATGACTTTGGGTATTTATAAGATTGCAAAAAAGGACGGTAAGGGAAATACAAGGAGATGAAAAGTATGGGTTTCATAACAGCAAAAAGTGATGCTTGGATAAAACGGGATAAAAAGGTGATTGCATCCTGCCAGCATTTATCGTATTTTCCGTTGACAATACAAAAGGTTGTTGGAGACATCATTTATGATCAGGACGGGAATCAATTCATAGATTTTTTAAGTAGCGCCTCATCCCTAAATCTGGGGAGTGGTTTTCCTCTTGTACAGGAGGCAATACATCAGCAATTAGAATTATATACCCAGTATACACCTGCCTATATCTACAATACACCAAACATTGCATATGCAGAAAGGCTGACATCTGTGTATCCCGGCGGTGTTCCCGCAAAGGTGTGTTTTGGCAACTGCGGATCTGATGCCAACGATGCCGCAGTCAAATTTGCAAGGGCCTATACAGGGCGTAGCAAAATCATTACATTTATTAACGGGTATCATGGGAATACCTACGGCTCCATGTCCCTGAGTACTGTCACAACAAGAATGCGTTCCAAAATGGGGCCTTTTCTGCCGGATATTTATAGCTTTCCTTTTTTCGGTGATAATGTGGAGGATGCAGTCTGCGAGGAGGAATGCATCAAAGAGATTGTGCGGGCCTTTGAGACATATTTGCCGGCGGAAGAGGTTGCCGCGGTTATCATCGAGCCCATTCAGGGAGACGCAGGGTTGATTGCAGCCCATGAGATTTTTATGAGGAAGCTTTATACTCTTTGCAAAGAAAATGGAATTTTATTTATCTCCGAGGAGGTACAGCAGGCCTTTTTCAGAACCGGAAAATGGTTTTCTATTGAGCATTACGGTATTGTGCCCGATGGCATTGCACTGGGAAAATCCCTAGGTGCAGGGCTTCCCTTAGGTGCTTTCATGGCCAGAGCAGAAATTATGGATTCTTTGTCGGCACCGGCACACTTATTTACTCTGGGAGGCCATGCTTTGGCTTGTGCCGCCGGATGTGCCGCCTTTGATTATATGCTACGTGACGAGTTTCAAAATATTTTGGCGGAAAATGAGAGAGCCATGGAGCAGTATTTGAATGAACTTACGGAAAAATTCCCTGAGTTTGTGACCCAGAAAAGTGGGAAAGGGATGTCCAGGGGCTTGGCTTTGACAAAACAGGAGGAAGTAAGCGGAAAAGATATTCCTGATGATATTGGAACGTTTAAAATCGTATATCGCGCATATGAAAAGGGCTTGGTGGTCATTTCTCTGGGGAAGAATGTGTTGCGCATTCAGCCGCCTTTGAATATTCAGCCTGAAAACTTAAAAAGAGGGTTTGAAATCATCCAAGAGTCAATAGAGGAATATTTGGACGGAAAAATTTCCGATGAGGTATTAAAATTTAGAAATGGATGGTAAAAGTTGAATTTTCGCGGAGGCGAAAGCTTTCGGAGGCTTAGGACCATGAGAAATGAAATTGCTGTAAAGTGAAAAAGAAAAGACGCCCCATTGCTATGATTTAGAAAGCAAGGGGACGTCTTTTCTTTCGCCGTTAGGAGATCATCTCTGCGCCAATGGTGTAAACCCATTTCCCATTTTCTTTTTTTGCCGTACAATCAGAAAAAGAATAGGACCCCAAAGAGGAGCGCCATTTGTCCGCAGAAAATTTAAATTTGTTTTCCGCCATTTTTTCGGCATCTAAATGAAACAAAAGTCCGTTATCCAGCATTGCAAACCCAGTGTCTTTGTGGATGGTGACTAAATTTTCCGCCAGCAGCTCCTCATAAGTTGCCATTCTGGCTTCCACTTGCGTTTTATTACAAAGCAAATAGAGCAATGCTTGTTTCTCACCGGAAGTGAGGTTTTCTTCTTTTGTGAAATCTACGGCGATAAAGCTGATTTGATCATTCAGACCGGGGTCTGTTTCAAATAAATGTGTTAGCACTTCTGCATAAAAACCCACAAAATCCTCGCCATTTTCAAGGAGCTTAATATATATGGGATTGCCGATGATGGCGGGGTGCATTTCTAAAATTGGCCCGTCAAATCCAATTGCAACGGTGTCTCCCCCTTGGAGATATTGCATATTCTCTGTAAGGGTTTTTATGGGTACTTGATATAGGCCGTTTCCTGCTTCGGCCACTAAAATCATATCCTCTTGAATGTGCATAATTTTTCCGGTCATGGTTGCTTCGGTTTTTGGGTCGTTTGTGTCTTCAGCATCTGAAACAACACCTGTGGGGGCAGAGGCTCCTGTGGTTTCATAGGCACATCCATCCATAAAATATAAACAGACAATTACCATACCTATATGGAGAAAGATTCGCATGGGTTTCCCTCCTTTTTTCGTCATTTTTTGTAATAGACGATAAAAAAGGGGAAAAGTTTCAGAAATCTCAGACTTTCTTTGCAGTGGTATCAGCAAGAGGAAATATCCTTCTCATTGCCCCTTTGCAAGCCTCACAAAAGCTTCTAATGCCACCAGAATTTCATTTCTTTCTCCCTGCATGGACAGGGCCTCTCCGTCCACATACTTTACAATGCTGTTGAAGGTGTCTTCCTGATATGCAACAACAGTATTTAAAATAGACGCAGCTTTTACACCCCGCAGATGGCCAATGGTAAAGAGTGCGGCAGTTTCCATGTCGCAGCCCAGAACGCCTTTTTTCGACCAAAACCCATCAATAGCCTCCTCTGCATCCGTATAAAAGCTATCGTGGCTTCTGGCGATTCCCGTGTGATAGGGGATATTTTTTTCTTTTGCCGCAGAAGCACAGGCAAAAAGCAGCTCTGTATCCGGCACGGCGGGAAATATACGGTCAATATAGGTTTTTGAGGCGCCGTCATCTCGCACTGCACCGCTCACCAAAATAATATCGCCCATTTTTACTTTAGGCTGGAGACTGCCACAGCTTCCGATACGGATCATGGCCTCCACGCCGATACGATGGAGTTCCTCCACGGCAATTCCGGCGGAAGCCCCACCGATGCCTGTGGAAAGGGCCAAAACCTTGATGCCTTGATAGGTGCCAATGAGGCTTCTGTACTCCCGGTTATAGCTAAGCTCCGTCACGTTTTCCAAAAACGGGGCAATACGATCCAATCTGGCAGGGTCTCCGGGTAATAGGGCATATTTTACTGAAAGGGATGCATCCAATTGAATATGGGGCTGTAAATTTGACATTTCCTTTTCTCCTTTGTGGTTTTATGTATGATTAAATTTATACTAAATTCAAATAAATTGCAATGTTTGGCTTTTAAAAATTGAATCTCAAAGCATAATATGATAAAATCATTGGAAAGAGAAGGAAGGGAAAAGCTTTGGCTTTTCGGTGAGGTCAAATGGTATATTTGGTTTTTTTGATATTGGCGGGTATTTTTCAAGGGCTTATGGTGTCGTTGAATGGGCAGTTGGGGAATTACTATAGCCTGATGGGTGTTTGCTTTTTTGTGCATATAATCGCTGCCATACTTCTTTATTTATATATCATATTAAAAGAGAAAAAGTCGGTTACCTTTCTTGGCGTTCCCAAGTATGTGTATGCCGTTGGCTTCATGGGGGTGGCTATGGTTGCCAGCACAAGCTGGTGCACCTTGAGAATCGGAGCAACTGCCATGCTGAGCCTTTCCGTCATCGGGCAGATGATTTCTTCTGCAATTGTAGATCATTTCGGTTGGTTTAATGTGGTGAAAAAGCCGTTTCACTGGAAGCAAATTCCCTGCTATCTGATGGTTTTGGCGGGAGTTCTTATTGTTGTGTATGCTTAAGGGGGAAACGAAATGATTTATTATGCAGTTGCCATTGCAAATGGTTTTTTGTCAGTCATTAATAAAATGATCAATGTGAAGGCGGGGGAATGCTTGGGCACTACCCGCGGTGCACTCATTAACTATATAGAAGCCTCTGTAATTTCCTTTTGCCTTGTATATGTTACGGGAAAAGGCGGCGAGTTCCGTCCGGATTTTATAAAGGAAGTTCCGCCGGTGTTTTATCTGGGCAGTGTTGCAGGGCTGATGGCCATGATTTTTTTGATTATCGGAACAAAGAATACAGGGGCGCTCGTTTCCACGGTTTTGATACTTTTTGGGCAGTTGGGCACCTCCATCGCCTTGGATTATGCGTTTTTCGGCACCTTCCGCCCCATTCAAATGGTAGGCATTTTTATGATTTTAATGGGCATTGCGTGGAAAGAAAAGCTGAGAAGTGCAGAGCTTAGAAAAGCGGTTTTGCAGAAAAATGAGGAGGCCGGGGAATGAAGCTATTAAATTTTGGTTCTTTAAATATAGATTATGTTTATGAGGTGGAGCATTTTGTTTCCCCGGGGGAAACTTTATCCTCCAAGGCCTTGTTTGTAAACTGCGGCGGCAAGGGCTTAAACCAGTCCATTGCGGCGGCAAAGGCCGGAAATATGGTGTATCATGGGGCTTTTGTGGGCAAAGGCGGGGAAGCCTTGGCAGAGAAGCTTGCAGAAAATGGGGTTGATGTCACGCTGCTGAAAACTGCAGAGGAAAATTGCGGACACGCCATAATTCAAGTGGATCAAAGGGGTCAGAATTGCATCCTGCTTTACGGAGGCACAAATCGGTGCTTTACAAAAGAATATATTAACCGCGCTTTGGATCAATTTGGCAGGGAAGGATTGGTTTTGCTCCAAAATGAGACAAACCTGGTGAAATATATGATTGGGGAAGCCCATAAAAGAGGACTTCAGATTGCGTTCAATGCGGCGCCTATGCACCCAGAGGTTTTGGAATATCCGTTGGAGTTGTTGGACTGGCTCATTGTCAATGAGGTGGAGGGAAGGCAAATTGCCGGATGTGCCCACGATGAGGAGATTCTGCCTGCACTGCGCTCCAAGTATCCCAAAATCAATATTTTGCTGACCCTTGGCAGCAAGGGTGCCCTTTGTTATGCCAAAGGCAAAACCTATAAAATCGGTTGTTATGATGTGGAGGTTGTAGATACCACCGGCGCGGGAGATACCTTTACCGGTTATTTTTTATATGGCGTACTCCATGGAATGTCAATTCCCCAGTCCTTGCTGCTGGCCACAACGGCCAGTACCTTGGCCATCGGGAAAAAAGGCGCTGCCGATGCCGTGCCTTTTATGCCGCAGGTTGAAAAGGCTTTGCAGGAGAATAGATTCGGCCCATTGGCCGCAGAAAAAATAAGTTAGGGAGGGCGTGTTTTGAAAAAGGTATTATTTGTAAACTGTTGTATACGGCGGGAGGAATCCCGCAGCAAAAAGCTGGCAGATCATTTTATTGATGGGCTTGCCCGTCAGGCGACCTATGAAATTACGGAACTATGCTTGATGGATGAAGGACTAAACAATATGACTGAGGGCTTTTTTCATCAAAGGGATGTATTGCTTGCCAAAAAAGAGCTGTCCCATCCTCGTTTTCGGTATGCCCATGCCTTTGCCCAAGCGGACAAAATTATCATTGCCGCCCCTTTTTGGGACTTGAGCTTTCCGGCATTGCTGAAAACCTATATTGAAAACCTGTGTGTGGAAGGGATTACCTTTGGGTATAACGAGGAAGGTTGCGTTGGCCTTTGCAAAGCAGACCATATGGTATACATTACTACCAGAGGCGGATTTTATGAAGGCACGCCTATGGAAATGGGCTCAAAATACATGGAGGCAATGAGCGTATTTTTTGGCATAGAAAACTATGATTGTATTTTTGCCGAGGGCTTGGATATGGGCCTGCGGCCCGTGGAGGTTATTTTAGAGGAAGCAATGAAAAAGGGAGAAGCCGTGTTGGCAAAATTTTAATTTAAAAAGCGTTATGCTAAGAATTGAGGGCGAAGATGGGGGAAATGATGAAGGCTGTTGTATATAAGGGGAATGGCATTGTCAGCTTGGAGGATCGGCCGATTCCTGTTATTTTAGAGGAAACGGATGCCATTGTGCGTGTTACCAGGGCAAGTATTTGTTCCAGTGATTTACATATTAAGCATGGCGCTGTGCCCAGAGCAAGGGAAAATATAATTTTAGGCCACGAATTTGTGGGAGAGATTGCGGAAGTGGGCAGCAGAGTAAAGCATTTTTATGTGGGCGACCGGGTTTCTGTGAATGTGGAGACGTTTTGCGGAGAATGTTTTTTCTGTAAACAGGGTTTTGTCAATAATTGTATCCATGGCGGATGGAAATTAGGCTGCTGTATTGACGGCGGACAGGCAGAGTATGCCCGCATTCCCATGGCGGATCAAGGCTTGACCCAAATTCCCCAAGGGGTTTCCGATGAAGAAGCACTGTTTAATGGAGATATTTTGGCAACAGGGTATTGGGCCGCCGCCATTGGAGAACTAAAGCCTGCCGATACCATTGCGGTGATCGGCGCAGGGCCTACGGGCTTGTGTACGCTGATGAGTATTCGGCTCTACAGCCCCGCTAGGGTGATTGTGATCGATACCAGTAACGAAAGGCTTGCATTGGCGAAGCAACAGGGCTTGGCTGATTTCTGCTTCAATCCTTCGGAAGTGAATGTGGAGGAAGAGATTTTCATGTTGACGGATGGCCGTGGTGCAGACCGGGTATTTGAAGTGGCAGGGGGAGAAAACACCTTCCAGCTGGCATGGAAGCTCACAAGGCCGAATGCGGTTGTGGTTGTGGTGGCATTGTATGAAAAAGAGCAGACACTGCCTTTACACCAAATGTATGGAAAAAATCTTGTATTTAAAACCGGCGGTGTGGATGCCAACCGTTGTGAGGATATTATGAAAATGGTGCAGGCAAAGAAAATTGATACAAGCTGTTTGATTACCCATCGGGCGCCTTTAAATGATGTAATAAAAGGGTATGATATTTTTGAAAATAAACTGGAGGGCTGTATCAAATGGGTGATTACCCCTTTTGAGCACTAAATTCTTTCAGATAGAAATGATGTTTTCCTGCGGGAAGTCCCCATTAGGGAAGGAAGCAGACATCGTATAAGGTGTCTGCTTTTCAGCATCTAAAATACTACGTTTTTATAAAAGAGCGGAGAAAGGAGGGGAAAGTGGATGAAGTTTTTTCATTTGGGAGACCTTCATCTGGGAAAGAAAATATATGACTTTTCCATGATAGAGGATCAAAAATATATTCTTGCTCAAATTTTAGAAAAGGCGGAGCAAGAGAAGATAGACGGCATTTTTATTTCCGGAGATGTCTATGATAAAGGCATTCCTCCGGTGGAAGCAGTGCGCCTGTTGGATGGGTTTTTGACGGAGCTGTCCAAGCAAAAAATTGCCGTTTTTATGATTGCCGGAAACCACGATTCACCCCAGAGGTTGGATTTTGGAAGGAATTTATTTCAAGAAAATCATATTCATATTTGCGGATGCTACGACGGTGCTTTAAACTCTATTGTCATGGAAGATGATTTTGGCGAACTGGAGATATTCCTCTTGCCGTTTGTAAAGCCCGCTTTGGTGAGCCCCTATTTTGAAGAGGACATCCCTTCTTATGAAAAAGCGGTGGCGTTGGTTTTGGCGTCGGCACCACAAGATAAGAAGCGAAGAAATATTCTGTTGGCCCATCAATTTGTAACATGGCGGGGCGAGGCGGAACGCAGTGATTCCGAAACCGATTCTCTGGGCGGTGTGGATGCGGTGGATGCCAGTGTTTTTTTTGAATTCGACTATGTTGCTTTGGGGCATTTGCATAGCCCGCAAAAAATCGGCAGGGAAGAAATACGCTACGCCGGATCGCCTTTGGCCTATTCTTTTTCCGAAATTCGCCGGGAAAAAAGAATTACGCTAGTGGAATTTAAGGAGAAAGGCAATATAAAAATTGGGTTTCTGCCGTTGATTCCAAAGCGTCCCCTCCGGGAGATCAAAGGGCCTTTACAAGGCTTATTGGAAGCCGCCCGCACTCAAGGGGGCTCAGAGGATTATATTCGGGCAATTCTTACAGATCAAGCCGCTTTGAATGACCCCTTAGGGCAGCTGCGCTTTGTATACCCCAATTTAATGACCATGGAGCTGGAGGGGCAAGCACGGCAGGAAAAGGAACGGTTATTTTCAGCGGAGGAGACCTCTCCCCAGGAGTTGTTCAGCTTATTTTTTCGGCGTCAAAATGATAGAGAAATAGATGATTTGCAAGAAAAGGCAGTGAAAAAGATATGGGGAGAAATGGGGGGTGAAGGAGAATGAAGCCAACACATTTAACCATTTCCGCCTTTGGGCCTTTTGCCGAAAAGGTGGATATCCCCTTTGCAAAATTGGGGGAAGGGGGTCTGTTCCTTGTCAGCGGCGATACCGGTGCGGGAAAGACTACCATATTCGATGCAATTTGCTTTGCATTGTTTGGCGAGGCCAGCGGATCCAACCGCAGTATTGATAGTGTGCGCAGCGATTTTGCCGCCCCAGGCACAAAAACCTATGTTGCCTTGGAGTTTTTGCACAAAGGAGAGGTATATCGTATTCTGCGAAATCCTGCCTACCGCAGACCGAAAAAAAGCGGTGAGGGAATGACCACAGAAAATGCCGAAGCAGCCCTGTTTTGCGGCGACGAAACCCTTGCCACAGGGTTTGTTCAGGTGAAAAAAGCCGTGGAAGCGCTGTTGTCGGTGGATGCAAAGCAGTTTAAGCAAATTGCCATGATTGCCCAAGGAGAATTCTTAAAGCTTTTGTATGCAGAAAGCAGTGAACGAGGCACCATATTCCGGAAGGTGTTTCATACGGATCTTTTTGCCGCATTTCAGCAAAGGCTGAAGGAGGCGGAAAAAGAAGCCCGAGCGCATTTGGAAGATAGAGAAAAGCGCTTGCTGTATGCTTTAAAACAGCTTTCCTCTGGGGAAGCCCTTGAAGGGAAGCAAGGTATTTATCAAGCGGCGGATGTTTTGGAGAAGGAAGAGGCTCTGTTTACAGCAGAGCAAAAGGAGTTTATCCGCATCAAGGAAGAAAGAGCAGGCCTTTCCAATCATATGCAGGAACTGACGAGCCATATCAGCAGGGGAGAATGGAATAATAAACGCATTGCCGAATTAGAAGAAGCAAAAAAGGAATTCAGCTTGCTGCTAGAGCAAAAAGAAGCAAAAACAGAGAAGCAAAGCTTTCTGCTGAAGCAAAGAACCGCTTTGGATTATGTGGCGCCCTTGGCGAACGCATTGCAGCGGGAACAAGAGGGCTTGGAAGAAACCGAAACACAAAATGAGGCTTTTACAAAGCGGCTGCACATACTGCAGCCTGTTTTGCAGGCACTGGAAGAGGAGCAGAAAAAGCAGGAAGCGGAACAGCCAAAATTGAATGAGGAAAGGATTCGCCTGCGCCAATTGGAAAAAGATTTTGCGGCATATGCCAGAAAAGAAGAAATCGTGAGCCAACGTCTGCGCCTTTTAGATGAAAAAAAGCACTTGGAGATTGTAATTGATACTATACAAAAGGAAATAGCCGCCCTAGAGCAATCCATAGCCGAATTGCTGGTACATCTTGAAGAAAGGTCTGCCTTGGAGAAAGCGCAGCTGGTTATGGCGCAGACAAAACAGGCCTTAGCAGAGCGCACAGGGCGCATAATGAAAATAACGGCAATGCAGGCTGCCTTAAAGCAGGATGAGCATACCTTGGAATTGCTGCGCAAGGAATATAAAAAAGGGGAGCTTGCATGGAGAAAAGCAAGGCACCACCGTGAAGAGGTGGAAGGGGCTTATTTGGCGGAGCAAGCAGGTATTTTAGCGCAAAGCTTGCAGGAGGGGGAAGCGTGCCCTGTTTGCGGTGCTACGGAGCATCCTCACAAAGCTATGTTATCCCTCACGGCACCCACGGAGAAAGACTGGAAGGCATCAAAAAACCAAGAGGAGACAGCATATACCGCTTTGCAAAAGCTTGCCGCTAAGGGGAAGGAGCTTTCTGGCAGATGCGGTATGCAAAAAGAAGCTATTCTCAAAGCTTGCACTGAGGAATTTGCCACGGAAGAAACCGTTCCCACCGTTTTGAACGAAATCAAAAAAGAAGGCATGGCCTTGGGGCAGGCAGAGAAAGAAAATCAAGAAAAAATGGCGGCCCTTGCAAGGCTTGAGGAACAGGCGGAAACAAAAAGAAAGCAGCTGGAAAAGAAAAAAGCAGAGCTGGAGTCGGTAAAAGAGCGCCTCAAGAAAAGTGCAGAGAAAAATAGCCTATTTCAGGGGGAGCTCTCGGCACTGGAGGAGCGGCTGGAAAAAAATATAACGGCAGAGGATGCAAAAAAAGCAATAGATACCCTGCAACGCTATATTGATGGGGCGGAAAAGGAATATAAACGCGTGGTTACAGCTTACAATGAGAAAAAAGAAGAGGTGGAAAGGCTGAAAACTCGTTTGGAGGAAGGACAGAATCTTGCAAGGCAAGGGAAAAAGCGTGTGACAACAGCTTTGGAGGCAGTGCAGTCCGTTTTGAAAGAAAAGGGCTTTGCATCGGAGGAGGAATACCGTTTGCTTCTGCCCCAATCCAGAGAGGCTTTGGAGAGGGAAGAAGAAGAGATACAACTGTTTTTTCGCAAAATGAGCCAATTGGAAAACTTTGTGCAACACTTTCAGGAAGAGAAAGAAACGCTGGTCAAAACAGACATTGAAAAGCTTACGGCGGAAAAAAATGCTGCTGCGGTGCAGATCAATGGGCTGGATGACAGACTGGGGACTTTAAGCGGCACTTTGGCCATGAAGGAGCGTGCTTTGCAGCAAGGGAAGGAAGAGCTGAAACAACGGCAGCGGCTGGAGCAGGAGTATTTGCCCATTCTGGAGCTTTCCAAAACAGCAAACGGAGAGCTTTCCGGAAGGGATAAAATCACTTTTGAATCCTTTGTGCAGGGATTTTATTTCGACCGTGTTTTGCGTGCCGCAAATATGCGCCTGAGCGAAATGACTGAGGGCAGATATCGTCTGCTGCGGGCGGAAAATGCATCCGATAAACGCAGTCAGAGCGGTTTGGAAATGGAAGTCCTAGATTATTATACAGGAAAAAGCCGTTCTGTAAAATCCCTTTCCGGGGGCGAGGCCTTTCAGGCTTCCCTATCCTTGGCTTTGGGTCTTTCTGATGTTATCCAAAGCTATGCGGGCGGTGTGCAGATTGATGCCATGTTTATTGACGAAGGCTTCGGCGCATTGGATGAGCATTCCAGAGAGCAGGCCGTCAGAGTTTTGCAGAAACTCTCTTATGGCAGCAGATTGGTAGGCATCATTTCTCATATTACAGAGCTCAAGGAAAATATAGAAAAGAAAATCGTGGTTGGGCACAGTCCTATGGGCAGCACTGTGGAAGTGTTTGCATAAGGCAAAATGAAAGAAAAACGGCAGGTGTTTACAAGAAGACCTGCTGTTTTTTTATGCAAAAACCGGCGGATAAGCCTAGCCTGTAAGAGGACAAACACAGGATTTTTTGATATGCATATTTTAATATGGATAGGGGGCGGAAAAATGGAATATTCTGAAAAAACAATTTTGGTGCTTGGCGGAGATCAAAGACTCCTTTATTTGGCGGATATGTTAAAGGCCATCTTTTTTCAGGTAAGGGCCTATGCCTTAGACGGTGCAGAACGCCTAAAGGGAATAGAACTCCCCCGTTCCTTGGAAGAGGCAGTGGACGGAGCGGATATTATTGTGACGCCGGTACCCTTTACGAAGGACGGAACCCATTTGCTGACAAAAGAGGGAACGGAGATTTTATTATCAGACTTGATCGGGCATCTAAAGAAAAATACAATTTTGTTTGGGGGAAACATTGCTTCTTCTGTCATGGAAGGCGCGGAGGAGAAAAATGTAATGTGCTTTGATTTTATGCAGATGGAGGAAGTTGCCCTTGAAAATGCCATTACCACCGCAGAGGGCGCCATTGCGGAAGCCATTACCCTAAGCACGCAAAATATAAATCGGGAGCCTTGCCTTGTTTTGGGCTATGGCAGATGCGCAAAAGCCATTGCCAAGCGGCTGCAAGGGCTCGATGCCAAGGTGATGATTGGGGCAAGAAAGAAAGCTGCCTGTAGGGAAGCAACAGAAGAAGGCTATTTGGGCATTCCTTTGGAAGAATTGCATTCCGCAATTCCGAGGGTCCAGTTTATTTTTAATACCATCCCCTCCATGGTGTTGGATGAAAAAATGATTCAACTGGTCAGCCCCCATGCCGTGATTATTGATATTGCCTCTGCACCGGGAGGCACAGACTTTAAAGCTTGCGCAGAAAAGGGGATTTTAGGGAAATTATCCCTTGGGATTCCCGGAAGATTTTCACCAAAGACCAGTGCGGAAATTTTATTGGGCAGCATTGTGTCCTCATTGCAAGGGGAGTAGGAGGAATTTATGATGAAATTAGAAGGGAAGAATGTAGGTTTTGCAATTACAGGTTCTTTTTGTACGTTTGATAAAATTATTATAGAACTAAAGCGGTTAAAGCTGGAGGGGGCAAACGTCATTCCCATTCTTTCAACCAATGCCGCAACCATGGATACGAGATTTGGCACGGCATCGGCATTTTTGAAAGAGGTGGAAGAAATTACGGGCAATGGGCCGGTATTAACCATCGTGGATGCGGAGCCCCTTGGCCCGGAAGGTAAGCTGGATATTTTGATTATTGCACCTTGCACAGGCAATACCATTGCGAAATTGAGCAACGGCATCACGGATACTTCTGTGCTTATGGCTGCTAAGGCTCATATGCGCAACAATAAGCCCTTAGTGATTTCCATTTCTACCAACGATGCCCTGGGCTTAAATTTATCAAACATTGCTTGTCTTATGAATACCAAGGAGATTTATTTCGTACCCTTTCAGCAGGATAATTATGAAGGGAAACCAAAATCAATGATTGCCAGAACAGAACTTATCGTGCCTACATTAGAGATGGCATTTGAAGGCGTGCAGATTCAGCCCCTGCTTCAGTAAAAAGGGGTTGAGGTAAGCCCATGAAAAATGCTGAAAAATAATCGGGTAAGATATTTTTCAGCATTTTTTAAAAGAGGTCAAAGAACATGGGGAAAATGCTTTTGATTGGGGTGTTATCACTGTACATAATTTTTGCAGCCTGAAAAGTAGGTTTACGGCTTTTTCCATGGAAAAGAGTCCTGCCGTAAGAATTTGAATTTCAGATAGAAAGCTGTTGACTTTTTCAGTTGGTGTGCTATAATCTTAATATCTAAAATGAAACCGTAGAGTAAGAGGAGTAACCTTCTTATCCGCTTTCAGAGAGCTGCAGATGGTGGGATTGCAGCAGTGGGATATTAGGCGAATGGACTTATGAGGGCGGGCGAAAGCTTCGGCAAGTAGTACCCGACGGGAACCGTACCCGTTATCCTGACGGACTGTATAATCGTACAGTGAGCGAGTGGACGTTTTACGTCAATTTGGGTGGTATCGCAGGATTTTATGTCTTGTCCCATATGTGTGGGAGAGGGCTTTTTTTTGTGAACGGAAGGATGCCAAAGCTACATTTTTTAGATGAGACGAGATGAGACAGAACGTAAATGAGACGAGGGAGTGTATGGGTATGAAAAAATTTATTAGTATTTCAATGGCTATGGTAATGGGGCTTGCAACGCTTGTAGGCTGTGGCAGTGCAGCGGGCAGTGCATCTAAAGGCAAGGAAGAGGCAATTCCTGTGATCGGGATTTCTCAATACGGACAGCACGCTTCTTTGGATAATTGCCGGGAAGGGTTTTTGCAGGGCCTTGCAGAAAGCGGCTTGGTAGAAGGCGAGGATTTTACGGTGGATTACCAAAATGCCGGCTTTGATGATAATATTACAATACAAATTGCACAAAATTTTTCCGCAAATAATGTTGCACTTATGTGTGCCGTTGCAACACCATCTGCAACTGCGTGCTATGCGGCGGCGGAGGATAAAGACATTCCTGTCATTTTCACCGCAATCACGGATCCTGTAGAGGCAAAGCTGGACACAGGCAATGTTACGGGCACAAGCGATAAGCTACCCGTAGAGGAACAGCTTGAACTGATCCGTGCATTACAGCCGGAGGCAAAAACAATTGGCATTCTTTATACCACAAGTGAACCCAACTCTGTTTCTGCCATCGCAGAATATGAGGAAAAGGGCCCGGACTTTGGTTTTACCATTGAAACAATCGGCATTACCCAGCAGGCTGAGGTTTTGCAGGCGGCAGATAGCATGATAGCAAAGGGTGTGGATGCCATTTCCAATTTGACAGATAATAATGTGGTGGGCGTATTACCCTCTATTTTGGAAAAAACAAATGAGGCGCAAATCCCTGTTTACGGCAGCGAAATTGAGCAGGTAAAATTAGGCTGTGTGGCTTCCGCAGGCATTGACTATATTTCATTGGGAAAACAGACCGGAGCCATGGCGGCGAAGATTTTGAAGGGGGAAGCAACCGCAAAGGAAATGCCTTATGAAACAATTTCAAGCTTTGATACCTACATCAATTCTCAATCTTTAGAGGATATGGGAATCACAGTACCTGCTGAAATTGCAGAAAAGGCGATTGAGGCGGCCAACTAACCCTTTTGTATAGGAAGAAAAGGGGATAGAAAGAGGTTTTGAGTATGGTTTTGGCGGATTTATTCATTAGCACATTAACACAGGGTTTCCTTTATGCCTTGTTATCCTACGGGGTTTTTATCACTTATAAAATATTGGATTTTCCGGATTTGACTGTGGACGGCAGCTTCCCTTTGGGGGCTGCCATTACCGGAGTATTTTTGTTAAAAGGGGTAAATCCCTTTTTGGTTTTGCTCATATCTGCGGCGTTCGGTGCTTTGGCAGGCTGGATGACGGGCTTTATTCATGTAAGGCTGGGGGTGCGGGATTTGCTGGCAGGCATCATCACCATGACTGCATTATTTTCAATTAATCTGCAGATTGCCGGCTCAAACCTTGCGATTGGCCGAGATGCAGATACGATTTTTACAGCGGCCTCCACCATGGCCCTTTTGGGTTCCATGCCCTTGATGATGCGTAAATTTATTGTTTCCTTGGTATTGGCCTTACTGGTAAAGTTATTATTGGATTTGTATCTGAAAACAAAAAGCGGATTACTCCTGCGGGCTGTGGGGGATAACAGCACGTTGGTTACAACATTGGCAAAGGATAAGGGAACCACAAAGATTTTAGGCTTGGTCATTGCCAATGCCTTGGTTGCCCTCTGCGGCAGCGTGGTTTGCCAAGAACAAAGAGCCTTTTCCAGTACCATGGGAACGGGGCAGGTTGTATTTGGTTTGGCAACGGTAATTATTGGAACCACCTTGTTCCGCCGTTTTGGTTTTGTAAAGGGGACAACGGCCGTATTGACGGGCAGTGTTTTTTATAAAATCTGCATACAAATTGCGATCAGCTTGGGCTTGCCCGCAAACCTCTTGAAATTGGCCATGGCGGTACTGTTCCTCTTTATTCTGATTTTGGGTGACAGAAGAAAGGATGGTGCGGAAAATGCTTGAGCTTAAAAATATTACGAAAATTTATAATCCCGGTCAGGTTACGGAAATGTGCTTATTTGATAAATTCAACTTAACCGTAGACGAAGGGCAGTTTGTCTCTATCGTGGGGAGCAACGGCAGCGGAAAAACCTCTTTGTTGAATATTATCTGCGGCAGTATCCCCATTGAGGGGGGCGAGGTTCTGGTGGGCAGCAAGGACATTGGAAAAATGAAGGATTTTCAGCGGTATCGCTCCATTGGCCGGGTCTATCAAAATCCTTCCGTGGGTACGTGCCCCAACCTAACCATGCTGGAAAATATGTCCTTGGCGGATAATAAGGGTAAAACCTTCGGCCTTTCCTTTGGCATCAATCGGGCCAGAGAAAATTTTTATAAGGAGCAACTTTCCATTCTGGGTCTTGGCTTGGAGAACAAAATGGATGTAAAGCTGGGGGCCTTATCCGGCGGTCAGAGGCAGGCAGCATCTTTGATTATGTCAACCCTGACACCTGTTGAATTTTTAATTTTAGATGAGCATACTGCTGCCCTTGATCCAAAAACGGCAGAAATCATCATGGACTTAACGGAACGGGTCGTCAAGGAGAAGAACCTAACGGCAATGATGGTTACTCATAATTTAAGGTACGCCGTAGAATATGGAAACCGTTTAATTATGATGGATAAAGGTGGCGTTGTGATGGACCTGTCCGAGGAAGAAAAATCAGCTTTAAAGGTGCAGGATATATTAGATGTATTTACTTCTATCAGCATTGAATGCGGCAATTAGGCAAAAAACTCCCTTTGTTATATAAATTTGTAGTGAACTGCAAATGAAATAACGAAGGGAGTTTTTGTGTAATGATTATTTTCCTTTAAACTGTATTTTTGTATGACGCAAAAAATATTTTATGCTATAATATTTTCGGAAGAATTTTAAGGAGGGAAGCGGGCTATGTATCAAAAAGAAGAAATAAGGGAACTTTTGGATAAAAAATCCATTTCTTATGAGTGGATGGACCATGAAGCGGCATTCACCATTGATGATATGGTTCGCATGGGGCTGGATCAGAATTTGGAGGTTGCAAAAAACCTTTTTTTGCGGGATGCAAAAGGAAAAAATCATTATCTGATTGTGGTACGGGCGGATAAGCGGGTTGATTTAAAAAAATTTGCCGAAGCCGTTGGTTTGCCGAAGCTTTCCTTTGCATCGGAGGAAAGATTACAAAAATATTTGGGGCTGAAAAAGGGAGCGGTAACGCCTTTTGGTGTTTTAAATGATGCAGAAAAGCAGGTTCAAATTTATTTCGACAGAGATTTTATCGGTATGCACAGAATCGGTGTCCATCCCAATGATAATACGGCTTCCGTTTTTTTGTCCGTAAATGCTTTGATTGATATTATCGTACAAAATGGGCATGAATTGAATGTGGTTGAAATCCCCGTATAATGCACAGTTTTTCTTGTTTTTTGGCAGAAAGCTAGGGAAGCAGTTCCTTTTTTGACAGGGCTTGTGCTATGAGAATTTTTTATTCTTTCAAAAAAAATTCGTTGAGGCAATTTAACATCTATGCTATACTACAATATAGTGCGTTGCCAAAAACAGCATTGAAAGGGAAGAGCTATGAGGGATACAAGAAAAGAGATAGCTGTAGACGAACCAGAATTGTTCAGACAGCTGGAATATATGCGGGTCATTCGTGAAAAAAATGATGCGTATGAAAAAGAAATAGGGAAGAAAAAGAAATTCTTCAGTTTGGCCATGGGATGCCAGATGAACGCCCATGACTCCGAAAAACTGGAGGGTATGTTGGATCAGATGGGCTATGAAAGAACCGAGGAAGAAACCCAGGCGGACTTTGTTATTTATAATACCTGCTGTGTGCGTGAGAATGCGGAGCAAAAGGTCTATGGCAAGCTGGGATGGCTGAAGCATTATAAGAAGGACAAGCCGGATACTGTGATTGCGTTATGCGGCTGCATGATGCAGCAGGATACGGTGATTGATACCATAAGGCAGAAGCATCGCCATGTGGATATTGTGTTTGGCACCTATAATCTTTACAAATTGCCCGAGTTAATGCACACCCGCATGGAAAGCGGGGATACCATATATGACATTTGGCAGGAGCAGGAAGAGATTGTGGAGGATTTGCCAAGTATTCGGCATTATCCCTATAAGGCCTCGGTAAATATTATGTTTGGCTGCAACAATTTTTGCACCTATTGCATTGTGCCCTATGTACGCGGCAGAGAGCGCAGCCGTATGCCGGAGGATATTTTGGCTGAGGTGGAAAAACTGGCGGCAGACGGGGTAAAGGAAATCATGCTTTTAGGACAGAATGTAAACTCTTATGGAAAAAACTTGGAAAATCCTGTGAGTTTTGCCCAGCTTTTGCGTAGGGTGAATGAGGTTGAGGGCATTGAACGCATTCGCTTTATGACCTCCCACCCGAAGGATTTATCCGATGAGCTGATTGAAGCAATGCGGGACTGCGCTAAGGTTTGTAAAAACCTTCATTTGCCTGTGCAAGCGGGCAGCAGTGAAATTTTGCGCCGCATGAACCGTCATTATACCAAGGAGTCTTACTTGGAAACAGTGCGTAAAATTAAGGCGGCTATGCCTGAAATTACTTTAAGCACCGATATTATTGTGGGGTTTCCCGGGGAGACGGAGGAAGATTTTCAAGAAACATTGGATGTAATTCGTGAGGTGGGTTATTCTACGGCATATACCTTTATTTATTCCAAGCGTACAGGTACGCCTGCGGCGACCATGGATCACCAGGTAAGCGAAGAGGCGATTAAAGACCGCTTCGATCGTATGCTGAACGTGCTAAATCCCATGATCCATGAATTAAATGAAAAAATGGTGGGAAAAATTGTTACAGTGCTTGTAGAAGAACCAAGTAAAAATAACAAGAATGTTTTAACCGGCAGAGCGGATAATTATGCTCTGGTGCATTTTGAAGGCAGTAAAGATTTTATCGGGCAGTTGGTGCCCGTTCGGATCACGGAAAATAAAACATTTTACTTTATTGCAGAAAGGGTTTAAGGTGATACTATGACATCGGTATACGAATTGGCAAGAAGCTTAGGGGAAGAATTAAAGAACACACCTCAGGTAGAAACATTGCTTGAGGCAAAAAAGGCTTATGAAGAAAATCCGGAAATTGCTGCCGCAGTGGAAGAATACACAAAGCTGCATCAAGAGTTTGAAGCAAAGATGAAGACCGGCGGAATTTCTGCGGAGGAACAAAAAGCATTTTCCGAGGATATGTCAAAAAGAGCCGACGCAATTAGAAACAATAAGATTGCCACAGATTTATTTGCGGCGGAAACAAATTTCAATCATTTTATGAATTCTATTTTTACTATTGTGACCTCAACCTTGACTGGTGAGGAACCGGCACAAAGCGGCTGCAGCCCTAGCGCTTGCGCCTCCTGCGGCGGCGGATGCCACTGATCAGCGAAACGGATAAAGCGCTGTATAGATGCCCGAGCTCCCTTGCGGGGTTCGGGTTTTTCCATAGTTCTGAAGCATTGCAGGCTCCTGCCGGAAAAAATTGTTTGAAATTTGAAAAGGTTTTTATCGATTGAGGGATGCGTTTGGAAACGTCATTGCCTAAAATTAAAATATAGTTACATTCGTAGTATGAATAGGGAGGGTGGATCATGGCAAAAATCACGCCTATGATGCAGCAATACTTTGAAATAAAAGAAAATTACAAGCATTGTCTGCTTTTTTTTCGTTTAGGTGATTTTTATGAAATGTTTTTTGAAGACGCAGTGATCGCCTCGAAAGAATTGGAAATTACCCTGACGGGAAAGGACTGGGGGCAGGAGGAACGGGCGCCTATGTGCGGTGTTCCCTTTCATTCTGCAGACGGTTACATAGCAAGGCTGGTGGAAAAGGGGTATAAGGTTGCAATCTGTGAGCAGGTGGAGGATCCCAAGCTGGCAAAGGGCATTGTAAAGCGGAATGTGGTGCGGGTGGTGACCCCGGGAACCGTTTTGGACAATGCTGCTTTAGATGAGAGAAAAAATAATTATATTCTTGCTTTATATGGCAGTGCGGCAGGGTACGGCATTGCCGCTTGTGATGTCAGTACCGGTGAATTTCAGACCACAGAGTTTACCAGCATTCAGGCCGCAAATAAAATTTTGGACGAGATCGTCAGATTTTCCCCGGCAGAGGTCATCTGTAATGAAGCTTTTTTGAATAACCCCTTGTCCGACGAAATCAAAAACCGCTTTTATTATTATTTAAACGATATTGACAATCGTATGTTTGATTTTTCTACGGCGAAGGAGGTTATCTTGAAGCATTTTCAAGTGAAATCTCTGGAGGGCTACGGCTTGGGGAAAAAAACCGCGGCTGTAGCGGCAGCGGGGGCATTGATATGGTATTTACTGGAAACACAAAAGAATGATTTAAGCCATATTTCAACAGTGAAATATTATGCTACGGGCGATTTTATGCTCTTGGATGTTTCCAGCCGCAGAAATTTAGAATTAACAGAAACCATGCGGGAAAAAAGCCGAAAAGGCTCCTTGCTGTGGGTTTTGGATAAAACACAGACTGCAATGGGGGCAAGGCTTTTACGCAAATGGATAGAACAGCCCCTCCTTTCTGCCGAAGAAATTCAAAAAAGGCTGGATGGTGTGGAGGCGCTTTATGAAGATTTATTTTTGCGGGAAGAAATCAAAGATATTTTGCATTCCATGTATGATTTTGAACGGATTATGAGCCGCGTCATTTATCAAAATGCCAACGCCAGAGACTTGTCTGCGTTAAAAAATTCCATTGAAAATCTCCCGCTGTTAAAAAATATTTTATCCAGAGGAAAAAGTCCATACTTGGCAGAAATCTGTGAGAAGCTGGATCCCTTAGAAAATATTCATACCTTGATTGCTCAATCGATTGTTGAGGATCCTCCTTTTTCTGTAAGAGAGGGCGGTATGATTCGCTTAGGGTTTAATCAAGAATTGGATACCTTTATGCAAGCCAAGGAAAAAGGTACCCTTTGGATTCATCAGATGGAAGAAGAAGAAAAAGAAAAAACCGGTATTAAAAACTTGAAAATTCGTTTTAATAAGGTTTTTGGTTATTATATAGAGGTTACCCGGTCAAATATGAAGGAAGTGCCCGAGCATTATATTCGCAAGCAAACCCTTGCAAACTGTGAACGATATATTACGCCGGAGTTAAACGAATTGGCCGAGCTGATTTTGGGGGCGGAAGAAAAAATCGTCGCCTTGGAATATCAGATTTTTACGGAAATCAGAAATGCTGTTGCCGCCGAGGTGGAGCGCATTCAATATTGCGCATATATGGTATCCGTTGTGGATTCTCTGCAATCCTTTGCTGAGGTTGCCCAAGGTATGCAGTATGTGAAGCCTGTTGTGGACGATGGGGACGTAATCTCCGTTACGGGGGGGCGTCATCCTGTGGTAGAGAAAATGACCCAAGGGCAATTTATTCCCAATGATATTTATTTGGATCAAGACGAAACCAGATTGGCCATTATTACGGGGCCGAATATGGCTGGAAAATCGACCTATATGCGTCAGACGGCGTTGATTGTTTTAATGGCGCAGATCGGCAGCTTTGTGCCTGCGGAGGCGGCGCATATTGGTATTGTGGATCGTATTTTCACCAGAGTAGGCGCTTCCGATGACTTAAGTGCGGGACAAAGCACCTTTATGGTGGAGATGACGGAGGTGGCAAATATCTTAAATAATGCCACGGCAAAGAGCCTTTTGATTTTAGATGAAATCGGACGAGGAACCAGTACCTTTGATGGGTTAAGCATCGCTTGGGCGGTGCTGGAATACATAGCTGATGTCAAGCAGCTTGGTGCAAAAACAGTATTCGCCACCCACTATCATGAACTTTCAGAATTGGAAGGGAAGCTTCCCGGTGTGAAAAACTACTGTATTGCCGTGCAGGAGCAAGGGGAGGACATCATTTTTCTGCGCAAAATCAAAAGAGGCGGCGCCGACCATAGCTATGGTGTTCAGGTGGCTAGGCTGGCAGGCTTGCCAACAAAGGTCATTCGCCGCAGCGGACAGATTTTAAAGCAGTTAAATGCCGCCGATATTACGAAAAAAGCGAAAAAAATTGCCGTTGAGGCCCAAGCGCAGGCGGAGGAAGAGGCAAAACAGATTGATATGTTTTCTATCAAAGAAAACCTCATGATAGACGAAATTTTAAAACTGGATGTTATGTCGATGACGCCTATTGAAGCATTACAAATCCTTTTTGAGCTGCAAAAGAAAGCAAAGGGAATGTAAAAGAAAGGAGGATATCCTTGCAATCCATTCAACTGTTAGATGCGAAAACAATTAATAAAATTGCTGCGGGTGAAGTGGTGGAATCGCCCAAATCCGTGGTAAAGGAGCTTGTGGAAAATGCCATTGATGCGGGGGCTACGGCCGTCACGGTGGAAATTAAGGAAGGCGGCATTTCCTATATTCGTATTTTAGATAACGGCAGCGGCATACCCAAAGAGCAGGTGAAAACCGCTTTTTTGCGCCATGCCACCAGTAAGATGAATGAAATTGAAGACTTAGAGCATATTTTTACATTGGGCTTTCGCGGTGAGGCCTTAGCCAGCATTGCCGCCGTTTCTCAGGTTGAAATGCTGACCAAAACAAAGAGTGAAGAAACAGGCACCCTTGTTGAAATTCATGGAGGAGAAATCAAAACCATTCAGGATACCTCTTGCACCGAGGGCACGGCCATAACGGTAAAAAATTTATTTTATAATGTGCCTGCACGGCGTAAATTTTTAAAAAAACCGGCAGCAGAAAGCGGTTTTGTGTCTGACCTGATGAATAAGCTGGCATTGGGACATCCGGAGGTATCCTTCCGGTTTATCAATAACGATACAACTATGTTGCATACTGCGGGCAATGCTGATTTAAAGGCCTCTGTTTTTTATGTGTATGGAAAGGAAGCCGCCAATAGCATGGTTTCTTTGACCTATCAAAAGGGGGACTATGCCCTTTCGGGGTTAATAGGGAAACCGGAGCTTTCCCGGGGAAACAGAAATTACGAAAATCTGTTTATCAATGGACGCTTCATTAAAAATAAGGTGGTTGCAACGGCGGTGGAGGATGCCTATAAAACTCGATTGTTAATTGGGAAATTTCCTGTTTTTGTTTTAAACCTAGAGGTGCCGCCCAGTCAGGTTGATGTGAATGTGCATCCTGCAAAGCTGGAGGTACGGTTTAAAAATGACGATGAAGTCTATGACTTTTTTTATGATGCAGTTTCAAAAACACTAGACCAGTCGGTTTTGATTCCCCAAGTCAGCTGGGATAAAGCCCCTTCCGTAAAAGCGGCGGAAAAGCCTGGGGAGCAGCAAAAAATTGAAGATATTCCTGCCTATAAAAAAGAACAGCCTGCCTTTGCCCGGGAAGGCGTGCCCTCCGGCACAGGGAAAACAGTGGATCAGCTGCTTCACCGTCAAAGCGGTGTGCGAAATCAGGTGCGCCAAAGGGCGGAGGCTTTTTTCATGGATGGGAAGGGAGAGAATAGCGCCCCCCCAGAAATCGTTCCAGAAGCCAATGGAGCGGTTCCGCAAAACATCGAGATCGAGAGCCCGGAAGAAGCGCCCAAGGCGGAGCCGTTTTTTAAGCAATACCGTGTTATTGGACAGCTTTTTCAAACCTATTGGCTGATTGAGCAGGGAGATTCCTTTTATTTGATCGATCAGCACGCCGCCCATGAGCGCATTTTGTTTGAAGAATTTATGAGCCGATTTCAAGCGGAAAGCATTGTATCCCAAAGGCTTTTGGTGCCCCAAATGCTGCATTTGACCCCTGCCGAGGTGGAAACACTGAAAGAAAACAAGGCTCTTTTGGAGGGCTTCGGCTTTGCCTTGGAAGCTTTTGCTGAAAATCAATATGCTTTAAAAGCGGTGCCTTATTTGTTGAAGGAGCCTAGCGGAACGGGATTTTTTACAGAAATTTTAGACGGCCTTTCCGAGCAAAAAATACGCTCCGTATACGATGCAAAGCTTTTGGCTGTGGCCACCATGGCTTGTAAAGCGGCAGTCAAAGGCCATGACCGCCTAAGCTTTCAAGAGGCAGAGGCACTGATCGGGCGGCTGCTGCGGTTGGAGCACCCCTTTACCTGCCCCCATGGAAGACCCACAATTATTGAAATGACAAAATATGAGCTGGAAAAGAAGTTTAAACGAATCCAGAATTAAAGGATGATTGAATGAAAAAACCTTTGGTAATGATTGGCGGGCCCACTGCCTGCGGAAAAACTGCATTATCCATTGCTTTGGCAAAGCGCATCAACGGAGAGATCATTTCCGGTGATTCTATGCAGGTGTATCGATATATGGACATCGGTACGGCCAAGGTGACGGAGGAAGAGAAGCGGGGCGTTCCCCATTATCTGGTGGATGAGCTATATCCTGATGAAGAATATAACGTGATGCTTTTTCAGCAAAAGGCCAAGGAATATATGCATAAAATTTGGGAAAAAGGAAAAATTCCCATTATTGTTGGGGGGACAGGCTTTTATATGAATGCATTGCTTTTTGATAATGAGTTTACCGAAACGGAGAATGCCCCTGCCTTTCGTGCGGCCTGTTATGACCAAGCACAAAAAGAAGGCCCTCAGGCATTATTCCAAAGACTGGTGGAGATTGACCCGGAATATGCCGCAACCATTCACGCAAATAATGTGAAGCGTACCACCCGGGCTTTAGAATATCATTTTTTAACGGGAGAGAAATTCTCAAAGCATAATGCCTTGCAGAAGGAGAAGGAAAGCCCCTATCAAGCCGCTGTCATTATTTTAACCATGGAGCGGGAAAAGCTGTATGAACGGATCAATCATCGGGTTGATAGCATGATGGAGCAGGGCCTGCCGGAAGAGGTCAAGGGTCTTTTGGAAAAAGACTATTCCCCGGAGCTGGTTTCTATGCAGGGCTTAGGCTATAAAGAATTTATGCCTTATTTCAGAGGGGAATGCCCTTTGGAGGCGGCTGTGGAACAGCTGAAAAAGAGCACCCGCCATTTTGCAAAGCGCCAGCTGACCTGGTTTCGCCGTCAGCTAGACGGGCTATGGGTGGATATGTCAAAGGCGGATTTGAAAATGGCTATCAAGGAGATTACGGCGTATTTGGAAGAAAAAAGTATTCTGGCAAAGAAGTGATGACGAATGTGGACGACCGAGCTTTTTGAGTTTCCTTTTTATGAACTATATTTTTATTTTCTCATTTACAGTTTTCTGGGATGGGCATTAGAATCTTTATTTGTATCAGCCACAAATAAAGAATGGGTGAACCGTGGGTTTATTCGAGGGCCGTTCTGCCCCATTTATGGAACGGGGGCAGTTTTGGTGATTCTTGCCCTAACCCCAGCCATGGGCAATTTGGCATGGGTCTTTTTGGGCGGTGTTTTGATTGCCACCGTTGTTGAGTATTTTATTTCCCTGTTTCTGGAGAAGCTTTTTCATGCTACATGGTGGGATTACAGCGAAATGCCTTTGAATTTGCAGGGGAGGATTTGCTTGCGCCGTTCCTTGGAGTGGGGCGCCCTTTCCGTTGTCATGCTGACGGTTATTCAGCCGCCCATTGCCGATTTTGTTCGTTGGATTCCCCGTACAATCGCAGAATTTGCGGGGACAGCCATCTTAATTTATTTGATTGCAGATACCAGCGTAACGGTAATGAATATCCTGCAGTTGAAGGAAAAAATTGAAAAGCTGGAGGAAGCAAGGCTTGGCCTGCGTGAAAGAATGGAAAGCGTAAAAATATTTGAAGCAAGGAAAGAGCTTTTGGAATACTTGGAGGGCTTGCCCATTTCCGAGGCTATGGCCAATTTGAGGGAAAAAATTGAGGAACACACCGGACAAATGCGGCAATTAAAAGCTGAAGAGCGTCTGCGCTTTGAATATTTTTTATCAGAAATAAAGGAGCGGTTAGAAAGACGACAAAGAATTCTAAAAAAGAGTACCCTTACCGAGCGCCGTTTATACAAAGCCTTTCCACGCTTGCACTTTGAAAAATATAACGAAGCTTTCAAAGCATTTAAAGAGGAATTTTTCAAGATAGAAAAATAAAAGAAAGAAAGGATATGCGTAATGAAAAAGCAAATTTGGAAAAAGACGGCCTTCTTGTTGGCAATGACAGTAAGCCTAGGCCTTGCCGGATGTGGGAAGAAGGAAGCCCCCCCACAAGGGGAAGAGGCTGCCCAAAATGCGGCAGAGGCAGAAACGCCTGCGGAAATGCCCGCACTGCAAACTGCCTTTGCCCAGGCTGAAAACCCGCCGGAAATCACCGCAGGGACAGCCATTTTGGTGGAACAATCCACCGGGACAATTTTGTATGATAAAAATGCTAAAGATAAAATGTATCCTGCCAGCATGACAAAGATGATTACCGCCCTTGTGGTGATGGATTATTTCAAGCCGGACGAATTGATTACGGTGGGAACGGAAATCAATGAGGTCTCTTTGGATTCCAGCAAGGCCGGGCATTTGGTTGGAGAAACCATAACGGTGAAAAATTTGATCCGTGGCTTAATCATTCCTTCCGGAAACGATTCTGCCAATGTGTTAGCCGCCGCCGTTGCAAAAAAGGTTCAAAAAAATGAAAATTTGTCCTTTGCGGAATGTCAGGATGCTTTTGCGGGGCTGATGAATGAAAAGGCCAAGGCCCTTGGGGCGGTGAATACCCATTTTACCAATGCCCATGGATACCATGACGATAGCCATTACAGCTGTGCCTATGATATGGCCTTGTTTGCCAAAGAATATCTTGAAAATAGCACTTTAGCGGAAATTGCCAATGAAAAGAGCTTTTCCGGAAACGGTGCAGACAATTTATTTACTGAGGATGATGGCATGAAAACCCTGGATTATGCATGGAAAAGCCATAATCTTCTCATCACAAACAATGAGTATAGCTATGGCTATGCTTCGGGAATCAAGACAGGCTTCACCAATGAGGCCGGCGATTGTGTTGCGGCATCGGCCAAAAAAGACGGAACTACGCTGATTGCCATTATTTTCAATTCCTCTGACCCCGGGCGTTGGGTGGATGGAAAAAATCTGTTTGAGTTTGGCTTTGATGCCTATGAGAAGGTGGAGTTGGGCAAGGCAGGGGAAGTGTTGGAAACGGTACCTTTGGTAAAGCATAACCGCTTGGAGGGAGATACCCTTGATGCGGTGTTTGACCGTGACGAAATAGCATATCTGCCTACGGGCATGGCGGCACAGGTGACAAAGGCCGCCGTTTATGATGAAGCGTTGGTATCCATGGGCAAGGATGAGGTGTTAAAGCTCAAGGCGCCCCTTGCAAAGGATACCAAAATCGGGACGGTGGATTTCCAGATTGATGGAAAAACCATTTTGACTGCGGAGGTTTACACAGGGCGAGAGGTTTCCAAAGGAACTATTTGGAGCAATATCAAGTATTTCTTTAAAAACTTTGGCTCAATTGTATTCTCGGTGAAGGGACTGATTGGCTTAGGCGCTCTGGTGGTTGCAGGGGTTGTGCTTTTCATTCTTTTCCGTATTTTAGGAAGGCGCAGAAGGAGATCCAGAGGCTATTCCTTCCGTAAGCCTCTTTCCCGCAGAGGCAGAGGCAGAAGAAGAAGATTCTGATGATTTTTCAGAAAAAAAGAGTTTCTTTCAGAAAAAAGATGAAATGACAAAAAGAAAAAGGACTGCCCTCGATTTTTATGGGAGGAAGTCCTCTTTTCCTTCAATTACAAAGCCGTTAAACAACCTCATGTTTTTTAATATAGCAAATTCCAATGGCGGTGGGGCCTGCATGGGTGCCGATGGTAATACCCACCTGCGCCAGCGGGGGATCAATCAATTCATAGCCCTCGGCCGAAAGCTCTGCGGCCAAGGCCGCCGTCATTTCTTTGCGTTCTTTTTCTGCATAAAGTAAAAGCAAACGGTATTGGTCTTTTTTATCCCCAATTTCCTGTCTTGTCATCTCCATAATGGTGCGAAGGGCTTTTTTGTGCCCTCTGACCTTACTTTCGGGGAACAGCTCGCCGTGTTGGGCAACAATGATGGGTTTAATGTTTAAAATCGTGCCTGCCAATGCAGCGGCTTTGCCGATCCTGCCGCCTTTTTGCAGATGCTCCAGAGAATCCACGGTAAAGTTGATTTTGGTGGTGCCTTTCAAGGCTTCAATTTTTTCTAATTGCTGGTCTAATGTGTAGCCTTTATCCCGCATACGGAGGGCTTCCCAAACCAGTAGGCCTTGAATTCCCGTGACATTTCTGGAATCTATGACCTCAATTCTGGCTTCCGGATAGCTTTCATCCAGAATGTGCTTGGCATTGACTGCACTTTGATAAGAACCGCTGAAATTAGAGGTTAAGCACAGGCAAAGAATGTCCTTTTCCGCTTTGAGATACGGCTCAAAAACATCCGTATAGTCCTGAATGGTTGGCTGTGATGTTTTCGGAAAAATAGAACTTTGATTGATTCTGTCATAAAACGTATTTGGTGTGAGCTCATAAATTTCTTTATAATATGTCTCTCCGTCAAAGGAAACAAAAAAGGGAACAATCCCCAGGTCGGCTTTATTTATGTATTCCGGCGCAATGTCACAAGAGCTGTCGGAAATAATTTGATATGGTCGCATAGGGTACCTCCGAATATATACTCATCTTCTTTAAGATATCTTATTCTAAATCAATTTTATATGGCTGTCAATAAACGAAAGGAGAGTTTGCCTTTCTTGGGGAAGAATGGTATACTTTGAAAGGAAAAAAGGGGGTGGGAAAATGGGCAAAATTTTAGTGGTGGCGGAGAAGCCCTCCGTGGCCAGAGACATTGCCAAAACCTTGGGTGCAAGGCAAAAAGGCGACGGATGTATGCTAGGGGATGCGTATGTGGTTTCATGGGCCATTGGGCACTTGGTGACATTGGCGGAGCCGGAGGATTATGACGAAAAATTTAAAAAATGGAACTATGCCACATTGCCCATCCTGCCGGAAAAAATGGAGCTAAAGGCCATTCAAACTACGCGCTCTCAGTTAAAAATACTGCATAAATGGATGCATGATGCAGAGATTACTTCCATTATTTGCGCCACTGATAGCGGGCGGGAAGGCGAGCTGATCTTTCGGTATATTTATGAAATTACAAAGTGCCAAAAGCCCTTTCAGCGCCTTTGGATTTCCAGCATGACAGAGCAGGCAATCAAAGAAGGCTTTGCAAATTTGAAGGACGGCAAGGCCTACGATTTATTGTATCATTCGGCAAAATGCCGTTCCGAGGCAGATTGGCTGGTGGGTATGAATGCCACAAGGGCTTATACCCTGCGCTATCATGTGCTGTTAAGCATAGGGCGGGTGCAAACACCTACCTTGGCTTTGATTGTTGAGAAGCAGAAGGAAATTAACGCCTTTGTTTCCAAGGATTATTTTGAAGTGCAGACGGATTTTGACGGGTTTCATGGGTTTCGCATAGATGAAGAGGAACAGACCAAAATTGAGCAAGAAGCCACAGCAAAAGAAATTGCGGCAAAAGTGGAGGGAAAGGATGCCCGTATAGCCAAGATGGAGAAGGAGGAAAAACGCATTCCTCCGCCCCTTCTATATGATTTGACGGAGCTGCAGAGAGAGTGCAATAGAAAGTTTGGATATTCGGCGAAGAAAACCTTGGACATTGCCCAAGGGTTATATGAAAAAAGAAAGATGATTACTTATCCAAGAACGGATAGCCGCTATTTAAGCGAAGATATGAAGCCCAAGGTGCAGGGGACCATGAAAAGGCTGGCAGAAACAGAGCCGTTCCAGGAATTTGCCGCCCCCTGGAACGCCGGAGAAAGGCTTCCCTTTACGAAACGAATCATTGACAATGGAAAAGTGACGGATCACCATGCAATCATTCCTACGGATGTGCGGCCACGTTTGGAGAGCTTGACAGAAGAGGAAAAAAATGTATTTTTGTTGGTTGCCGCCAGATTTATCTGCGTGTTTTATCCCTATTTTCGGTATGAGATTACAAAGGCATACCTGCTTTGCGAAGAAGAACGGATTTTATCCAAGGGGACTGTAACGCTGGAGGACGGTTGGCAGAGGGTAGAAAAAAATATCGTTCCCCAAAGGGCAAAAAAAGAGAAAAATAATGAGGAACAAAAGCTTCCGCCTTTGCAAGAGGGAGATTTTTATAAGATTCAAGAAGCCAAGGTGTTAAAGAAAAAAACTGCGGCCCCCAAGCCCTATACGGAGAGCACCCTGCTGTCTGCCATGGAAAATGCAGGACGTTTTGTAGAGGATGAGAGCTTGAAGGAGCAGATGAAGGACAGCGGCTTAGGCACCCCGGCCACCAGAGCCGCCATCATAGAGCGGTTGCTTGCCGTGGGTTACATCACAAGAAAAGGAAAAAACTTGATACCCACAGAAAAGGGAATGCAGCTGATACAGATTGTGCCAGAGGCCTTGCGTTCTCCCCAAACAACAGGTAAATGGGAAAAAGGGCTTTCTTCCATTGCAAAAGGCAAAATGGGGGAACAAAGGTTTATGGAAAGCATTAAACGCTATGTTGCTTTTCTGGTGGAGGATGCAAGCCACAGAAAAACGGAAGTGGTTTTTCCTCAAGAGGCAAAAAAAGGTGTAAGAAAGGGCGGAAAATCCTTTGGCACCTGTCCTGTTTGCAAGGACGGAGATGTGCTGGAAAACAGCAAGGCTTTTTTTTGCGGAAAATGGAAAACGGGCTGCAAATTTACCGTTTGGAAGAACAGCCTTACACCGTATGGCATAGAGCTGACAGGAAGCTTAATACAGCAATTATTAAAGGACGGCAAAATTCCCAATGTGAGTACTGCCTTGCCCCAAACCGGTGAAAAGGGAAAAGCCACAATGATTTTTTCTGCCGACGGCACGGGACGCATTGAATTGATGGATTTTACAAGAGAAGCCCCGGAAAACGAAATCTCAACAGAACATGAAGGAGAGAACTAAATGAGCAGTATGTATCAGAAATTAGGCATTGCCCCGGAGGTTGAGGCATTTTGTGAAAAAATTTTGGCGGGCTTGCAGCAGCGGTTTCAAGGGATTGATTCCGTTGCGGAATACAACCAATGCAAGGTCATTGCCGCAATGCAGAAGGAACGGGTAGACGCTTCCTGCTTCGCAGGCAGTACAGGCTATGGCTACAATGACGCCGGACGGGATACCTTGGAGCGGGTATATGCGGTATGCTTTCAAACGGAAGCTGCATTGGTGCGTCCGCAAATCACGTGCGGCACCCATGCCCTTGCCATTGCACTTTCGGCAAACCTACTGCCGGGGGAGGAGTTGCTTTCTCCTGCGGGCAAGCCTTATGATACATTGGAGGAGGTCATCGGTATTCGTCCCTCGCTATGCTCCCTTCAGGAATATGGCGTCAGCTACAGACAGGTGGATTTGCTGGAGGACGGTGCCTTTGATTTTGAAAGTATTCGCAAAGCCATCAACGAAAAAACTAAGGTGGTTACCATTCAGCGCTCCAAGGGCTATCAAATGCGGCCCACCTTTTCCGTAGAAAGAATCGGTCAGCTGATTTCCTTTGTAAAAGAAATCAAGCCCGATGTAATTTGCATGGTGGATAACTGTTATGGAGAGTTTGTGGAAAAAATAGAGCCATCAAATGTGGGAGCGGATATGATTGTGGGGTCTTTGATTAAAAATCCCGGCGGCGGCTTGGCCCCTGTGGGCGGATATATTTGCGGCACGCAGGCTTGTATTGACCGTTGTGCATATCGCTTGAGTGCGCCGGGGTTGGGGCAGGAGGTAGGTGCCAGCTTGGATGTGATGCGTTCCTTGTATCAAGGTTTTTTTCTCTCCCCCAATGTGGTTGCGGGGGCATTAAAGGGTGCAATCTTTGCCGCCAATGTTTACGAAAGCCTTGGGTTTCGGGTTATTCCAAACAGTACAGAATCCCGCCACGACATCATTCAGGCTGTGGAGCTAGGCACTGCCGAGGGTGTCATTGCTTTTTGTGAAGGGATTCAAGCTGCGGCGCCGGTAGACAGCTATGTCATGCCCATTCCGTATGCAATGCCCGGCTATAACTGCGATGTCATTATGGCGGCGGGGGCTTTTATACAAGGCTCATCCATTGAATTGAGCGCAGATGGACCCATACGTCCCCCTTATTCTGTATTTTTTCAAGGGGGATTGACTTGGTACCATGCAAAATTTGGTATCATGATGTCACTGCAAAGGCTGTATGAGAAGGATTTAATCCACCTTCACAAGAAATAAGGCCGAGCTATGGCAACGCCACAAATCATGTTTTCAAAACAATTTGGGCATCTCCGACGGGGAGGTTCCTTTTTATGTAAAGATATTCTCCATTAAGCCTTTTTCTTCCCGAAAAAAGTAGACATATTTTCTTCCGAAAAGCACCCCAGCAGAAAAAGGAAAACCAGATAAAGCAGCCCCATTGCCGTTAAAGAGAGAAAGAACAGCAGCTTTGAGGGGGTGGAAATGCGTACCATATAACGGATCAGCAAGCCGGAGGCCGCCCCAGCCAATAGAGGCTTAATAAAGCAATTTGCAAGGTCGGGGAAGACACTGGTACGCAAATAAAGCTTATGTAGGCAGGAGGTTACGGCATAAACCATCCCTAAGGCCCAGGAAACCAAAAAAGCAGGGATTCCGTACTGGGGCATAAAAAACCAGATGCCCGTAATGGTGATTGCGGAGCTTATCAGGTTGTTGCGGAATAAAAACATCTGCTCTCCCATGCCGTTTAACAGGCCATGGAGGGTGGTTTGGGCGTATAGAAAGGGACAGAGAAAGGCTAAGGGAAACAGCAATTCACCCAAGCCTTGACGGCTGTACACAATATAGCAAATTTCCCGGGGGAATACTGCAAACAAAGCCGCCGCACCAATCCCCACAATAAAGGTAAAAAGAAAGGTTACGGAAATTGTTTGATTCAGGCGTCGGTTTTGCTTCACGGTGCAGGCCTCGGAGACTTCCGGCACCAAGGAAACAGAAGCGGCCATCAGGCAGGCGGAAGGCAGCAGAATTAAGGGCAGGGCCATCCCTGTCAATTCACCATAAGACACCAAGGCCTCTTTTGCATTTTGCCCGTAAAGCTGTAATTGGCGGGGGATCAATATATTCTCCGTTGTTGCCAAGAGGGAACCTGCAATCCTTGTTGCAGAAAGGGGCAGGGCCATGGCTAAAATCATATTGCAGGCGGCGAAGGAGGAAAGGGTGGGCTTTTTGGTCATCTTTTTCTTTCGTTTAAAGCGTTTGTAGCTGATAAAAACAAAGGCAAAGGAAAGAAATTCACCTAAAACCACACCGGCTACAGCCGCACAGCAAGCGTAGGTTAAGCCCATGGGCACAAAAATACCGGCCAATAAATAAATTGTTAAAATGCGCACGATTTGCTCCAAAACCTGTGAAAGGGCAGGGACAAGGGCATTTTGCAGCCCCAGAAAAAAGCCTCTGAAGCACGAGCCCGCTGCCATAAAGGGAATTGCAAAGGCAAGTAGGCGTAAGGACAAGGCTGCACGGCCATCTTTCAAAATGACAAGTGCAATTTCATCTGCCAGCAAAAATAGGCAGATGGATACGATGCAGCTGACGAATAAAGACAGTAAAATGGATTGCTTTACAATGCGGCCGATATTCCCGGTATGCCCTAAAACATTTTCCTGGGCAGACAGGCGGGAAATGGTGGTTGTGAAGCCGGCGGAGGTGATGCTCCATGTTAAAATATAGATGGGAAGGATCAGCTGATATAAGCCGATTCCCTCAGCGCCTATGGCATTGGACATAAATACACGGTAGAAAAACCCCATGAACTTTGTAATTAAGTTGGCCGCAGTTAAAATCAGCGTGCCTGTAATAATTGTTTTTTTGCTCATTTCATCACCTTATGTACGGATATTGTTACATATTATGAAGAATTTTGGCAAAAAAGAAACACTTTTTTGCAAATGCAATAAAAAGAAAATTTTTTGTGAAAACCAAAAAAAATATTCCATAGGTATTGACAAATAAAGGGTGGAAATGTATACTAACCTTACAATTACATAAAGCCAGTTGATATGCAAGGAAGATCTTATAACTTTAAGTAAGAACCGATGGAGCAATTCAAAAGTGCCGCTTTTGAAGAAACTTTCAGGTGCAATGGACCTTGTGTGGATGGAACTCTGGAAAGAGCCTCATTGTTAGGCCGCCGTCGAAGTAATGCTTTCAGGTGAAGATACAGAGGATATATAGGCAAAGTTTTGTTTATATGTCCTTTTTTCTTTGCAAAAAAACGGGCAACAGTGCAATTTTATTCTATCATTCTCATTATTGGAGGGTATAACATGGAAAAAAAACAAGAGCTGAAAAAAAATCTGGGTATCTCCACGGCAATGGCAACAGTTGTAGGCTGCGTCATCGGCTCGGGCGTATTTTTTAAGCCCCAAGCCATCTATACAGCCACAGGCGGTGCACCCGGTCTGGGTATGCTTGCTTGGCTTATTACCGGACTGGTCTGTATTGCGGCAGCAATGACCTTTGCCGAGGTTGCCATTATGATTCCCAAAACGGGTGGTATGGTTGTATATTTAGAGGAGGCCTTTGGAAAAAAGGCAGGGTTTTTGGCCGGCTGGATGCAAAGTATTTTGTTCTACCCTGCCATGGTTGCTGCATTGGCGGTTATTTTTGCAGAGCAGGCAACGTTGTTTGTAGGGGATAGCCTTCGCTTACCCATTGCCATAGCGGCCATCATTTTACTGATTATTTTAAATAATATGGGATCCGCTGTTGGCGGAGGTGTTCAGGTTTTATTTACCATTTGTAAGCTCATACCTTTGATTTTACTTATGATTTTTGGCTTTGTGCGCGGCTCCGGTGCCAATCCGATTTTTACGCCAATGATTGGAGAAGGATTAAACCCGGTCGTGATACTGGGGCAGCTTATGATAGCAGTTTTGTTTGCCTTTGAGGGTTGGACAAATGTTGGTGCAATTGCCGGAGAAATGAAAAATCCCGGAAAGGATTTGCCAATTGCCATTGTTGGCGGTGTATCCGGCATCATGGCAGTATATTTTGTAATAAATCTGGCGTATTTATGGGTTTTGCCTGCCAATGAATTAATGAATTTAGCTGCTCCTGCCTCGGCAGTAGCCATTGCGATTTTTGGAGGTGCGGGAGGAAAAATTATCTCTGTGGGTATCATGATTTCTGTATTGGGTGCGGCCAATGGATTTGTTCTTTCCGGCTCTCGTGTTGCATATTCTTTGGCGGAAGAGGGGACTTTGCCTTTCAGCAAGAGCCTTGCACGGCTGAATAAAGCTTTGGTTCCTACAAATTCCATTATTTTGGTTGGTGTTTTGGGCGGACTCTTTGCAATTAGCGGGCAGTTCAACAGATTGACAGATTTAGCAGTATTTTCCTGTTGGATTTTCTATACATTAACCTTTTTGGCAGTCATCCGTTTAAGAAAAACGAGACCCGATACTGAACGGACCTATAAGGTGCCATTATATCCGGTCATTCCTGCCATTGCAATCATCAGTGGTGTTTATGTTATTTTAAATCAGTTGCTTATGTCCGGTTCAACATCAAGAATTTTGTCAATTGGAAGTATTATAGTAACCTTAATCGGTTTGCCTGTTTACAGCTTAACAACAAGAACGAAAGCAAATAAATAATAATTTCGTATTGCTTTCCATTTTCCCAATTAAGGCATATGGTCCCCACCCATATGTCTTTTTATTTTGTAAGTATTCTGATGGCTGCCCTCGGTATCATCAATCATGGATTTAACATATAAAACCAGAAAAGGAAGGGTTTTTTATTTTCCAGGGGGGGAAGAAGGGGGTTGGTTTAACGTAAAATTTTAAAAAGGCAAAATGCACAAAAAAAATTTTATTTATAAAAAATAGGAGAGAACCAGTCTTCAAATGGGGAAAAAATGTCGTGAAAAGACATTGGTTTCGTTTATTTTATAGTTTCTTGTCAGATAAGCTGCAAAAATGCGCCTCTTTTTATGGCTTGATTTTACAAGGGATTGTGGGCACTAAAATGAAAAAGATATTTCTGAATGTGAATAAACTATTAAAAATAGATAAAATAACTATATTTTAGCGGAATTAAGAATGCAAGGTGCACATTGTTTCAGGATTGTTAAATATTTATTACTTAAGTGATTGGCACTTATTATGGGCCTCTTGACAACAGCTTCATGTTAGACGATAATAATATATAATGTATCATCAAAAATGCAAGGGAAGTACTACATAAGATGTTAAGATTTCGTAAAGTTTTGGAGATGTGAAATCTTCTTAACAATAAATGCTGTAAAATAAAATCTTTTAACGCTGCATTAGAACAGGGAATCGTATAAAGTGGGGAAGGGATGAGGCTATGTTTTTGCTGTTGCTGTTTTTATGGTTTATATTTAACGGAAGGGTTACATTTGAAATTTTGATATTTGGCATTGTGATTTGTTCCTGGCTGTACTGGTTTATGTGCAGGCATCTGGATTATCGGGCAGACAGAGAAATAAAAATATTGAAAAATCTACATCTTTATATCAAGTATTTTTTCATATTGATTTTGGAAATCATAAAATCTAATTTTGCTGTTATCCGTCTCATCTTATCTTCAGATAAAGCATTTGAACCGGCCTTTATAACCTTTAAAACAGACTTAAAATCAGACCTTGCTAAGGTAATTTTCGCAAATTCCATTACGTTAACCCCGGGCACCTATACCATTGGCATACAAGCGGATGAATATTTGATCCATGCGTTGGATGAATCCTTTGGGGAGAATTTAAATCAATCCGTATGTGCAAAAGAATTAAAAAAGCTGGAGGCTAAGCTATGAGCGTATTTATGAAAACAGTATTGGAAATATCCATAGGCATCCTGGCTGTTGGTATATGTATTATTTTTGTTCGCGCTATTAAAGGCCCTAGATTTACAGACCGCATTGTTGCAATCAATATGATCGGAACCATGACGACGGCCATAATTTGCCTTCTTGCTACATATTTAAACACAGTTTCACTGATTGATGTCTCTTTGGTTTATACACTGCTGAGTTTTCTGGCGGTGGTCATTATATGTCATGTTGTTTCACTGCACCATAAGGGCAGAGAATTGTTCTTAAAAAGAAGAGGGACGGAGGCGGAAGAAAAGTGAGAGAAATCATTGCGGCAGTTTTTATTATTGGGGGGCTTTTGGTATTTATACTTTCCCTCATTGGTGTTTTTCGTTTCAAATACGTATTAAATCGTATGCACGCAGCAGCTTTGGGTGATACCCTTGGTTTGGGGCTGATTGTGGTAGGATTAATCATTCTGAGTGTCAATTTTTTCACTAGTGCAAAACTCCTTTTAATCATCTTCTTTTTTTGGCTGTCCAGCCCTATTGCAACCCATAGCATTGCTAAGGTTGAAATGCTTACGAACAAAAACTACGAAGAAAGGGTGCATGAAAAATGAGTACAGGAATCCAAATTATTTTACTGGCCTTTTTGGTTGCTTGTGCCTTAGGCGTTTCCTTTACCCCAAATTTATTTATTGCAGTCATTATTTTCATGGGCTACAGCTCTATTATGGCTGTAATTTGGTTGTTTCTGGAATCTCCCGATCTTGCCATTACGGAGGCTGCGGTAGGTGCCGGTGTTGACAGTGTTCTATTCTTCCTTACACTGAAAAAAGTACATTTCTTGAAAGGAACGCGTGAAGGATAATGTCTAATATAGAAGATAAAAAAACTTTTTGGCAAAAATTAAAAGCATGGGTGGATGGTGAGGAAATCCTCTTAAATGCCGATAAATATATTGCCACCAGAACACCAAAAGAGCATAAGAGCTGGAAAGATAGATTTAGTGTAACTTATGTAAAAGAAAATAGAAAGCTCTACGCAATTTTGAGTGTGGGGATTTCGGTACTTTTCATTGCCATTATGCTTTCTGTTGTAAATGCTTTGCCCGAATTTGGCAGTCCCTACAATCCTTCTAATAATGAAGTGATGGTGCGTTATCTTGAAAAGGGGATTGAAGAAACGGGAGCCATTAATTTTGTAGCGGGAATGATTTTGGATTACCGTGCATTTGATACCTTCGGAGAAGCAAACGTATTATTTCTGGCTGTCATGTGTGTGGTTCTTTTATTAAAAAAAGACGGAAAAAATTTTTCCCGGCAAGAAGAGCAGGAAAATGCAGAGGATGACTACTTTGATACAACGGAAGAGCGGCCGATACTGCAGATTGGGGCAAAAATATTAACCCCCTTGGTTATCCTATATGGAATTTATGTTGTGTTAAACGGGCATCTCTCCCCCGGAGGAGGGTTTTCCGGAGGTTCTATCATTGGTGCAGGCTTCATTCTCTATGCCTCCGCATATGGCAAAAAACGGATGCAGAGGTTTTTCACCTTTCGTACATTCACACTTATTTGTGCGGCGGGACTGCTAACATATTTTGCTTGCAAAAGCTATTCCTTTTTTACCGGTTCCAACCATGTTGGTTATGAAATTTCAAAAGGTGTTCCCGGAGATATTATTAGCGCCGGCTTTATTTTACCTTTAAATATTTGTGTAGGGTTAATTGTCGCTTGCACCATGTATGGTTTTTATGCTTTGTTTACAAAAGGAGATATTTAACTATGAATCATCTGGAAACCAATTTTTACGAGGCGGTTTCGGTCATCCTCTTTGGGATCGGCTTTATGAACCTGCTGCTGCAAAATAACTTGATCAAGAAATTCATTGGGCTGAATATCATGGATACCGCTATTTATTTGTTTTTGGCGGCGCAGGGATATATCTTTGGAAGAGTTGCGCCTATACTGACAGATGGTGTGATCGATGCTTCCTATTATATTAATCCCGTTCCTGCGGGCTTAGTTTTAACAGGTATTGTGGTTTCCGTAAGCATCACGGCTTTTTCTCTGGCATTGGTTCAGCGGCTTTATAAACACTATGGCTCGCTGAATATGGATGAAATTATGCGGCTGTCCAGAGAGGAGGAAGGGGAATAATGGAGCATATCAATTGGATACATAATATACCCTTTTTCAGTATTTTTCTGGCGATGCTTGGCGGTATCATCACAGCGTTGATCAACAACGGAAAAATTGCATACAAAATACATATGGCAATTATTTTTCTGATCTGTATTATGTCTGGCATTTTGTTGGTGGATGTTGCCGCCAAAAACGAAATATTTACGTTTATGATGGGGCATTTTCCGGCACCTTGGGGGAATGAACTAAGGGCCGGCCCCTTGGAAGCCCTGATGGCGGTTACCTTTAGTGTTGTTATGCTGTTGACTGTGGGCGGCGGTGCGAATTTTGTTTTTAAAGATGTGGTGCCGGAAAAGCAGCATTTATATTTTATTATGCTGAATGCTTTGTTCGGCGCAATGCTGGCACTGATTTATACAAATGATATTTTTACGGCATATGTATTTATTGAAATTAATACCATTGCATCCTGCGCATTAATCATGGCAAAGGGAACCCCCCAGTCTATGGTCGGCACAACACATTATCTAATTATCAGCTTGCTGGGCTCAGGCTTATTTCTTTTAGGCGTCAGCATTCTGTATGGAATCACAGGGCATCTTCTCTTTCCGCAAATGAAGGAAGCCATTGTGGAGCTGATCAAAACGGAGCAATATCATATGCCCTTATTGGTGGTGACTGGCTTTATATTTATCGGAATCGCAATCAAAAGTGCATTGTTTCCGTTTCATTCCATGCTGCCGGGAGCCTACGGATCGGCAACACCTACTTCCAGTGGAATTTTGTCAGGGCTGGTTTTAAAAAGCTATATCATTTTGGGCATTAAGCTGATTTATTGCGTGTTTTCTGCACAGGTTATGGAATCCCTGAGAATCACCGATATTTTATTCGCTTTTGGCTTGTCGGGCATGGTGATGGGTTCGGTTTATGCCATGAAAGAGCGTACAATGAAGCGTATGCTTGCGTATTCCTCGGTGGCTCAAATCGGGTATATTTATATGGGCATTGGCATGGGTACCCGCGTAGGTGTGACGGCGGCCTGCTTCCATATTCTGGCCCATGCCGTAACGAAAACCTTACTGTTCTTATGCTGCGGAAGCTTTGTTGAGGATAGCGGTGGTAAAGAAAAAATTTATCATATGAGAGGTGCGGCCCTTCGCAATCCCTTGGCGGGCATCGGCTATACCCTTGGGGCATTGTCTATGATAGGCATTCCACTGTTAGCCGGTTTTATTTCAAAGGTATATTTTGCCACTGCATCGGTATATTCCCCGGGGAAAATGGCTGCGGTACTCATCGTTTTGGGCGTCAGCATGGTATTAAATGCATTGTATTTTCTGCCATCTGTCATTGCAATTTGGACCCCTGCGAAAGAGGCTTTGAACAGCCCGTCTCCTTCAGTTTCTCCTGCTTTTGCCGTTTCTGTGATTGGGTTTATTGCATTAAATTTAATTCTGGGCATTTACTATCGGCCGATTACCCATATTATCCAGATCAGCTTGGACTTGTTGGCACAGTAAATGGAAAAGGTGAGAGGATGAGGTGAAAAAATGACTGGTGATAGTATACTGTTGCTTCCGGTGCTCCTGCCGCTTTTTGCAGGAATCGGAATTTGGTTTTTAAAAGAGGAAAAACAACGTAATTTCATAGTTTTTATCACGATTGCCGTTGAGCTTGCCTTGATTTTTTATGTATCTGCGAAGGGTGGTACGTTAACGGTATGGCACGTAACAAGCAGGCTTTCTTTTGCCTATCATATTGATGGGATTGCAAAATATTTTGCGGTTATCATTGGTTTGATTTGGCTTTTGGCCGCAATATTTTCAATGGAATACATGAAGCATGAGCATAAACCGAGACGGTTTTTCATGTTCTATGTGATGTCTCTAAGTGCCCTGATCAGCCTATGCTTTTCTGCCAATATGATGACAATGTATTTTTCATATGAGCTGATGACATTATTGACCTTTCCTTTGGTGATCCATACCCAAGAGCCTCAGGCGGTAAGGGCCGGTATGAAATATTTAGGATATTCTATTTTTGGCGCAGGCCTTGGTCTTTTAGGGTTTTTCTTCCTAAATACCTATTGTGTTACCACGGAGTTTGCTCCCGGCGGTACGTTGAATATGGCTTTGACAGAGGGAAATGAACCTCTTTTACTGTTTGTATTTTTCTTTATGGCAGTGGGCTTTGGCTGTAAGGCGGGTATGTTTCCCCTTCATGCGTGGCTGCCAACGGCCCATCCCGTTGCACCTTCCCCTGCATCGGCAGTGCTTTCGGGTATTATCACAAAGGGCGGTGTTATTTGCATCATTCGTGTAACCTTCTATCTGTTTGGTGCTGATTTTATCCGAGGCTCATGGGCACAGACGGCACTTTTGGTTTTAAGCTTAAGCACAATATTTATGGGGTCAATGCTGGCCTATAAAGAAAAGCTTTTGAAAAAAAGATTGGCGTATTCAACGGTGAGTCAGGTTTCCTATGTTTTGTTTGGCTTGCTGCTGCTACACCCCGTTGGGTTTGCGGGAGCGTTACTGCAAGTAGCGTTTCATGCGGCGGCAAAAAATATTCTGTTTTTGAGTGCCGGTGCAATCATCTACAAAAAAGGGTGTACCTTGGTGACGGAGCTGCGGGGCATTGGGAAGGAAATGCCTGTTGTAATGTGGTGCTTTACCATCGCTTCCTTATCATTGATTGGCATTCCACCTGCCGGCGGCTTTGTAAGCAAATGGGTTTTGGCCCAGGGAGCATTATCCTCTCAGTTTGGTGTGCTTGCTGTGGTGGGAATCAGTATCTTGATGCTTAGTGCCTTGCTGACTGCAGGGTATTTGCTTGCCATCGTTACGGATGCGTTTTTCCCGGGAAATAGCTATGACTATGCTGCCATGGAAAAGAGGGAGCCTAATTATTTTATGACAGTGCCTTTGACAATTTTGGCAGTCGCAGTGGTCTTTTTTGGGGTTTTTCCTAAGTATCTAGGAAATTTTATTGATACCATCAGTGGCGTAATCTTTTAGGGAAGGGTGGGAGCGTTATGAATGAATTTGCAACGATCTTACCGGTGATCTTTCCGATCATAGCAGGGGCTGCGCTGCTGCCGGTAAAGTTTAGAAACAGAAAGCAAAGGGAATTTTGGGTTCTGACAATTACTATTTTAAATACCATATTTGCACTGTATGCAGTTTATTTTGCTGATGCGGGAGTAGTAACGATTTTTCACTTCAGTGAAAAACTGTCTTTAACATTTCATATTGATGGGTTGTCTAAGGTTTTTGCAACCATGGTTTCTGTTTTATGGGTGATTACAACGGTGTATGCCTTTGAATATATGACCCATGAAGGAAGAGAGGATCAATTTTTTGCCTTTTTCACCATGACCTATGGTGTAGTTTTGGGGGTTGCTTTTTCCGGCAACTTCTTAACCATGTATCTTTTCTATGAATTTTTAACCTTGGCCACCTTGCCCTTGGTGATGCACGCCATGGATAATAAGGCCAGACACGCCGGAAAAACGTATATCCTTTATATGATGTTTGGTGCGGCCTTGGCATTCATTGGTTTCATATTTATATACTGCTATGGGGATAGCATTGAATTCATTTACGGCGGGGTATTAATACCGGAGCTGATTAAAGGCCATGAAAGGACATTGCAGGTGGTTTTTTTAGTGGCATTCTTCGGCTTTGGTGTAAAAGCCGCAATACTGCCCTTTTACCGCTGGCTGCCAAAGGCCTCTGTTGCCCCCACACCGGTTACGGCACTGCTTCATGCCGTTGCGGTTGTAAAGGCCGGTGTTTTTGCCATCATCCGATTGATTTATTTTAGTTTCGGAACAGAGTATCTTATGGGAACTTGGGTGCAGAATGTTATTTTGATTGCGGCGGCCATCACCATTGTGTTTGGGTCTACCCTTGCACTGAGAACGCCCCATATTAAAAGAAGATTTGCGTACTCAACCATATCTAATTTATCTTACATTATTTTTGGTGCGGCATTGATGACGCCGGCGGGGCTGACTGCCGGGTTGTTACATATGATTTATCATGCTTTGATTAAAATTACACTCTTTTTTACAGCCGGAGCTATTTTATATAAAACCCATAGGGAATATTTATATGAGGTGGAAGGCTTTGGCAGGCTTATGCCGATCACCTTTATCAGTATGGCTTTGACCGGTGCAAGCTTGGCGGGGGTACCCCCTTTTGCTGGGTTTCACAGTAAATGGGCCTTGGCAACGGCGGCGGTGCAATCCTCAAACCAAGTGGCATATTTGGGGATTGTTGCATTGATTATATCGGCGGTGCTGACGGCGCTGTATATTTTTTATATTGTCGTCCGTGCGTATTTCCCAAGGAAACGGGAATATGCCGCAGGATATTATGACCATGTTTCCGATCCCAACTGCTATATGACAGTTCCTCTCATTATGTTAACTGTGATTACGATATTAATTGGATTGTTCCCGTCAGAGCTTCTCGTTGTTTTGGAAAAGGTTGCAACGGGGATCATGTAGGAAAGGAGAAAACGAATATGGAACAAACTATACTTTTACCGTTATTGGTTTTCTTCCCGATGGCGGCGGCAATCATTGGGTATCTCATTGGCCGCAAAAACAAGGAGGCCAGAAATGTCTGGGCGTGTGCCGTAACCTTTTTAGTTTTTGCAGGGGCCGTTTCCTTATTTGGCAAAGAGGCCAGATACACAATTCCTGATTTTTGCGGATTAGGGCTGCATTTTTATGGTGACGGATTACGGATGGTTTTGGCAATATTAACTTCCTTTATCTGGTTTATGACAACAGTGTTCTCTAAGGAGTATTTTGCACTTTATAACAATCGAAATCGATATTATTTCTTTATGCTAACTACACTGGGAGCAACCCTAGGTGTTTTCCTATCGGCGGATTTATACACTACGTTTATTTTCTTTGAAATCATGTCCTTTACCTCCTTTGTATTGGTCATTCACGATGAAAGCAAAGTGGCAATCCATGCGGCCCAAACCTATTTGGGCATTGCGGTTATCGGCGGTTTGGTGACGCTGATGGGGCTGTTTATGATGTATCATTTAGCAGGAACACTGAATATTGATGCACTGGCTGAATTTGCGGCCGCAACTGAGGATAAGAAAGCATTCTATGGCATCGGTGTGTTGATCCTGTTTGGTTTTGGTGCAAAAGCGGGTCTTTTTCCCCTGCACATTTGGCTGCCGGAGGCACATCCTGTTGCGCCTGCCCCTGCTAGTGCGCTGTTATCCTGTATTTTAACAAAGGCAGGCATCTACGGAATATTGGTTTTAAGCTGTAAAATATTTTTGTACGATGCAAACTGGGGAGATTTTATATTAATCCTCGGCACAATTACCATGGCCCTTGGTGCAGTTTTGGCGGTTTTTTCCATCGATATCAAAAGAATATTAGCATGCTCCTCCTTATCGCAGATTGGTTTTGTTACCGTTGCTGTTGGTATGCAGGGCTTATTAGGTTCCCACAACGCTCTGGCGGCGGGAGGAACCATCCTCCATGTGGTGAACCATTCTTTATTAAAACTGGTTTTATTTATGTCAGCCGGTGTGATTTATATGAATTTACATAAGTTGAATTTAAATGACCTGCGAGGCTGGGGAAAGGATAAGCCCCTGCTGAAATTTATTTTTTTGATGGGTGTGTTAGGTATTACCGGAATTCCCTTGTGGAATGGATACATCAGCAAAACTTTAATTCATGAAAGCATTGTGGAGTACATTGTGCTCTTGCAGGCGGAAGGATTGGCAATCGGATATATGCAGGCCATAGAGGTGATTTTTTTGGTTTCCGGCGGTTTAACCATCGCCTATATGACAAAAATTTTTGTGGCTGTCTTTGTGGAATCCAATCCCCATGCCGATGGTTGTCATGGGCAAAAAAAAGGCCCTTATATGAGCAAACTGTCTGCAGTAGTGTTGACTGCCGGTGCGCTGATTTTGCCTGTAATGGGTATTTTTCCCCATGTAACGGCGGATCAGATTGCAGAGGTAAGCTATCATTTTATGGGTGCCCATGGGCCGGACCATGCGGTGCATTATTTTGCTTGGATCAATCTTAAGGGTGCGGTAATTTCCGTTATCATTGGCGGTTTGGTGTATTTCCTTTTTATTCGCAAGGTGCTCATGGAAAAAGACCCCGGCGGAATTTTGGTTTATGTTGACCGTATGCCAAAGTGGCTGAGCTTGGAAGACAAACTTTACCGCCCGGTTTTGTTAAAGGTGCTTCCCTTTATTGGAGGCTTTTTCGCAAGAATGGCCGGCTCCCTAACAGATGGTTTTGTCGCCGCGTTGCGTATGCTGATTTTCAATGATGACAGCGGCAGAGTGGTTCCGCCGGAGGATCGGTATTTTTCCGCATATACGGACGAAGAAAGTGACAAGGTCGTATACGGGGAAGGCTTTGCGAAAAGCCTCTTGATGATTGGTATCGGCCTTGCCGTTGCAATGCTTTATATTTTATTTTGATAAAAAAGGTCATATCTGCAAAGGATATGATCTTTTATTATTTGACATAAGAACCCAAAATAGGTAAAATAAAAACAGATATTCTATAGGGTCAGGAGAAAAAATATGTTGAAAAAAATACCTATCATGGTTGGATTGTGCCTTATACTAAGCTTTTTAGGAGGATGCGTACAGGCAAATAATACAGAGAAAAACAAGCATGAGATGACCACATTTGCAATGGATACGGTGATGCAGTTTACCATTTATCATGAAAATGGCGAAGAAATTTTAACGGAAGCAGAGCAGGAAATACGCAAATTGGAGAGACTATTTTCTGTAACCCTAGAAAACAGCGAAATTTCACAATTAAACGCTCAGGCAGGGAAAGGCAAGGTATCCCTTTCAGAGGACACCTTAAAAGTAATTATGCGTGGAAAGGAAATTGGTGCATTAACAGAGCAGGCATTTGACATTGCCGTAGCGCCAATTGTAAAGGCTTGGGGGTTCACCACAGATGGGGAAAAGCATATTCCAGAGGAGGCGACTCTGGAAAAATTGTTGCCTTTAACAAATTTGGAGGACTTGGAAATAGATGAAACTGCCTCTTCGGCCCAGCTTTTGAAGGAGGACATGGCGGTTGATTTAGGCGGTATTGCAAAGGGATATGCTTCGGATGCCATTGTTGCACTTTTAAAAGAGCAGGGGGTAACAAGCGGATTGTTTTCCTTAGGCGGAAACATTGGGACCATCGGAACGAAACCCGAGGGGAAAAAATGGAGGATCGCGATAGAGAACCCTTTGAATGCCGATGATTATGTGGGGCTTCTGGAAATACAGGATTGCTTTGTGATAACCTCTGGCGGATACCAGAGATATTTTGAGGAAAATGGAAAACGGTATCACCACATAATTGATTCAAAAACTGGGTATCCTGCAGATAATGGTTTGTTATCTGTTACAATTATAAGCGCAGACGGGACAAAGGCCGATGGACTCTCCACGGCGTTGTTTGTAATGGGCTTGGAGAATGCCTTGGCATTATGGAAAAACAGCAGTGATTTTGAGGCGATTTTTATAACAGAGGATGGGCGTGTTGTTGCTACTGAGGGTGCTGCGTCCATATTCACCTTTGAGGGCAGAGACAATACTTTTGAATATGAAACAGTGACGAGATAGGAGGGTAATATGAAAAAAATAAGCGATTTTTTGAACACCTTTATTGTGGAATTTGACTGGAAGGATATTACTATTTTTAAGGTTGGTATGACGGCATTCGGCATTATGATTGGCATTTGTCTTCCCAAACGAAATAAAAAATCAATTTTAGCAGCCAGCGGCGCTGTGTTTGTTGTTGCTATCATTGTTTTATTTTGTGGACTGTTTCAGGTGGAATGTCCCTTTTGTTCCAAAGAAGAAGAGTTTGATTTTGATGACGAGGAGGACAACGGTCTTGTCATGAAAATTACAGCAGAGGAAGAAAAGTAAGCTTATCCTATCCTTGGGTAAAAGACGGAAAACGATTCCATAGGGTTTCCTTTCCGTCTTTTTTGTTGCTTTCTCTCCAATAAAACACCCCCAAAGCTAAGCCGGTGTACAAACCGTTTCCCTTTGGGGGTGTAATTGGTTACAAGAATCGAAAGAAAATCTCAATTCCTCCTAATGTGCCTTTTTCCATGCTTAATATTAAGGAAAGAGGAGACAATTAGGGTGAGGCATTATGCTATAAATGCCTCAAAAGCAGCCTGACAGGCAAGGAATTTGCCGCCTAATCAGCCGAAGAGATTATTTGCCGATGGATTTTTTATAGGCCTCAACATCAGCATCGGTTAAAGGCTTCAATTCCTCAGGATCTCTCCATCGAACCCAAATTTTGCCTTGAAGGGCAGGGATGTCTAGGGGGGCATCCATAGAGTCTTTATCAATGCCAACAACGGTATCATTGTCCCCATTAAACATAATTTCAAAGGGCTTTACAATGCCGTTTTCAAACACGAACATTTGCGTGCTGTAAAAATTTAAATATCCGGCTTCACTGAGTAGATATTCTTCTAATTTTTCCAGAGAAGGCATGGTAACCAGATACCAGTTGCCATCTGAATCAGAATAATCATATAATTGGAACCCAGTGAATTCTATTTCTTCACTGCCGGTTGCCCCTTTATCTGTATTTGCTGCGCCTTTCAAGGTTAAAGGTGTCCCGCCTTTTCCATTGCTTAATATTTCTGTTCCCGGAAGAAAGCAATCTACAAAGGCTTTTACTTCCTTTTCCTTTACCTTATCCTTCGTAATGACATAATCTCCATTATCATAAGAAAGGCCGCCCAGTTCATAAAAAAAATCATTTAGTGTTTTAACCATTTCCAGTACCTCCAAAAAATAGTAACTCCTAATCCATCTACATTTAATAATATTTTGCGCAATCTGTCAATAGATATTCTGGTTTTGTCCCATGCCGATGAAATAATCAGGCACTTTTCCCCGAATAATTGTATCAATCAGCATAATTTTTCTGGTAAATACTATTTTTTCATGATACAGCGGATTTACAATTTGAATTTCAAAAGATAAATTGATCCAGATTTTATAGTTTGTCTGGTTGATTCCCGCTGAGGTAAAAGAGGTTTCGTAATCCGATGTAATGGCACCGGCAGGCATGAGGGTAAAGGGGATTTTAGGCCCGTGGTTCGCAAAAAAAGTTGAGCGAAAGGCTGCGCCCAGAGGAATCTGTATTTTTTCGTTTGGCAGGGATTGCATGGCTGTATTGACCTCGTTGTTTAAGCGGGTGGAGAAAAGATTAATTTGCTGGGTATTTGCCGTGTATGTAGTATTATCCTCCGTAACGGTAATAAAATCCTCGGTGGTAATGGGTAAATCCGATAAAACCCTCTGCACACAATCATTGATTAGCTCATTGGCAATGGCTGTGGAGCGGGCATGGGATATTTCCTGCAAGGATGGTATAATTTTTTTTTCTGATTGATAAAGCACTATAATCGTAAGTAAAAAAATAGAGATAAAAATAAAAAATGATGTAAAAATTCTGTCATTTTTATTTTTTTTCCGATTTTTTCTTCTCATTTTTCTCATCTCCTCATCACAAGAATATGTGAGAAAGCCTTGAAATATCAAAGAGAACTGCATTTCATAGCCACTTCAAGGGGAAAGAAAAATAAGGATTAAGATTGTTGTAATGAAATTTTCCTTTTCCTATTTAGTGATTTCTGCTATAATCATAATGAATTAAAGGGGGTTTATGTACATGAGTGATACGCATCAAAGGAGACGTCCTTCGGAGGGCGCTCCGCGGAGCAGTTCATCCTCTCGCACAACACGGTCTAATCCGAGAAAAAAGAAAAGACGGAAACGCAAGGGAGTCAGTGGGATTTTTAAGGTACTGCTGGCCATTGTTATAATTATCGGGTTTGCCGTTGTAGGTGCAGGCTTAGGCACGGTATTTGGAATATTGAAGGGGACGGATATGCTGAATACAGCAGATGTTACGCCGGAATCCTACACTTCTATTATATACGATGCCAACGGCAGTGAGTTTGATAAGCTGCATGGGGATGAAAATAGAGAATATGTGAAATTAAATCAAATTTCTATAGACTTACAGAATGCTGTGGTCGCCATAGAGGACGAGCGCTTTTATGAACATAATGGCATAGATTTCCGCGGCATTATGAGAGCGGCGGTGCAAAATGTGAAGACCATGAGCTTTTCCCAAGGCGCCAGCACAATTACCCAGCAGTTGATTAAAAATGAAGTGCTGACCAAAGATAAGACGATTGTAAGAAAAGTAAAAGAGCAATATTTGGCTGTTTCCCTGGAGAAATCTTTGTCAAAGCAGTTAGAAACAAAAAAAGCAGCCAAGGACTATATTTTGGAATTGTACTTAAATACCATGGGGTTAAGCCATGGATTGAACGGTGTTGAAGCTGCGGCTCAATATTATTTCGGAAAGAATGCCAGCGAGCTTAGTTTGGCGGAAAGTGCTTGTATCGCAGGTATTACCAAAAATCCCAGCCTGTATGCACCGGATACAAAGCCTGAGAATAATAAAGAACGGCAGATGACGATACTGCAAAAAATGCTGGATTTGGGCTTTATCAGCCAAGGCGAGTATGATCAGGCGGCGGCGGAAGATATTTATGCTAACTTAGTGTGCAGTGACACCGAGGATGAAACTGCCACGGCAAATCATAACTACTTTGTAGAAGCGATGATTGCCCAAATTGCAAATGATCTTGTGGAAAAGAAAAGCTATAATAAGGCGCAGGCCTATGATTTGATTTACAGCGGCGGCTTGCAAATTCATTCCACGATGGATACGCAAATGCAAGGTGCCATGGAAAATGCATTTCAGGATGACAGCCTGTTCCCCGCATCTGATGGAACTCTGGATGTAACTTATTTGATTTCTGTGATGGATACCACAAATCCGGATAAAAACAGTAATCAATCCCATTATGAAAAGAAAACAACAGTAACAAACCAAGCACAGGCTGATGCTTTTGTTGAATCTGTGAAGGCGGAATTGCTGGATGAAACCCATGTTTTGGTGCTAGATAAACTTACGGTTTCTAAGGCCTTACAGGCCGCTATGGTTATTATGGATCATCATAATGGTCAAATCAAAGCTTTGGTTGGTGGAAGAGGCCAGAAGCCCGGGGATTCGGTATTTAACAGGGCTACACAGGCCTTGCGGCAGCAGGGTTCCGCCATGAAGCCTTTGGCAGCCTATGCACCTGCCATTGATATGGGGCTTTTGATGCCGGGTTCCGTAATCATAGATGAGCCGGTAACCTATGGCAGCTGGTCTCCTAGAAACTGGAACGGAAGATTTTTGGGCCCTTGCACCGTCAGACAAGGTATTCGGGACTCCATGAATGTTTTGGCCGTCCAAACCTTTATGATGGTTGGGGCGGAATCCTCTTATAAATACATGGAGGATTTTGGGTTGTCAACCTTGGTGCCAGAGGATAAAGCGGCAACAACGGCCCTCGGAGGTTTAACACAAGGTATTTCTGTATTAGAAGGAACGGCAGCTTATGCTTCTATTGCAAATGACGGTATTTATAATGAGCCCCAGTATTATACGGTGATCTATGACCATGACGGCAATGTTTTATTGGATAATTCTTCCATCGAGACCCACCGGGTAATCAAAGAAACAACGGCGTATTTGCTGACGGATATGATGAAAGATGTAATCACCGGCGGCGGCAGCGCCACAGGGCATCGTGCGGCAATCAGCGGCATGACCGTTGCAGGTAAAACGGGTACCACCAATGATACCAAGGACTTGACCTTTTATGGCTATACCCCATATTATACAGCGGGAATCTGGATGGGGTATGATACTGCGAAAATCATTGAAAATGGCGGCAGTGCCCACTTAAATATTTGGAGAACGGTCATGAGTCAGGTGCATCAAGGTCTTTCCAATAAAGATTTTGAAAGACCCAGCGGGCTGGTAAGCCAGACTTATGCCTCTGCCGACGGGGGAATCCCTACGGAGTTGTCCGGTCAGGAGTATTATGGTTTAACCAACCATTCCGATCTTGCGGCGGCAGATTTTAATGGCCTTAAAGAAGCAAGCAAGGCCTATAAGATGTTTACCATCTGCAAAGAGTCTGGAAAGCTTGCGGGAGATAATTGTCCGGAGTCCAGCCGTATGGAGGTTGTTCTTGCCATTGGTGAGGATGGGAATATTTTGAGTAAGCCTTCTACCATACCCGATGGAAAAATGGATATCAATATCCACGAAACTTGTGAGCATGACCATACCTTGGACACACCCGACAGTGGGGATGAGCCTGAGGGAAATGGCGGAAATAATGGAACTCTGCCCGAAAACACCAATGGTACAGAGCCGGAAGATAACGGCGGATATGATGATATGATTCCCGATGACACTTGGGATGACGAAAATTTCGGCATAAATTGAGAATAAGAAATCCCCTGATTACTTGCTGCGTAGGAAGGGGATTTTTTTGCGTCCTCTTGTTGTAAATAGGGATGGATTTCTTTGAGGGGAAATGATAAAATATATGTAATATTCACACGAAAGAAGGGCCTTTGGCCAAAGGAGGAAATGCAATGTCAATGGTTTATTTAAAATCTCCCAGTA